>SDBV01000960.1_pt1 | contig 42371 bp, 35 predicted proteins | sample 2277081 | NCBI WGS metagenome assembly SDBV01 (sample SAMN10402039, study PRJNA504765) | marine sediment metagenome | isolation source: marine sediment core GS10_PC15, 223 cmbsf | place: Arctic Ocean: Southern Knipovich Ridge | collected 2010
TATCCCGCGCGACCGGCACAGGAAGGGATGCAATGCACTGTTCCTGGACTGGCACGCAGAGTATGTCCCAGCCGAGAAGATGCTCATTAACCTGTGGCGCGACAAATAATACCCGCGCGACAAGTAATAACAGGTGTAACTTCAAATCTGGGTAATACTTTAGCCGTATGAAGCAATGCTGATAATCCCGATTTACTCGGATTCGATAATACTAACCGTGTCATTCCTGCGCAGGCAGGAATCCACAGCCAAGTATGGTGTGCCGTGCCCCCGTCCTTAGCCCCCTATTTGTCCTTTGTCATTCCCGCCCCCATATTGTCACTCCGGCCACGTACCTGAGAAGACCTCTACTGCCGCCCCTGTCATATAGACGCAGTTGTCCCGGTCACACCAGCTAATCTCAAGGTCGCCGCCTGGCAGGTGGGCCAGTACATTTGGCCCTGTTCTGCCGGTCAGCACCCCGGCCACGACGCAGGCGCAGGCGCCCGTGCCGCACGCCATCGTAATGCCGCTGCCACGCTCCCATGTGCGCATCGTAAATTCCCCAGGCTCGGCCACCTTGACAAAATGCACGTTGACCCGTTCCGGAAACAGTTGGTGGTTTTCGATCAGCGGACCGATCCCGGCAAGGTCGATCGCGTCCAGGTCGTCACAGAAGATCACCGCGTGCGGATTGCCCATCGACACGCATGTCATTACAAATTCGCTCTGTCCGACTTCGATACGCTCGTTGACCACGGGTTCGACACGCAAATCAACCGGGATGTCCGGCCCGTTAAGGATCGGCTGGCCCATATTCACGCATACCCGCCGGACCTTCCCGTCCGGGCCGAGTTCCAGTCCAAGTGTCAAGACGCCACGGCCGGTCTCAATCCGCAGCGATTTTTCGAAGGTTCCCCCCCCCGGCACCGAAAATGGCACGACAGAATCGGTAGAACCAGCAGAATCGGCAGAATCGGCCAAACCCCGGTCATGGACATACTTCGCCACACACCGGATGCCGTTGCCGCACATCTGTGCCTCGGAACCGTCCGCATTGAACATGCGCATTCGCGTATCGGCAACCTCCGACGGACAAATCAGAATCAGCCCATCCGAGCCAACCCCCGTATGCCTGTCGCTGATACGCACTGCCAGCGACGCAGGGTCGTCAACCCGCTCCTCGAAGCAGTTGACATATACATAATCATTGCCAAGACCGTGCATCTTCGTAAAACGCATTGGACAACCCTCTATTGAACTACTATACCCTTTCGTGGGGCCATTATAGCGGATCAGCCACGGCAATCAAGGAGACCGCAAAAGATAGGCCGCAATATAAATACCAATACGATAGTTCGATGACAAAATTCGAGACTGTAGTAACATTACAGAGTATTTCATATGTGACAATGGAAAAAACAAAGAGTATATAAAACCGGGGCTCTGCCCCAGAGGCCGGCATTTGTCGCCTTAAAGCCAACGGCATTGTAAAAAAAGGCTGGTAGCAAAGATGATACCAGCCCATGCCGTATGGCACTGTCACAGTGCTCAGGTTGCTTGCCGGCAGAGCCCTGTCCCCTGCGACAGTATCAGCATTATGGATTGCATGCCGTTGGCCTTAAAGCGGTAAATGCTGGGGGTTTGGGGGCAAAGCCCCCAAGTATGATTGAAGAATCTCTCTGTAATTATGCTACAGTCTCGTTTTTTGTCCTGTTATCCTGTCAAAAAAATCTGTGAACGGTTACCTGTTTTTTAATCTGTGTAAATCTGTATTGAGGAAAATCCGTGTCTGAAAAAGTTTTTGTTTTTCCTCTGCGTCCTTTGCGTCTTTGCGGTGAACTTTTTTTTGTCATTCCTGCGACAAATTGTCATTCCTGCGAAGGCAGGAATCCACCGCCCCACCGCCCCACCGCCAGCGTATCCACAAACTTTGGGACGATACCAAAATGTTGAATTACTGTGAACGGTTACAAAACATCTTTACTGCGAACGACTGAATTCTCGCCGGCGAAAAAAAAAGACCCGAATGCAAAATAATTCACAATCGCCATAACTCCTTTTTGCAAAAAGAGTTATGAGTGTTCACCGGCCTGCGTCACCAACTTTATTCGGATGAAAGCCAAAACTTTTGAAAAAAACCTTTGACGTGGATTCAAATCGCGAATATGTTTTACGTTTTACAAAATGTAAAACATATTCGCTAACGTAAATTTGCCTGGAGTTCGATGAATACGGTCCTGCAACAAAATCGAAAGTTTGCCGTGCCCGCCAAACTGTACCGGATTGGCGAGGTGGTCCGCTATACTCCATTCACGAGGCAGACCATACACAATTACACGACTATGGGGCTCATTCAGGAGTCTGGCTGGACTGAGGGCGGACACCGGCTCTACGACGAATCCGTCTTCGAGAGGCTCTCCCTGATCATGGAACTCCGCAAAACCAGGACACTTTCGGAGATCGGACGGATACTTCAGGACAGACTCGGCCTGGGCGAATCTGGAAGCGGTAACGATTCTTAGAAATACACCAAAACTGAGAGAAACGGCTAATTATTGTGAAACTTACTTCGACAATAACAGATAACGTAGGGGAGTTGCTCGCCATGATACTGGAGTTTACGCAGCGTCGTCGGCAGGCTCTGACCCGGAACGTGGCGAACGTACACACGCCGGGATATGTTCCATGCGACCTTGACGTGGGGGGCTTTGCGGCGTTGATGGCCCGGGCCGTCGCCGAACACATGGAGCATGATCGTCTCGTTCTCTGTGATAACGAAAATATCAGGTTTGGTCCGATTGGGTCTTTCGAGAGCCCCCCTGTCGTGGATGAACAGGCAAAGCAGTTGCTGGCGGACGATCCGAAGATGTACATGGAGCGACAGATCGGCAAGTTGGCTGAGAACATGGTAAACCATAAGGTCGTCACGCAGCTTATGCTGCGACAGAAACGATGTGCGGGCCAGGCGGTCGGTAGTAGTGGTAAAAATATCCCGCCGAGCCGGTAGCAAAAACCGGGCAATCAGCACAAGGATGGCTGATGGAACAAAGTAACAGGAATCATTTGCAGCAGGCAATGGCCCGGTCGGGTCGCTGCGCCGACGTGCTTGCGGTGACCAGCGGCAAGGGCGGTGTCGGTAAGACCAATATAGCGGTCAACCTGTCGATATGCATGGCCGTGGCTGGAAAGAAGGTCCTGCTGATGGATGCCGATCTGGGACTGGGCAACCTCGACATCGTGATGGACATCAACAGCCGATACAACATCTCACATGTAATCTCCGGCAAAAAGAATCTGCAAGAAATAACACTCCTGGGCCCGGAGGGGATCGAAGTAATCTGCGGCGGGTCCGGACTGGAAGAACTTGCAAACCTGAGCCACTTTCAGCGAGAGAGGCTGATACGGGAATTGCAGCGTCTCCAGGACCAGGCCGACGTGATCGTCATCGACACGGGCGCGGGAATCAACAGTTGCGTGGTGCGGTTTTGCCAATCTTCGGACCAGACACTGATAGTTACAACCCCTGAGCCGACTGCGATGACCGACGCCTATGCGATGATAAAGGTGCTTTCCGGCAGGGACTACGCCGGCAGGATGACCCTGATAGTGAATATGGCTGACTCCGCTGCAGAGGGCAAAAAGGTGTACCGGCAGATTTCGGAGGTCGCCGGCAGGTTTCTCGGCAGGGCTGTTTATGAAGGCGGTGTAATCTGCAGAGACGATAAGGTCTATGCCGCGGTAAAAAAACGCCAGCCGGTGGTACTGTCGTACCCCAAGTCGAATGTAGCCGCTGCCATGACAACAATAGCAGCCAGGCTGACACGTGCATATGAGGACAGGACAAACGAAGAAGGTTTTTTTCGCAAGGTTGCCAACTGGTTTTTCTAAACTCGCCGGACACAATGGCCGATAACGCCCTGCTGTGAAGTCGCATCAAAACGACTCGGCTGTCCAGTACAGCAATTATGTATGGACTGTTATCGGACGAAAGGCTGGGCCAGCGAAATTTTGAAAATGAACATGGAGGTTACAAATGATGAAGACCGCGCAACTGGAGCATGTCAAGGAAGTCTGGAAGGACTTTCTGGGGAACAAAGACGAATGCTGTCGAAACCTCCTGATGGAACATTATCTGCCGCTTGTCAAATACACTGCCGAGCGAATATACGCCAAACTGCCGGACAAGGTGGAACTCGATGACCTTATAAGCGCGGGTATCTTCGGCCTGATGGACGCAATTGACGCATTCGACCAGGGGCGGGGAGTAAAGTTCGAGACGTATTGCACACCCCGTGTTCGCGGGGCGATCCTGGATGAACTCCGCAGCATGGACTGGGTGCCGCGTCTGGTCCGCGCCAGGGCCCATCAGCTCGAACGGGCACTCCAGACACTGGAAGCGCATCTCGGCAGGATGCCCACGGAAAAGGAGATTGCCACAGAACTCGAACTTAACCCCGAAGAGTTCAAACGCATGCAGCGTGATGCCAATGCGATCGGGCTTGTTTCGCTCAGCACAAAATTTTCGGATTCGGACGGCGAAAAAACCATCCGGGAAATCGACATTATCGAGGACCAGAAGAGCCAGAACCCGCTCGTCGAGGCGCAGAAGCGAGACCTGAAGGGACTTTTGACCAAGGGGCTGACCCGCGCCGAACGGCTGATCATCGTGCTGTACTATTATGAAGAGATGACGATGAAAGAGATCGGCGCGACGCTGGACCTTTCCGAATCACGCGTCTCTCAGATGCATTCATCAATCATCGCCCGGCTCAAGGCCCAGATGAACTCCCGCAAAAAGGAATTCGCCTTCCCGCGGTAGATTGATTATTGATTATTGATTATTGGGACCTTTGCAAAACCCTGTTTGTCATTCCTGACTTGATCCGGAATCCACACCCCCGTCCTTAGCCCACGAATCGAGAATCGGGGGTTTTTCTCCCCAATTCCCCTATTTGTCCTTTGTCATTCCCGCGAAACCCGGAATGACAAAAAAAGTTGACCGCAAATACGCGAAGACCGCAAATGACAATTCAAGAAAAACTTGTCGAATTGCCCAGTGTATCCCCGAACTTTGGGACAATACCCAAAAAAACAGGCACTTTGGCATAAACTACGGCCTGGTGCGGAGAAAGTGTTAAAAAACTTGCAAAAATCCCCCTTCCGACTATACTGACGCCACGAATCTCTGTTCATTATTGTAAAATAAGGACCAACCCATATGGCAGAAAAACGTGAAATGGATTTTCAGGGAGTCAAACAACTCGTCGAGTTGATGATAGAAAACGACCTGGTCGAAGCCGAGGTTGTGGACGGAAAGAACAAGATACACCTTAAACGCTCACAGCCGATGGCACATCTGCCAGCGACGTATGTTCCGTATGGCGCCCCCGCTATTGGCCAGCCGCCCGGCCCAGCCGCAGCGCAACACCCCCAGCCCGACACGCCCGACGCGACCGACACAACACCTGAACAAAGCAACCTGGCGGAGATATCATCGCCCACCATCGGCACGTTCTATGCTTCGCCCAGTCCGGACTCGGATTCCTATGTAAACGTCGGCGATACCGTCAACCCCGGTACCGTTGTCTGCATCATCGAGGCAATGAAGGTGATGAACGAGATCAAGGCTGAGACAAGCGGAGCAATCGTCGAGGTGCTCTGCCAGACAGGTCAGCCCGTCGAATTCGGTCAGGGGCTTTTTAAGGTCAGGCCCGGTTGACCAAAACCGACCCCCGACAAAACAGTCTCCGAACTAATCCGAAATGTAAAATGAAAACAGGACAGCTCTGAATGTTTTCGAGAATACTTATTGCCAACCGGGGCGAGATCGCCCTGCGAATCATACGAGCCTGTCATGAACTGGGCGTCGAGGCGGTCGTGGTCTATTCGCAGGCCGACCGTGACAACGAATACGTCAAACAGGCCGACGAAGCCGTCTGCATCGGCCCTGCCGGCGCTGCCGAGAGCTACCTGAACATCCCTCGTATCATAAGCGCCGCCGAGATCACCGACGTCGAAGCGATACATCCCGGCTACGGCTTTCTGGCTGAGAACGCGCACTTCGCCGAGATATGCCGTGATTGCGGGATCACCTTTATCGGCCCGACTCCGGAGTCCATGCGTCTCCTGGGCGACAAGATACAGGCTCGCCAGCTGGCCCGGAAGGCCCGTGTACCGGTTGTGCCCGGCTCAGATGGAGCTGTCGAAAACGAACAGCAGGCACTGAAAATCGCCAACGAGATAGGTTACCCCGTCATCATAAAAGCCACAGCCGGCGGAGGCGGTCGCGGTATGCGAGTCGCGCATAACGACATCAGCCTGCACGGCGCTTTTGCAGCGGCAAAGGCCGAGGCGGAGGCTGCATTCAAAAATGGGACGCTATACCTGGAAAAATTCATCGAACAACCACGCCATGTCGAGGTCCAGGTCATGGCAGACAACATGGGAAACGCACTGCACTTCTACGAGAGGGACTGCACCGTACAGAGACGCCACCAGAAACTCATCGAGGAGTCCCCCTGCCCGGTGCTGGACGACAAGGCCAGGGAGGAGCTTTGCACCGCGGCCCTTCGCCTGATCAAATATGCCGACTACGCCAGTGCCGCCACCGTGGAGTTTCTTCTGGACAAGGACCGGAACTTCTACTTCATCGAGGTCAATACACGCATCCAGGTGGAGCATACCGTCACCGAAATGGTCACTGGGCAGGACCTGGTGAAATGGCAGATCAAAATTGCCGCTGGTCAGCCAATTCCGCTTCGCCAGAAAGACATCCGGCTAAACGGCGCAGCCATGGAGTGCCGCATCAACGCCGAGGACCCGCAGCGCAACTACGCGCCGTGTCCCGGAACCATCACGAAGTTTATCCCGCCGGGCGGGCCGGGGGTCCGGGTGGATACGCACATGTACCACGGCGCAATCGTTTCGCCGTATTACGATTCGATGATCGCAAAACTTATCGTGCACCAGAAAAACCGCGAGGAAGTAATAAATACCATGAAACGCGCCTTGCGTGAATTTCGCATCGAACCCATCAAAACGACGATACCGGTCCACCTGGAAATACTGTCACACAACAAGTTCGTCCGCAGCCAGATTGATACCAGCTTCATCGAACGACACGTGGAATAGACGCGACACGACAAAAACATCCAGCCCAACAGGAAATCTCCAGCACGTAGGGCATGTTTCAACGCACCCTACATGCGAGCAGTAGAGAGTAGAGATTTCTTTCGCCCCTTCGGGGCTTGTGATGCTGGTTGTCAGTCTTCCGTTCCGGGGGCTTACGCCCCCGGCTATGCGCTCTTGCGGCCCTTCGGGCCTTTAAGCCGGCCGCGGGTTTCGCTTCGCTTCACCCGTGGTTATTGTTATTGAACCCCTTCGGGGTTGTGGATTCCTGCCTTCGCAGGAATGACAATTTGTTGCAGGAATGACAAACAGGGTTTTTCAGAGGCTTCATAGGTCTTACTCGGCTAAAGTGTTACGAAAAATGTATTTGATTTGCCGGGCGTTTTCGGTATATTGCCTGAACTGACTGTTTCTGTGGAGAAACAGATGTTTGTCAAAAGGGCCAACATGTACAATTTGAAGGCATTGCAGGGAACCGTATTGCAGGCGGCCGTTTGTGGCTTTGCGCTGATCGGTCTTGTTGCGTTTGCCGGCTGTCAAGAGCCGCGACAATTTGGATTCAGGCCAAATCAGCCGCCGCGTATCGTCGATAAACAGGACGACAGCGGTGATGTCGCGGGGTATTCGGTCCAACAAAGGCCCATCAAATACATGGTACTTGGCCAGGGGTCGGATGTGGTGCTCATTATAGCTGCGATTCACGGCAATGAGTATGCGGGAACGTCCCTTGTTCGTCGCCTCGCTGAGCATTTGCGACTACGACCTGAATTACTGAACGACAGAAAAATAGTCCTGGTGCCCGTTGTCAATCCCGACGGCCTGAAACACAACACGCGATTCAATTCCAACGGCGTGGACCTGAACCGTAACTTTAACGCCCCGAATCGTCAAAACAGCGCGTATAACGGCTTTGTCGGGCTGTCGGAACCCGAATCCCGCGCAATCGTCCGGATCGTCCAGCGGTACAAACCGAACCGTATCGTAACCATACATCAGCCGCTGAACTGCATCGACTATGACGGCCCGGGCCAGGCGATTGCGGACCACATGGCGATGTATTCCGATCTTCCCGTCAAGAAGCTCGGCGCCAGGCCCGGCTCACTGGGTTCGTACGCCGGCGAAGTGCTCGGCACGCCCATCATCACTGTCGAGTTGCCCTCCGACGCGGCAAGCAGTGGGGTAAGCCAGCTATGGAAAAAATACGGCCCGATGCTCCTGGCTGCCGTCACCTATCCGCAGCAGGCAATCTGACAGGTATAATCACATACCAATTTGTCGCCGATTGCGACTTGGGGCTTGTTGCGACCTGGGGCTTGTTGCGACTTGGGGCTTGTAGTAAATTGAAAGGAAATCTTTGATGTTTATTCGTATGAAATACAGTTGGGCGGTGTCGGTTCTTGTCCTGGTCGGGCTGGCGGCGATGTCAGGCGGCTGTGCCGGGGAGCAGACGTTCAGCATGGCGCAGGAGCAGGCGGTCATCCTCTATGTCGATGCCATGATGCTCGACGAGCTTGACGAGCACGGAAAGGCCCTCAACAAGCTGGACATGGCATTGCAGCTCGACCCTCAGTTCGCGCTGGCATACTCGATGAAGGGTGATATCTACCAGGACTTAAAAGACTACGAAAACAGCGCCAATGCGTACGGGGCTGCCTCGACGCTGGACCCCTGGTCATTCAAGGACTTTTTTAACCTCGGCAAGGTTTCGCAGATAATGAAAAAATTCGCCAACGCCATCAAGGCGTACATGCGGGCCTGCGAACTTGAACCGGAACATTACAAATCGCATATCAATGTCGCCAGGTGTTTCTACGAGGTGGAAGACCACGCCAAGGCGTTCGAGTATGCCCTGCGAGCCAAACAGATCGACCCGAACATGAGCGAGTCGGAGATATTGCTTGGCGACCTCTACGAAGTCGGAAAAGATCATACAAACGCCATCTCCGCCTACCGACGCGCGCTGGAACTGGAGGGTAACAAGCCCCAAATCATGGTCCCCCTTGCCGTGGCGTATCTGAGGATCCAACGATACGCCGCCGCCAGGGAACTGCTGCAAAGCGTTATCGAAATCGACGAAAAAAACAGCCTGGCACATCAGTATCTGGGTTTTGCGTATCTCAGATTAAGGGAGATGGATCTGGGTATCGAATGCTATAAAAAGGCCGTCGATATCGACCAGTTCGACTGGATGGCGCACAAGGGATTAGGGGTGGCCTATATCCTCAAGAGTCTAAACAACAACAATGAGCCGAAACTGAGGGCAATGGGGTTGGAGCAGTGGAATGTCTCGCTGAGTATCAAGGCGGACCAGGACAAGCTGAGAAGGCTGGTGGAAAAATTCAGCAATTGACCCGGTTGTACTGTGAACATGAACAACACCACGAATATGTCGGAGGGGACCATGCAGGCCGATACTCGTAACGGAAACTCGCCAATGGCATCTGGTCAGTCTCCGACCGAACGGGCCGAGCGTATGCCCACATTCGGCGGGCATCTGCTGTTCTGGTCAATAGCTCTCGCAGGCGTCACGGCGGACCTGTGGAGCAAAAACGCCGTCCACAAATGGCTCGCCACCCTGCCGGGCAATGAACAGTCGATTATCGACGGTATTCTCAAGTTCATCATATGCCACAACAACGGTGCCGCGTTCAGCATCGCACAGGGCAAAACGACAATCCTCATCACTATCTCGATCGTGGCGTTGGTGATAATCGTCGGGATATTTCTTTTCGGACGGATACACAGCCGGGTTATGCAGATCGCACTTGCGCTTTTTACGGCGGGGATAATCGGCAATCTTTACGACCGGGCGTTCAACGAGGGATTTGTGCGGGACTTCATAGACGCATACTGGCGTGGGCATCACTGGCCTGCGTTCAACGTCGCCGACAGTATGTTGTGCGTGGGGGTCGGGCTGATAATACTGTGCAATTTTTTTACATCTGCATCTTGTCAAAAATCTGCTCATCGACAAAAATAGGCACGCCCATGCCGACCCCAATTGCTATCGCGTCGGAGGGTCTGCTGTCAACCTGTATCCTGTTGCCAGCCGCTTCTATCTCCAGGCAGGCATAGAAGGTGTGCTCCAGCAGATCGATTATCACCACCCGCTCCAGCGTCCCGCCCATCTGGTCGATGACATTGGCCAACAAATCATGCGTCATCGGTCGCGGCAGTTCGATACCTTTCAGTCGCCTGTCGATCGCCACCGCTTCGGGCAAACCTATCACGATGGGGAAACTGCGATCACCATCGCACTCCACAAGCACAATAATCTGCTGGTCGGCGTTTTCGTTAATGATTATCTTCGCCAGTTCGACTTCGACTTCCATGATATTTCCATTCGATTTGGATTCGTTTGTCAGCCGTCCAACTCGGCAAGCTCGGCAAGGTGTTTATCGACGGCGGACAGTTGTTCCTGCAGTTCATTAAGTTTATCCTTTGTCTGGCGAACAACCTGGGGCTTTGCGCGTGTTACAAAGTTCTCGTTTGCAAGTTTCGCCTGCACCGGCCTCAACGCGTTTTCGATCTGCTCTTTTCGTTTTTGCAGCCGGTTTCGCTCAGCAGCCGGGTCGATCACATCATGCACGAATACCTGCGCGTCGGCAACCATCGCGATGGCGGCGTTTCGTGGTTTTTCCATAGCACCGGCTGCCTCAAACGCATCAAGCCCAGCCAGTTGACGGATTAACTCACTGTTGTCGTTCAAAATGCCGCAGAGAGCATCCGGCCCGGCAGCCGAAACGCACAGCCTGTTCTTAGGCGGTATGTTATACTGGCTGCGAACCTCGCGTATCTGGCGGATAACACCCTGGACAAGGCCAATCTCCCGCTCGATATCCGCATCAATACAATCGTCCATCCCACCAGGCCAGGCCGCCACGATCAACGCGCCGGCATCAACACCGGCATCAACCTCATCGGCGCCGGCTATACCACTGAGCCTCCGCACCGGGACGATCTCGTTGAGCTTGCTGAATATGCCCTCGGTGATGAACGGCACAAACGGATGCAGCATACGCAGCGTCCGGTCCAGAACGAAGGCCAACACGTTTTGCGCCGTCGTCTTTTGCGCCTCGTCACGCATACGCGGCTTGACCCACTCCAGATACCAGTCGCACAGGTCGTTCCAGAAAAAACGATACAGCGCGTTCAGCGGCTCATTGAATCTGAACTGCTCGATTTCGCCTGTCACCTCGTCGATGGTCTGCGCCAGCCTGGACAATATCCATTTATCGGCTGCGTTCATCCGGGCGGGGTCGAACTTCTCCGGGTCCGTCCCTTCCAGGTTCATCATCGCAAACCGCGAGGCGTTCCACAGCTTGTTGCAGAAGTTTCTGCCAACGTCGAACTTGGGCGAAGTATTGACCGTCCTGCCATCGGGCAGCTTCATCGCTTCGACCGGCATGCGCACATCCTGCGTATCGGTGGTCATGCTGGCCAGCGTAAACCGCATCGCGTCTGCGCCGTGGCTGTCGATCGCCACCAGCGGGTCGATGCCGTTACCAAGACTCTTGGACATCTTACGCCCCTGGCCGTCCTGTATCATCGCGTGAATATACACGTCCTTAAACGGAATATCGCCAACGCAGTACTGGCCCATCATGACCATCCGCGAGACCCACAACGTGATAATCTCACGCGCGGTACACAGCACATCGCCCGGATAAAACGTCTTCAACTCAGCCGTCTGTTCGGGCCAGCCCAGCGTACTGAACGGCCACAAAGCAGAGGAAAACCACGTGTCAAGAACGTCATCGTCACGCACCCAGCCGTCGCTTTCGAGCTGCTTTTCAACATCCTCCCAGCCCGGAGCGACACAGGCATACGCAACCGGACCTTCGTCGGAACCCGTCAATATAAAACGCACCTTGTCGGGCGACTGTGATAATTCATTTTCCAACTCCCCGCCGCTGGCCTTCTTTGACCATACCGGGATGCGGTGTCCCCACCAGAGTTGTCTGCTGATGGGCCAATCGCGGAGGTTCTCCAGCCAGCTCTTATATGTCCCGGCGTATCGGGTCGGCGTGAATTTCAGTCGTCCATCGTTCAGCGGCTTCAATGCGATGCCCGCCAATGAACTGACCGGCACGTCGGTATCTTCTATCATGCCCGCGCCGAATTTCTCCGCCAGGTGACCGATGGGTTGTTTCACCGCTATATACCACTGGTCGGACAGATACGGCTCAATGGGTACATGGCTGCGATAGCTGTGGCCGACCTCGTGGACATATTCACGGACATCTTCGAGCAGCTTCTCGGTACGGAACCATTCGATGATCGCCTCGCGGGCCTCGAACCGGTCCATGCCCAAAAGCCCCTGAGCCTCCGGCGTAGTTGCATCGTCCCATCCGTATTTATCGCTTATCGAACCGTCCGGGGCCATAACGTTGATGACATTCAGACCGTGCCGCTGGCCAATCGCGTAGTCATTGGGGTCGTGTGCGGGTGTCACCTTCAAAAAGCCCGTGGAGAAACGTGCCTTTTCATCTTCGCTTTGGGGGTTGGGCAGGACTACATGTTCGTCGGCAATGATCGGTATCAGCCGCCCTACTATCGGCAATCTGACCTGCCTGCCAACCAGAACCTTTGCTCGCGGGTCGGACGGGTTCATCGCTACGGCCGTATCACCGAGCATCGTCTCTGGCCGTGTCGTGGCGACTGTGATGTGCTCGATTTTCCGGCCGTCAATCTCGATCGGCTCGACCAGCGGGTATTGCAGATACCAGAAATGGCCCTGAACGGTTTCATGTTCGACTTCGTCGTCGGCCAGCACTGTCTGCGTCGCGGGGTCCCAGTTGACCAGCCGTTTGCCGCGATAAATCAGCCCGTCGCAGAACAGCTTGAAGAAATTGGCTCTGACGGCTTTGGCGCAGGTTTCGTCCATTGTAAACCGCACACGCTCCCAGTCGCACGAACAGCCCATCGCCTTTAACTGGGTGATAATCTGCGCTTCGTATTCGTCTTTCCATGCCTGGACGTGCCCGATGAACTCGTCACGCTGAAAATCCGTCCTGCGTTTGCCCTGCTCGGCGAGCAGCCGTTTTTCCACGACGGTCTGGGTTGCGATACCCGCATGGTCGGTCCCCGGCATCCACAGTGTATTGAATCCCCGCATACGATGGTAGCGGATCAGGATGTCCTGTAGTGTGTTGTTCAGCGCGTGTCCGAGGTGCAGCGGAGCGGTCACATTGGGCGGCGGGATTACGATGGTATAGCTGCCCTTACCGGGGGGATCAGCGGGGTCAGCCGGCACAGCGGGGTCGGCATGAAAATAACCGCCCGCGTTCCAGACCTTGTTCGCAGTCGCTTCTATCTCTTTGGGTTCGTAAACCGTCGAAAGCTGTTCCGCCATAATTTGTCTGCCCGTCGTTTTAAGGGTATATCATAGAAAAAGCCCCGACGAAGCACATTAACGCCGGGGCATTATTTTATATCACAATCGACACGGGGTAAAGCAAGATTTTATTGTCTCAGCCGTCTTCTCGACATTTCCTGACGCCGCCGGCATGTAGGGTGCGTTTTAACGTACCGTTCCAAACTGCTTAAAATGGCTAAAATGTTACCAGGAATATATCTTTTCACGCCGTAAATGTCACATCACCCGCGTTCGTCTTCAGAATACCCAATTGCCAGTTGTCCGCAGGCAGCCATGATGCTTTGGCCGCGTTTATAGCGAATAATCGTCTCGTAGCCGTGATGCGTAAGGATGTCCTTGAATTGCTGAATGCGATCACGGCTGCTCGGGGCCAGCATACTGCCCGGACAGGGGTTATATTCGATCAGATTGATGCCAGCCTCGATCCCTCTCAGCAGGCGTGCGATCGCATTGGCATCCTGGTCCCTGTCGTTTAGTCCCTCGATCATGCAGTATTCGAACGTGACCCGCCGCCGCGTTATCCGCTGATAGTCGTCCACGGCATTGAGTATGTCGCCCAGGGGGTACTTATTTGCCACTGCCATCAGTTTGCCTCGAGTCGCGTCATCGCTGGCGTGCAGTGAGACTGCCAGTCGGACCTGAGTTTCTTCGCGGGCAAATTTTTCGATGCCTTCGGGAATCCCGCAGGTCGAGACAGTTATATGACGCTGGCCGATATTCCTGCCTGCATGGTGCATGAGGATACGGACCGACCGCATAACGTGGTCGTAATTGTCCATCGGTTCGCCCATGCCCATATAGACGACATTGTTAATTTTGCCGAGGTGCTCGGCTGCCTGGTTGACCTGGTCGGCGATTTCGCCTGCCGTAAGATTCCGCTTGAATTTCATCTTGCCCGTAGCGCAAAAGTCACATCCCATTCGACAGCCCGCCTGGCATGACACGCACAATGTCCTGCGGTCGGTGTCCGTCGTCAGCAGGACAGCCTCTATACGATTGCCGTCACCCATCTCAAAGAGGAATTTAACGGTTCCGTCCGGATCGACGAACCGTTTGATGGTTTGCAGTTGCGATATATGATAATCCGCCTGGGTCAACCGATCGCGAAGTTTCTTTGACAAGGGTGTTACATCTTCGAGGGACAGGGCGTTTTGTGCGTGAATGAAGGAAAACAGATATTTTGTGAGGTACTTTTTGCCGCCGAAACCGACCAGTATATCCTCCAGTTCCTGGTACGTCTTGTTTTTCAGATCTTTATCCATACAGCCCATTATACCAGAACCGTCCCGGCAATGACATACCCCGCATACCGCCGCTGGGCGATGATTTGTGCAGGATGCCGACCGCCGGGCGGCTGGGGGGCGGCTGGGGGCCCCGGGCTGATAAAAAACTGGATTGTCGCGGTTGCCTGTGGTAAAACGGACAGCGAAAGGACGTGGCAGAGGATGGATATGGAAGACAGATACCTGCAGATTGATGCTGAACCGAAGCTGGATAGCCCTGGGCTGGTGCTGGGATTCTCTGGGTGGATGGACGGCGGAGAGGTTTCGACCGGGACGGTTGATTACCTGGTCAAAAAATCCGGTGCCGACGAGTTCGCCCGCATTCGCCCGGACGGTTTTTACATATACAATTTTCCCGGCCCAATAGAACTTTCGGCGATGTTTCGGCCCTACACCAATATCGAAAACGGCATAATCCGTTCCTATGAAGAGCCTGGCAACAAGTTCTACTGTGACCAGTCTAAGAATTTGTTCCTCTTTGACGGCAAGGAGCCCAACCTGGCATGGCACGAATACGCCGGGAGCATTATTTCCCTTTGTCAGCGGTTCGCCGTCAGGCGTATCCTGTTTGTCGGCAGTGTCGCCGGGCTTGTCCCCCACACGCGTGAACCGAGATTCCTGTGCAGCGTCTCCGACGAGAAGTTGGTCGGAGAGCTTGCTCGGCACGGGATGAAATTTGTCCAGTACGCCGGTCCAGCCAGCTTTATCACATATCTTACCCTCCTGGCTGGCCGGAACGATATCGAGATGATCAGTCTCGTCGCGGAGATTCCCGCTTATGTGCAGGGTTTTAATCCGCGATGTATCGAGGCTGCTGTGCGGTGTGTGGGTCTGTTGCTCGGTGTCCACATGGATGTGGACGAGCTGCGGGAGATAGGCGATGATTTCGAGAGGAAGCTTAACGAGATGGTCACCCAGCAGCCGGACCTGGCCGAGAAGATTTTCAAGCTTGAGCAGGCCTACGACGACGATATATTCAACACAGAGATGGGCGACCTTAAGGAATGGCTTCAGCAAAAGGGTCTGCGTGTTGATTGACCCACATCTTCCATTGCCGTGGCCGTGCATTGTCGCGGGACGGTCGAACCGGCAAAAATTGTGGATTTTCTGTTCAGCCCCTTGCAATGTCGCGATGTTATTTATACACTGCCGGTTTGCGGGCTCGTAGCTCAGTTGGTTAGAGCAGTGGACTCATAATCCATTTGTCGTAGGTTCGAGTCCTACCGGGCCCAATCAAAACCGCGTTTTTGCTGCCGCTAATAGGGGTTGGGGTTTTTAGCTGTCGCATATTGTCGCATGTTTTCCCACCTGTCACGCCCCAAGATTTATATTCGCGGAGATTGTGGCATGCACTCAGGCACGGATCAGTTACAATTGGGGTGACGATGGAGAGCTGGGAGAAAAAAAAATGAGAAAATTGAAAAAAGATGCCGGCAGAGAGGGTGGACACCTGGTAAATAGGACATGCCGAATCGGGGGGTGGAAAAAATGTCTGTAAGTATATGTGGGAGGCGGAGTTAGGGCGGTTTAGTGGTGCGGGGGGCTGGGGAGGAGGCGGGAATTGTGGACCTGAGATTACATGTTCAAAAGTGACCTAAATGCGCCCAAAGTGCGCCTAAAGTGCGCCTAAAGTGACCAAAGTGCGCAAAAATGATGCGTTTTTGAGGGGGGGTTGACTTTTGAAATATCCCGGTATGTCCCGTGATTATTGATTATTGTGTGGATTGCGGGCACTTTGGAGGGAATATGTAGAAAATGGGGGGAAGGGAGAAAAAAGAGGGTGGGGGGCGAGCGGAGGAGGGCGCGCGGAGGAGGGTGAGCGAGGGGGTGTGGAGAAAGGAGATTGTGGAGAATTATATTGGTTTTTTGCTTGACAAATCGGGTGGGAGCGGTTATGGGAATGACTAATACGCGGGGAACAGGAGAAAAAAGATAAAAAAAGTTTACCGCAGAGACGCAGAGGACGCTAAGAGAAAAAGACAAAAAAAACAAAAGAATTTCAGACACGGATCACTTGCAATCCACCAATACACAAATCCGCTCGATTACCCCCTCAATATCACCCCATACGCCGCAACTGCGCAAAATGCCGCTGATCACGCGCCCGAGTCTCCCATGTTATTCTACCAAAAAATACAAACGTGACTCATAGTCCGTTGACCCAAAGTCAATATCGTGGTTTCTTGCATACTGAATCGGCCGGAATGGATTTAGGAGTCATAGGATGGCAAAGGAAAACATGATCACGCCTCAGGTAATGAGAATCACTGACCTGATATGTATCTTGGATCAACTTGCGCAAGAACCAAAAGGACATTTTGAAGTCTGGTTATCGTCCGATGAGGAGGGTAATGACTTTTTGCCTATGCACAGAAAAACTGGGTTGTGCTTAGGCATTGACCAGAAAGCAAAGAGAATAATACTTTTCCCCAGCCACAGGTAACCCATCATCAATATCATGGTTTCATAACACAAAAAAGGAGAATCCGCTATGACCGAAGAACAAAAAGATCCACCAATTACCCTCCAATTGTCTCGAAATGTCGCCGGCCAAATTTGCGAAGGCCTGCACGAAAGAATGCTTGTCTGGCGAGCAACCGCACAGTATCTTGAAGAAGGTTATTCCCACATCTCAGACTTTATAGAAGAGTGCTCAAGCCCCCACGAAGCAAGAGCAATCGCCAATTGGTATGAACAGATCATCCAGTCAATACGAGATCAACTGAACGACCAAACAGAAGCGTAGGGTTGGCTCTTGGCCCACTGCTTCACCCCAAAAACACATTCTCTCGATGATACCCCAGCGCCTCCTCATCAGGCCGAAACCGCTCAGGCAGCGTTATCTTTCTCCCCTCGATCTTCAACAACCCAACCTCATGCAACTCCGGCGCATCGTCAATCTTCACCGCACCCGCCACAACTACCCGATACTTCTCATCGACCGTCATGAATCCCCGATCAAACGCCCGGTCATGCAGTACACAAAGCGACAACCCATTACAAGGATCCGCCCGCCGCTTGGCGTCCTTAGACCACGGCACAATATGGCTCGCATTAAGCATCTCAACCACACCGAACGCACACACAGAACAACAATACCCATAACTCGAAAGAACCGCCTCACGAAAAAACCGTTGTACTAATCGAACTCGCACCGTTCGCTCCGCCTCCGTAGCGATCACAGGCTTTTCCTCGCGATGGGCCACCTCCGCCTGCTCCTCCAAACCATATAATCGCCCCAACGCCTCCTCACTCTCAAACGCCAACCCCTCCCAATCCCCATGAAACTCATCCCAGATCACCCGATCCCCCTTACCGGCATGCTTAAGTCCCTTTACTCCCCGCTCCCGATGCGCAGGATCAAAACTCGCAAAGTTACAAAGCTTCATAGAAACGGCACTCGGCGTCCTCTCTAACATCCGCGAAAGCTTCACGATCTCCCGATTGCTCTTATTCAACTGCCCAAAAGGTATCCGGCAATAAGCATTAAAAGCAACCAACAACTCATCACGACTCCATGCCTTACGAATCGTCGCCACAACTAAAACCTCCCAAAAAATCCACGCCTACATTTAGCCCGCCGCCCACAAGTCCACAGCCAAGCCCGCACCCCCGCTCAAACGTCACGGGAGGCTTATTATTAAAAGATATCCTCGACGTTAGCGATGATATCGCCCATCTGCTTATCATCAAAGTCTCCATAGCCAGCCATTGCCGTCCTAATAATGAGTCGTAATTCATCCTTTTGTTCTTTGCGCATCTTGGAATTAACAAAACACTTTTCCATATAGTCAATACCGCCGCAGAAGACAAAACTGTCGACTATCTCTGGAAATGCGTATCTCAGGACAAAACGATATTCATTCTGTTTTTTGAATTGCACATCCTTATTGAACGGACCAGCGTCTATGGATTCAGTGGGGGCAATTTTATTTCCATAGCTTACTCCCTTATGTTCTACCGGATGAAAAGGGAATCTCCTATTTGTGCGTTCCTTGTTTGTTTCAAGGGCCTCATCCAGAAACTCGCAAACTTTGCTGGGAGTACTGACGATTGCCACAATATTCTGTTCGTTCCCTTTGAATATGTCCCATTCATCGCTCGTCGGCTTATCCCCTTTTAGTATGGTCCAACAGCTAGCGATAAATCCTGTGAATTCGGTCGTTCCGCCATCGTTTGTATTTGCGATCCCTTCGTTTCTGTCTCCTATGGCGGTTCCGCCTTCATATATAAAGTACAGTCTTCTGTAGTGTTCAGGCGATCTCAATACGAATGTGCTCTTTTCCGAGAATATGCTCTTGCACGCCTCAATACCAACGAACCGGGCAATCTTTACTTCTGACATACGGCGACCACTCCCTTCCCTTAACGTTTCCGTTGCTTCTTCAATATTTATCTGCCTATGCTGCAAGTCCGCCGGGGCGGGGCGGAGGCTCTTTCGCAAGTTAATATTATTGTCCTCGATTTTGCCAAGCAGAGGCAAAAACTTCCGAGTGAGTCGCAAACGTTTCATTAATAGTGCGTCCAAGTCCGTCAAGACCTGGAAACAGGGTGGCAGCTGATATACCGAGTGTGGAAAGGTGTTGACGAAGATACTTCTTAATGCTCGGGGATATTATGAATCGCGACAGCCACTTACTCGGATTTATCCCATGACTATCTAAGGGATAAGCACTCACGAGTTGCTTGCCAATGATCTCACCATGGTCAGCTTCTTGTTTGTCGCAGTAAGTGAACAGACTATGCTGAGCTACCATACGCTCGGTCTTGATGGTGCTGTCGAATACACAAACTATTGGCAGCGCAGTGCTTTGGCCGAATTCTACAAAAGCTTCACGGTTCGTAAGTATCTTACGCTCGCTTTCTTTGTCCAGATGGTAATCATAAGCCGGCATTGAATCCTGAAACTCCTTATGCCAAAGAACCCAGACACAACCATCTTCATCAGGTTCTTCGTGCACCGCGAAATAGAAAGCGACATATACAGAAGCTGTCCAGTCCAGCAATCGCGTTGCAGCTCCATAGTGCTGCATAAGAGCCAACCATTCTCCAATGTCCTGGGGCTTTGATGCCTGGGGATTTGATGGCAGAAGGCGTTCGGGCAGGTAATGAGGGGCTCTTTGTCGAAAATAATTAATGGAATCAAACTCATATCCGAGTTTTTCTTCGAGCGGCATTTTTGTGGCTATTCGGCACAATCTGGGCTTAAGGCTAAACTTAGTACTACTTTCACCCCTGAACAAAGCCGCTGAGCGTATCAGGTCGAGTTGGTTGAGGTTTGATAACTTAGACAGGAGGCTGATAATCTCATCACAATCAGCCTTGTCATTGAACGTATAGGTAACCCACGGTTTACCAGGGACAATTTCCAATTTAATGCCACCCAACCGGTCTCCGGTAGTGCTACCCAATGCTATACCTCCTAAATCAATTCAAAAGACATAATATTAAACGAAGCTTTCGGCTTTCTCCTGTCATTATACCCAAAACCGACAACCCCACAACAAGTGAATTTGATCTATCAGGAACCTTTTTTCGTTCATCCTGCTATTCCGCAGCCCCCCCGATCCACCTCAATATAAAATCGTAAATAGTAAATCGTCAATCCAAATCCACGCGTCTCCGCGACCGCAAAAACATCCGCGCCCTGAGGACACTCGGCTGGGATATCTTAATAGTGTGGGAATGCTGGACCCGTGACCCCGACGGCCTCAAAGGCCGACTCCAGAACTTCTTCATCCCCGCACCCTGATCGGATTAAGTCTCCACGGGTTTCGCTTCGCTGCACCTGTGGCTACTATCGTTTAACCCCTTCGGAGTTGTTGGTTTTATCGGGCGTGGGGAATGTGGGGGCATGGGGAATGAATAATGACTAATGAATAATGACAAATGGGGGCGGGGTGGTTGGATGGCTGGGGGTGTGGGATTCTTTTAAGAAGCGAGGCGATTATGAGCAGGCTTGAAGTACTTGGGCGACGTGAAATCGCGGACCTCTTTGATTCGGCTGTGGCTGGGCAAATCGGGCTGTGATATGAACTATCTTGCGGCGGGGAAGTGGTATAGGTCAACGGCTCGCATGGCTGGGGCGACGTCCGATACATTCCAAGTGGAAGTGACGGCGGAGAAGCAGGATGGGCCGTTCAACCTGCGAATCGATCAGCCCGGATTCCAAGATTCCCCCTGAGGAAGTACAAAAGTTCTTCGATGGGCTAAGCCAGAAAAATAACCTCTGTGTCCTGACCGGTGACAAAACCGCTATGGGCAGCGTTGAGAAAGCTGCCCGCCAGCACTTTGCTGCGCAGAAGGCGGACGGCCGCATTCCCAAAGGCCACGCGCAGCGGGAAGACCTTGAGCGTAAGCAGCAAAGCTACGAGCAGGACTTCAACGCAACTATCCTCAGCCTTTTCGACAAGGTACTCTTCCCGATCCACCGCGCAGACAGACAGGCTCAACTTGTCTCTAAGGCATTGGACATGACACGCGATGGCGACAAGCCGTTCAACGGTGAGGAACAGATTGAAAAGACACTCACCTCAAATCCTCTGAAACTCTACCTCGACGTAGAGAAGGAGTTCGACGCCATCCGCGACAAAGCACAGGACCTCTTGTGGACTAAGAACCAGGACGATGCCCGCTGGTCTGACGTAGCTGACCGTTACGCCTGGGCCTTTTTTTACTGTTTAATCCTTAACAAAGAAGGTCGGCCCACAAGAAAAGGGACGCAATGGCATGGCGCACAAGTTAGCGCTATTCTCAAGCGCCTAAAGCTGACAAAATAAAAAGGCAAGTTGAACAAACAGTTTGTACGCCGACATCAGCTTTGAGGATATGCAAAATGGAGTTACCGGGCTATATGAGGATTAACCGATGGCCACATGTTCTATTTTCAAAGAGTGGCCTACTTATTATTCATCGTTTTTCGTTGGTCCGACAAGCGATTGATAACTATACCTTGAAGCATAAATAAATGCAGAATCCTTGGATTTCTCCACATTTTGCTCCCATTAGCATGGGTAAATCAAACCATTCTGATAAAATCTTCCAAGAAACCCTTGATTTTCTGGAAAAAACCTGTTCTAATTATCGGACCACCTCGCGGATGCACTATGAAGGAGGAACGGGTCAGAAAGCACCACTCACAGCATATCTGACTGTCGGCCTCCAATTTACTGAGCCGTGAAAACGGCGGAGTTGGGTTCAGATTCTTTTGGGAGAGGGATGATGAAGAGCAAAATCTTTATGGGAGCGGTGTATGTATGTATATTTGCCACTTCTGGTTTTGGGGCACTATTAACTGAAATCCAGTATGAGGTCAGTGATCTCGGCTCTAACCAGTGGGAATATATTTACACAGTCGAAAATATCGGCTTGTCAACAGGAATCGAAGAGTTCACCATATGGTTCGACTACGGCCTGTATGACAATTTGGTCGTTACGACACCAGAGACTCCGCCCGAGTGGGGCCAGATTGTCTGGCAGGTAGAACCCGTTCTGGAAGACCCCGGCGGATATGATGCCTTGGCTACGAACCTGAACATTGATATTGGTGAAAGCCTGGACGGTTTTTCTGTCAGCTTTGACTGGCTTGGGACAGGTGACCCGGGCCCGCAATATTATGAAATAATCGACCCACTCGATTTCAGCACAATTGAGGATGGATACACTGTGCCGGAACCGGGAATGCTTTTGCTGCTCGGATTGGGAGCGTTGCTTGGGCGAAGGGGGAAGAAAAGATGAATAGCCAATATCCAACACGGAATGGCCAATGATGAAGTGGGTACTCGCTTTGCGACTCAGGGCAGGCTCTTCGGCGAGGCTTTTTTATTTTAGAAGGAACTATTTTGATGTGTAAACGAACAAATCGTAGATTGATGGCTGTGGCAATTATGACTGTGTTAACTTTCTCTGTCTCTGCTTTTGCAGGTACCTATGGCGGGGGAACTGGAATAGAAACTGACCCGTACCTGATCTACACTGCTGAGCAGATGCAGGAAATCGGGGCTAACCCAGGCGATTGGAACAAGCACTTCAAGCTGGTGGCAAACATCGATCTGAGCGGCTATAAGGGAACTGAATTTAATATAATTGGGACTGATTCAAATCCGTTTAGCGGCACTTTTGACGGTAATGGTTATGAGATTTCAAACTTTACATATACCGGAGGGCTTTTCGGAATGGTCGCTGGTGTTAATGCGGAGATTCGAGACCTCGGTTTAATAAATCCTAATATCAATTCAGGGGGAAATAATGTTGGTGTGTTAGTTAACCTGCTAAATGACAGTACTCTGTCTGGGTGCTATGTTGAAGGCGGCGGTATTTCAGGACGTCAGATGGTTGGTGGAATGGTTGGGCAGATCAATGGAGCTACAATTGATAACTGCTATACTACATGCACTGTTTCGGGGATTGGAACAGAAAGTTCCACTGTTGGTGGGCTGGTAGGATTAGTAGGAATTAGTGGGGGAACCATTTCTGACTGTTACTCTACAGGTACAGTTAGCTGCACGGGAGTAACAACTTTGGGTTCCGTCGGCGGTCTTGTGGGAGAGAATACCGGCACAATTTTCAACTGTTATTCAACCGGCAGTGTTAGTAGTAATGCACATGACCCTTATGGTTATGTTGGTGGTTTGGTTGGCAATAATTTAGCGGAGAATGATAGTCAATTTGGTGTGATAACCAACTGCTATTCATCGGGTGATGTTACTTCAGATTATATGACTGGAGGCCTGGTGGGATTGAATGGTGGGGATATAAACAACAGTTATGCAATGGGAATTGTAACGGGTGATACACGCGTAGGCGGTCTGGTGGGATATAATGTCGAGCCGTTCTCGGGTGGATCTGGAAGCATATCAAAGTGCTATTCTACCGGCATTGTTAGCGGTAATTTATCTGTCGGCGGGCTGGTGGGGTATATTTATTCTGGTACGCTAACCGCCTGCTTCTGGGATACACAAACCTGTCTTCCAGCAACAGTTGGAGTTGGCTATGGCACATCTACAGGGGTAACGGGCAAGACTACTGCTGAGATGAAAACCGAAAGCACCTTTACCGGTTGGGATTTTGATAATATTTGGTATATGGCAGATTATCCGATTCTGCAATGGGAACTCAGTCCTAGTCCTCTGCAGTCCCGGATCGATGCGGCTGCCAACGGCGATGTGGTCGTTGTCCAGCCGGGTGTCTATGAAGGCGATCTTTACTTTAAAGGTAAGAATATTACGCTTACATCCATCGACCTTAGCGATCCGAATATTGTTGAGGCGACTATTTTGCAGGGCACAGGTAAAGGACCAGTCATCACTTTTGACGGTACCGAGGATGAAAGCTGCGTCTTATCCGGCTTTACCATTACCGGCGGGTATAATACTTCGGGTCCCGGCGGCGGCATCCGCGGAAACGACAGCGCAGCCACCATCCAAAACTGCCTCTTCCGCGATAACACAGCGACGCTCCCCGGCGGCGGCATCTGGGGGATCGCCGGGACGATCTCAAATTGTATCTTTGAAAACAACCACGGAACCGCCGGCGGCGGACTGGCCAAATGCAGCGGTCTCATCTCCAATTGCCTGATCATCAACAATATCGCCGACACCTATGGGACGGCATTGCATAACTGTGACGGGCTCATTCAAAACTGTACGCTCGTTGACAATTCCCAGGCCTCACAGTCACTAATCTACTGCAGCGATGGTTTACTTGAAAATTGCATCATGCAGACGGCTTCGGGGACTGTTTTTTCAGTGAGCACAGCACAAACACGCTATTGCTGTTATCCCGGCGCCGCGGGTGAGGGCGACATTGATATCGATCCACTCTTTGTTGATCCGGTGAACGGCGATTATCATCTATTGCCGGATTCACCGTGTACTGATGCTGGATATCCAGATTCACCTTGGGAAAATGAGCCTGCGCCAAATGGAGCAAGAGTCAATATGGGAGCATACGGCAACACTTCAGAGGCCACAAGGAGCCGAGCAGGTTTACAGTTTGTCGGATTTAATGTTATCAACAGGACCCGTATTGGACTAACAACCTTCCGGTATGTTCTTAGTCTATCTTTGAACAATATAACCTTAAGCGATATGACCGATGTTACAGTCAAACTTATTGATGCTGATGAACAGGTTATTGATGTTGCAGACGATGAAGTGTTCTTTTCTATTATTGCTTCCGAGAGCACATCAGATAGTGATATTTACGGTGACTACTTTACTATTGACGTTGATAGATCAGCACCAATTACCGCTGGTAGGTTAACCTGGCAGATCGATTATACTGCTCTTGAAGGCTCCAGCATGCAAATGATGAGTTTAGGCTTACCTGCTGCACTTGGTGAAGATGGTGTTTTAGGCGACATTACAGGTGAAGGCGATATTAACATAGCTGACTTAATAAGATTAGCTGAACAATGGTTGTGGACGGGCACACCTGGTAGCATTGATGAAGATATTGCCCCACCACCCGATGGTGATGGCAAGGTAAACCTGCTGGATTTTGCCGTTCTTGCAGAAAACTGGATGAAATAGTTGTGCCCATACAATAGATTTGTGCGTCAGGCTTTCGCCCATTGCGCAATATTCGTTACTGCAGCCCTCCGTGGAGATCCGGGCAGCCACCATCGCAATAGTCCATTGCTCATCCCCGCCCACCCTGTTCTAAATATCGAAGGACTCTCGCCCTGCGTTGCAGACCTCAATCAATCTTTATCTTTACGCTGCCGACAGCCGGCTTCACTCTATTACGAAAATGTTTTTTCTCTTACACATATCCTTCAGCACTGTAGGCCAGACGGTGGCACTGACTTCGCCGATATGTGCCTTCTTGAGCAGCAGCATGAACGTCCTGGATTGGCCGATACCACCGCCTATGCTCAGCGGAATGTCGTTGTTAATGATCGCCTTATGGTAAGGCAATTTCAGGAAATCGAGTTGGCTCGTGAGGTCCAGTTGCCTCCTGAGCGTCTCGGCGGTGACGCGGATGCCCATTGAGGTCAGTTCGTGACGCCGTTTTGTAACGGGGTTCCAGACAAGAATATCGCCGTTTAGGCCGTGCATGGGCCGACCGTTCTCACTGATCGTCTCGGTGACCCAGTCATCGTAATCGGCGGCACGCATTTCATGTGGATAGCCATCCTCCAATACCCAGCCGATCCCGATGATAAAAACGGCGGGGAATTCCTGCACAATCATTGTCTCTCGCTGCTTGCGCGGCAGGTCTGGGAAACGTTCCAGAATCTCTTCGGCATGAATGAAGGTCAACTCCTCCGGCAAGTCAGGGTATCTGTCGGTCTTCAGTTGAGGAAAGAGTCTCTGCACATGACTCTCGGCCCCCTTGAGAACCTTCCATATCTTTCGCACAACCTCTTTGAGAAGGGTCAGGCTGCGCTGCTCCGCGGTGATGGCCAGTTCCCAGTCCCACTGATCCACATAAGCGCTGTGGTCATGGTCCAGAAAATAGTCTTTGCGTATGGCCCGCATATCGGTAAGCAGGCCCTGACCGACGTCCATTTCGAATTGCTTCAGGGCCATGCGTTTCCACTTGGTGGCGGCCTGGACGACCTGAACGTCAATCGGATTCTTGTCATGGTCATTGGAAATATGGAACTGAATGGGGGTGCGTGAGCCATCCCGGTCGAGCAAGTCGTTGATGCCGCTTTCAACGTCCACAATAAGCGGAACGGTGACACGGATTAGATTCAACTCCTCGCAGAGGTTTGCTTCAATGTAGTCCTTGGCAGCATAGGTGGCGAGCTGAGTCTCTTTTGGGCTCAGCAGCGAATGATAATCCTGCGGCAGGATCTTCTCCAGTTCGACATAGTCCCCTATTCCGGGCCCCGCCAGATCAGCTCTTTTCTCATCGGTCATTGCATCTTCTCCTGTAGGTTAGCTTGCGCGGGTTGTAACCGCTGTTATTCTTGACCACCCGCAATCAGATTGCCTCGATCGTAGAAGGTGGCTTGGACGTTATATTGTATGTGACGCTGACGACACCGGGGACCTCCTGGAGGATGCCTGCCGCAAGCTCCTCGAGGATGTCGAACGACAGCGATGTCGGTGCAGCGGTCCGGGCGTCAACGCTTTCCCAGCAGCGTACCTCGATCTGCTGACCGAAATCACGCCGGCCGTCTCGCATCCCGGTCACACGGTCTTCATGGAGGATCGCCATATATTGAAACGCGCCGGTGTCCCGGAGTATTCGCTCGACCACGACCGTAGCCTTTCGAACAGTCTCAATACGCTCAGGGGTAACCTCGCCTATTACCCGTGCCGCCAGGGCCGGACCGGGAAACGGGATACGTTCAAACAACTCTGCGGGCAGACCGAGCGCCTCGCCTACTCGCCTGACACCGTCTTTACGAAGCTGAATTAGCGGCTCCACAATGCGGTAGCCGAAGGCCTCCTGCGGATCGATCCCGAGTTGCTCGAAGACGTTGTGCTGCCGTTTGATCCCTGCAACGGTCTCATCGACGTCGGTCAAAATCGTCCCCTGCAGAAGACACTTGGCTTCGATATCTTTGACCATCCTGCCAAACACGTCTCGGTAGAAGGTTTGAGTGATGGCTTCCCGCTTGGCCTCGGGTTCCGTGATCCCCCTGAGGGCGTCGAAGAATTCCTCGCGGGCATCCACTATTTCAACCGGCACGCCAAGTGTGCCGAAAAGGTCGGCGACCTGCTCGGGCTCCCCCTCTCGCATGAGGCCGTTGTCCACGAAGACCGTTTTGAGCTGTTCGCCCAAAGCACGATGTCCCAGCATGGTAACCGCCGAAGAATCGACGCCGCCTGAAAGGGCGTTGATGGCCATTCCATCTCCAACCGCATCCTTGATTTCCCCGACCTTCTCACGGATGAACTGCTCCGTGTTGAGTTTTTGCGCGGTGATCTCCGTAATCATTGTGCGACCTCCTTTTCATCTGATAACAGTTGCAAATTGCCCGACTTAGCTTCCACGTACGTGTGTGCCAACTGCTTCGGTAGAAAGCGATTTTCAGGAAGAAGTCTAACAACGGCCTCACGTGGTGTCAATTTGTTTTTAATCACGTTTTCTACGCATCGCCAGAGTCGGATTTCTCCGAGTCGGACAAGTCGTCAAGGGCCTGCAATCTTCTTACCTACGCTCCAGGCCTATGCAGCCCAGGTCTGGTCAGTATCTCCGCATAGGCCCGCAACCGGGCCAGGTCCTCATTCGACAGCGGTTTAGGCTGTTCTCCCGTTTGGTTGATACTATCCGTAAAAAGTGCTAGATATTTACCTTCCAGCCCAGTACATCTGGTCGCTACGCTATATTGGTGGTTTTATCGGGCGTGGGGAATGTGGGGTGATCCTGCTTAAGGAGGTGTGGATTTATGCCGATTTTATGGTATATTGTACCCTGAGGGCTGGCTGGCAGGGATGGTTGGTGGTGTAGGATTCTTTTAAGAAGCGAGACGATTATGAGCAGGCTTGAAGTACTTGGGCGACGTGAAATCGCGGACCTCTTTGATTCGGCTGTGGCTGGGCAAATCGGCTGTGATATGAACTATCTTGCGGCGGGAAAGTGGTATAGGTCAACGGCTCGCATGGCTGGGGCGACGTCCGATACCTTCCAGGTGGAAGTGACGGCGGAGAAGCAGGATGGGCCGTTCGACCTGCGAATCGATCAGCCGGTCGGGATAAACTTCAAGCAGGACTCCAATACCTATATCTTCGAGACCGTCGTGGTCGGCGTTGAGGACTCGGTCAATCAGGCGGGCGGGGGTAGTATAATACTTGAACTGCCGGGCAGAGTGGAACGGGTGGAGAGACGTGACTACACGCGAATAGATACGCCGGGAGAGCTTAATGTGCAGGTCATGTTCTGGCACAGAGGGCATACGGACCAGTTCACGGAGGTGCCGGTGGACAACTATTGGGAGGGGAGGCTGGCGAATATATCCCTGGGCGGTGGGCAGATGAACGTTGGGCTGGAGCAAAAGCCGAACTTCCGCATTCATCAGGTGGTCGGGATGCAGTTTACGCCTATGTCATACGAAAAACCCATCCTGCTCGAAGCACATGTCGTATATCTGTCCGAAAATGCCGAGACGGAGAGCCTGACCATTGGCGTGGAATTCCTGGGACTTGAGGCGGCGGGACAGGCGAGAGAGAAACTGAATCGCCTTAAACAAATCATCAAAAAATACGAGCAGATGAACAAACAATCGCAGACCGTCTCGGCTGGTGCGCCCGATCAACCATAGAGACATTTGCCCCCCCCCCCATGTCCTGCAAACGGCGATGGGGAAAGGTTATTGAACCCCCCGGCCCTTGCAAAATCGCATATTCTTGAGGATGCAGAAATACCCGACGAGGACGATTTGAGGGCAACGGGGGAGTATAAAATCGAAAAAACGCTACAAGTGCCTGAAGTACAAGAACTTGCAGCATCCCTTCAAACATAACGGAGAAGGCGGGATTCTATTTGCCCACTCTTTGTAACGTACTCAATAACCTGATTTTACAACTTAATTCAAATAATGGCAAGGATTTAGATTCTCTCGTTGATTTACTATTCCTACACGATTTTTTACTATCTCGTGATGCGTTTTGAGGGCAACTTGAGGGCAACTCGGTGATTGCTATATACAGGATTATGGTAAGTCAGCCCCTTAGATCAAAATTTTGGAGATGCAAAACGCCTCGAAAAACCATTATTCGTTAAAGTATTTAAGGCACACAAGCATAGATGACATAAGTGTGTTAAGGGGCGCCCAAAATAGGTCAGTGATGGGCGCCTCAAATCAGGTCATTTTGAAAGGAAGTTTTGCCATAGTGGTACTGAAGTCTCGATAATGAGACGATTTCAGGAGAACTGCTATGGCGAACTGTCTCAAAATGACTAAAGTAAGTGCAATACTGACATTAAAAGAGCATAACTGGTCCTGCAGGCGTATCTCCCGGGAGCTTGGCATACATCTTGACACGGTCAGGAAGTATGCCGGTTCATCTGGGAAGGATTCAAAACAGGTCAATGCGCCCATCGGCTCAGAAGGCTCAATGCCTATCACCAATGCGTCCTCCGGGGCAGAGCCGGACATCTCTGATTACCAGATTGCCGATGATAACAATACCAAAGGCTCAACCAGCCAATGTCAGCCGTTCGGCAAGCTCATCGAGGGTAAGCTTGACAAGGGTCTTACACGTCAGCGGATATATCAGGATCTGTGTGATGATTATGGTTTTTCCGGCAGCTACTACAGCGTTCGCAGGTTTGTCAAAAAGCTCGGCAAAGACAGCCCTGTACCATTTCGCCGGATGGAATGCAAACCTGGCGAACAGGCCCAGGTAGACTTTGGCACAGGCGCACCTGTAATAGATGGCAATGAGAAAAAAGAGGGCAAAGAAGATGAAAAGGATTGATCCGAGATTGTACCAGCCTGCCCCGCTCGGCTTACGGCGGCCATGTTCCGACGAGCTTTATTGTGGCCCATTCTCACCCGGCCGCCGGTCCGAGCGACACAGGCCTTGCACATTTGTAATTTGCGGTGAAAATTATTCGTTTATGCTGAAATCTTACTTGAAATATGAGAGTGCAAAGGGTATATGAGAACTGGTTTAACTGACCTATTTTGAAAGCGCCCATAGTGACCTAATTTGAAGCGCCCAATGACACAAAAAGTTCGCCGACCTCCAGATCATAACGAGGCGATAAATATCAAAGATCGATTTGTTGATGGCATCGACAAATGCTACTTTTTGTTTTTAGAGCGAGAAGGTGTTAGCCCAACAAATAATCTCAGCGAGCAGGCGATTCGTTTCGTTGTGATTGATCGACGTATAACGCAGGGCACACGAAGCTGGGCTGGCATGCGTTGGTGCGAACGAGCCTGGACTGTTGTAGCAACTTGTGCCAGAAGCAAGCGTAGCGTTTATGATTTCTTTGTTGATGCCCTGAATGCCACTTATGCAGGCACCCCATATCCCAAACTAATTCCCGCAAATCTGTGAATGGTTACCCCGGTAACTATGCTACAATCTCTGAATGTACGTCTTCAGTCAAAGTCTCTTTTAAAAACAAACCTCTTAACTGAGTTAATGTCTCCGAGATCAAGGTCAAGCATAATGGTCGCATTAAAACCAAGATCAGGGCTATATTCATACTGCCAATTATTATTGACAGACCTTTTATCTTCGACATTATTCCCATCTTGTACTCTGTAAAGGTGGTTGTTCCGGTTTTTATCCAAACCGATTAAGGTAACAGGAACAAACCCAATTCCACCCTTTATACTAAATTCGACCTTGTCGAGGCCTTTTGTGTCTATCACCACAGGGAAGTTATTGACAACTGCTCCATTAAGACAAGTAACCTGCAAATTATTGCCGAGAACTTCTCTATAAATGAGCTCCCAGCTATCTTCGTTCCGCTTCATAAATCTCACTAATTCCTGATTTGTTCCATAGTAATCATCTGAGAACTGAGGGACAACCAACAATTCAAGTTCCATTTCGACGAAGTCTCCCGGGATGAGAGTTTTAATATCCGAAGGTGGTGATATCTCTATGTTGGCACTTAGAAAATGATTTTCAGTTCCATACACAGAAAAGCTGGGGCTGTTAATATCTTTACCTCCAAGCCTTGCTTTCCACTTGCGAACCACAAGCCCTCTGTTAGCACAGGCATTACTTCCTGCCTCTATTTTCTCAGGAGATGCCTGATAAAGTGAGAACCAGGGCAAGGAACCGGGTATCAAAACATTTCGCTTACTATAACTCAATCCACCTAACTTAGGCTGCCAGTCTTTAACTAAACCCTTTGAATTACCATATGCCATCCTGCTGATTTTATTATCATTATACCTATCCGCGCCCAACTGATAAAACGCAAGTCTGTTAAATTTAACCGGCTTTACTATATCATATCTCAGCGTGTGAAAGTTTTTGTTATAGTCATCAACCGCAGGCGTTGAGGCGGTAAATTTAACATCAATTTTACCATCGGCCGATTTTCCGGTATAAGCAACATTCGTAAGATTTGGGCCGTAAGCATCGTATTTACTCTTTACGCCAACAATATCCTGCCTTACATTATTTTCATCAAAATACACAAGCAAATCACCGCCGCCGACATTCGTTGTCCAGCCCCATTTTTTCTTTTTTTTATCGCCTATCGACCATACCATCAGCGGTCTCATATCATTAACAAATGACCTACCAAGGCACATCTCAGGATCATAGCAAATCGACTCCCCCCAATTACCAATAGCCACCTGATCCCACTGCTGGTTTACTCCCCAACCATTCAATGCTAATTGTGCATGTGAGACTGCCGGCAGCCCCTGCCATACTCCATGGATCAGTAAGTAGTCAAATTCCAGTTTGGACTTGGCAGGGACATGTATCATCACAATGCCTTTGTACCAGTTTTGTCTTTCCATCATTGTCTCATGCCAGTTTTTGGAGATTTGCACCGGGATACCAGTGTGATTGCCGTCTTTATCCATGAGTATCGGTATGGTGCCAATAATATTTGCGGACACTCCCAATTTGATTTTAGTATCAAATATCAAGCGTGCTGTTTGTTCGACATCTTCCGGATTAATTACAGTCAGGCTATACTTTTTAATGCTCTCAGGGAATTTGCCGGGTTTAAAGGATTCGGCAGGAACATTTATTTCATAATTGTTTAGCCCCCTGTCAAAAAACACCTTTTGCGCCTGTCCGGTACCAGAGTCCTTAAATTCGATATTAAGATTATTAGCAAAAGCAAAAGCAGAAGCATCTTTAACATTGTAATCTTTCGGTGAATTAAAATTAATGATTAAACTCTTTTCGCAATTCTTACCACTACTGAGATCAATCCTATTTCCCAATTGCGACCTGTGAATATTGTAGCTTTTTGAATCAAATGTAAGATTTATTGCGACATCTTCATAATCAAAACGAGAATTCACATTCAGTTTTAAAACCAACTGATCAGGCCAGCAGTGAATTTCCAGACTGGAGTCAATATCCAATGCCTGGCCCTTTTTATTTCTGAAATCAAGATCACAGAAATCATATCTCTGTAAGTATCGGCCGCAATTAATAAGCTTATATGGGACATATTTACGGTTTTTATGTTTATCCAGTTCCGCAATCCCAACACACTTATATTCATCTTCACCGACAAATATAGACATATCGAATAACACATCATCCAGAGCAGATTGATTGCCCTGTAATCCAATAGCCTTGTCAATATTGAGCGAATCTTCAAGAATAAATTGCTTGATTTTCAGCGTATCGGCATCAATTCCAATGGTGTATTTTCCGGTCTGAAAATAGATATCTCGATTACCTTTTGAGGCTGGATAGCCATTAGGCCACCAAAAGAAACCAAAATCAGCTTCTTTAACCATGGCACTGTAAGGCAAGGCTGTAATATTTTGAGCATTAGCCATTGAAACCACCAAGAGTATTAAAAACAAAAAAGCAATTACGAATTGTTTGTTAATATTTATTTTCATCAAATTTACCTTTCAGGCCCCTGCTGTTCTGATATCTCCGACATTCTGTTTTCTTCGTCGTCAAAATCATGATTAATTCGCTTGACAGTCCAATATAATGTCACGCTGAATACCACAAGGCACGCAACCCCCAGGCCAATCTCTCCTAAAATCAGTTTCCCCACACCATAAAGGAGCGAGAATGTACATGCTAAAGCAATAAACCATGAAATAATGGTTCTCCCGAGAGATTCGTGTTCTACGTACTCCATATCTAATTTTTCAATGACCGGCTTCCAGAAAAAATGGAATGGTCTGGCATCGATGATAAATTTCTTAAGAACTATAATATCCGTTGGTTTGGTCAGGTATGAAACTACAACCGCAACTAAAGTGACAACGATCACCACAAACACCATCCTTGCTCCAAGCAAGTTAGGGTCGCTGCTGAATGCGACATCTTCACCCAACCCAAGGACAACTCTCGCCGGTGCATCGAATGCCTTAACGAACAGCAAAAGGATCGCTATAATCCATGCCGTTATGGTACCTGCCAAATCGCCAGGGCCATTGAGTCGCCACCAGAACCAACGTAACATAGCAATCAGTACCGTACCTGAACCCAAAACATATGAAATTGCCAACAACTGCTGAATATCTTTTGCGGCAAATGAGATTATACCGCCGGAAATTGCCAGAACAACTGTCATAATTCTTGCCACAAGAATATAATGCTTCGAAGATGCTTGTTTGAAAATAAAACGCTTATAAACGTCATTGACTAAATATGAAGATCCCCAATTGAACATCGTGCTGATCGTCGAGATGAAGGCCGCCAAAAGAGCTGAAACAAGCAGGCCTCTAAGCCCTATCGGAAGTACTGTCATAATCATTTTCGGATAAGCACTATCGTTGGTCACCCCTTCTGGAAGCGTTGGAAATAAAATCACTGAACATAACGCCACGACAATCCATGGCCAGGAAATAACAGCATAATATAGTAAGGTGTGCATTAACATCGCAAGGGTTGAATGTTTACTATTCTTGCAAGCAAGCAACCTTTGTGCATTATATCCGCCTGACAATGCAACCATTATCCAAAGAATCCCAAAAAAACCTATCGCATTCCAAACAGACATCTGCATTGGTCCCGAGCCTATACTCGGAGCAATATTAAGATTATGGCCGTTCCATTCTTGATTAGCAGAAAGTTTCGCAACCATCTGGCCAAGTCCTCCCACACGGATAACCGACATGACCGCCAATGTTATAGTACCTAAAGTAGCTATGCCAAACTGCAGGAAATCCGTATAGACAACACCCCAAAGCCCAGACAAGGCACACATTACCAATGCTACGCCTATCACTATGATGGTGGTCAAATAACGATACTCCGGCGGCAACCCCATTGCCTCGCGGCTGATAGTTTCCATCGCTTTTGTTACCCATCCAATGATAAGGGGACAAAAGAACAACGCCGTGGAAACTCCTAAAAAGAAACGCAAGCTCTTTGCTGCTTTACCAGCATATCTGATTTCGATGAATTCGATATCGGTTAAAACTGCCAACCTTCGCCAAAGCCTGGCAAACAATACGATTGCCAGAGCTCCACCTATAAACGGCGCCCAGTATTGCCAGGCATAGTAGATTCCATATTGCCTGACTAAGCTGGTTATCCACAAAGGAGTATCCGCAGCAAAACTTGTCGCTATCAAGGACCCTCCAGCGATATACCATGGAATAGAACGCCCCGACAAGAAAAAAGACTCAATATTTGTGCCTGCACGCTTGGTAAAATAAAGGCCCATTAAAAGCGTTACAACCATAAATAAAACGATGACCAACCAGTCAATCCAATGTAAAGTCTCTGCTATCAATAACTCTCCGTCCATGTCATGAATTTTTTATTTAGGTACTATCCTTGCTCAATCATAAAAGTCGACTAAATTTAGAAAAGGCACCTGGCCCTTAAAACATAAGTCCATCTCCAGAGTAAGCTATTTCTTTTCTGGCCAGGGGTATTCAAATGAGCCAGCGTATTTTGGCACCTTGTCCCGGTTAGGCAAAGTATTGTACCATTTAAGTAAAGCCTTTGACATCCGTTCGACAATATCCTGATTCTCTGTAGCACAGTTGTCCATCTCACTGGGGTCTTTTTCTATATTGTACAATTCCACTCTGCTTTTGTCGGGGTTTAGCAGTAGTTTCCATTTTTCCTGACGAATGGCCAGCATCGGGCTGTGCTGAATGTGTCTTCCCCGCATTCCATAACGGTATTCCCATATAAGCGGTTTTGTTCTCTTGACAGTTTTTCCAAAAAAGACATCTGACATATCTTCACCGCTAAGTTTCAGTTGATGTGAAATTTTTACTCCTGCGAGTTTGCAGAAACTCGGCAGCAAATCGGTAGCAGCCATCACAGTCGTATTGTCAACGGTATCTGCAGACACTTTGCCGGGCCAGCGGACAATAAACGGCATGCGTATTCCGCCTTCGTAAAGACTCGTCTTGCAGCCGCGGAACGGACCAGCCAGACCTGCACCGCTATGAGAGGTTGCGGCCCCCCAAATATCAGCCGGGCCATTATCACTGGTAAAAACGATTATTGTATCTTCAACCAGATTGAGTTGATCGAGCTTATCCATCAGTCTGCCAATGTGTTTATCGATATTTGTTATCACCGCGTAATAGGTTTGTGTGACACTGGAGAATCTTCCTTTTGCCTGGTCCAGAGTCTCAAGCTCGGGGTATTCGGCAAGCTGTTCTTCGCTGGGAACGAGAATCGAATGGGGGTCGATCAGCCAACAGTTGATAAAGAATGGTTTGTCAGCATTCGATTCGATAAAATCAATTGTGTGCTGCATTATGCGCATGGAAGAGTCGGCTCTTTTGTCACCCTTCTTAAAGTAGCTTGGGCCATTACTTAGAACGGTAGCACTGACGTCGATCCCATAGTTTTCCGGCGACGGTGCTGTTTTATCCTGCGGTCCGCCAAGATGCCATTTGCCGAAGTGCCCGGTAACATAGCCGACTGATTGCAACAGTTTTGTAAGCATGGGAATGTCCGGATCCAGATAGTTCGGTATGCCGCGTTGCTGGTTGCTTTCAACGGTCGCAAGATGCCCGTGGAAACCGAGTTCTGAGGGGAACCGGCCTGTCATAACTCCCGCCCGAGTTGGAGAGCATACCGGGCTGTTGACGTAGAAATTTGTAAGCCTGACTCCCTGGCTGGCAAGACGGTCAAGGTTAGGCGTTTTTATTTTCGGATGGCCATAACAGCCCATATCTCCCCACCCCATATCATCACATAAGACAAAAACTATGTTGGGTTTGCGGGTGACTCTGTCCGGCTGAGGCTTTGCCATGCTGCAAGCACCGACACAACTAAGTGAAATCCCGGTTATTGCCGCTGATCTAATAAACTGACGTCTATCCATACCTATCCTCACCTTTTCGCTTTCGTTTTAAGCACACGATCTTTCCACCTTAATTCCCGATTTTACCCGGTTTTGGCCAAGGGTATTCGAATGAGCCTGCACTAGCAGGCATGGATTCAACATCCGGCAGAGAGTTGTGCCAGTCTAGAAGTTGATGGCTCATACGATTAACTATATCCGGGTTTTCATTGGCCAGATTATCCACCTCGCAGGTGTTTTTCTTGAGATTATAGAGTTCCGTCCTACTGCCGTTCGGGTTCATCATAAGCTTCCAATCTCCGTGGCGCATTGCAAGTGCAGGGCTTTTCTGGAAATGCCTGCCCCAGGGGCCAAAGCGATACTGCCACATCAAAGGCTTTGTTCTTTCTGTTGGCGTACCTAACATGGCCGAAGACATATCCTGACCATCTAGTTTCAGATATTCGCTAACTTTGGCTCCGGCAAGGCGACAGAACGTCGGCAGCAAGTCAACACCTGAAATTATAGTCATGTCATCCACTTTACCGGCCGGGGTGTGCTTGGGCCAACGGACAATAAACGGCATACGGATGCCGCCTTCATAGAGACTGGCCTTGCAACCACGAAGCGGACCAACCTCACCGGCACCGCTGTGGACTGTATCAATGCCCCAAACCGGAGCCGGGCCGTTGTCACTGCTAAAGACAACCAGCGTATTTTCCGACAGGCCCAGTTGGTCGAGTTTATCGAGCAGTCTGCCAATTTGTTTGTCCATATTCGTAACAACAGCACTATAGACCTGCGTAGTGCTGGTAAACCTTCCCTTGGCCTGGCCCAGAGTCTCAAGATTGGGGTATTCGGCAAGCTGTTCTTCGCTGGGAGCGAGAATCGAATGGGGGTCACTGATCCAACAGTTGATAAAGAATGGCTTATCTTTATGCCTTTCGACAAAATCGATGGTGATGTCTATAAGCCTTTCAGACTTGTCAGCTGGTTTTACACCATCATAGCATTGTTTGCCGTTACCGTTGTGAACCGCGCTTTCATCGATACCGTACTCCTGCGGGGCAGGAGCATCTTTGGTGGCTCCAATGTGCCATTTTCCGAAATGGGCAGTTGTATAGCCTGCCGACTTGAGCAGCTTTGTGACAGTAGGGATCTTCGGATCAAGATAGGCGGGCATCTCGAAAGCTTCGTTATGCTCTTTCTTCTCGCTCATTGCGTAATGAATGCGGTGGCGGGCAGGAAAATGCCCGGTCATGATGCCCACCCTTGAGGGTGAACATACGGGAGCAGCTACATAAAAATTAGTGAACAGTGCGCCTTCAGCGGCCATTTTATCAAGGCAAGGTGTCTTAATCTTCTTGTTGCCATAACAGCCCAGATCGCCAAAACCCAGGTCATCAGTGAAGACAAAAATTATATTGGGCTGCTTATTATTCCTGCTCTTAGCGACGGCATAGGAACTATCTGCAAAACTTGAAAAACCAAGTGCAACACTCGCGGCAAAGGTACCCTTTAAAAAACAACGTCTGTTAACCATTGAGCTATTCTCCTTGATTATTTTTTCTTTTCAAAAAACATATTCTTAATTGGCTGCGATCTAAAAGCCGATTTTATAATTTTAACTTACGATCAACTTTTGTATAAGACAACTATTTCAACCAGAAAGTAAAGTAAAGATACATTCCAAGGACAAGCCCCAGTACCACTGCTGTGACGATCACATCCCACTTGTTCCAGCTTTGGCGATTTTCTTTTCGCTGCGTTTCAGTAGCCGTTGAATAGGTCAGGTTTTCGATCTGTTCGAGAGACGGCGGCTTTGTCAGCAGAGAAACAACGACAATGACAACAACGCTGATTACCAGCAACCATCCTGAAGCGTAAAGAAAATTGTAATCCCCTATATATTGCAACATGGTGCCATCGGCGAATTTCCCTGCCCCTGCAAGACCTTGTATTGTTAGCTTTGCCATACCGGCTAAGAAACCGATAGCCAGACCCCATGTTGCGCCTTTGGCATTGATACGCTTACAAAACAGTCCCAGAAGGAATACCGCGGTAATCGGAGGCGCCAGATATCCCTGTACACTCTGGAGATATTTGTATAACCCGCCCTTTGCGATCAGCGGCATGATCGGGATCCATAACAGACCCAATCCGACAATTACAATTGTTACGAAACGGCCGACATGGACGAGTAATGCTTCTGACGCGGTTGGATGCAATTTTTTATAAATGTCTACGGTAAATAACGCCGAACAGGAATTAAACAATGACGACAGCGAACTCATGAGCGCCGCTAACAGTCCGCCGACGACCAATCCTCTAAGCCCAACAGGCAGCAGCGATGAAACCATTGTGGGGAATACCTGGTCGCCGTTCATTATTTGCTGTCCGTCCACTGTTTTCATCGGGATACTAATTAGTCCCTTTTGGTGCAGGGCATAACCGATCAGCCCGGGAACGAGGAAGATCATTACCGGCCATACTTTAAGGAAAGCACCGAAAATAGCACCGCGACGGGCAGTCTTTAAGTTTTTAGCGGCAAGGGTTCGCTGGACAATATATTGGTCGGTACACCAATACCAAATACCGACAACCGGAGAAGCTATCATAATGCCGAGCCATGGGAACTCGGGATCAGCCATGGGACGCCATAGAGCAAAACTCTCAGAATTTGTCTTACAAACAGTGATCAGTTCTGACCAGCCACCGAGTTTACTAAGGCCAAACCAGGTTATAAAGAATGAACCAAGCAAAAGAATGATCGCCTGGGCAGTGTCTGTGTAAAGCACTGCTCGCAGACCGCCGAAAACGGTGTAAATACCTGTCATGATCACCATTGTAATGGCACCGATCCAAAACGATCCGACTGTGACATTGAAGATTGTGAAAGTCATTTCAGGTAGCAGTGCATCAAAAACCATCGCCCCGGCATAAACTGTTACCGAGACCTTTGTAAAAACATAGGCTATCAGCGATACAATAGAAAGTATCCAGCGAGTGGCGGAGCCAAAGCGTTTTTCGAGAAATTCCGGCATGGTATAGACGCCGGAGCGGTAATAGAATGGTACAAATACCCAGGCGAGCATGATCATGATCCATGCGTGAAGCTCCCAGTGTGCCATCGCCATGCCGCTGCTGGTTCCCTGCCCGGCCAGACCGACAATGTGTTCCGAACCGATATTGGAAGCGAACAGCGAAGCACCGATCGCGAACCAGCCGATGTTACGTCCTGCGAGGAAGTAATCCTTTGTCGTATCCTGTTTTCTTGAAGACCACCAGACAACCACGATCAGGGCGGCAAAATAACCTGCGATCACGAGCCAATCAATCCAATGCATTTTAAATCCTTTTCAGTTCAGGAACACTTTTTGTGTTAATCATAATATCTCAGTTCGGCGAGTTAGCAAGTATTAAATAAAGCGAGACTGTAGTAAAGCTACCGGGAAACTGTTAGGGTCAAACTCGCGGGGCTTCGTCCCAAAGCGGCTATTAGCTGCCAAGAGCGAGGCTCGGCCGGTCGTATCCGGGAAATACTAAGCAATGAGAAACAAATCTGCACATAACATCCTGACCCACAACGAGTTACGAAAATATTGCCCGATTATCCTGCTACAGTCTCCTTTCTTTTAATAAATCGGCTGCTCTCTACTCCCTGGTCGAGAAGCAACTACCCACATCTTCTCAATATCCTCAAGCGACTTACCCTTAGTCTCTGGCACAAACCGCAATACAAACAATATGGCCACAACGCAAAGTCCGACATAGATAAAGAAAGGGAAACCGTGATTAAACTTTTCGACAAGCCACAGATTCTTGTCCATCATCACGAACGTATAAGACACGACAGAATTGGAAAGCCACAAACAGAACGTCGCCATTGCCATCGCCCGACCGCGTATCTTCGTAGGAAATATCTCCGACAGCACAACCCAAACAACAGGCCCAAGCGAAAGAGCAAAGCACGCGATATACCCAGGCACAAAGATAAGTATCCACGTCCCCGTCGCTTCATACATCCCAGCAAGCCCCATAGCGAACAGCGATATACCCATACCGGCTGCACCGATTACCAGTAAGGGTTTTCGCCCAAGTTTGTCAACCGTCCAGATCGCGATAACAGTAAATATCATGTTAACGGCACCGACCACAACCTGCTGCAATAAAGCCGCATCCATCTTCTCGCCCCCAAGATCCTTAAAGATTTCACTACCGAAATACAGGAACACATTAATACCGGTAACCTGCTGCAGCAGCGGCAGAAACCATAACAAGATAACCGATACTGCCATTTTGACGCAAACCTTCGACTTGTAAATCTTCCATGTTACGATCCTTCTATACTTCTTGAATTTTAATTTCAACTGTCCTTAATAGCCTTGAACATCGCAAGCACATTTTCAACAGGAACATTTGACTGGACATTATGAATAGCGTCAAACACAAAACCGCCATTATTGTTAAAGATGCTTATACGCTCGCTAACCTCATCATAAACCTCATCGGAAGTGCCAAATGGCAAAGTCTTTTGCGTATCAACCCCGCCGCCCCAGAAAACCAAGTCATCGCCAAATTCAGACTTGAGCATTTTCGGATCCATACCGACTGCCGAACACTGAACGGGATTAAGAATATCAAACCCAGCCTCGATCAGATCGGATAAAAGCTCGACAATACTTCCGCACGAATGAATAAACACTTTCCAATTGGAGTTTTTGTGTATATGGTCATTGATCGCTTTATGGAATGGTTTATAGAGATCGCGATAGGCATTTGGAGAAATGAATAAACCATTCTGAGTACCGAAATCCGTCCCCGTAGTAAACGCCGCCTGCACATCATCGCCCAGCGCCTTGAACAATCTGTCCAGATTCGAAATAGCGATCTCGCACTGCCTCTGGAATACCTCATAAACGTAATCCCTCCGTATAGCCGTCGATATATACCACTCCTCAACATTAAGATTATCATCGTCGATCGGGCCCTGCCGGCATATCGCGTCAAAATAAAAACCACCCTTCGGCATATGCCCGCTCGGAGCAACCGAAGTATCGCCCTCAGGATAAATATACCATCCCCCCCCAGGAGTAGCCGTCAAATTAAACTCCCCAGGCACAAGAACCTCGGTCCCGTCAAACATCGTAACCGGCTTAAAGTCGCGATTCTCAAATCCGAACATTGTCTTCGGCCCCATAACTCCAAGAACATCAATACCAAGGGCATCACGCAATTCGTCATCAATCTCGCCGAGCATCTGGTAAGGCTCAATGATCTTAACCTTGTAGTCATCATCGCCAAGCACCTCCTTCCTGAGTTTTGAAAGAGTACTCGCAGCAATACCCGAAACATGCGTACTCCCAAAATCAACAACAACCTTATCAACCGCTTCATGATTCAAAGTCTGCAAAAACCGATCCCTTGATGTATCACTCATACCAAACCCCTTCTATCTTTTATAATAACTCAAGAGTCTGTTGCACAATGTTTTCAAAACCAACCGTTTTGGGTCCGATGGCTGTTTGAGTGAGATGGCTCAATTTTCTCGTTCTCATGCAACCTTTGTTATTTTTTTCTATGTTTCTCGTGTTTTACTTACTGATCAAGCAAAACTTAACTTCAAATTCGTCCTCAGTTTCTCGGTTTATCGACTCCAGTAAGCAGAAAATATGGCAAGGTCACGAATATCGACCTTCTTGTCGTCGTTCAGGTCTCCTGCCAGATTATCACCCTGCTTCAGCCAATTCGACGCC
>SDBV01000961.1_pt1 | contig 42344 bp, 32 predicted proteins | sample 2277081 | NCBI WGS metagenome assembly SDBV01 (sample SAMN10402039, study PRJNA504765) | marine sediment metagenome | isolation source: marine sediment core GS10_PC15, 223 cmbsf | place: Arctic Ocean: Southern Knipovich Ridge | collected 2010
GGCGGTGAAGATTCAGCTTGCCAGGGCCGAGGAGGTCCTGGGCGGCGGTGGGGAAATCCGTTCGATGGACGTGGAGTAGGGGAGTGCAAGGGATGGCGGGCGAGGCATGCCTCGCCCCTACACCGGTTTCCCTGCCAATATCGTAGGGGCTTTCCCTTGTGTTCGCCCGATAAAACAAAAGAAGGGGCGTTCCCGGTTTGGGAGCGCCCCTCTTCTGTAATTTTTATTAATCCTTCCGCTTGACGTCAGCCCGCCTGATTGGCGGCCCGCAACTCGGCGCGGATCTCGATAAACTCACCGTTGCGCGGGTTATCGGGATAGGTGTCGATAATCCGGTTCAGGGTGGCAATCGCCTGCTCGTTATCTCCGCTCAGACGGTAGGCGCGGCTGATGCAGGAGAGCACCTCGATTTTCTGGAACTCGAACAGGGCGCTTTCCAGTGCCTGGTTGTAGCTCTCGATTGCCTGCGGGTATTCCTCGAACTGCTCGCGGCAGGCTCCGATTCCTACCAGCACGTTAACCATCAGCGGCTCATCGCTGCCGTTATCGCCGATAAAGCGGCTGAACAGCTCCAGGGCGCGGTCGTAGTCGCCGGCGTTGTAGTAGCTGTCCGCGGCAAAATACACCGCCTTATTTCCCTGCACGGTACCCGAGTAGTCGTCGGCGATATTCTCGAAATCGACCGCTGCCAGCGAGAACTGACGGTTGAGGTACAGTCCCTCGGTCCTGAACATGGCCACGGCGGCGTCCGCGCGGGTTTCGGTGCGGAAGTTGACATACATCCAGACCAGTCCCATCAGCACCAGCCCGCCGATAATACCACCGATAATTTTACTCAGGTGTTCCTGAATGTAGTGGCTTGCCTCGAACGCCCCGGAAACGAAGGCATCCTCTTTGAGTTCTTTTTTACTGATTCTTTTGCTACCCATTAATACCGGCTCCTTTTGCCCGCGGGGCGGTAATTTCTTTGAGAACGAAAGGTGATCAGGGTGAGGCAATATAACATAAGGAATGCCCACTGGCAAGTGGTTGAAGGAGTTAGCGGAATTTTTTTTCCGTGGCTGAAATTATTGCGGATATTGATCGGTTCCAGGTGGGTCAAACTGGCTGTCAGCCGGGCACACAGAGGATTGCAAATAGATTGGCTGTGCCGTCACCACTCCCAAGTGCAAGTGGCCTGCAAAGCGCTAGATCCCCGGGCCCCCAGGTGGTGCGTAGTCGAAAAGGTAAGGGCGGAACGAAATTGAATCTTCTCCTTAGTTGATCACTACCGTGCCATCTGCTCCATGACCCCCCAGCGCGAGCCTGAAGCCGATAAACGTTATCGAGCCGCTGAAATCCCCGCTGAATATCGCTGTCCCGTCAAGGAGCATGTTTGAGGAGACGGTTTTGCGTTTAATCCTCTGCCAGGTGCCTTTTACATCCACGGTCCCATTCAGGTAAAGTTTACCTGAGTCAGAGAAATGATTATAGGTTATGGCGAGATCGGGATACAACAGCGGGCTGCGGATGGAGGGGTTCCTGTTAATTGCAGTGACCGCGGCGTTTCCGTTGTAGTGGCCGATTACCCGTGCGTACGAACCGAACTCAAAAAGGAATTTCACAACACTTGTCGCCTTGATATAAGAGCTGTACATCTCCTCGAAAATCAGTTGGCAGGCCTCAAATTTGTTCTCTTCGGTGACAGCCAGATTGGCCATGCTGGCTCCGGGCCGCAGCGAGCCGCCGGGACCCAGGGGGTCGCCGCGGTTGCTGCTGCATCCGGCCAGGGAGATAATGGAAGTAAGAAAGAACGCACAGATGTATTTCATGGCCGGCTCCTAAGTCGCCAATAGATTAATAATCGACTCAAGCACCTGTCGGCACCTGTAGCTGGTTTAACGAGCAAAAGTTATTCCTTACTGCAAACCACTAATCTTCCGATCCACTGTAGAAAAACGGGTTGAACCTTATCGAGTCAGCAGCCCCTGAGCGGACTGTAATCCTACCAAAAGCGGAATCTTGCTCCGGTTCAAGCGGAAACATGGTCATTCTCTGGCCATCTTTGTCCAGAGCCATTTTAAAATCATCGAACCGGACTGTGCAGGCATAATTTCCGCTGAATTCTACTGTGCCGTCAATATTAAAAAAGAATGTCACCCTACTTAGGATGACGTCAGTGTTTCGTTCAAGATATTGATCCAACTTACCGAGAATAAACAGTGTTCCTGTCTCTGAAAAATAGTTACTGTACTCAACATTCAATTGATAAGCATTGATGGAGTCGACAATTGAAACGGCGGGTGAGTTTTTTCGCACGATTGCGTACCCGTTGTAGTTTCCTACAAGCCGAACCGGCAGCTCGGGGGAGTAGGCAAAGGAATAGAGAGACCCCGCTTTTTTGTACGTATTAAGAATAATCGGAAAAAATTCATCGAAGGCTGGGACCAGGTTTTCCCGGGTTACGGGAGTATTAGCCTTGCCCGCTCCGGGAGACAATGATCCACTGCCGCCGGGGGTGGTGGGGTCGCCGCGGTTGCTGCTGCATCCGGCAAGGGCAAGGCCGATTGAGATCATCAGAATTAAAATCCGTGACACTTTTCCTCCCGGCGTAAAGGTCAAAGATTAAACTGCTCCGGCACGGCACGTCAGTCAGGGCCGTAGTCAAGAAGGCCGGGTCCAGAACCTGACAGTAATCGAGCCGGAGTAAATTGTCACCAAGCCCTGATCCAAACCATTGGGATCGAGCGCCATTTGAAAATCTATGAACGTAATATTGCAGGCGTAATCTCCACTTATGTGTAACGTTCCATTCACAATAAATTTATTCAGTTGCTGATCCTGAACGCCGTCGGTATATCGCCATTGGCCAACTAGTTCCAATCTACCGTAGTAAAAAAGCTTCCCTGTATCTGAGAAGTAGTTTACAAAGTCCAGTTTAACATCTGGCGCCACTATGGTGGTATTGGGATTGAGCTCACTGAAAAGCGCATACCCGTTGCGTTTGCCCATCACCCTAGTGTACTGACCGGCTTCCGGATCGGAAATCACTCCGAGCGCCTTGTTGCAGAGGCCACGGATATCCTCGAAAATGCCCTGCATGGCAGCGTACCTGTTCGAATCGTCGACAACCAGGTTTGCCCTGCCCGCTCCGGGTCCTCCGCCAGTGGGGATCAGGGGATCTCTACGGTCGCTACTGCAGGCCAATACCAGCATGGAGAGTAATAAAAAGCGGTGCGATAATAAGATTCTCATAATAATCTCATCACTTATACAATTAATTACATCCCCCAGGGCGAGGACATCCAAAATACAGGCTGTCCTGACAGGTTGACGGTGGTGGATCTGGCAAGTATTCCCCGTCGAAAGCGTGAGGATTCCACATGAGAATTGTCTTACCACCTGATGTAACTTATAAAGTTCCAGCGTTAGGCAGGGTGTAAGTGGGGCCACACACCCAATATTTTGCGTAAGCAAAGGGCAGGTTGATTGCCTGTCCGTTGGCATCCAGCCCGACCCCGAATCCATCAAATTCGACTGTATACGCATAGTCCCCAGTTATTTCGACCGTACCGTACAGATGAAGTTCACTGAGATGAGAGGCGTTGCCAACGGCACTGCCATACATTTCCAGTGCGCCGCTGATAAACAGTTTTCCGGTTTCTGAATAGTAGTCTTTATACTTGATTTCCAGATTCAGGGAATAAGGGTCGCTTGTTCCGTTACTGTCCGGGGCGACTACACTTACAAAAGCGTAACTGGAATGATTTCCTATAATCCGCACCTGGCTAGCAGGATCGTTGGCATTGGAGATGACACTTGTTGCCTTATAGTAGTTATCCACAATCAAATCTAAAGACACCTGGCAAGCCTCATACTGGTTGCTCTCGATAAGCGCCAGGTTGGCCCTGCCGGCTCCGGGCAACAGCGAGTTGCCGGGAGCCAGTGGATCACCCCGGTTGCTGCCGCAGGCTAATAGCAGCAGGGAGAGCAATAAAAAGCGGTGCGATAAGAAGATTCTCATAATAATCTCATCACATATACAATCAATTACATCCCCCAGGGGGAGGACATCCATATTGCAGGCTGTCCTGACAGGTTGACGGTGGTGGGATTAACAGGTCAATTATATCGAACATGTAAGGGTTGGTATAGAGAGTTTGCGCACCATCTGACGTGAATCTGACATTTCCAAAGATTCGCAGGCTGTGAGTAGCGCCACACACCAGATATTTCTTGTACGCAAAAGGCAGATCAAGGACCTGCCCGTTGTCATCGAGCACTATTTCGAATCTTTCGAATTCCACCGAGCTGGCATAGTCTCCACTGAATTCTACATTTCCATTCAGTTCGAATCTACTGAGACTGGTATTATTGAACAGACCATACAGTTCCAGCATGCCACTAATATACAGCTCACCGGTTTCGGAATAATAGCCGTTGTATTCAATTTTCATATTCCAATATTGGGAATTGTTGGTTCCGCCACTTTCAGTTTCGATGTCCTTCACAACGGCGTAGCCATCATAATCCCCAAGAATCCGCACCGAATAATCTGGATTGTTGGCATCGGATGAAACACTCATGGCCTTACGGAAACAACTTCGAATCAGTTCGAATAAGGCCTGGCATGCCTCGTACTGGTTGCTCTCTACAACAGCCAGGTTGGCCCTGCCCGCTCCGGGTCCGCTGCCGCCGCCTGGGACAATAGGGTCTCCGCGGTTGCTGCCGCAGGCCAGAGTCATAAGTAAGACAAGAAACACTGTATTAACGGATTTCATGGCTGACTCCAATTTTGCTATCAAGTTTCCGAGTGACTCGGCTCTTGCTACCAGCGCTTGTCGTGGTCCCAGAGCTCAAGCGTGATTCCGAAAAAGAAGTAAGTGCCGGGCGAGCCCGCGCCCTCCAGGAACCCGTATATGTTGGGATCATTGTTGAGCAGGTTGTTCACCCCGCCGAACAGTTCGAATTGTTCACCGAATTTCTTGTTGAAGAACAGGTGCACCAGGCTGTAGCCCTCGGCCCTGTAGCTGTCGGTGATAATCCTTGTACCCACCGAGGAGAGCCGCACTCCTGCTTTGAATTGCCAGTCCCTTTTCGTCATACGCAGTACCGCCGTGTTGAGCAGGTCGGGCTTGTTCAGCAGACGGAGGTTGGTGGTTTTATCCAGTGTCTCCACCAGGGTCAGGTCGTCGGTAAAGGTCAGCCAGTCAAAAATATTAAGCTTGGCGCCCATCTCGAAACCCTGGCTCATGGCCTCCTCCACATTCTGGAACTGAAGCAGGGGCCTCACCCAGGGAATTCTCAGGCTGGAGCCACTGAACCCTGTCGACAGGGAGTCGAAACCGATATTGACCGGGGTAATCATGTCCGAGATGTCGTTGCGGAAAAACCGCAGGTCGCCGCTGAACTTGCCGACGTTGCCCTCCACTCCTATTTCCCAGGAATTGGAGGTTTCTTCCTGAAGTTCTTCGTTGGGCTTGATCAGGCTTTCCTTGGTCGGTGTTTCAAAATAAAGCTCGTAGATGCTAGGGGCGCGCACTCCGCGGCCGTACGAGCCCTTGAGCCGAAAGTTATCCAGCGGCGAGAGCGTAAAACTGGCCTTGGGACTGAACGTGCCGCCGAACTGCGAATGGTCGTCGTAGCGCGCGCCCAGCACGAACAGCAACTGGTCAAACGGCTGCAGCACGTCCTGCATGAACACGGCGCTGTTGTCCACGATGTAGTCCTGCTTGTTGTCTTCCCGTTTCTCCCGGCGTGATTCCGCGCCCACGGAGAGATGGTTCCCCTCGGCGAACGTGTAGCTGAACCTGGTCTCGATCTGATAGAGGTCCTGGAACAGCCGGTAGTCCGTATCGGTGAGGGTATAGGGGTTGAAATCCACGCCGAAAATTTCCGGGTAGACATTCACGCCGGTGTCGAACTTGTTGTAATTGGCGCGCACCAAGAATTCGGCGCGCTCGGGAACCACGTAGTTATACTCGGCGAACATTGATTTACGGTCGTTGTCGTCGACCCTGCGCCCGTCGCCCCAGAAATAGGGCCTGATGCCCGTGCGCTTGACCACCGCGCGCTCAAACCCACCCTGAATCAGGTGGCGGCCGGTGATGTCGAACGAAAGTTCGATTCCGCCGGAGCGCATTTTTTTGTTGTCGCCATCGGTCCAGGTTGTCTCCTTGTAGCGGTCGAACGAGGCTTCGCGGTCGATTGAGCCGTAGAGCGAGTATCCGAGTTTGCCTGCGCGTTCTGACATGTAGCCTTTGACAAACGGGCTGCTCGATTCTCCATACTTGTTCTGCCCGTAGCGCAGGGAAAGGCCGGCCACCATGTCCTCGGTCGGTTTGCGGGTAATGATGTTAACCACTCCACCCATGGCGTCGCTGCCATAGAGCGCCGAACTGGGACCGCGCACGATTTCGATCCGATCGATCATCGCCGCGGGCAGATCATCCAGGTTGATATTGTCGCGGATACCGGCGGCGATCCTGCGGCCGTTGATCATCACCAGGGTCTGGTTGGAACGCAACCCCCGCAGGCTGACCGAGAGTCCCCGGTCCTCGTTGCCCTGAAGGTAAGTGCTGCGCGCCTCCATCATGGCGTCGGCAACTGTCATCGCGCCCATCTCCTGGATTACCTCGCTGGTGATTATCTCCACCGCGGCCGGTACTTTTTTCAGCTCCATCGGCACGATTGTGGCCGTCACCGATACCCGGGGCACTGAGTCCTTCACCGCTATCCCCGGCATCGGGATCGTCACCTGCTTGAGCGTCAGTTGCACATCGGTCGCCCTGCCCAGACCAATGTAAATTGTTTTAAATGACGAGCTATAGCCGGTCATGCTGGCGATCACCTGACGGTAACCGACAGGGACCGCCTTGATCTCAAAGCGCCCGTTGTCGGCAGAGACAACGCCCAGCTTGCTCTGGCGGATAGTTACCTGCGCACCCTTGAGCGGTTCTCCGTTATCGTCGAGCACGATCCCGCGGACAGAGCCGGTGTCCGCGGCCATCACGGCGGTACAACTGATCGATAGCAGAATCAGACAAATAAACCTATGCATGGGGGGACTCCGTTTGAAAATACGATGCGAAAGGATCCAGCCGCAGAGGAGCACCGGGGGAAACCAGGATATTATTACGCGATTGCAGGCAGCCAGCTGCCGGGTGTTTTGCCGGGACGGGAAGTATCAAGTGTCGTTCCCTGGCAGAGTGAGTGCGCCCGAAACGAAATAATGATGATAGGTTATCTACAAAACTATTACCACATTGAATTATCATTGTTCCATTCTCAGTTTTTGTGGAAATATGGCGAGACGGGCAAATGTAGAAACAATTGGCGCTGGAAGAGCCGTGAAGCTCACGCATCAGCGGGAAGCATCAGCACGAAGAGAGAAAACGGTGTCAAATGATCTTTCAAAAAAGGAACGGGGAATTTGACGTAAATTATCCCTCCAGCAACTTTTTCAGATCAGCGGCGAACGTGGCTATATCGATAGGTTTGGAAAAGTAGCCCGTGCAGCCGGCTTCGACAGCCCGCTCCCGCTCTCCCTGCATGGCGTGGCTGGTTACAGCGGCCACGGGAATGGAGGCGGTAGCAGGGTCGGCTTTGAGCGCACGGGTGGCATCGAGCCCGTCCATGCCCGGCAGCTGGATGTCCATCAGGATCAGGTCGGGCCTGTGTTCAGTGGCGATAGTGAGTGCGCTGCGCGCCTCTGCCGCGCGCAGAACCTCGAATCCGGCCAACTCCAGTACTTCGCAGATCAGCTCCATGTTCAACTCGTTGTCCTCCACAACAAGGACCTTAACCGCCTGGCCGCTCACATCTCCTCCAGGTCCAGGGAATTGAACCTGCTGATCACTTCGGTATCGTACCAGCCCTTTCCCGTTTCCTCGTCAAGAATCGCCAGCGCTTTTTTCTTGTCGAACGCGGGTTTGTAGGGGCGTTTGGTGCGAAGAGCATCGTAGACATCCACCACGGTAAGGATGCGCGCGGTGAGCGCAATGTCCTCTCCGGCCAGCCTGTCAGGGTACCCGCTGCCGTCGAAACGCTCGTGATGGTGGCGAATAATCGGCAGCACGTGGCGCAGCGAGCGCAGTGGCTTGCAGATATTGTAGCCGATCACCGGGTGCTGGCGCATGATGTCGAATTCCTCGGGAGTGAGACGGCCTTTCTTGTTGAGAATCGCATCCGGGATGCCGATTTTGCCCACATCGTGAAGGGTACCGCCCAGGCGCAGCGCCCGTAGCTGCTCGTGTGGCAGATCAAACATGCGGCCCACCTGGACACTGTAGAAACTGAGACGGTTGCAGTGGGCTTCGGTGTAGGAGTCCTTGGCCTCCACGGAGACCGCCAGCGAGCTGATCACCGCCTCTGCCCGCTCCAGTTCGTCCGTGTAAAGCTTTACCCGCAGCAGGCTCTTGACCCTGGCCTGGAGCTCCTGACGGTCGTAGGGTTTGGTCAGGAAATCATCGACACCCGCCTCGATACCCTTGATCCTGTCGGCTTTCTCCGAAAGGGCGGTCACCATCACGATCGGGGTCAACATGGTTTCCGGGTCGCCCTTGAGCCGGCGGCAAACCTCGAACCCGTCCATTCCCGGCATCATCACATCCAGCAGGATCAGGTCCGGCTGATTGCTTGCCACTTTTTCCAGTGCCGCCTTACCGTCGTAAGCGCTGAGCACGTCGTAACCGGACTCAGTCAGATCTGCTTCCAGCAGTTCCACGTTAAGCGGCTGGTCGTCAACCACCAGGATCAATCCACTCGCTTTCTCACTGCCGGCTGCCATCGTACCCATCCTTTACTCTGATAATTTCCGATCCATGGAAAGTAATTGTGTCTGCTCAACACCTTCGAGCGGAAGAACGAAATGAAAGGTAGTGCCCTTATCCTGCTCGCTCTCCAGCCAGATGGCTCCGCCCTGCATATCCACCAACTTGCGTGTTAGCGCCATGCCCAGCCCGGATCCCTCCTGCCTGCGGGCGTAGGAGCTGTCCACCTGACGGAACTCGCCCCAGACTTTTTCGTGGTCCTCGGCTGCGATCCCGATCCCGCTGTCCATGACAGATACCAGCAGGTAGTCTCCGGCGGGCAGTTTGCTTGTTTGCGGCACTGCTGCCGGGTTACCGAGCGGGGCCGCCCTCAGCGCTACCGTGCCGCCCTCGGGCGTAAACTTGACAGCGTTGGAAAGAATATTGTAGAGGATTTGCTTAAAACGGGTCTGGTCAGCCAGCATGGTGGAGAGCGAGCTGTCGGTATTGAACGTGATTTCCAGTTGCTTTTTGGAGGCGTAGCCGCGGATCAGCGATTCAACGTTGGCCAGGGCATCGGCGATTATAAACCTCTCAGGGCTGAAATCCAGTACTCCGGCCTCCACTTTCGAGAGGTCGAGAATACCGTTGATCAGCGCCAGCAGGTGTTTGCCGCTGGAAAAGATATTGGCGATATACCGTTTCTGCTTTTCGGTCAGCTCGCCGCCCGCCCCTGTTTCCAGCAGCTCGCTGAATCCGATAATAGCGTTGAGCGGGGTGCGCAGCTCATGGCTCATGTTGGCCAGGAACTCGCTCTTGGCCTTGTTGGCCTGTTCCACCTCGGCGGCGTAAGCCAGAATCTGCCGCTCCCACTCCGAGCGTTCGATTTCCGTGGAGAGGATTCGCCGCAGGATACCCAGCACTTCAAGGTCCTGGCTTGAGAACGCATTCCCGGAGCGGCTGAGCAGGCAGAGCGCGGCCCAGCGCTCGTTGTTGACTATAATCGAGGCGCGCACGTAGCTGCGGTAATCGAACCCCTCGGCGGGTTCGATATCGATAACCAGGATTTCGCTGGCGGGTTCGGTTTGGTAGAGTTCCTTCAGACGGATCATGCAGCCATCGCGCTCCAACTCCCCGGAGTCTGTTCCACTGGCGGCCAGTAACTTACAATCGGCGTCCGACAGACGGCCCAGCACGGCTATATCGGCTCCCAGCAAATTGCGCGAGCGCTCGGTGATAGTGTTGAACAGGCTGTCGTGGTCCTCGAATGAAGCCAGCGAGAGTTCGCTCAGTTCGCTGAGGTGGACGTTGCGGATTTCAAGTTGCTGGTTGGCGCTGGCCAGTTCGGCTGTGCGTTCCTCCACCTTGCGTTCCAGGTTACGGCGATGGTTTTCCAGTTCGGCCAGGTAATCACGAAGGCGGCCGGTCATGTGGTTGAAACTACGGGCCAGCTCTCCGATCTCATCGCGGGTGCCGGGGATAAAGTGCACGTCCAGATCGCCGCCGGCCACTTTGCTGCTCAGTTCGGCAAGCTGGCTCACCGGCCTGGCAATCGTGCGGGCCAGCAGTACACTGACCACGCTGACCGTGGCCAGAGCGATCAGGCCGACCACTACCAGCAGCCACTGGAGCTTGAACAGGAATCCCTTTTCCCTGTCGATTGAGCGCTGGATCACGTAGCTGGCTCCCTTCAGCGGCAATTCGACCATGGCGCAGCGATAGCGCTCTCCGCTGAATGAAATATCGAAAGCGACTGCCGGGTCGTCATGCCCGCCAGGGAGCGGATTTATTGTGGAGGAGCCTTTGATAATCGTTTTTTCGAGGTGTGAACGCTGGTTCTCCGGCAAGCTGGAGGCCACTATCCGCTGACCGATATGGAAGGTTATATCCGTACCGGTCAGGCTTTTCATCAGCAGGGCGAAATCGTCGTCGATTTCCTTGCCCAGCTTCAGCGCTCCGGAGATCATCTGCCCGCCTCTGACCATCGGCATTGCGGCCACCTGATACAGCTTGCCGTCCTGGATCGCCAGACCGGCGCGGGGAAAGCCGACCAGCGCATCGGCGATCATCGGATCGCCCGTTGCATCATCACCCCATCTCTCCGGGTCGTGGGCACGGGCCAGCACACGGCCGGCCTCGTCCACAACAGTGAACAACTCACTGTCCACCTGCTGGCGCATGGTTTCGGCCTGGTCCTGCACGGTATTATGGTCACCATCGGCCGAAGCGGCCAGCAGTCTGGGGGCGCGGCTGACAACTTGGCCAAAAGTGGAGAGCTGCCTGGTTTCGCTTTTTAGCTGCTGCTCGAACAGGTCGCTGGCCTCTTTGAAACGCAGGGCGATCACGTTGTTGATATTGGTGCTTACCAGCACGTTGACCAGCACCAGCACCAACGCCATCACCACCACTGTCAGCGCGGCAAAATAGGCGGCAATCCTGTAGCGCAGCTTATGAAACACGCCTCAAGGCTCCTTACAAAGGGTTCGGGGCAATTATATCACTACTGGATCAACAGTGTCAAACCGGATGGACGGGAGGTGGCGGGAGGAGCAAATCAGAAGGAGAAATCCACCGTCCGGTGGGAGAGTTGTTCCAGGCTGACCTCCATGGGTTCGCTACGGCGGCCTGGAATCCAGGAGAATATTTTATAGTCTCCAGCCGGCACTTCCAGCTTGAACGAACCGTCGGCCCCGGTGCTGGTGAACCAGGGGGTATCCAGCACGATAACATAGGCGTGCATGTTCTCGTGAATTTCACAGAACACGTCGATTACCCCCGCCTCGCCGAACTTAACAGCTTTGCTCTTGCCCTGCTCGTAGCGGCCCAGATCAAATCGCTTTGCACGCGAATAACTGAACACATTGTGGTAGAGGGGGTCCAGATTGGGAAAATCCACAGTGGTGCCGGTCTGCACTACCAGTACGTGCGGCACGAATGTTTTGTTGCGCTGGATCATGGCCGGTTTTTTTGCCGGTTTTTTAAACGGTGTTTTAATATCACCTTTGGCTTCCGCCCAGACAATGACGTTGGCCGATTTTTTATTCGTTTGTCCGCTTTGCTCCCCGGATGATTTATGAGCAGGGCGGTAAACTCCCCTTGAGTAGCCGCCACCCGCGGCGGATGCCGACGATCCCGTGCCGGCCGGCACGGAAACCTTGCCGCTGATAGTTGCCCCGGCAGCCGTGGTGGCCAATATGGCCAGGGCGGTAAGTGTTTTGGATAGATTAAGCGCCAGCATGGTAATAATCCCGCTCAGAACGTGAGTACCAGTTGGGTGTTCAGCAGCTCAACATCCTCGCCCTCGTCTTGATAATTATTATGTTGCCAGACAAGTTTGAGCAATATATCGCGCGTAAAATAATATCCCGCCCCTGTTTCAATACGGGTGAGGTTATAGCCCCAGCTAAATTTTCCTGCGCTGTCGGTTAACTCGTCGTATGTAATCCGATCGTAGCGGGCGGCCAGGAACAGGCCCGGCGAGAGTTTCTGCTTCAGCTCAAGGTAGCCCGCGGTGCAGGCCAGGTCGTCATCCAACAGCGGGTTCTCCCACCAGTTGCGGGCCAGTTCACCGTTGATCTCAGTCCAGCCACGGCTGTAGCGCATGTCCGCCCCGAGTATCTTCTGCATAACATCGTGGGTCTCTGTGCCATCGGGAAGCCCGGCGGCGTCACGCGGAAGGTAGCGCCCGAACGAGAAAGAGCCGCCCACCGTAACAGCCGGCGAGGGGTTCCAGGCCAGACGTCCGGCCACATTACCGCCCCTGCTGGTAAAAGAGCGAGGGCTGGAGGGGCTTTCCTTGGTCAGCATCAGGGAGTACTCGAAATCTCCGGCAAAGCCGAACGCGGTGATACCGAATGGCCAGCAGGCGTCGTAAAGGATCGGAAGGCCACGCGCACCGGCACGGTCTCTGATCTCCTCGTATGTGGCCGCCACGGTGGATGAATTTGCCGGTGTGCGGTAATGGTACATCAGCGGAATACCCACCAACGGGTTGACATCGCCATATGTGCGCGGGGCCCAGCTGCCGAAATCCGAGGGGATCATGCCGATCTTGAACAGCAGCTTGTCGGTGTCCCACGGCCGGGCAAGCGCATAGGCCCCGTTGACCCTCGGTTTCGTGTCGCCGCCGGAGTGGTACGCGCCCTGGTCCCAGAGGAATTCCAGGAAGATGCCGAAACGGGGATGAATCCAGCTCTCGGCAAACGCGGTAATCCGCACCGGATGGAACGGGTCATCGCCGCGGAAATTGGAGTTGATCTTGCTGTCACGGTCCAGGCTTGTGTAGCCCAGGGTGGTCAGAAACGTAAAATCCACCTCCGCGGCAACCAGGGCAGTGCTGAGAACAGGCACTGACAGCAGAATCGTTATAATCAATGTCCGGAGTATATACCTTTTCATCGCCAGAATTTCCTGTAATATCAGCGCGTTAATGTTGGATGAACCGCGGTGTTTGTGAGAGCAAGCGCAATATATTCAATATTGCATAGAATGATTAATTTGGCAACAGTCAGTTGATATTGCATCCCAATATCAATCGGCTTTCGTGTATTGATTACACCAGCCAGTAAGGCTGGTTCCGGCCGGGCTAATCAGTTATCACTGCTGTAGCGAAGGCCCACGCACTGCCGCCAACTGTCCAGCACCTCCATGTTGCCCAGGGTATCGTCCCAGCTCATGGCCGGCGCCAGGGCTTGCCCTCTGCCCAGGTTTGCCGCCACGGTATCGGCCTCGATAGCGTAAAGCCAGCGGTCCGTGTCCGTTACAATTTCCTCTTCCAGCTCTCCGGCGGTGTTTTTAATCAGCATGCTGGCGGTTCCGCCCTCGATTCCGCTGCCGAACCAGGGCGAGAGCACCTCGATCCGGCCTTCGGTGCCGAACACGGTGACAGTGTTGTCCATCTCCAACTGCACGCCGCAGGCAAGCTGGGCCAGAATGCCGTCCTCGAATTTAAGAGAAGCGGTGGCGTACTCGTCCACGCCGCTTTGCTCCCCGATATGGGCCATGCCGCTCACCTCCAGCGGCTGCGCGAAATCCTTGCCGAGAGCCGCCCCCACCAGCAGGCGGGCCATGCTGACAGGGTAACAGCCCACATCCAGAATCCCCCCTCCGCCGAGTTTTTTGTCCAACTTGAGACTTGCCAGATCATAAGTCCCTTTGTAGCTGAACGTGGCGCGGATGGCGCGGAGCTTTCCCACGCGCTGCTGACTCACCAGTTCCACCAGCCGCGCTGTCTGGGGGTGGCAGCGGTACATGAACGCCTCCATCAGGAATACTCCCGCCTCACGCGCGGCGGCCACTATTTGCTCAGCCTCGGCGCGGTTCATCCCGATCGGTTTCTCGCAGAGTACGTGCTTGCCTGCCGCCGCCGCAGCTATCGCCCAGCGGGCGTGCATGGGATGGGGCGTGCCGATATATACCGCCTGCACCGACGGGTCCTCGATCAGCGCCTGGTAGGAGCTATGATGCCTGGGGATACTGAATTCTTCGGCAAAAGCTTTTGCGCGGCTGCTGTCGCGGGCGGCAACAGCAGCCAGCACGCCCGTGCGGGAGCGAATTACACCGTTACAGAACTTGCGGGCTATCTTTCCGGCGGTGACAATTCCCCAGGATATTTTATCGTTAACTTCATTTGACATGTGAGATTCCCCGGATGTTATTTTGGTGAAATGGTAACCTCAGCAGGTAACTGCGTACCGTGATCATGCGATATTATACCCCATGTGTGCGGATTCCACAAACAGGAAAGCTTAAGATGCCGGCAAAGGCCAGCTTCCCCCTTTGACAAAGGGCGGGGGGATTTGTTGTCTGAAAAAAAGGGCGACGCATGCGTCGCCCCTACAGCGTTTTTCAGGCTTTGTCAAATTAACCTATGACTCCCTCACCCAGCGGATTAACTCTCTGACCGAGGGGGCCTTGCCGTACATCAGGATACCCACCCGGAACACGCGCGATGCGGCCCAGACCACGGCAGCCACGGCCCCGGTCAGGATCAGCAGAGAGAGTGCCACCTGCAGCCAGGGGACAGCGGGCAGGGCTGCCACGCGCATGATCATCACCAGCGGCGAAACCGGCGGAATCAGGGACAGGGACACTGCCAGCGTGCCGTGGGGCTGCTGGGCAATTATGGTCCAGAACATCATCGGCACCACGAGTACCATCATCATCGGGGTGATAAAATTCTGGGCCTCTTTGATGGAGTTGACCGAGCTGCCCACGGCCGCGAACATGGAATTAAAGAGCAGGAATCCCAGCAGCATGTTCAGCACCAGGACTACTATTTTATCAGGACCGATACCGGAAAGCACCGAGCCAAAACCGCTGAACATGGCTGCTGCCGCGCCACCGGTTGCGTAGAGCGTCACCAGTGTAAGGCCGATAGCAGACTGGCCCAGGATCTTGCCCGCCATCATCTCCAGCGGGCTGACAGCGGCCAGCAGCACCTCGATAACCCGGTTGTTTTTCTCCTCGATAATGCTGTTGAGCAGGCCATGGCTGGAGGTCATGATCCCAACAAATATCAGCATCGTGAAAATGAACGGCAGAAACATCCCGGCCATCCTGTCAACTTTCCCCTCGCCCTCGTCGCTGAGCTGGATATCCTCCAGCCACACGCCGCGTGAGAGTTTGTCGATCAGCTCGGGGCTGAGGCCGTTTTGATGATAGCGGACGGTGGAAACAGTTTTATTGATTATTCTGCGCACGGTCGGTTGCAGGGTTATGTCCGAGGAAGCCATGCTGAATATCCGCGCGTGGCCGTCACCGCTGACAGTGTTTTCATCCACCACCAGCAGTGCATCGAAATCCTCATCGCGCACGGCCTGCTTGGCTTCGTCATCGTTCATATCCACGTAATGGGGAACCAGCTTACGGCCCGGGTTGTCGCTGTTGTAGTCCTCGAACATCTGCTCAAGAGTTGAGTCGATAGCCTCATCGTGGTTCAATACCGCAATGTGACGGTCCTCGCGGGGGCCGGAGAACACTTTCTGTTGCACTTTGCCCCCGATAAACATCAGGCCAACCATCATCACGGGCAGGGCCAGCACGCCAATAATGAACGCCTTTGTCTTGACTGTCTCCAGGTACTCCCGGCGGGCGATCTGTAGTATTTTATTCAGCATCGGAGCCTCCTTTGCCGGAAACCAGGGATACAAAAGTCTCGTGCAGCGAGGGGGTTTTGACCCTGAACGATCTGACCTCCGTGTTTTCCAGCAAGGAACGCAGGAACTCGCGGTTACCGAGGCCATCGCCAAGGGTAACTGTAAGCGTGCCCTGCTCGCGCACGGCGCTCTGCACACCGTCCATCACCGCCACGGATTTTTCATCGGCGGCAGTCTCGATCAGCAGCACATTGTCCGCGCCGCTGCTGCGGATTTCATCAAGCGTACCGTCCACAATTTTGCGGCCTTTGTTGATCAGCATGATCCGGTCGCAGAGTTTCTCGGCCTGCTCCATCATGTGGGTGCTGAATATTATGGTGGTTCCGGAGGCTTTAAGGGCCAGCATCTGCTGCTTGACCACCTCCAGATTGACAGGGTCGAGTCCGCTGAACGGCTCATCGAGGATCAGCAACTCGGGTTCGTTGATCACGGTGGTGGCGAACTGCAATTTCTGCTGCATTCCCCGTGAGTATTCCTCGATCTTGCTGCCCGCTCTGGTTTCGAGGTCCAGCGCTGCCAGCCATTTTGCCGCCGAGCTGGCGGCAGCGGCGGGGCTCATTCCCTTGAGCTTGCCGATAAAGATGAGGAAATCGGCGGCTTTCATCTTACGGTACATGCCGCGCTCTTCGGGAAGGTAGCCTATTCTGTCCTTGCCCTGCCCGGGTGCGGAGCCGTCCAGCAGCTCGATCCGTCCGCTGTCTGGCCGGATAATGTCCATCACCATCCGGATCGTGGTGGTCTTGCCCGCGCCGTTGGGCCCCAGGAAACCGTAGATACAACCCCTGGGAAAAGAGGCGGAGAGCGAGTCGACAGCGATGTTACCACCAAAACTTTTGGTTACATTCTCCATTACGAGTACTTGTTCTGCCATGAGCGGCTCCTGTTGTGGTGAAAAACCATTCTCAAAGCATAAGACAATACGAAGATCGAATTTATTCCAGGAAAAATCAAGGGTGCTTGATTATTGAACAAATTCAGCCGCTGTGCGATATGGAAAGTTCTCAAAATTATAACGAGCGGGTGGCTTGTTTTGATCTATAGATTGATTAGTCAGATGCGGGCGGACACAAGGTTCGCCCCTACGGTTTTTACAACCCCCGCCGGGTGCGAGAGGCGCATTGCCCAAAAAGAGGATTTATCGAGAAAAAAAGGGCGACGCATGCGTCGCCCCTACATTTCCAATTTAATCGAAAAGAATTCCTCGCGGCTCTGCCGCGGGGTAGTTCATTTGTAACTAAATTATATAGTTGAAGGTATGCCCCATAATAAAAAGTTTTGGAAAAAGAGTGGGGAGTATGAGGGGTAGAGAAAAGAACCTTTTTAAAAAGGTTTTGTCTCTACCCCTCACAAGCATTCAATTATTGCACGGCTGACGGTGTGCCGTGGTAGACACTGCCGCCGAACGTTGTCAGGTAAATCTTATCCGCGCTGTGGGGGTCGGGTACAGGGCGGTGGCCCCAGTGGAAATCGTAGCCGTCCATCCTCTGCCAACTGGCCCCGTAATCCGTGCTGAACGCGGCGTGGTGCATGAACGTGTTAAGGTAAAGCCGCCCGGCCTGACGGTGATCGGCGGCCACGCCGTAAACGTAGGTGTCCGGCTTATAGACCTGTGTCCAGGTTTTGCCGTTGTCCGTGCTGGCGATCACTCCGCCCTCTGACTCTATTTTACCGCGCCCGCCACGGAAATCGCCGCGGTCCACACTGGCCCAGCAGGCGATATAAACACGGTTCGGGTCCAGCGGGTCGGATTCAAGCGAGTTGGGGAATTTTACAGCGGCGGGCAGCTCCACTTTCCGCCAGCTTGCCGCGCCGTTATCGGAGCGGTAAACAACACCGTCCAGCAGTTCGCGCGGTTCGCTGAACTTGACATCGAACGTGACCACCAGCCACAGGGTGCCGTTAGTGTCGATTGTAATCTCGAATGCGTTGCGGTTCTCACCAATCCCCGCGCTGGCCTGTTGCCAGCTTTTCCCGCCATCGGTGGACTTATACACGCCATGACTGTAGACCGCCGCATACAGCGTACGGTTGCCCGCCGGCGAGGCCGGGTCAAGTGTCACCCAGGTAACAGGCGCTTCAGGAAGGCCCTGGCTGGAAACTTCCCACGAGCGGCCACTGTCGTTGGAGACACAAACTCCGCCCCTGGCCCTGTTTCGCCAGCCAGGCATGCGGATCATTTTCAGCTTGGGAATATCATGCCACCCCGACCAGCCTGACCACATCCGGCCCTCTACCTCCGGATCAAACTCCAGCCAGTAGCAGGTGTTGTGCCATCCTGGCGGTAGATTACCGGCCGAGCGGCTCCAGCTGGCCCCGCTGTTAAAACTGTGCCAGTAGCCTATATCGGTGTAGCTGATCGCGATATGGTCCGGATCGAACGGGTCAAAGTGCACGCCGTAGGTGGTGGTAACATCCAGGCCACGGCTGCGGATAGTGCTGTCGGGAAGGGTTTCGCTGTAGAGTGCGTGCCAGGTGGCCCCGCCATCGACAGTTCTCATGGCGCGGTACCAGTCGGTAAAGACAGCCACCGAGGGATCGGAGGGGAAAACGCCGATACAGATCGCACGGCAGAACTCATCGCCGAAAGCATCGTTGACCCAGGAGTCCAGCATGTTCCCGGCCCGGAACCCATCGCGGACCCCATACCCGGCGCTGCCACCACCGGCTTTCTGCACCCAGGTCCAGTTCTCTCCTGCATCGGTGGTCTTGAATATCCCGTACCAGTGGCCCACCTCGCCGCGCGGATTGGTGTCAGAGAATTTGGCGCAGACCACGTAGGCGGTGCGGCTGTCATGGGCGGCGGTGGCGATCCAGGCGAACGAGGGTTTGACATCCTCCGCCGGGATCGAAGCCATTTCGGCAATTGAGCCAGATACCTCGCGCCAGTTTTCTCCAGTGTCTTCGGATACATAGACTCCGCCGGGGGCCACTGCGCTTCCGCCAAAGCCTCCCGGTCCGCTGCCACGGGGAGTGACAACCGCGTAGAAGCGCATGGCCCCGCTGGATGGGTCCACTCCGCCCGAGGCGCTCTCCACGGGCACCATCTGCTCAGGCAGGCCGGTTTCCACGCTCTGGCCACTGGCCGGATCGATAACGCTGATGGCCGAGGGGGTGAAGGCATAAAGCTTATCTATTGTTTTCGGAGCGGAGTAGAGTCCCAGGATACGGCCCTCAACGCTGGTCAGCTTACTCCAGCTCGCGCCGTTATCGCGGGTAACATACACCGCACTGCCATCACGTCCCGAGAGGGCGGCATATATCGTGGCCGGGTCCGCTGGATCAACCAGCATAGCTGTAACATTGCCACCGCTGGAGGGGTAGCTTGCGCCCTCCCGAACCACCCAGTCAAAGTCCGCGTGGTCGCCACCGTAGGTTCGGCCCAGGGTATCGGCGGGCAGCGGAAAAATCAGCTCCCAGCTCTTGCCGAAATCTATCGTGCGGTGTACTCCCGCCGCGCCCACATAAACGGTTGTGTTGTTCGATGGAGCGAAAGCGAACGAGGTAACGCTGCCCGGAATGTTATACATCCGCCAGCTCCGGCCCCCATCGTCGGAGAGGTAGCAGCCTGTCATGTCGCAACGGATTGCGATTCTGTCGGGATCGGTGGGGTGGAAGACGGGGATAAACGTGCTGCCGCCGCCGCCGGGGCCAATTACCGCCCAGTCCGTGGATGTCCCTCCGGAAGCAGGTTTTTTATCCGGCGCCCCTGTACCGCATGCAGCCAGGCAAAGGGTGGAAACGAGGACAACAAAGCAAAGCAGGAGCGGCAGCTTAAGTTTTTGCATCGGTTTGTCCCCCATTAACAGTGCGGAATGTTGTGACACGCAGAGTTGCGTGTTATAGTGGTAAAAGATAAGTGCCAGGTTGACTGGCGGAAGAATTCCGGCTTCCCTGAGATTTGAACATTATGACATTAATTTACTCTGGAATATAAAGTTTAACAAGGAGAAGTCATGCGATTATTTTCCGTAATTATTTTCTCCGTTCTCTTTTTTCTGATGCCTCTGAGGGCCGAGATACGCATTATCCCGCAGCCCGCCGAGGCCAAGGTGACCAGAATCCAGACGGACATTAAAAGTAAAAGCCACGTTTACGATCCCGCCGAGGGTGTGATAACGGTAGCTGGAGCAGGCGGGGAGAGCGTGTTTTTCCAGGTGGTGGTCAATGTGGTTGAGGATACCCTGGATGGTGCTACTGTCACTTTTGGCGAGTTTACCGGCCCGGATGGCGCACGGATAGCAGACAGCGGCACGATGGTGTTCCTCTGTCCGCTGGTTAAGGCCTACGCCCCCAGTACGGAAGCGGGCAGTGCGGGCTGGTATCCTGACCCGCTGGTGCTACTGGAGAAACCGGTACGGATCGAGCCGTTCCGTTATCAGAAAGTATACAACCAGACGTTCTGGTTCGAGATCGCGATACCACGATCCCAGAAGGCCGGGACCTACGAAGGCCGGGTGTCTGTCGGAAACGATCATGGCGAGGTGGCTGCGTTCCCGGTGCGGCTTAAGGTCTACGGGTTCGACCTCCCCGAGCGCCAGAGTCAGTACGCGATGTTCAACTGCAGCCGGGGTTGGCTGGGCAGTTTCTACAATGAAGAAAACCTCGCTGGAAAATCTCTGGACGATATGCTGGCAATATATTTTGATTTCATGCTCGATCGCGGGTTCCAGCCCTGGTTCAATCCCCTGATCCAGCCAGAATACGTGGACAAGGGTGGAAATCTTGAGTTGAGCTGGCCCAATCCGGAGTGGGAAAAACACTTCCTGGGCCAGCAGGCCTACCGCCGGGTGACTTTCCCGGCATTGCCCCGTGAGCTGGAACACGCGATGACCGGTGAGGATAAATTCACACCGGAGTTCAACAGCAAGGTGAAAGCCTGGGTCGGTGGGATCTGGGAGCACTACAAGCAGAATGGCTGGGAGAGCAAGGTCAGCTTTTTCGCACCGGTGGATGAGCCCAATACGATAGAAGCCTATCAGGAATTGATCCGCTGGGGGAAGCTGATCAAGGAAGTGGACCCGGAGATAAGTTTCCAGGTGACCGAGCAGCCGCTGCCCCAGCAGGACGGCTGGCCCAGCCTGGCACAGGTGGCCAACGACTGGGTGGTGCACGGCAAGCAGCTTGAGAGGAACCGCGACGAGTTGATCCGGGTTACCGGGATGGGGCAGAAGGCGGTGTGGTATATCTCGTGCGACCAGACCTGGCCGATGGCCAATTACTTTGTGGATGAGCCGGGGATCGACCCCAGGGCCGTGGCCTGGATCACCTACCGCTACCGTCTGGAGGGGATGCTCTACTGGGCGGTAAATTTCTGGCGCGAGGTGGTCAGCCCGTGGCGCGATATTGTCACCTGGAAACGCTCGGGGTGCAACGCTCCGTTGGCCGGTGAGGGCAGCCTGCTTTATCCCGGCGAGGAGATCGCCAGTTTCTGCGGCCAGAGCGATGTGGCCGGACCTGTCAGCTCAATCCGGTTCGAGCAGTTGCGCAAGGGGATGCAGGATGTGGAGTACCTTTACCTTCTCAAGCAGCTCGGCCGGAATGATCAGGCGCAAAAGCTGTGCATGGAACTGGTAATCAGCGCCGATACGTTCAGCCGCGACCCGCAGCGTTACGAGGATGTGAAGGCGCGGGCCGCGGAACTGATCGAAGGTGCGAAAAAATAGAGCCGTCATGGGCGAAAGGAGCACAAATGAGGTTTTTTTGCCGGATTCTGCTGGGAGCGGTATGCCTGCTTGGTTACCAATCGAGTCTATCCTCGGCCTCAGCGGTGGAGGTGGCCCCGGGAGTGTATATGGTGGGCGGCTCGTGCAACGTGTTCGCGATAGTGCGTGACAACGCAGCGCTGCTGATCGACAGCGGCGAAGGCGACATCCTTGACCAGTTGGATGAGCTTGGCGTTGAGCAGGTGGAGTGGGTGCTCCACACCCATGCCCATCGCGACCAGTGCGCCGCCACTAACCGTCTGGTGCAGATGGGCGCTAAAGTGGCCGTATCGGCGGAGGGTGAAAGGTTTTACCGTGACCCATCGGGATTCTGGAACTCATTCAAACAGTATATCCGCTACCAGTTCAAGCCTGATTCGTTCAAGCCGGTACGGTCGATCCCCGTGCACAAGGTTCTGGCCGACGGCGAATCGCTTACGTGGCGCGGGATAGAGTTGACTGCGATAGCTACACCTGGGCACAGTGTGGACCACACGAGCTGGCTGGTGGAAATCGATGGCAGGAAAATCGCGTTCAGCGGTGACATGATCCACTCTCCAGGCAAAGTCTGGAACCTGTTCCATTTTGACCATCACTACTGGGATGGTGGATTTGAGGGCGTGACTAAAACCCTGGCCGGCCTGGACAGGGTGCTTGGGTGGGGGGCTGACATCTTATTGCCCTCCCACGGCACACCGATGGACGATCCAGCCGGGGCGGTGGCCCTGCTGAAAAAGAATATGAACGAGCTCTATGAGTTCAGTCCCGCCGGTGAGGCCGAGGACGAACCTGCTCCACAGCAGAGACAGAGGCGGGAGCCGCAACTGATCCGCAAGGTCTCGGAGCATCTGTACCATGTGCGGCCCACCGGGTATGTGCTGCTCGATGGCAAGGGCGGAGCGCTGTTCTACGACTATTACAGCGTACCCGAGGAGAACCATCGCTGGGGGCCCTCGCGGATCGACACGATCATCAAGGCACTCGATATCGAGCGGGTGGAGGTGGCGATCCCAAGCCATTTCCACGAGGACCATGTCCGTGGTTTCCCCGTGCTAAAGAACCTGGGAGCACAGTATTGGGTTTTCGAGAAAATGAGCGACCTGCTGGCGCACCCCTCGCGCTACAACCTGTGCTGTATCGCCCCGGAAGTGATTGTCGCCGACAGGGTGATCCATGATAACGAGTTGATCTCCTGGGGGCCTTACACGTTCCGGGTGGTGCATTTTCCAGGTCAGACCATGTACCATCAGGCCATGTACGGAGAGGTGGACGGCAAGCAGGTGATGTTCATGGGAGACACCGACTGCTACGCCCTGGGCGATCCCACCATGGGCCGTCGAAAAGCAAAGCTGCACGGGATAAGCACCTTTTTCAATTACTACAATCTGGACCCGGGGCGTGGCGATGAGAAGGCGATGGAGCAGGTGGTAAAATTCAACCCCGAGTTGATGCTGTTCGCCCATGGCGGACCGCGCGAGGGCGATGCGGCCGCCTACCGCGCAAATCTCGACTCGATCCGCACCCGAAGGGCGCGCGTGGAGAAAGTGCTGCCCCACGAAGACCCCAATATCGGTTTCGATCCCAACAGGTTCAGTTTCTACCCCTATACGGCCAGGCTGAATGATGACGGTGTGCTGGAGGCCGAAGTCCGTGTCCGCAACCATCTGGCCCGCCGGCTGGCCACCCGGATAGAAATTCGCCTTCCCGAGCGCTGGCGCTCCGAGCCATCGGCCATGGAACTCGATGTTTCCGGGAAATCAACCGCTGCGGCCAGGTTTAAGCTGATCGTACCGCCGGGCGAGAAGTTCAGCGGCCGGAAAGTTGTGGTCGCGCGGATTATAGCCGATGGAGTTGATTGGGGCGAGTTCTGCGAGATGATTGTGGAGGGGAATTTGTAAGAGAAAACCTGGAGCTTGCCCGGGGGGAGAAAAGCATAAAGAGCGGATTCGGAAGGCGGGCCGGCACGTTCATTGCGGACCTCACACCGGTTGTATTTGCGCTGATGCCTGTTGCGGGCAATGAACGTGCCGGCCCGCCATAGGCCGAGGATTAAAACTAGCTGGGCAAGATTGTTTGTCGATAGTACAAAACGGGGAAGCCGCCATTCGATATGGCGCCTTGCCCGTTCAAGGTAGATCTTCAGCGTTTATTGGTAAATCAGTGCCTCTTTAACCACCATCCGGCCCTCGCCGCTCACCTGACGGATAGTCAGTTCGTGGCTGCCCGGTTCCAGATCATAATTGCTGAACAGTGGAACGCGCCAGATCCGCGGATCGCTGGGCAAGGTCACCTGCTCTATCAGCTTGCCGTCAACAAACACCTCGCACACGCACTGGCCGCCATGCCAGTGCACGAACCCGTTGACCACAAACGCCCGGCCCTCGAAAGCAAGTGTATAAAGACTGTCTCCGTAGTTATCCAGGCTAAGGCGAACTTTGGGGGTCAGTCCCTCGAAAGCCACTTCAAGAGGCGGTCGAACAGGTTTTTCACGTTCGATTATCCATGTGCTCTCGCCCACCGAGCCACCGCCACGGGTTACAATCTCGCTGGCAAGCCTGTAATTGACTTCGTAGACTTCATTGAGACTGTAATCGCAGTATTTGAACTTCTCGTTTTCGATCCTGTCGAGTCCCACAAGCCATTCTTCCGGGATATTGGAGAACCCGATCAGCGTCCCCAGAATTCCGGCCGCGTTGGAGGGATTGCAGTCGGAGTCCTGGCCGCAGCGGGTTGAGATTTCCAGAGTCCTGCCAAAATCCTGCTCGCCGTAAAGCAATCCGATAGCGATATACGCCCCATTGAGTTTGGCGTCGATATTACCGGGCTGCAACGCGCATTCCGGGCAGCCGCGGTCATTCGACCACTTTTTCTGCACCTCGAACCAGCAGCGTTTCCAGTCGTTGGGGTACTGACGCCACCAGGAGAGCACATCGCTGATAGTCTGATAATATTCGCTTTTAACGGGCAGGCTCTGCAAAGATTTTTCCACCACCACGGAGATGTCGCTTTCCACAAATGCATGGGTGTACATCGCCGCCACGAACACCCCCCCGTAATACCCGTCGCCGTAGTTCATAATATGTCCCACACGGTCGCACAGGTCCAAAGCCGCATTGGGCATCGCCGGGCAGATCAGGCCGATAAAATCAGCTTCGATCTGGAAGTCGATATCATCGGCGTGGGGATTGTTCTTCCAGTGCCCGCTCTCCGGAGGCATGATTCCATGCAGAATGTTCCAGCGCCCGGACTGGTTTGCGTGCCAAAGCCTGAACCCGGCATTGGCGAACTTGAGACCCAGCGCCTCACTGGATGCATCGAGCCCGGCGCTGTCTAGAACTGACAGGAACGCCAGATCCATATAGAGGTCGTCGTTGTTGAAATGGCGTACCAGTTGCTCTGCGCTGTACTCCAGCGGGACATCATCGCCGATCCAGGTTCCCACCCAGTCAAATTCGGTTGGCCCGCCGAAACAGACACCCACGGTCTGGCCCACCCAGCCTCCCTTAATCTTATCCCGCATGGTTTCGGCGCTGATTCTCACAGTGCCTGAACCGGTGGAACAGGCGGCTGCGGCCAGCAGTGCCAGGCATACAAACGATTTGAATCCGCTCACCAAAAACCTCATCGAACAACTCCTTGTGCGGGAGGATAAGGTTGTCTGCCTAAATATCCAAATATCCAGGAATTTCACTAAATATTAACCTGTGATTGCCTAAACTACAAGTTAGCAGGATTTTCGGGCTTTTATGTTTTTTCGATCAACCTGAGAAAATTTTCCCCCAGCAAACTATTGAAGTCGTTCTTATCCAGTCCCAGGGATAACAGATAAGCCATGTCCCGGTGGAAATCATCCTCGGCGTACCAGGGATAGTCAACACCGTAGATTACTTTCCGTGTGCCTATCCTGCTGAAAATAAGTTCCATCTCGGCTTGAGGGATATGCCAGGCGTATTTTTTGTCCAGCGTGTGGGTCAGGTCCAGGTAGCTGTCCGGGTGCATCTGCAGAAGCCCCAGCACCTCTCGGCAGAACGCCGCCCCGCCGCCGTGGGCCAGGATAAGCGGTATCTGCGGATATTTCCACGCCAGTTTATCTATTCTCAGCGGATGGTAGAATTCCAACGGCCATGCCCCGCCGGAGCCGAACACACCGGTATGGATCAGCAGGGGTAGGCCCAGTTTTTCCAGCGTGGAATAGAAAGTGCGGTCCCTCTCCGGGTCGATCTCGAAACGGCAGATCACCGGATGGAATTTCACACCAGCGAAGCCTTTTTCGGCAAGTTGCCGCAGGCGTTCTGCTGCGCCCGGTCTGGACGGGTCAAGCGAGGCGAAGCGGATAATTTTGTCGCTCACTTTCTGGCTATTCTCGTCAAGCCAGCCGGGACCATCCTCATCCGGCGAAACCCTGCTGGTGCAGCGGCCCTCGGGTACCTCGAACGGACTTAAAGCTACAGCTCGTCCGAAACCGAGCTGCGCGGCAAAAGCGGCCAGATACTCCGGGTGGCCGGGGTGAAGGCCACTGGCCGGGTCATGGGGGAACCGGTCTGAAGCCACTGGAAAAGAGTGGCAGTGAAAAAGTACCCGTCGCTCAGGCGGGGAATCGCCAGCCGACAGCCGGGCGTGGGAATCATCCGATGCGGCCATAATTCCACCCGCGGCCCCTAGTGCTGCCCCCCCGATAAATTTCCGTCTGTCCATACTCTTTCTCCCCCCGGAATCGGCATTGATAGTGAGTTCGTACTTTCGGCCTCAATCTGGATATATTATCTTGGGTTGTCCCGCGCAAGTATTCATTTCAATAACCGTCCGTTGAATTGAACCGCCGGTGCATTTGTAGCGGCTTGCCGGGGAGCAATTTCAATTTACCGCCGTTTAAACTCATCGCCTACTGGAGGTTGTCCCGGATGACTCCTCTGCAGCGTTACCTGGCCGTGCTCGATGGCCGTCCTGTCGATTTTCTGCCACGCCTGCCTATCCTGATGCAGTTCGCCGCCGAGCATATTGGTTCCAACTACGGCGCTTTTGCCTCGGACCATCTGGTGCTGGTGGATTCCAACAGGGTCTGTGCCGATGATTTCGGTTTTGAGCAAGTTTCCACGATCAGTGATCCCTACCGGGAGACCCAGGGATTCGGAGCGGAGATAGTTTTCGTGCGCGATGGGGTTCCGCGCTGCCCAAAACCACCATTGGCCGATAACAAAGACCTGGATGCCCTGCCAGGGCCCAAGCCACTGGAATCCGAGCGGATGCGCGACAGGGTCGATGCGGTCAGGTTATACCGTGAACTGGATGGTGACAGGTATTCAGTGCTGGGCTGGGTAGAGGGTCCGGCAGCCGAAGCCGCCGACCTGAGGGGTGTGAGCAGCTTTTACATGGACTTGGTCGATGATCCCCGTTGGGTCTGTGAGCTGATGGATATTTGCGTGGAAGTGGCGATTGAGTTCGCGCGTGAGCAGGTGAAAAGCGGCGCTGACACGATCGGGATCGGCGATGCGGTGGCCAGCCAGGTGGGGCCCCAGATGTACGAGTCGATGATCCAGCCGCGGGAGAAAAAACTTGTGGCTGCAATTAAAGCAATGGGCGCAAGAACCCGGCTGCATATCTGCGGTGACACCACCCAGTTGCTGCCAGGAATCGCTGAACTGGGGATCGATATCATGGACGTGGACCACATGGTGGACATGGCCGCCGTGCGCAAGGCGCTGGGCGATAAAACATGCCTGGCTGGTAATATCGATCCGGCAAACGGCGTGTTCAACGGTACTCCGGAGCAGATCAGGGAGCATGTTATTCGTACATATGATGCTGTGGGCAACCCGTATATGGTCACAGCCGGCTGCGAGGTGCCCTCGGGCACATCGGTCGAAAACCTGAAAGCTCTGTGTGAGCCGGTGCAGTGGCGTAAATAAGGATTTTTTGAATAAGTGGAAAGGCGGCGGGCGGCGCGCGCACATGGTGCGCGCGTGCGCGGGCTTCGCCCGCATCCGCCTGCGCTTTTCAAGCGCAGGCGCCGCCCGCCGCCTGGAGCGAAAAACGTCGAATCCCCATTCTCGGTATCTGATCCGGTGGAGGGAACCTGGTATGAAAAAAATAGCGGTTTTTTCTCTGATGTTGATGATATTTGCCGGTTTAAACTCTGTTCAGGCCGGGAAGTATGATTTTGACGCCGTGCCGGAGGAGACGTTCAATTCCTGGCTCGCCTTCTTTTCCTACGACAGCGAGGCGCCACTCAGCGGACGCACGGCCTATTCAATAGATCTCAACGATTCTGTTGTCCGCGAGAACGTCTCCTACCGCAGCGGCTATCATGGCCGTGTGCCCGCTTACCTGGCCCTGCCGAAAGACTCCTCCAGAGCCCCGTTCCCGGTTGTGCTGGCCACCCACGGCGCGGGTGACGGTGTAACTCAGGCCAAGAATAAGGGCTATATCCGTCAGTGGATGGAACTGCTGTGCGCCAATGGTTACGCGGTGCTGGCTATCGATGCGCGGGGCCACGGTGAGCGCAGCCACGAGATCGGATTTCGCAGCGTGCGCGAGGCGTTCAATGTACCGTCCGCCCGGCGGGACATGTTTACCGGCACGGTTGTGGACTGGCGGCGCGGAATAGACTACCTGGAGAGCAGGGGCGATATCGACGCCACAAGGTTGGGTTTGCTGGGCAGCAGCATGGGTACGATGTATGGCGCGGTACTGGCCGCGGTGGAGGAGCGGATCGATGCGGCGGTGTTCGTGGTGGGTGGGATGCCCCCGGATAGCTGGACCGTTCTGCCGGAGGTCCATCAGGCCAATTACGTGGGCAGGATTGCCCCGCGGCCCGTGCTGATGCTCAATGGAAAGCAGGACGTGACACTGATTCCCGAGGGCTCCAGGAAGTGGTTCGCTCTGGCGGGTGAGCCCAAAGAGCAGGTGTGGTACGAGGCCGGGCACGGCCTTTCCGGGCAGCTGGAGCTGTACTCTGACAAGCTGCTTGATTTCCTGGACAGGCATCTCAGGAAATAACAGTGGGTGTAACCGTGCTATGGCGGGGTGTGTTATGCCAGTTCTATCCCTTGCGAACCTTGAGAATATAGCAGGTTAAGATTTTTTTCAGTGGCGGTAAAAATCGGGAGATGATTTCGATGAAGCGGAAATTATCCCTGAAAGCGTGATCAACGTATTTGAAACCCTGGACATTCAGCAGGCGATACAGGGTAAACGGTTCCCAGTAGTAGAAGTGGTCACGCTGATCGACAGCGAATGCGGGCCAGGATTCCATCTTCCGGTAGTACGATTTAATATTCAGCAGCAGTGACCTGGCAAGTGTATGGTAGCTGGAGGCGTTGGGCACGGACACGATCAGGCAGCCCCCGGGTTTCAATACCCGGTGAATTTCAGCGACCAGGCCCCTGGGGTTGAATGAGTGCTCCAGAACCTCCAGCAGCAGCACGCAGTCAAAACTGGCGTCATCGAACTCAAGGACCCTGCCGTCGGTGTGCGCGAATGACAGTTCCGGGTGCGAGTGTTTTCTGCGGGCTATCTCGATGCAGTTCTCGTCCACATCGACACCCACCACCCGATGGCCCGCATTGGCCAGATGGTTTGAGCACAGGCCGATAAAGCAGCCCAGATCGAGTACTCTGCTGCCTTCGGCCATGGCCAGCGCCCTGGCGATCCTGCCGCTTTCGAAAAATCCGGGAGGAAACTGGCTGTCCAGGTGCGCGGACAAGTCATCCCACTCCCAGTATTTTTCCTCGTAGAAGTATTTTTCCCCCACGATTTTCATCCTCTTTCAGGGAATGAATAGCAACGTTTCTATTGCCACAACGGATTAATTTTTTTCCGCCCTGAGATAGTACGATCGGCGGTATCTCCAGGGCATTCTAAACTTCCCAGGCCATTTAAATATATCCTGTCTTAGAGCCTACTCAACAAGTTTGATATTCTCAAGATCTTACTTTAAAGCGGAACTCACAAAATGAGTGTGAAAATACGTTTTCAAAATATCCATCCCAGCTTTTTACCAACTCTAAATAAAAACAAATGGGTTACTCTCTTTTGTTAACTTCGATCACCACTCCAGAACCTGACCCTGCTTTCCAGAAACTCTTCAGAATAGAACTTGCTTGCATAGTGTTCCCGGACAATTGTTCTCAACAGGTCTTCCGGTATGACCGCTTCCAGTTTGAATTTTTTATAAAGTGACGCAATTTTCGTAAGGGCGATGGAGTTTTGTTCTCTGTTCCAGGTGAAAGAGTTGGCTGGAAGGAAATCGCTAAGCAGGCTTTCACGGAGGGAATTGTCAAGTTCGAGTCTCATCATCAGCATATCGACATTATCTTTTCTAAGTAAGAGATATCCTTTGTCTATCGGAAAGTCATACTGGTAGATATCTATTCCCAGAACGGGTTTCAGTTCATGGGTGAACCAATCGGGCGGGATGTAGCTTTCATGCAGCTCGATAAAGAGTTCGGCAGCCTTATCAACGCGCAGTTGCTCTGGATCCCCGGGCATTTTGGAGAGCTCACGGAAGAACCAGGAAATACAGCGATCTATCGGGTTTCTGGTTATGGTCAGCAGCTTGATCGGTTTTTGTTTACGAACAATGGCCCTGTAGTAGACCAGTCCGTTGCGGGTGGGTGGGTAATAGGCTTTTTTGATGTTATCAGGATTCAGCATATGGCTGTGGATTGAAGGCTTGAAACCTTGGCCGACAAGGGAATTATACAGTGAGACGGTGCCCGCCCGCCCTTCGGAATAGACAAGGTAAGTCCAGGGATCAGCTTTGCCGAAAGCGCGATCAAGGCCGTATTTATAGATTATGGGAAATATATTCCCGGAGGCGATAAAGATATCGCGTGCAAGATCCCTCGAGTTTCGCCAGCGCTTGGGTCTGGTCAGGCCGTGGATCCTTTTGTATGTTTCCTGACTTACCATCGATAGCCGGTCCCCCAGTGCTGTTCTATCACAGCAAAATTAGACAGTTAAAACAACCTATTTGTGTAGCAACTCAAAGTCGATCAGCTTTTCACTGATAATCCTGGCAATAATCCGGTTACCATCGGCGTTCGGGTGGTTCGGGTCATCAAACAGGCGCTCGCGCTCGAGAAGGGACATACTTTCAAACTTCGGATTCAGATCCAGAACGATCAGATCATCAAGGACCGTGTCCGCGGTTACTGTATCAAACGACCGTTCTCGGATTTTAATTCTTTTTAACCGCATCTGGTAGAAGAGCGTATCCCGGTCACCCAGGTCAGTGTCCTTTAACTGCTCCATCACCTGCGGAAGCGAATCGGTGTAAATCAAGCTGGGGGGATACAGGAATACAGTACGGGCACCGGCAGTGCGGTTTTTTTCCACGATAAACCTAATATCCGAGAGATAGCTGTCAAGGACCTTATCACTGGTCAGTCTGGATCTGACGTTGTCCAATTGGACCTGAAGCGGGGGCCAGGTTTTGTAATGCAGGGAGAGTCCATGGTTTCTCAACTTACTGTCAAGTCCCCTGAACAAGAACGAGTGTTGGAATAGGAAGTAAGTTGGCCAATGGTCGTTTTTGTAATACTTTTCCACTGGTATTCCGGTATTCCAGCAGGAGTTGATGAGTACCAGGTCCGGGCTGCTCCGCTCCAACACCTTTTCGTGCCGCAGCCTCAGATGCCTGCTGCTGTATCCCGAGACCCCCGCATTGATCACCCGCAGATCGTAACCGGCAGCTTGCAGAGTGGTTTCAAGCTGAAACGGATATGTCTCGCTTTCCCTGATGTTTGATCCAAAAGTGGTGGAGCTGCCAATACATATAATTGTAAAGGGCCTATCCCCTGACACGGGTGCCCCTCTGAATCCCTGATCGTTGAAACGGAAGGTGGAAAGGCAAAATCCCGGATTGGGTCTGTATCCTAAGGTTTCATCATTGAGATAAGCGGCGATTGGTCCAAGAGTGAAACCGCGTTTGATGAAAAATGAGATGCGCAAGGTGGTTTCAGCCCCTATGAACAGCAGCAGCAATGTTATGCCGATAAACAGTAGTTTCTTCAGCCGCATTTTTTATCCGCCCTGATATAGTACGACCTGCAGTATTTTTTTGCTATCGGGTACTTCCCCAGCCATTTAAAGAAACTATACCAGCCGGGAGCATACTGAACTAATCTTCCCGGCGGATAGAAAAACAGGACTACTTTTTGGGGAATACTGTTTTTTATTTTCCAAGGTAGCCAGAATAATAATGAGGGTAAGGGGTTCCATCCGAGGACCTCCTTTATTGCGAATCCATGCGACTCAAAGAAGGCTCTCGCCATATCAACAGTCCAGAAGTGCTCAAGGCCCCGCCCCTGAATGAAGCAATAGCGATTGGCTTCGACAAAATATATTGATCCTCCCGGCTTCAAAGCTCGAGTCAGCCGGCTGACTATCTTTGACTTGTTTTCATCATTCTCACCATAGTAAAGTGTCCAGCTAAAAAGCAGAACGTCGAAATAATTATCCTTAAACATAGGGTTATCCCAGGAACCGTTGACAACTTTCGGCACGAGGTCTAAATGCTTGAACAGCTTTATATACGACTTAAGGGATTTGATTTCGATATCCATCCCAACCACATCATTTCCGTTTGCGGCAAGTTCCGAGGCTATTATTCCGGCATTGCAGCCTATATCAAATATCTTTTTTCCTCTGAGTTTTGAAAGCTGATCGACCAGATAAAAACGGATATCGGTAAAATCCCCCCACCAACGCTCAGGAGCAAAAGTTTTCCACTTCCAGTAAAGCCGTTTTTGTAGTACGGCAAACATCGTTCATAACTCCCAACAAGCCAATATTTTTTCAGGTCGTTCGCTAGATTGTCGTAAGCAACTATTCCAAAGTATTTTCTGTTTTCAACCGTGGTTGATCAATTTTCTACAGCCCCGGAGGACAATATCCAGGCACCTTCCCGCCACTCCCGTTCCGCCCTCAAGCGTGGGATACTCCAGGTAACGGCCGCCCCACTTGCTTTTGGATCTACGGATGCCCTCCTCTTTGGCATTCCTGGGATTTGGCGCCACACCGGTAAAATCAAAAGTGGATAAACCGCTTTCTGCTCCATACTTCAGGATTTCCCATTGGACAAGATCGTTGATACTGCGATCCCGGCCCTGCAAGCTGGGATCATTGGCTGCACCGAAACAAAAACAGGTATTGTTATAACAAATCAGGGGCCAGGCAGAGCGGATTTTTTCTCTCATGGTAGCTGCCGGCAGTTTTAGAAACTCATGGCCTAGGATGTCCCATAGTTCACCGGTTGCATAAAAAGGTGGCATGGGCAGTCCACGTGACAGCCTGAATAGCTTCAGCAGTTCTACGTATTCGTCGTCAATGTGTTCTGCTGGGATCCACTTGAAGGTTGCCCCAAGATCACCTAATCGCCGGACGGATTTTCGCGCCTCTTTTTTTATCGATTTCCAGAGCAGTTCGGAGCCGCCGCTCAAATCGACTAAATAAGTAGCCCATTTTTTTATTTTCAGCTTGAAATTCACGGCCAGACCGGGAAAAAGTTCCCCAACCTCTCTTTGATCTACGTAGGGGGAGGAACCGCTTACCAGCAGAGGCCCGCCCGCGGCATCAAACAGGGCAGCCAGCAGCACGCTGGCGGTATCATAATCGGCAGCGTCGGCCAGCAACGGACCCTGGTGCCAGTAAAGTTTGTTTAATCCGAATAACTTTGCCATTGCGGATTCTATCGGCATCAGATAGGCAAGCAGCGTACCCTTTATCAGGCCATCCGATTCGCGGTAGCAGTAAAACGTACGGTATCCTTTTCCGCGTTCGAGATATTGTCCCCAGAGCGAGCACTGGTAGAAGCTCCTGTTTTTTAGCGGATAATCATCCCACCACGGAGGGCACTTTTCCAGAATATGAACGCTATCGCCCGCGGGCAAATTCGCCGGGTCCATCTGGGCTGCCGCTTTGGGCCTCTGCTGCTTCATAGTGTTACTTCCCGCCTGATGAGAACCTGTCTGCTGTTATCGCAGTTCTAAATACGGCATGTGTTTTGCGAGAAAGGATTGTTAACAAATGTTATCGCCGGTTAATCAATATAGCCACTCGCGGCGGTATTTTTTTCCCCCCGGCGCATCGGGATAAGCGCAATATGCTACCCTTGGGGCGGATTTTGCAATAAACGTTCCAGAAAGCCCCCGGATGATTTTGGCGGGTGTGCCGCGGGATAGCCCTTGACCACGGGAAGGTGAAAGTGATAGAATAACAATCTATTGACAGTCAATCATTTCCGTCATGAGAGAGTACGATTGGCAGATTCTTCTAAAAGAAAGAGCAGCCGTTCCGCACCGGCAGGGAAGCGGCAGGGCGGCTTTGCGCACGAGGACCGTTACCGCGCCCTGTTTGAACAGGCGGCCGATGCTATCTTTATCCACGAGCCGAAGGGGCGCTTCCTGGAGGTCAATGCTACAGCCTGCGAGCGGCTGGGATACAGCCGGGAGCAACTGCTGAGGATGAGCCCGGTGGATATCGCGCCGCCGCAGTTCGTAGAGCGTATCAGGGAAATAACAAAGCAGCTGGGCAGCGGGCAACCGATCACAGTGGAAACGGTTCATCGCAGCAGCGGGGGTAGCCTTATCCCGGTGGAAATCAGTATGCGGGTTATCCATTTCGAAGGCGCTCCTGCGGTTATGGGCATAGCCAGGGATATCAGCGGGCGCAAGCAGGCCGGGGATGTGCGAGTTGTGGAAGCGCCGGGCAGTGGCGCGATTGACCTCCTTGAGAACAAACGTATGGAGCAGGCACTGGAGCTGGAGCGGAGCAAGTTGCAGATGATGCTCTCGCACGAAAGCCTGATTTCCACGGTGGCGGCCAAATTTAATTCAACCTACCCGTTCGAGAAAAACCTGGACGAATTGTTACCCCTGTTCGGCCAGACCGCCGCGCTCGACAGTGTTGTTGTCTGGCAGCTCGACCAGTCGAAGAACAAGGCGGATATTTTCAGCAGATGGGAATCCGCCCGCGGAGTCCGTTTTGCCCTGGCCAGGGAGTTCGGCAGAGACGACCTGCCCGTTTTTTACGACAGTATTATCAAGGGGCGGACTCTGGCTGTGGGGCCGGGACTGATAGGCGATGAACTGTGCAATTATTTTAAATTTTCCGCTGACTGCGCGCTACTCACTTTTCCGCTCTCTTTCGGCGGCAAGGTCAAGGGTGCGATCCGTTACAGCCGCGCCAACGGCATGGACTGGTCCGAGGAAGAGGTGAGCATGTTCGGCGCCGTCAGCGAGATAGTTACCAACGCCTGGGAGCGTGAGAGCGAATTTCAGGCCCGCCTGGCAGCCGAGCGCAGCCATACAGACAGTATTCAGATGGTTGAGCGGGCCACCCGCCTGGCCTCGATAGGAGTAATAGCGGCCGGAATCACCCACGAGATTAACCAGCCGCTAAATGCAATCCGCCTGACCTCGGATGGAACATTGATGTGGATTGAGCGCAACGGAATCGAGTTGCCGCCGAAAATTATAGAACGCCTGAGTAATATCAGCTCCCACGTGGAAAGAATAACCAGAATAATCAAACACATGCGTGAGTTCTGGGACAGCGCCGATGGGCGGGAATCCGATGTTTTCGACCTCAGCGAAGCGGTTGAGGATGCGATGGGACTGGTGGAGCAGCAGTTGAAATCCCACGGTATCGAGTTGCGTAAAAACTATTGCCCGGAACCCGTGATGGTTGCCGGGGACAGGCTGCATGTCGAGCAGATAGCGATCAACCTGATCGTCAACGCGATGCAGGCGTTCGATGCGGTGCGGAGCGAGGAAAAGCTGCTGGAAATCAGTACCAGAGTGGAGGAAGGTTTCTGCATCCTGGAGATTGCCGATAACGGACCCGGTTTTCCCGGTCAGGAAAGGGAGCGGCTGTTCGACATGTTCTACTCGACAAAAAAACCGGGTGAGGGTACGGGCCTTGGTCTGGCGATTGTCAAGCGTTATGCCGAGGAGCTTGGGGGCGCGGTGGAAGTTGACAGCGGCGCGGGGGAAGCCGGGGCGTTATTCAGGGTCAGTATACCATTATGTGATTACAAGGGGAAACCCTGAGGAATCTGCCGGTTATGGTCTTTGGACGAGACTTTGGTATTTCCCAAAAATCTTCATAAGGGATTTTGGGAACGTGATGTACAAAGTAGGCCCTCTTTTGCGAGATAGACAACTGAAGCACTGCTGACTGGGAGTCTAATCAATGTGTGGGGAGATAAAATAAAATGCGAATTCTGCTCGTAGATGATGACCAGTCCGGCCGCGAACTGCTGGCCGATTTCCTGAAAGAACAACTGGGCCACCAGGTTACTCAATGCGAGAACGGCAAAGAGGCGCTGACCAAATTTGAAAAGGCGCCCTTCCCGCTGGTAATCTCTGATATTCAGATGCCTGTCATGGATGGTATGCAGTTACTCAAAAGACTGAAAGTAATTGATGAGGGTGGTCAGAGCGATGTGGTGCTTATCACCGGTTTCGGTGACAAGAGTTCCGCGATCCAGGCACTGCGCAGCGATGCCTACGACTACCTGGAAAAGCCTGTGAACCTCCAGGAACTCGAAGCGGTGGTGGCCAAAATAGCCGAACACCAGAGCCTGATTAAGGAAAACGAGGAACTGACAAATAATTTTAAGCAGAAAGTGAACGAAGCTACGCGCATGACCCGCTCCCGTCTGGAATCGCTGCAGAAAGCCTATGCCGAGGTGGTCGGGATTGGCGATGTCGGTGTGTTCAGCGACAGTATGCGCGAGGTGTTCTCCCTGGCCGAGCGCTTCCATCACGACCGCTCGGTGCCGGTGCTGATTCAGGGCGAAACCGGTACGGGAAAGGACGTGGCGGCCAGGATGGTGCATTACGGACACGGCGGCGATGTACTGGCAGCCTCTCCGTTTATCACGATCAACTGTGCCGCTATCAGCGCCAACCTGTTTGAGAGCGAATTGTTCGGCTACGAAGGTGGGGCGTTCAGTGGCTCGAAAAAAACAGGCCAGCCCGGTAAATTTGAACTGTCAGAGGGTGGCAGCATATTTCTTGACGAGATCGGTGAGTTGCCGCTGGAAATCCAGCCCAAACTCCTTCATGTGCTGGAAAGGCGCGAGTTCTACCGGGTAGGAGGAGTAAAAAAAATCAAACTTGACACCAGAATAATCTGCGCCACCAACCGCAATCTGCTTAAGGAAGTCAGGGGCGGTACGTTCCGTCAGGACCTGTTCTACCGGCTCAACGTGGCTAAAATTGAACTCCCTCCCCTGCGCAATCGCCGTCAGGAAATTGAGCCGCTGGCATCGATGTTCCTGGCCAAAATAGCCGGGCAGAAGAAAAGCCGCTTTGTCAAACTTGGCGCCGGTGCGATCAAGATCATGGATGCGCATCCCTGGCCCGGCAATGTCCGCGAACTGCTCAACACTATCGAGCGGGTGGTGCTGCTATACGACGACACAGTGGTTCGCCCTGAGCATCTTGCGTTTCTGGCCGCCGAAAACGTATTTGCTCCCGACATGTCAGCGCTTCAGGATGAGCCCGGCGTGTTGAGAATCGAATTCCCGGAGGATGAGTTGAGTATGAAGGAAGTAGAAATGAGGGTGATCCGCAAGGCGATGGAGAAGTTTGATAACAACAAGTCCAGGGTAGCCTCCTATCTGGGGCTGAGCCGCAACACGCTGATCAATAAACTCAAGAATTAATGCTGCATCCGGGAATCACTACCGCCAAATTATTGGAAGCCAGTCCTGAAAACTGCCCATTATTTTTGCACACCAATTGCACCCCCTCCTAACTGCAACTCATTACATGGTAGCCGTATACGGGTTTAAGCCCGAGTGGCACGCATATTGAGGATGTGCTATCTGGCGATCATTATGTATTCGCCCGTTGCAGATTGTTCTTTTTTGTTTGGCTTATCAGCCGAAATCCGTGTCTGGTTTGAGTGCAAAGCTGTATTCGTAAAGCAGAGCAGCGCGCCTTGCTGCTCAAGCTCGCACAATGTGATTTGTCAGGCGGCGGGCACTGTCAAACCAGCGGATTCGATTGACTGTATCAGAGTTTCAGTATGTAGTGTGAATCATTTCCAGGGCTTGAACCGATAGGAATGAAGCGATGAGGGTAATGCTGATAGACGATGACAGGGAGTGTCTGGAGTCGCTGGGGGACTGCCTCGAGATCGAGGGCTACGAAACTTTGCAGTATTCGGACCCCTTGCAGGCAATCGAGAATTATGTGCCCGGCGGTTTCGATGCGATAATAACAGATATAAACATGCCGAAGATCGACGGGATTCAGGTGCTTCGCAAGATCAAGAGCATGGACCCGGAAGCGTTCGTGATCATGCTCACCGGTTATGCCGATGTGGAAAACTCGATTTCCTCGCTCAACAGCGGAGCCTATACTTTCCTGCGCAAGCCGCTGAAAATAAGCGACCTGCTTGCAATATTGGACAAAGTACGGGAGAAGCGTGTTGAGAACTCCGAACTGAATAAAAAAGTTTTGGAGTACGACAGGACAATCGAGGATCTGGAAGAAACATACGAAGAACTTCAGAACCACGTTGTCGCGGTGGATCAAATCCAATCGATTATCTCAAAAATTCATGATGCAATTGACCTGCCATGCATTCTTAACGAACTGGTGGCCCATGTCTCGCACCTGCTTACATGTGAGCACAGCATGATAACTTTCGGCGATGATGACAGGGATTACTGCCAGCTCTACTCCCGCAGTAAAAACTCTTCAGGTCTGCAGAGCCTGGTGGCCAGCGAATCCATGAATTCCAGCACGATCTCTACCTGGCTGGAATCAAGCAGCACATGGCTGGACAACAATCCGGATGAAACGACAAGGAGTCATCTGAAGCAGTGTGGATTAGATGTCTCCAACGTGATTATCACTCCGTTGAGGCACGACAAAAAAACTTTGGGTATCCTGGCGGGATTCAATAAACCAGGCGGTTTTATCGGCAACGACAAGTTCATGCTCACCATGGTCAGTTCCATAGCCGTCACAGCCATTCTCAACAACGGCCTGATAAGCCAATTGGAGGAGTTGTTCGAGACCACTATCGAGAGTCTGGTAAAAACTATCGACGCCAAGGACAGCTATACCCGTGGACATACCGGCAGAGTCAGTAAGTACACACTGGCTATCGGGCGGGAACTGGGCTGGGACGAGGAAAAACTGAAAGAGGCATATATCGGAACTCTGTTCCACGATATCGGCAAGATAGGCATTCCGGACCATGTGTTGAACAAAAAAGGAAAATTGACAAAAGAGGAATACGAGCTGATGAAAAGCCATGTAACAATCGGCTACGAAATCCTCAAGGATATTCCGAGACTCAAAGATGTGTTCGACTATGTCCTCTGCCATCACGAACGCTGGGATGGGCGTGGTTACCCTCGTGGATTGGCCGGAGAGCAAATCCCTCTCGAGGGCAGGGTGGTATGCGTAGCCGACAGTTTCGATGCGATGATCAGTAACCGTAGCTATCGTAACGCCCTGCCGGTGTCAAAAGCGGTTGAAGAACTCGAAAATGGAGCGGGATCCCAGTTCGACCTCCAGATTGTCGAGACCTTTATCGGCCTGCTGCGCCGCGGGAAACTAAAGGGCATCAATGCAGAGCAATCAGATGATGACGATTCAGCGAGCAAGCGGATAACGCCGGAGCGATCCGTACTGTATCCACTCGCTGATTAACAGGCATGATATTGGTGACGTACAATTGCACTTTCAGTGGAGGAGGCTAACGTGAGTGAAGCAGATATTGTAACCATGGTCGAGGCGTTGGCGGCGGATGTGGTCATGTCCGATCCCCATGACCTTCAGGCGGTAGGCCGGATGATGGAGTCTTTCGGCAAGCTTGCCGAAAGAGCGGGTGATGACTCGCCCCTTCTCCGGGATATGGCTGCCGCGGCTTTGGCGATGGCCGAGGACATGATTGTTCAGGAACCAGGGGAGGCCGGACAGACATTGAGCGTACTGGCCGATACAGTGGCCGCCATGCAGGCGACCCTGACCCGCGGTGAGCAGGAAGCCGCGAACCTCGTTCCGGCCGCCCTGGGTATTGGAACCAGGGCCGGGGATACGGATGACGCAAACGCCGGGCCCGCGGAAATACCGATTGCCGTGGACGATGACATTCTGGCGGAATTCCTCTCTGACCGGGAATCCGTGATGGAAGAGTTGGAGGGGCTGATCCTCGAGGCCGATAAACAAGGCCTTAACGACGACAGACGCAGTGGGATCAGGAGAATAATCCATACCCTCAAGGGTGAGTCGGGGATGCTGGGGCTTAATGAAATCCAGCGATTGTGCCACGAAACGGAATCTTACCTCGAAGCCGGCGGTAACGGCCAGACTGTCGACAAGCTGCTGGCGGTCAAGGACTGGCTCAATACGACGTTCGAAACTTACACCACCCGTGGTATCATTGAGGTTGACGCCGGCGAGGTCCTGAAACTTTTCCAGAACGGTGGGGACGAAGCACAGCAGCCCAATGACGTACCGGCTGAGAAAGAGGAAAAGTTCGAGGCCCGGGGAATCACTCTGGATGATGCCGACCCTGGTCTGCTGCCGGACTTTATCACCGAGTCACGCGGACACCTCGATAACGCCGATGTGCAGTTGCTCACTATTGAGAACGAGCCCGAAGACGAGGAAGCGCTCAACGCACTCTTCCGCTCTTTCCATACAATCAAGGGCGGCGCCGGCTTTCTGGACCTGACAGATATCAGCGCACTCTCCCATGTGGCCGAGGACTTGCTGGACAAGGCCCGTAAGGGTACGGTGAAGCTCAATGGTTCGGTGGTGGATGTTATCTTCGAGTGTGTCGATGCGTTGCGCAGGCTGCTCGACGCCGTGGAGAGGGCGCTCACCACTGGTGAGCCGGTCGGCCCGGATGAGGGATTACCCTCGCTGTTTGACCATCTCAAATTGGCTCTGAACGGACAGTTGAGCGAGGAGGGCAGCGCCGTGCCTGTGGAGCCCGATAAGCTTCTGGGCGAAATTCTGGTCGAAAGCGGCAGTACCAGCGAGGATGAAGTGAACGAAGTGCTCTCTTCCAAGGACGACAAGTCCAGACTGGGTGAGGCGCTCGTGCGCGAGGGCAAGGTGAAAGCCAGTGATGTGGCCGGGGCGCTGAGGTCGCAGAAGCAGGCCCGCACCTCAACGGGAAGGAACGAAACGATCAAGGTTAAGGAAACCGTGAAAATCGACACCGACAGGCTGGACAAACTGCTCGATGTGATCGGTGAGCTGGTGATCGCTGAATCTATCGTCAGTCAGGACGACGAGATTCTTGATGACGCCAGCCACCGGGTTACGCGAAACATGCGCCAGCTCCATAAAATTACCCGCTCGGTCCAGGAACTGGGGATGAGCATGCGCATGGTGGCGATCAAGCCTACTTTTCAGAAAATGGCCCGTCTTGTCCGCGATCTGGCACGCAAAGGCGGCAAGAATGTCGAATTCGTCACTAATGGTGAGGACACCGAGCTGGATCGCTCGGTGGTGGAGAAGATCAACGATCCGTTGATTCACCTGGTGCGTAATTCCCTGGACCACGGTATCGAGAGCGATCCGCAAAAGAGAGTGGCGGCCGGCAAACCGGCTGTGGCCAAAGTGGAGTTGCGTGCGTTCCATCGCGGAGGAAATATCTTTATCGAGATCGCCGATGACGGGCAGGGGCTGGACCGTGAGGCGATCCTGGAGAAAGCCAGGGAAAAGGGAGTGGTCGAGGACGGTAGCGAAATGAGCGACAAAGAAGTCTTCAGTCTCATTTTCGCGCCCGGTTTCAGTACGGCCAAGAAAATCACCGACGTCAGCGGGCGCGGTGTCGGCATGGACGTGGTCAGGCGTAATATTGAGACTCTGCGCGGTAATATCGAGCTGATCAGCAAGCCCGGCGAGGGTACCACGGTCAGCATGCAGCTGCCCCTCACCCTGGCCATTATCGAGGGCTTGATTATCCTGGTGGGCGAGGAACGATACATCGTGCCCACACTTTCGGTGATCGAGTCGATGAGGCCCACAAGGTCTGACATCAGCACGGTCAAAGGACGCAGTGAGATGCTGATGGTAAGAGGGACGCTGATGCCGCTCTACAGGGTCTCGAAGATTTTCGATACGCCGGGAGCTGCCCAGGAAATAGAAGAGGCTCTGGTGATGATTGTTGAATCCCAGGGCAAGCAGGTTGCCCTGATGGTGGACCAGCTGCTGGGTCAGCAACAGGTGGTGATCAAGAGCCTGGGCCGGGGAATGGGCAAGGTACAGGGTATCAGCGGCGGCGCTATCATGCCCGACGGGCGCGTGGGATTGATCATGGATATCGGCGAAGTGGTCAAGCTGGCGATCAGTACCAGTACAAAGATTGAAAAGACAGTATCAGTTGCCACCGAGGAAGTTCTCTCAGCGCAACCGGCCTGAGCCGTACAATTATTTGAATAGTACTAATTTACATTAGTGTTTATAATCAAGGGGGAGACCAATGTCTACCGGTGCAAGCAGTGTGACAGAATTTATGAGTGCAAGCAAAGGACTCGGTGAAGCGGACCTTGCCGAGAAATTCCTTACATTCGAACTGACCGGGGAGGAATATGGTATCGAAATCCTCAAAGTCAGGGAAATTATCGGGTTGCTGTCCATTACTACCGTGCCACGCACTCCGGAATACGTCCGCGGAGTGATTAACCTGCGCGGCAAAGTGATTCCCGTGGTTGACCTCAAACTCAAGTTCGGGATGAAAAGGTCCGAGGATACCAGGGAAACCTGTATTAT
>SDBV01000962.1_pt1 | contig 42334 bp, 34 predicted proteins | sample 2277081 | NCBI WGS metagenome assembly SDBV01 (sample SAMN10402039, study PRJNA504765) | marine sediment metagenome | isolation source: marine sediment core GS10_PC15, 223 cmbsf | place: Arctic Ocean: Southern Knipovich Ridge | collected 2010
CCAGGTAATAGCGCCGTAGCCTTTGCTTTTTCTGTCACTTAGGCTCATGCCCTGGAACAGGTAGCGCAACTCCGCGGGATTTACCTCAAGCTTCTGATTGCGGCCTGCTCTTATTATTTCACCGTGACTGATAGAATCTGTCCATGACTTGGTGGTGTGTTTAATATTGGCCAGACCCGCAAAGGGTTTATCCACGGTGTCTGCCAGTGGCTCCCAGGGGCCATCAAGGGTGTCGGCAAGATAGGCCTTTTGATAGCGTATCCGCTTTGGAGCGTTGGCCTCGATTATTGCCAGATACTTGTCCATGCCCTGGACTTTGTAGATGTGACTTGCCTCGAAAATGTCGGCACGCAGCGCGATTTGGGGTCTTGTCCAGCCGCAACTCGGGAAATCTTCCAGCTTTGTTGACGAATGCCACAGCAGTCCGTTGAGCGAAGTAAAAAACAGATGAGCTTTTGCGTCATCACAAATTACCCAATAATCCAGGCCAAGTGTCGGCATGTGCTCTGGAAATTTCGGGCACAGCGGCATTGGCGTGCTCCATGATGTCGGGTCGTCAATGTTGTCGGTGGTCGAATATCCGGGCACGAGTTTTCCTTTTCCTTCAAATACTTTAACTTTGAACTGGTAGATAAGGTACCATTTTTCGTGTGGTTCGAAGTAGAAGACCTGGGGAGCGCAGAGGTATTTATCTTTTGGCGCTCTGTCTGCCGGAATCTTTTCGGTAAGATTTAGTTGGTTTCGTTCGGCGGCGTTTGCATCCTTCCAATTGTCAAAAGCTATGTGTTCTATTTGGGGCCGATGTACCTTGGACCGTATTGTTGTGAACACGTGCCAGCGGCCATTATAGCGGACAACCGTAGGGTCCTTAATAGCGTGGCGGGGGTCGGTCTCATGGGGGCCGACAGCTACCAGAGGCTCGCTTACCAGCCATTTGAAGTTTCCCGCTATGAAATCGTCGAGGGCCTGTTGCCTGTCAAACGTGCAGACAGCGGGGGTCAGAGTTTGTTTTTTGGGAGCTGCACCGGCACAGCCGGCGATTGTCAAAACAAGAGCCAGCAACAGCACAACTTTAGATGAATCTGTCCTTCTCACCTTCAGTCTCCTTTTCCAATAAACCGTAATACGTTTGAGCATTCACTGGCGCTAGACAAAACAGACTAACTTTTTCTTAAGCGCTTGTAAATAAAAAAGTTCCTGCAAAACGGTGCAGCAGTTGCTAAGTTGCCATATTTCGTTGTGTTAGTGCTTTTACGCCCTTATTTCATACCGCTTGCAAGTGCCTTGGCAGTGGCATTGATAATTGCTTCTGAGGTTATCGTGGCGCCGGTAACGGCATCTATCCCCTTTACACTCTGCTTTTCAATTATCTGATTTGGGGTATCGGTAAAGGCGGCGTAAAATTGCTTATCTTTGTATTTGGTAATCTTAACCGATTCAATGCGATGGTCTTTTACTGTAACCTCGAGGAAAAGTTGGCCTGCGTAAGAGATACTGTCGCCTTCGTAAACACCGTCGGCAATTTTATTAAGGTCGAGCGTATCAAATAGTTTTATAGCCTTGATATTTGCCTTGGCACGCTCTTTGTTTTTTTTGAGATGATTTGGTTTTTCCCGTGATGAAGTGGCAGCGGCGGACTTTTCATAATACGACAGTGCTTTTTCGTATTTTCCGGCAAGCCTGCAGGCATCACCGGCAGCCAAGTATGCGATAGCAGGCATACCGGTTTTGGCCTTGGCTTCGGCAAGTTTAAGAGCCTTTTTAAGGTCACCCATATCCGCCCAAAGCTTGATTACGCCGCCGTTGGCAGTACGGTCAGGACCTATTTTTCTCAGTATTCCCTTTGCCATGACTTTGCTTCCGAGCTTCCAATAGCAGGTTGCCAGATTGAGTTGAGTTTCTCTGTCTCGTCCTCTGGATTTCTTGTACCAGAACGCTGCTCGTGCATAATCCTGCAGCAACAGGTGGTACGACCTGGCAAGTGCTTTTTTGGCCTTTTGAACCGTAGCGGGATTGCGTTTGTTAACAGATAAGACGTGATGCAGAAATTTGATGCCCTGTTTCCATCTGGCAGGGTTTGGATTAATACGTCCCCAGAGATATTGGCCTATGTTTTTGCCCGCATTCCAGCCGCTTCCCCTTGGCGGCTTTTTCCAGGTCATGTTCATGGTTTTGGGGTATTTAAGTGGCACCGAGTCCCACCAGTCGGGCGGTGTTTTGCCTTTTTCCCCAATCAGAGCTGTAATTTCGCTTCTGGTGAATTTGGTGGTTTTGGTTTTTTTTTCATCTTCAGCCGGAGCACTTTCTGCGGCAAACGATCCACAAGTTAAAACCAATAAAAGTAAACCAGCAACTTTTATTGAACCGGCAAGTTGTTTTCCGAAAAAATCAGCTTTGTTTGATAAAATCTTACTTACCCCTGACAGCATTAAGAGGTTCCTCCTGTGATAAAACATTTAAGTATATTAAAAATGCTGCGATTGTCAAGCGATTATTTCATGCCGCTTGCAAGTGCCTTGGCGGTGGCGTTGATGACTGCTTCTGAGGTTATTGTGGCGCCGGTAACGGCGTCTACCCCCTTTATGCTCTGCTTTTCAACAATCTGTTTCGGCGTATCGGTGAGCGCGGTGAAATACTGCTTGTCTTTGTGTTTAACAATTTTGACGGATTCGATGCGATGGTTTTTTACGATAACCGCAACATAAAGCTGGCCGACAAAAGACATGTTATCACCTTTGTAAACACCGTCGGCAATCTTGTTAAGGTCAAGCATGTCGAGCAATTTCATTGCCTTGGAATTGTCTCTTGCGCGCCTTTCTATGACCTCGATGATATTCGGGGATTGTCTGCCATTCGGGGCGGCCAGTACTTTTTTATAATAAGACAGAGCCATTTTATATTTACCCGCTAATCGGCAAGCATCGCCTGCAGCCAGGTAAGCAGACTTGGGAAGCCCCATTCGTACCCGTTTTTCAGCAGCCTCGATAGCTTTGTCAAATTCGCCCATATCGGCCCAAAGCTTAATCACTGCGCCATACCTGGTGTAATCGTACGTTATTTGTGAAAGTATCTCTGCGGCCATGTCTTTATTGCCCAGTTTCAAGTAGCAGTGCGCCTGGCCCAATCGATTAACTCCCCCTTTTCGCCACCAAAATGCCGCGCGTGCCCAGTCCTCCAGCAAGTCATGGTAAATTTCGCCCAGCGCATTCATTGTCTTTCTCAGAGCCAGGCGGTTGCCTTTGTTGACGGTCAAGACATGATGCATGAATTTGGCGCCCTCTTTCCATCTGCCCGGGTTTTCGTTTATGACACTGAATACATAACAGCGGAGTTTCCTCTTAATATCCCAGTCCCCACCTTGCTTTTCCCAGGTCAAATCCAGTGTCTTTGGGTAGTTCAATGGCACCGAATCCCACCACTCGGGCGGCGTTCTGCCTTTTTCTCTAATCAATGCATTGACCTCGCCCCTGGTACGTGTAATGATTTTGCTTTTTTCGGGTTTTTTGGCCGAATCCTGGGCTGCCGGCAGCAGCGGGGCAGTTAAAATAAATAAAAACAAGCAAATAACCCTTATCAAGCGAATAGGTGGATTTTGAAAAAGGTCAGGTGTGTTTTGCGTTATGTTGTTGTACCGTAAATCCATGGGGCGTTGTTTAATCCGTAATCGAGAATTTCATCTGGTTTGAAATGCAGGTTTATTTCCTGCTGGGCTGATTCAGGACTGTCCGAGCCGTGAATCAGATTGTATCTGCCCGAACAGCCAAGGTCGCCGCGAATAGTTCCGGCATCTGCGGCGTAGCCGAACGTCGCACCCATCAATCTTCGGGCCATATCTATAACACCGTCAGCTTCCCAGACCATCACAAGTGAGGGCGAAGACGATAGATATTTTACCACAGGTTCGAAGAAGGGTTTGCCTTTATGCACAGCATAGTGTTGTCGGGCAAGGTCTTCGGGAATTTGCGTGAATTTAGCGGCAACGAGCTTGAAGCCTTTTTTCTCGAATCGCGAAATTATTTCGCCGGCCAAGCCTCGCTGGACACCGTCCGGCTTGATAATAATTAAAGTACGTTCTGCCATTGTCGTAAGCCAATTTCTGCGGCCTTAAAGTCAAAAGCAAACTGTCAGTTAACAGTTTGGTGCTATTAAACTCCTTTAGCGACGATGTAAATCTCGACACGTCTGTTCTTTGGGTTGCCTTTTTTATTGGGCTTATTTGGTGCGATAGGCCGATACTCGCCAAATCCTCGTATACTCAGTCGCTCGGTAGCGGTATTACTCTTGGTCATTACGTTCAGCACCGATATCGCTCTGTGGGCCGAGAGGTGCCAGTTGGTCGGGTGTTTTGTACGGGTTGCCGGTTTTGAGATGCGCACATCGTCGGTATGGCCGGCAATTATAATGTCAAATTTTTTGCCCTGCTCGGAGTTCATAATTTTGCAAAGCGATTTGACTGCTTCGCCGGCGGCAGGAGCGACCTTGTCGCTGCCGCGTTCAAAAAGTAAATCACTCTTGAATTTTATAACCCCTCGGGCTGAATCAAACGTGACCATATCCTGGCCTTTGGCAAAATCTTCAAGCAGGGTACTGAGTTCCACCGGCAGAGACGTTCCGCCATAAAGTAATTGCTGCTGCATTGAGGCAATCAGTTCCTTCTTTTTGAGCAGGTCTCTTTCAATCGCCGTGATTTTCTGGTTCAATGCGTCTATTTCAACCTTGTTACGACTGTCAATGGTGCCGAGTTTTCTTCTTGCCTGTTCAAGTTCCAGCTTTGTCACCTGCAGTCGACTTTCAAGGTCGGCTATGCGATTGCGCTGGGTGTCATTTTGAATTTTCAGGTCCTTGTATTCCTGCTCAGCTACACAGCCGTTTACCAGCAGGATGCCCGCACACAACAGAAATAGTGCCGAAAGTTTTACAGTTCTCATAATTGATTCCTTTCAAAAAAACCCAAGAGCAAAATGGTTTTCGCGTCCATCCCGTAAAATACACCCTTAAGGTAGTAAATGTCCGCGAATAAAACTGTAATTGGTTATTTTTAAGTTACTACCTGTGGCACAAGTTGCCCGCGGATACCTGTGGCACAAGTAAACGGGAAAATTCAATTGAGATCAGTATAGATAACCTCTTTATTTATTAACGATTATAGCCAGCTAAGTATTTTACACTTTAACGTATGCACAAATAAAACCAATTTTTATTTGTCCGTCAAGAATAAACTTCCAAAATATGACCAGTTCGATGAAATTTGCCTGCAAAAAAAATGGCCCTTTGTTTAGCAAAAAGGGCCGAAATTATTATTCAAGAGCGGTAAATTTTATTTCTTTTTCTTTTCCTTCTTTTTCTTTTCTTTTTTCGGTTTCTTTTCTTTCTTTGCTTTCTTTGGTTTTGCCTTTTTGGCGGTCTTAGTACCACCGCCGCCCATGGTAAAAGCTGCGCCGCCTGTTATCGCGGCCACCACAGCGAGACCGCCGGTGATATACCAGATCACACCCTGTATTCCTTCCACGATTGCGGGCATTACCCCTCTGGAGCTTGCAACCGCCACAATCGTGGTGTAAATAACAGTCAGCAGAGGCAAGAACATCATATATCCGAGCATGTTACTTGCGGTGTCCGGTTCCGGTTCAAGATATGCCTGGGCCATTGCTGCTGCAGGCGCGGGTTGCGGACCAGCCGGCTCATGGTCTTCGAGCATTTCTTCCGGCTCGGCGGGTAACTCCATCTCTGTGCCTTCGGGCGATTCGGTGCCCTCTTGGCCTTCGGGTGTATAAATTTCATCAAGAATGCCGCCCAGCGAGGTGTCGTCGGCCTGCAGCGAAAGGTCCAGCAGCCCTGAGCCGCTGCCAAAGGTGTCCAGATTCACATCTTCTTCAATCTCTTCCAGCGAAATTTCGCCTGAGGACCCGGCCAGCACATCAGATGCCGCCTTGGTTTTGCCCATCGTATCGTCACCCAACTGGAAATCAGTGGCGGTTTCTCCGAGAATATTGGTCCCTTCATCGGGGATAGCTGTGTCGGCACTTGTTAAATTGGCTTCGTCTGTTAAGCCGCTTTCTGCGATTATATCTTCTTCAATAGACTCCGGCGCCAATGAAATCTCTTCTTCGGTGGACTCCGGTGCCAGCGAAATCTCTTCTTCGATTGCCGCTAATTCGGGCTCTATTTCGGGTGTTATTTCAGGTGTTATTTCAGGCTCTAACTCAGGCTCTAACTCAGGCTCTAATTCAAGCTCTATCTCAGATTCTGACGGGGCCGAAGGTGCTTTTTTTGCGGTCATAAAGCTTGTGTCGGACATTAAAGCCTCAACTTCATCGACCTTGAAAAGCAGATTCGCGCCGTCACGGAACTCGCGCAGTCTGCCTTCCTTGACTATCTGTCTTATCTCTTCATCTGTTTTGCCAAGTTTCGCGGCGACTTCTTCTAATGAATAAAACATACCGGCCATAATTATTTATCCTCCTGGGCTAATTTTATACTTTTTGCCCTACCTTATATTATCACCCTAATTGCTACCATTTGGTTTGGCTGTATTTGAAATATTTGTTTCCCCGGACTCCCGGGTTTCTTTATTTTGTTTCTTCTGCTGCTTGGCTAAATCTTCGAGAATCTTCTTTACCTGCTGCGGGCTCGGCTTAGCTGAATTATACTGCTGCAGGAGTCTGTCATATTTCCAGCTTCTTACGGCCAGCAATTTCAGCCGATTTTGTGCCGGGCCGTGACGGTTTAGTTCATAAACGCACATTGTCTGACCGACCTTGTCGACCAGCACAACACCAAAGCTGTCACGCTCAATCTGGACCGGAACAACGATGATATCGCCTTCGATGTTGCTTTGCAGTTGGTCCCATGCGTTTACAGGCGTCCACATTCTGCCGCTAATAAAGAATAGAATTGCGACCCCTGCTATAATAAATATCGGCAGAACCAGGCGTTTTTCATTTCCAGATAACATAATTTTTCAGGCCGACGCCCTCTGGAGTGACTATTGCTTTTTAGCCCCAGAGACAACTTTTATATCGGCATTGTATCCTAATCGCCGCCAATATGCAAGTTATTTTTTTGGGCAAACGGCTGTAAGTCGTGATTAGAAAAGCAATTTCGAAATTCAGGGGGCCGGATTCGCCGCCCCTGTAGATGATTTTATTGTAACTTTTGCCCCATTACTGTAGAATATGTCGAACGGCGCAGGTATTGGCCGTTTTTTTCGGGGTGTAGCTCAGCTTGGCTAGAGCGCCTGGTTTGGGACCAGGAGGCCGTAGGTTCGAATCCTATCACCCCGATTTTTTGCCACAAGGCAAAAAATCGGAGAGCAGTAGATGGTAAAGAGCAGAGCAAATTGCCTGCTGCGCAGCCAGTAATGTGTTTTGACAGCGTAAAATCTTTCTACTGCGGTCTACTTGCTACTCTCTACTTTCAAAAAGCAATACAAAATGGCTTTCATGTTCGATAATCTTGAAGCCTATCAAAAAGCCATAGATTCTGCCGAGCAGATAACAAATCTAAAAGAACGATTTCCTCGCGGTTATACAAGCTGGCGAGGGCTCTGAAGTCATCAACACTGTCGGTATTCTGTTACTTAAAATGCCCTGGTATACGGCTAAAGCATTTTTTCGATGAATTCCACCGCCTTACCGAAGTTCTTTACCACCAGGGCCGCTTCCTCGTCCATTTCTATATCGAATTCTTCCTCGAATGCCGCGACCAGTTCTACGCTCTGGATGGATTCGGCACCGAGGTCTTCGACGAAGCGAGAGTCATCGGTTATGCGGGCCGGGTCTACTTTAAGTGTTCTTACGACAACTTCTTTGACTCTTTTTTCAACATCAGACATGACCATCTCCAAATAAACGTTATAATGCCTAAAATTCCGCTGTCAGCGCCTGAACTGCTTTATTTGCCAGGCGCTGATAGCGGTTATGTTTTCTACTGACTTAATGTGCCTGTCCTTTAAGGATTTTTTTGGGGTCGAGGTTGGCCTTTTCGATGTCCTTAAAATAATTTACAGTCCCAACCTTCATCTCCACGGTCGCGGCGTCGTCACAGACGATAATACCATGCGGATGAAGCTGTAAGCACGAGACCGTCAACATATGATTGACGCCGCACTCCACTGCCTGCTGAAGAGCATGGGCTTTGTTGTGGCCGCTGACAATAATCAGAACCTGCTTCGCATCCATCACGGTACCTACACCGACAGTTAAAGCGGTTTTCGGGACCTTGTTGACGTCATTGTCAAAGAAGCGGGAATTGGCGATAATTGTGTCCTCGTTGAGGGTTTTGACACGGGTTCGACTTGCCAGAGACGACCCAGGTTCATTGAAGGCGATGTGTCCGTCCGGCCCGATACCGCCGACGAACAGATCAATGCCGCCGTACTTTTTGATCTTTTTCTCATAGCGGGCGCATTCAGCTTCGGGGTTTTTGGCGTTGCCGTTGAGAATGTTGACATTGGATTTCTTAATGTTTATATACTTGAAAAAGTGGTGCCACATAAAAGAGTGGTAGCTTTCGGGATGTTTTTCCGGCAGGTTTACATATTCATCCATGTTGAATGTCACCACATTTGCGAAGCTGACCTTTTTGGTTTGGTTAAGGCGAATCAGTTCCTTGTACATACCGATAGGAGATGAGCCGGTAGGAAGTCCAAGCACAAATGGCTTCTTGGCGGTCGGCTTAAAATCGTTAATACGCCTGGCTACGTAAGCAGCCGTCCAGGCACTTGCGCCCTTAAAGTCTTTCTCGATAATTACTCTCATTGCTTGTCCTTTCTAAAAAACAGTGTTATTATATGGCTTTCAATTGAATTTCCCCGTTTAGCCGCGGGTAAATAACCTTAAAATAACCGGTTACGGCGTTATTCGCGAACATTTACCATCCTTAAGGGTGGTAAAGGCCGATAATTCTTTACAAACTTGAAAGATTTTCTTTCAACTTTTCAATTTGCCGGCTGAGCTTTTCGATATTGCCCTTCATTTCTTTAACGAACTTGTTGTCCTGGTAAAGTCCCTTGGTCGCGTAGAAATCTGTTTCAACGTCTTCGTCGCTGCCGTCCTGTCCGTATCCGCAACGGCTAAGTTCGGCGAATTCCTTCCCGGCGTCTGCGATTACCAGGTTCAGGAATTTGGTCTTTACTTTTAACAGTTGGTCGGCAGCGGCAATCAGGTCTTCTTTTGTGGCGCTTTCCAGGTCAACATCGAATACCTCTTTATAAGCAGTTCTGGCCCATAGCCACTCGTCCTTTCGGTAGGCCTGATTGATTTCCTGGAGTTGCTCTTCAAGCTCACCGATTGTGGAGATGCTATCGTTTTCAATAGCGTCTTGGAGGTCTGCAAGGCGTTTTTTGGGCATTAACTGTCCGCCGATGTCGGCCCATTCATTGCTGTAAACCGAATCGCCGCTGGCAGCAAAGGCGTCGGTTATATTTTTACCACCCGAATCAAAAAACTTTTCAGCTTTTTCAACAATCTTTTCCAAAAGATACATGTTTATGCCGGTACGGTAGTATTTCTGGCTGCTGCGAAGTATAGGTCGCTTTACCAGCGCTCCACCAACCGAAACTTCTTCGATGCTTTTGTCGGTACTGTCCTGCAGGGATTTCAGTCGGTCGTTGGCCTTAATCATTTTTCCAACGGTATATGGGCTAAAAACATCAAACGAGATAATGTCACGCTTGACAGCGCCTTTTCTTCTGTCCCTGTTCGGCCATTTAGCACCATCGCGAACTGTCCCCACCGTAGTTAGATGCAGGCCGGGAACCATATTGCATTTTCCGCCCGGCCTGGCTTCCAGATGGCTGAATGGAAAATCAGATGTGTCAAAGGTGCTGCTGTGTTTGCCAAGGACAACACTAAATGGTCCTGTCCTGCATGGCCACATCACATATGAAAATGAACCGGTCTTTGTGCCTCGCTGAAGTTTGCCTTCGTGGATGGGCCCGAGCTTATACATGTGGTTGGATTGATTCGTTCCGCTTCCAGCGTTATAGAAACTAAACAGCCCAGCTATTAGAAGTGTTGACTTATGATGGCTGACGGTATAAGGGCCTGCGAAAATACTGCACGCCTCACCATGAAAAGCTTCGCAATTAGCAAAAAATACAGAAGTTGTCGCCGAGAACTGCTTGCCAATCTGGCAGCCCTGGCCGACGAAGACCTTTTCTAATATGGCTCCGCCCGTTACTGAAGAACTTTCGCCAATAATAAAATCCTGGGCCTGGACGTCTGCGCCGACAATCGAAGGCGCTTCTTTGCAGCTTAAGATCGTGCCGTTGACCAGGCTCGATGCGCCGTTTATCGTCGCATGCGGGCCCACCTTGACATCGATGATTTCTTTGGTCGAACAGATTTTTCCGCCGGCAGCGACAGTGCCGCGGTCACTTTTAACAGACCGAACGTATTTTTCTGCGATTGCTTTTAGTTTTTCTATGAGTTTAGGCCGATACCTGTGCAGGCACATCATATAGGCAAACTGAACACCGAGCTGGTCAAACAATGTAATCTCTCTGCCGCCGGCTTCATTGAGGGCATCGACCTCAACGCCGTTACCAAAGGCAGCTGCCGGGTTAGTCTGCATTGTGCCGACATTTTCGATGCAGACATTATCTGCTATGTCATAGTTTGCGATATGGACCGTGACATTGGCGATTCTGGTGTTGGCCGCGACGGTGCAATTGACGATTGTTGCGTTGTAGATTCCACAGGGTTTTTCAATGCCCTGGATGCTTTTTACCATTCCGCTGTTGTTGCCGAGCTTAATCTGGCCCCAAAAATTCACATTCATTATACGCGATGGGTCAAAACCGTCGGAAACTTCGACCCGGCTCCAATCCTCGGCGGTACAGCCCTGATTTTGAAGAGTCTTAATCTGCTCCTGCGTAAGGGCCTTATAAGATTTTTCCTTCTTCATGATTTTACCTCTTGGCTGGAAAGTTCATATGTATCATTTGCGATGGCTGCTTCTTCATTTGTTGGGATAACCAGCACTTTGACGCTGCTGTTATCGGTGCTTATCTGTCCCTCAGCACCTACGATGTTCTTGTTTTTACTTTTGTCAAACTCAATACCTATCTGTCCAAGATCGCTGCAAACTTGTTCACGTACGTTAACGGAATTCTCACCGATACCGCCGGTAAATACTACAACATCGAGTTTACCGAGGGCCGCAGCGTAAGCACCGATGTATTTTTTGATTCGATAACAGAAGATATCGATAGCAAGTTTAGCGCGACTGTCGCCATTTTCGGCAAGTTCACTAAGATTGCGCATGTCATTGGATTTGCCGGAGACTCCGAGCAGTCCGCTTTTCTTGTTGCACAGAGCGTTGAGTTCCTTTACATCGTAGCCTTTGTCGGCAAGATAGAACAGAATAGCGGGGTCAAAATCACCTGTCCGTGTCCCCATTACCACGCCTTCCAGAGGTGTAAGTCCCATTGACGTATCAACTGACCTGCCGTTTTTTACTGCCGTGATAGAACAGCCGTTGCCGAGGTGGCAGGTAATCAGGTTTACATCGTACTTGCCTTTGCCCATCAAAACCGCTGCACGCCTGGCGACGTATCTGTGGCTGGTCCCGTGGAAGCCGTATCTGCGAATGCGGTATTTTTCATAAAGTTCGTAGGGCAGAGCGTACATATAGGCAACTTCAGCAATAGTGGTGTGAAACGCTGTGTCGAAACAGGCTATCTGCTTTGCGTTCGGCAGCTTATGCTGTGCCGCCCGGATACCTGTAAGGTTGGGCGGATTATGCAAAGGAGCAAGGTCCGCGAACTTTTCAATCGATGCGATTACTTTATCGTCAATGACAACCGAGCCGGTAAACTCTTCGCCGCCGTGCACGACCCTGTGACCTACAGCGCCGATTTCAGAAACGCTCTCTATAACACCAACGTCTTTATTGGCCAGAGTATTTAGTATCAGTGTCATTCCTTCTTCGTGGTCTTTGACCTTTGTCTCGACAGTGTGAGTCTTGTCACCGTAAGTATGTGACAGTTTCGAGGCGTCTTCGCCGATTCTTTCGACAACGCCTTTAGCCAGTACCGAAGCCTGCAGCATCTGATATAGTTGATACTTTATGGAACTGCTGCCTGCGTTAATTACAAGTACTTTCATTTTTATATGCTGCTCCTCAGTCATAAACACCCTATAGCAATTGGGCTAAAGTTAATACAGTTGTTGAAACTATGTCGTCGGCGCTTGCACCGCGCGAAAGGTCGGCGACAGGTTTTGCGAATCCCTGGAGGAATGGGCCGATTGCCTGGGCGCCGGCCATATATTGTGTAAGCTTGTAGGCGATGTTGCCCGCGTCCAGATCCGGGAAAATCAGAACATTAGCCCGGCCTGCAACACTGCTTTCGTCCTTGACTTTCTTAGCGGCTATTCTCGGAACTATTGCAGAATCAGCCTGGAACTCACCGTCAATTGCCAATCCGGGTTCCCGCGACCGTGCGATTTCAAGTGCTTTATTAACCTTGTCTACACTCGGAGCCGAAGCGCTGCCTCTTGTGGAAAACGACAGCATTGCTACCCGCGGCTCCTGGCCCAGGAGTCTGGCGGCACTTGCCGCAGAAGCCAGGGCGATGTCGGCAAGTTCCTCAGCCGTAGGGTCAATATTGACCGCGCAATCTGCGTAAATGAAGGGCTTGTCCTTTTCGCCGAGAAAATCGGGAATGACCATCAGGAAATAGCTGCTGACAGTGTTAATGCCGGGGCTTAAGCCGACGGTCAGGACTCCGGCCTGAATCACCGTAGCTGTTGCGCTGGCGGCACCTGCTACCGATGCATCCGCATCGCCGCACGCCACCATCATTCCTCCATAGAACAACGGCTTGAATACCATGCGTTTTGCGATAGCGGCTGAAATGTCATCGCGACCCTCAATGTATTTTTCAACATAGGTGTCGATTTTGTCACTTTCTTTCGGATTTATGGTCTCAATGCCCTCGAGAGTGACGCCGGCCTTTTCAGTCGCCGTTTCGATCTGCTCGGGCTTTCCAAGAACTATAGGTTCGGCGATTGCCCCGTCTTTCAGTTTCCTTGCGGCCTGGATGGTTCGTTCGTCTTTACCCTCCGGCAGAACAACCGAAAAACTTCGCTCTTTGACTTTCTGCGTAAAAGTTTTTATCAGGTCCATCACTTCTCCTTATTAATGGTGATTTCAATAAAGATTGACTTACATAATTACCAGCTAATTCACGGCAAGTCAAGTAAAATGTATTTTTATACATCATACATAGAGAATAGCTCGGCAAGGCAAAATATCTAACTTTGCCGCAGCCACGGGCGTGAGAGTTTTTGAAAGTTGTCCTGAAGAGTTGAAGGTTTGCGAGTTAATTTGGATTGAGCGATTATATCGGACCAGCCGTGTCGTTGCAGCAAACGATATACATATGGCATCGATACTTCTGTGCCTAAAGTTTTCTCAATTATTTTTTTTATATCTTCTGGTTTTGGTGGATGTCCGGATCGAGTTTTTCGCATGAAAGGCTTTAACAGTTCGGCTTCCTGTTTCGGGTTCATAAAGCCCCATCTCCTGCCGCCGCGGCCTTTTCGTTCAAGACCGGCAGGGCCCTTAGTATTGTACTGGCCAATCCACAGCCAAACCGCCTGCGTGGATACCCCGATTGTCTGGGCTGCCTTGTTTGCGTGAAGCTTGTCCTTATGCGTTAACCAGATAGTCATACGCCTTTTGTAAGATGCCTCATCAGGCGCATCTTGTACCCACTGAAACATCTTTTCTGTAGACAACCACGGTTTTATATAAGCTGCCGGACGCATCCAAACTCCTTATGCCGAAATTATATCAACTCTTATCCCTGACGTACACAAAAAGCACAAGAGACCTTTCTACTTACGACTGACTGACTCAAACCGACACAATTTTTCTTGCAAACACCCCCCAACAGCCGAAAATAATCTTTGTAGGCAGCGGCTTTGGTTCGTATGAATGTTCTCTTTAAATACGTTGAGATGAAGTGATTACGATAGAAAAGGACACCCTGTTAGGCGATTATATCGCGATGGTTGTTATCCTTTTGATGGCCATCGGCACGGTCTTTGTCTTCTCAGCCTCTGCCAACCTCGCCCATGACCTCGATTTACAGCGGTTCTATGATTTCCCCGGGCTGCGCCAAATCCTGTTTTTTCCTCTGGCCTGCCTGATTATGTATATCGCTTCCCGCTTCAATTATCGAAAGCTGAGCTTTTCTGACAGCCCGTTAAAATCCCCGACGTTGTATTTGTTACTGCTTGGTATAATCCTGCTTGTTGTGGTTTTGATTCCGCGGTTCGGCACCGAGATAAACCAGGCTCGCCGCTGGCTCAGAATTCCCGCCGGTCCGGTTGCGATAAGTTTTCAACCTTCGGAACTGGCAAAATGGGCCCTGGTTTTCTTTTTAGCTGCGTTTTGCGCTAAGTACAATGACACCCTCGGCTTGTTCTGGAAAAGGTTTGTGCCGCTATGTTGTCTGGTGGGCCTTGTAGCAGGACTTGTAATCATCGAAGATTTCGGCACCGCCGCGTTCATATCACTTTTGGCCTTTCTGATATTCATAATCGCAGGTGTGAAATTTCAATATCTGCTGACACCCGTGCCTTTTGCCGCTGTTGCCTTCGTTATGGCCGTAACCCTTTCGCCGAGGCGTATGGTCCGAATCACAGCATTTTTAAATCCCCAAAGGTGGACAGACTCTGCCAATTACCAGGCAAACCAATCGCTTGTCGCCCTCGGTTCCGGCGGACTTTGGGGCAAAGGCCTGGGCAGAGGAATCTCAAAGTACGGCCATTTGCCCGAAGACACAACCGATTTCATCTTCGCTGTCATCGGCGAGGAGCTTGGCTTTGTCGGGACCGCCGCGGTAATTGGATTATTCGTTCTTTTCGTCTGGCTGGGCCTTTCAGTGGTTCGCCGCACCAAAGACCGCTTTGGTCGACTTCTGGCAGGCGGAATCGTTTTAACGGTGGCTGCACAGGCCGCTATTAATATCGGCGTGGTGACAGTTGTGCTGCCGACAAAGGGAATACCGCTGCCGTTTGTAAGTGCCGGCGGAACCAGTATGCTGCTCTCGGCTGCCGCGGTCGGTGTCCTGCTGAATATCGCCGGACAATCCGCTAAACCATTATCGGGAGAGGTCGAACAATGAGCAGAAGTTTTTTCTTTGCGGGTGGCGGAACAGGCGGACACATCTACCCCGCTGTTGCCGTGGCACAGCAGTTAGTCAAACGCCGGCCGGACGCCCGAATTCATTTCTTCTGCAGCGACCGTGACATCGATTCACAGATACTTTCAAAGGCGGATTTTGAATATTCAATCTTGCCCGCCAAGGCCTTTTCACCCCGACCGAGCGCGCTGATTGACTTCTGTGCCTCATTCATCAAAAGCAGGCGAATAGCAGGTGAGGTAATCAGCCGAACAGAGAATTCCATTGTTATTGGCGCAGGAGGTTTTGTATCTGCGCCGGTCTGCTGGGCGGCGCATAAATCCAGGGTGCCCTTCGTGCTCCTTAATGTTGATATCATCCCCGGCCGAGCGAATAAGCTGCTGGCCCGGTGGGCCGATGAGATTTTCGTTCAGTTTGAAGAAACAGCCGCACGCTTCGGCAGATACAAACCCAGAGTCAGTGTCGTTGGCTGTCCCCTGCGACGAGGATTCGATAATCCCGATACTGATAAAGTCAAAAGCGCCCTGGGCCTTGATAAAGATAAAAAGATTCTGCTGATAACCGGCGGCTCAAGCGGTGCAGCAAATATTAACAGCGCGGTGTGTATGGTATTGGACGAGCTGAACGCCTTTGCTGCTAATTGGCAGATTGTTCACCTGACAGGCCGCAGTAATTTTGAAAAAATCAAAGAAAAGTACGCTGATGCCAAAATCGCTCACAAAGTTTTAGACTATTACGATAATATGCCGGCCTTGCTTTGTGCCGCCGACCTGGTCATAGGCAGAAGCGGCGCCCTCAGCGTAGCCGAATACGCCATCGCAGAGGTCCCCAGTATTTGTATGCCTTATCCGTATCACAAAGATATGCACCAGTACTTAAATGCCGGCAAACTGGTCGAGGCCGGCGCAGCGATTATCGTAGACGATGTGCCTGATGAAAAAGATCGTGCCGAATGGCTCGCCGAAGAATTAAAGGACTTGATGGAAGACGATGCCAAAAGACAGCAGATGAAACAGGCCTGCCGCCAGATAGCCAACAAAACCGCAGCCTCAAATATCGCGGATGAACTCCTGAATAGATGAATCCTGAATAATTGCCGTACTCATCTCAGTTTTGGTTTACTGAAGGTACGATTTTGTCATTCCTGCGAAAGCACCGAATCCAGCCAGGTTTCATACTTCAAGGAATTCTATTTAAACTTCACTAAATTTTTTCGGGAAAAAGGTTTGAAAAAATGGTAAAAGAGTAGCTGTTGTCGTAAAAGATATAGGAACAACTGTAATTAGGAGTAGAGCAATGATATACAGAACCAAACGTAATAGTAGCCAAACGGTATTAATTCTTTTTGTGGTGCTAATTCTAATTGCCGGCTGCGGGCTGCAGTCGGGCGGGATCGGCCTTGGTACAGCCAGACAATATGATTATCAGCGTATCGAGCTTGACAATGGCCTGGACGTTATAACGCTCGAGGATTTTTCCTGCCCCATAGTTGCTGTCCAGGTCTGGTACCACGTCGGCTCGAAGAACGAACAACCCCAGCGAAATGGGTTTGCCCATATGTTCGAGCACATGATGTTCCGCGGCACCGACCGCCTCGGGCCGACAGACCATTTCAGTTTCATCCGTCGCGTAGGCGGCAGTGCCAACGGCTACACCAGTTTCGACAGGACGGTATATCTTGAAACCCTGCCTGCAGACCAGCTTGAGTTGGCGCTATGGCTCGAGGCTGAGCGAATGACATTTCTGAAAATCGACCAGGAAGCGTTCGATATTGAGCGCAAGGTCGTTGAAGAAGAACGCCGAATGGGACTGAACGAACCTTACGGCACGGTGGTGGAGAAACTGGTGGCAGAGGTTTACAAGGTCCATCCATATCGTTGGACCCCGATAGGCAATATTGCTCATCTGCGTGCCGCTACCGTGCAGGAGTTGCGTGACTTCTGGCACACGTATTATACCCCTAACAACGCAACGCTGATTATTGTCGGTGCGGTCAAACACGCCGAAGCCCAGCGCCTTGCCAAAAAGTACTTCGGCTGGATACCCAGATATGACCAGCCGCCTCGCGTATCAATCGTAGAGCCGGAACCTGAAGCAGCGAGGTCGATTACCTTACAGGAGGAAAACGCGCCGGCCCCCGCGCTCGGCTTTGTTTATCGCACAGTGCCACTCAAGCACAAGGACACCATTGTGATTGATTTGTTAGCTGAAATTCTCGGAGGCGGTAACAGCAGCAGATTATATCGCCAGCTTGTCGCCGAGAAGCAATTGGCTGTAGCCGCCGAGGCCGTAAGCTGGTCGCTGGAGCAGGATGGCTTATTCGGCGCAGGTGCCGTACTTTCGCCCATCGGCGCCGAGCCTGACACCGTTCTTGAACTTATCGAAGCTCAGATTGAACGCGTGCGTACTGAACCGGTCACCGAGCTTGAACTGACCAAGGCCAAGAACCAGATGCTGCGCGGCCTGGTGACACAGAACCTGAAAATCGAAAGCAAAGCCAGAATGCTCGGCACCGCCGCCGTCGAAATCGATGACGTTTCATACGTCAACCGCCAGTTGGAAAACATTCGAAAAGTTACCGCCGACGATATTCTGCGAGTGGCGAATAAATACCTCAAGCCCCAGCGCGCTTTGAAAGGCAATATCCGCCAGAGTTTGCCCGGCACCGCTTCGGACAAGAAAAAAGAAGAGGAATTGGCCGCTGCCGTGACAGCCGAAAAGGAGATGACCGCTCCCAGGCCGGGCCGGGGCGGTCTTGAGCGACCCCGGAATTTTCCAAGGCAAGCGCCGATAGCGAAAGTCTCGCCGGCAAAGTTGACGCCGAAATACAGCAGCAGGCAACTGGAAAACGGCCTTAAAATGTTCGTAGTACCTAACCACGAGGTACCTTTTATAAGTGTCCAGTTGGGACTTTTGTCCGGTGCCTGGACCGAGACAAAACCCGGAACTGCGGCGATGACAATGAGAATGCTTACAAAAGGAAGCAGCGAACACACTGAGGGACAATTAGCCCAAGAGCTTGAAACCTATGCCATTAGTCTTGGAGGCAGAGGCAAAATGGATACCGGTACCGTTGGTATGAATTGTTTGACTGAACATGTTAATCGTGGGTTCAGGCTCCTCGGTGAAGTTGTAATGTCACCGACCTTTCCGCCCCAGGAGTTCGAGAAGCTCCGTAAGCAGGTTCGCACCTCATTGGCGATATCATCCGCAGAGCCCAGATACATTGTCGAAAAAGAATTTAGCCGCAGGTTATACGGCCAACATCCATATTCCAGAACGGCCGTAGGCGAGGTTGAAGACGTCGATGCCCTGGTAGTTGATGATTTACAGAATTGGTGGCGGCAGTTTGTTAGGCCGGATTCGGCTGTACTGATTATCGCAGGTGACATCGATGACAAACAGGCGTTCGAGTTGGCAAAAAAAACGTTTGGAAGCTGGCAAGCCAGTGTCCCCAGGCCCGAAAGAAACCTGCCGCAGTTAGAGCGCATCGGCCCAATGCATATATACCTTGTGGATAAGCCGGGCAGCACGCAAAGCCAGATTCGCCTCGGCCACAGAGGTATTACCCGCCACGACGACGGATATTTTGTAAGTCGCCTTGTAAGCAACTATTTCGGCTGGGGCTTTGACAGCCGATTAAATAAAAGCATCCGCGTGGCAAAGGGATTGACTTACGGCGTCTGGGGCAGCTATGTTGCTCAGCGTTTTGCCGGCGAATTCAAGGTCGGAACCTTCAGCAAAACCGAATCCACAGCCCAGACCGTGCGGGCGGTCATCGATGAAATCAAGCGGCTCAAAGCCGATGCCCCGAACAATGCCGAACTTGAAAACAGCCGCTCCTATATACTCGGCAGCTTTGTGCGGGGCCGTGAAACACCACAGCAAATCGCAGGTGACCTCTGGCTGATTGAATCGCAGCAGCTTGGCTCTGATTATCTCGAAAGACTCCTTGAAGGCGTCGCCAACGCCGGAACCGATGATTGCAATCGCCTGATAACTGACACCATAGACACGCAGAATCTTTTGATAGTTGTCCTCGGCGACGCAGGCAAACTCAAAGAACAGTTGGGAAAAATAGCACCAGTGACCGTCATAGAAAGTCCTTCCAGTTAACAGGGGGCTATTGAAATGAAACCTGAGCAACTGGAAAAATATAGTTCCGCGATAACACTCTCGGATATGGAAATCTTTGTATTTCCGGAGTTGATGTACAGCCTGGTCCTGGCTGACATTATGAGTCCGGTTATCTGGCGATGGCGGGATTTGGACTGCTTCAAAAAACTCGAGGGCAAAAGCAGCTACAAAAAACTGATGCGCCTCAAGCAATTTATAATGGACGAGTATGAGTTCAACCTCGACCTCGAGACTTGGGGCCTGACCCGCACAGACAAAGAACTCAAGCGCTTTGAGCAGTTTGTTTCAGCCGAAGAAATCGCCTCAAGCAACGCCTTGTTCGGCTACGAAGGAGATAAATACTATTTTGACGTCGATATTCGCCGGCATTTCGGCCTGGATAAATACGACAGTGACATCATTCCTTACTGGAAGACCGAGACAGTTGAGGCGATGGATGCCTTCCTGTTAAAGAAAGGTTATGACAAAAAAGCCGGCGAATGTGTCTCGCTTGCCGCTTTATACGCCGCCGCTGCCTTTGTCGTCTGCCAAATACCGCTCCAGGACATCTATATGATACTGACGCCTCTGCACTCACAGAATTTCATCGACGTCAATGACGGCGTACTAACCAACAATCGAAGAATAGTTACAAAAACAATGTGGTTTAACGGCACAGCAATATCCGATAAGGCCCAGCGGGCCCTGCGAAACGAACAGGTTATAATACTTGCGCACAATACAGGTTTCCTGCACTGCCTTTACAAAGACGCTACAATGAGCAAGACCGCTCATCAGCATTTCATAAAACAGCTTGGCCGCTATCTTTCAGCCGACCTGACGACATTGACCCTGGCAAACTTTTTGCGTTCTCACCCAAAGTACCAACAATACTTTCAGTTTTGCTGCCAGCAGTGCCGCGGTGGACCGAAGTTCGCAAAGGCCGAAGTACTTTTCCATTATGAACACGGAAGCAATTTTAGAATTGCCGACGACACATTCGAAAAGCTGCTGGATGAAGTCAGCAACGAGGACATTCTGTCGTATAAGTTAGTCGACAGAATGTGCTGTCGGCAACTGGTGAACTTTGCTCAGTATGAAAAGACCGACTTAAAAGAGCAGGCCGGCAGGGCCGCAATAGAAAAATACGTCCGGTCATTTGTTCCGCCTGCCGAGGAGTTTGTCAAAGACCTCACTGATTTCCTGTACATTCAGCCGATATTACCAGGCACGGAGAAAAACTTCCGTGACAACGAACCTGTCAATCTTTCGATTGACCACACCAGAGAGCAGATAATCGAACATTTAAAAACCGTGCGCCAAAACAATGTCACTGTCGACCTTGCCTTTTACGCCTATCGCGATATGCAAAGCTGCCACTGGTCCCCGTTCGTCAAGGCGGCAGTAGAGCGCAATCCTGTCTCGATTGAAATGGCCGGTTCAAAAAGCGCCGACCAGGTATACGCCTGGCTAACCGAGATGGAAAATAATTCAATTTACGAGGGAAAACGGCTGGCGACGCCTGATGAGGTGGCAAATTACAACACAGGGGATGGCCTGGAAAAGGCGTTTCTGTTGGCCAATGTAATTCGCCATAGGAACACCGAACACGATATCGAAATAATTGTAGATAATAGTGATGTGACATTAAAAGCGCAAACCGAATACCGGTTTGTCTCGGCCAAGGGACTTAGCAAACAGATTAATATCTCGGCGGGAGGCAAAATAGATTCTGAAACAAAATAGCAGCCGTTCGAAAAACAGGGGGGCGAAAATGCAGAAAAAAGAAAGAAAAGTCGTTGTCATAGGTGCCGGTTCCGTCGGTGCCACCTACGTTTACGCATTGATGCACACCGCCCTGGCCACCGAAATTGTTCTGACCGACATTGACCAAAAGCGTCTAAAAGGCGAAGTTATGGACCTCGAACAGGGCATGGCCTTCGTTCAGCCCGTGGATATCCGCGCAGGCGATTATTCCGACTGTGCCGATGCGAACCTGATTGTTGTAACCGCAGGTGCAAAACAGACATCCGGCCAGTCTCGTCTTGAGCTTTTACAAAAAAACGCCGAGATTGTTAAATCGATTTGCGACCAGATCAAAAAATACGACTCCAGAGCCGTCTTTGTTATGGTCACAAATCCGGTCGATGCGTTGACACAGGTGGCTTTGAAACAGCTCGGCTGGCCTCGGCAGCGCGTAATAGGTTCCGGTACTGTGCTTGATAGCGCGAGATTTCGCTCTATGCTTAGCCGGCATTGCGGCATCGATACCAGAAACGTCCACGCCTACATCCTCGGCGAACACGGTGACAGCGAAGTCGCCGCATGGAGCATGGCTCACCTTGCCGGTATCCCTGTGACCGATTACTGCGCAATATGCCATGATTGTGACTCCGAGGTCGAACATGCTGATATTGTCAACCGTGTTCGTGATTCAGCATACCACATTGTCGATTATAAGGGCTCAACGTATTATGCTATAGGTCTGGCTTTGACTCGTATCTCTGAAGCAATTTTGCGAAATGAACACAGCATACTGACGGTCTCAACATCGCTGCACGGTGAATACGGCATTGATGGTGTCTGTCTAAGTGTTCCGTGCGTAATCGGAAAAACGGGTGTTGAGCGAATTGTAACAGCCCGGCTTTCAGATGACGAGCAAAACGCGTTGTTGGCCTCAGCCCGAACACTTCGAGAAGTGCTGGACAATATAAATGTCTGATTTATAAAAGATTATAATAATATATAATTATTGATTTTAATTTCGGCTATCTGTATTTGTCGCAGTCGAGAAAACTTTATTTATTATGACTGAATTTGCCAAATCCATACTACTTGATTTTTGGGCCACTGTGGCGGAGATGTCACCATATCTGCTGTTTGGTTTTTTTGTGGCAGGTATCTTTTCGGCTTTTATTTCACAGTCCGTTGTAGAAAGACACTTAGGTGGCAAAGGGATGTGGCCTTTGGTAAAGGCCTCACTTTTTGGGATTCCGCTTCCTTTATGCTCTTGCGGAGTTATACCCGTCACCGTCTCTCTGCACAAGCATGGTGCCAGCAAGGGTTCGGCAGTATCGTTTCTGCTCTCCACTCCTCAAACAGGCGCCGACAGTATCTTTGTCACCTTAAGTCTTCTTGGCCCTGTCTTTGCGATTTTCAGACCATTGGCGGCGCTGATAACTGGTATTGTTGGCGGTATGCTGGTCAATGTATTCGGCTGCGATACGGAAACCAAAATTTCCGAACCTGAAAAATGCACGGGCCAGTGTTGCAGAAGTGGCCGGCTAAGGCAGAGATTGACCGGTGGACTCAAATACGGCTTTGTCACGCTGCCGCAGGACATCGGCAAGGCAATATTTGTGGGGCTGATTATTGCGGCTTTTATCTCTGCACTTGTACCGGAGGGTTACTTTGCAGAAAAACTGGGCACCGGCGTTTTGCCAATGGTGATTATGATGTTTTTGGGGATACCGGTCTATGTTTGTGCCACTGCTTCGGTGCCGGTGGCCGCTGCCCTTATTTTGAAGGGATTGTCACCGGGAGCGGCCCTGGTCTTTCTTTTGACCGGCCCTGCTACCAATGCTGCATCGTTTGTGACCATCTGGAAAGTATTTGGCAGGGCGACAGCAATTATATACCTTGCTACCGTTGCAGGCAGTGCCTTGCTTTGCGGAATTATGCTCGATTACATAGTCGGCGGCGTTGGCTTTGAAATAACCGCAGGTACCGGGCCGATGCTGCCAAAAATCGTTAAATACGCCGCCGCAGGCCTGCTTCTGGCCATTTTGGCCTTTGCCATCCTAAACCCTCAAAAACCTGCCGAAAACCACTGATTTCCCGCAAAAATATGCGTCAAAAACTTAAAAAAACGAACAAAAAATCCTCTTGACACGATAAAACAATTGTTTTATACTGTAGTTTGAAACAGTTGTTTTATTGTGGCTCTTACAAAGGACTGTAGTTATGGATAATGACGCCGGAAATAATGTTGAGGGCCGCCTGATTGAGGCTGCGGAAAAACTCTTTTCCGAAAAAGGTTTTGATGGCACATCGGTCAGAGATTTGACTTCCGAAGCAGACTGCAATGTAGCAGCGATAAACTATTATTTTGGCAGCAAGGAAAACCTGTACCAGCAGGTCTTTCGTCGCCGGCTGACCGAACTTCGTGACATCCGCCTGAAAAGCATCCGTCAGGTTATGGAGCGAGACCCGAGTGAAGTCACTCTGGAGAATCTGCTACGGGCCTTCGCCAATGCGTTCATTGAACCATTGCTGGACCAAAGTAGCGGACGTCGGATTATGACCCTTATCTGTCGTGAGATGCTGGACCCGCGCCTGCCCGGTAGTGTGTTTATGGAAGAGATGATCATACCTGTTCAATCTGCGCTGCAGCAGGCCATGATGAAAATATGCCCGAATCTGGAAAGGACAAAAGCACTGATGTCGATTCATTCACTCGTTGCTCAATTAGTACACATAATTCGCGTCAAAGCAATGTTCGAGCAGGCCGACAGCGACCAACTGCCATTATTAGACCTTGGTCGTGCCGTCGACCATGTAGTAGCTTTTTCAGCCGCCGGCATTCGAGCCGTAGCAGGGGAGAAAAAAAATGATTGCGAAAGCAATTGATAAATTTAGTTGCCTTGCGTTAATCGCATTTGCGTCAGTTGCATTGTCCGGCTGTATGGTTGGCCCGGATTATACCAGGCCGGCCACGGCAGCTGACACAAACGATGGCTTTGTATATACAGGCCCGCACATTCAGGATGCTGATGTTAATAATGTTGGTGCACCCCAGGGATGGTGGCAGCGGTTTGGTGACAGTGTGACAAGTGACCTTGTTAGTGAGGCGCTCGGTAACAACAAGGATATCGCAGCCGCAGCCGCACGTGTTCTGCAGGCAGGTGCGCTGTTTGCCGAAGTTCGAGGCCAACGGTTGCCCGACGTTTCTTACAACTTCGGCCGGTCCAGAGGCAAGACATCATTTAATTTTGGTGGTGTCGGCAGATTCAGCGATCTTAGTACGACCTTCTTGCAGGATATTTCCGTAAATTACATGGTGGATATCTTTGGTAAGTTAAAACGCGCCGAGCGCTCCGCCTGGGCTGACATGCTTGCGGCAGAGGCTAACAGGCAGGCTGTGACCAACGCCGTCATCAGCGGTGTGGTCAAGGCCAGAGCAGGCATAGCCACGCTTCAGCGACAGTTCGATATCGCACGTGCAAACACAAAGAACTGGCAGAGGGCTCTTGAAATAATAGAACGCAGATACAACAGAGGTTTGGTGGGTCCTTTGGATGTGCGCCTGGCACGTGAGAATCTTGCGGCCTCGGAAGCTGCTGAAATACTCGTTGAGTGGTCGTTGATAAAGGCGAGAAACGCACTGGACGTTCTTCTGGGCCGTCGACCGGGAACGACAGCGCCTCTGGCAAGGTCCCTGCCGGAGTTGCCTGACTTGGAGCCCGTTGCGGTTGGCATGCCCGCGATGCTTCTCGACCGTCGCCCAGACGTAAGGGCTGCGGAGTTCGCTTTGGAATCGACCAGTGAACAAATAGGCGTAAGTATCGCGCAGTTATATCCCGACCTGACACTGAGCGGTGTTTACGGGCGAAGCGCCGATATTTTCGACGACCTGTTTATTGACGAAACTGAAATTTATTCGGCGATTATGCGGCTTAGCGCACCGATTTTTAAGGGAGGCCAATTGCGGGCCAGAGTCGATTTTAGCAAGGCAAGATACAGCGAACTTGCGGCAAATTACGCCCAAACGGTTTTGCGTGCCCTGCAGGAAGCCGAGGACGCGCTGGTCAATGAGCAAATGTTACAAAGGCGGCTCAATGCCCTGAAGGTGCGATTTGAACAGGCCAAAGCCGCTGAGAAACTCGCCGGCGACAGGTATATCAGGGGCGTGGAACGACTGATTACGGTACTTGAAACCGAGCGGCGAAGGCGAATCGCAGAAGATGCGTTAAATATCGTCAAAGGTAATTTGTGGGTCAGCCGTGTCGACTTACTGCTGGCGCTGGGTGGCGACTGGGCGACTGATTCAGGGCAGGCAGTAAATTAGGAATACTTCTATGGTTAAGAAAATAAAAGAAAAATTTTCGCAATTGCGCCGAGTCAGTGAGAAAACGCTAAAACCCGTTCAGGCAAAGGTGGGCAGGGCTTTTGCGCGAATTCCGAAAAAACAATTGCAGGTAATATTGACATTGGTCATCCTGACAGCCGGAATCAGCACCGCGGTATTGCTGAAGTTCAGCCGCAAGGCACCGGCGCGAGTGGAAAAGGTTACTGTTGCGCCTTTGGTCAAGGTACTGACGGTGCGTCAGCAGGACGTGCAGATGGTCGTAAGTGGCTATGGAACGGTCCAGCCGAAGGTCGAGGCCCAGGTAGTTCCGCAGGTCTCAGGCAAGGTTGTGGACATTAATCCCAACTTCAAGAATGGCGGTTTTATTAAAGCAGGCCAATTCCTGGTAATAGTCGACCCCTGCGATTACGAACTTAATGTCCGGCGGGCCCAGGCCCAGGTCGCCGGCGCCCAGGTGAACCTGGAACTTGAACAGGCTGAAGCCGATGTCGCACGTCATGAGTGGGAACAATTAAACCCCGGCAAAGAACCTGCCTCACCACTTGTTATTCGACAGCCGCAAATCCGCCAGGCACAAACCAGGCTCCATGCCGCCAAAGCTGAACTTGCTGCTGCAAAGCTGAATCTCGAACGCACAAAAGTGTCTTTACCGTTTGACGGCAGGGTTGTTGCCGAAACGGTAGACCTTGGCCAGTACGTTATGACAGGACAATCAATCGGAAAAGTGTACGGCATTGATACAGCCGAAATCGAGGTGCCGCTGGAGGATTGGGAGTTGGCATGGTTCGATATCCCAGGCCGCTCGGCTTCCAAAAGCGGTGCCGCGTCACGACATGGTGCCGAAGCCGAAGTCCGTGCACAATTCGCAGGAGGCAATCATAGCTGGAAAGGCTATGTTGTTCGAACCACAGGTGAGGTTGACAAGACTTCACGCCTTGTTTCAGTGGTTGTTGAAGTCCCCGAACCGTTTAAAACTGATGACAGCCGTCCGCCGCTTGTTCCGGGAATGTTCGTTGAGGTACTTATCAAGGGAAGGACCCTTAAAAAAGTGATACCTGTTGCTCGCGCAGCGGTGCGTACCGGCAACAAAATCTGGACAGTCAACAATAGCAGGCTCCATATTAAGGAACTGCGTATTGCTCGACAGGACAGTGACTGGGCCTATGTGGTCTCAGGACTTGAGGATGGTACCGTTATTGTTACCAGTTCGCTCGATGTTGTCACCGAGGGCATGACTGTCCGGACGGAAAATGACGATGTGAGGAAGACGAACTAAATGAAAGATTTGACCGAAAAAAAGGGCATCCTGGGCTGGTTTGCTTCGAGCCATGTAGCGGCCAATCTGTTAATGTGCCTGATTATATTTGCCGGCCTGTTAACGATTATTACCGTCAAGAACGAGGTCTTCCCGGAGTTCAGTCTTAACCTTATCACTATACTTGTGCCTTATCGAGGCGCATCGCCGGCCGAAGTCGAACAGGGCGTATGTCTGCGGGTCGAAGAGGCCGTCGCAGGTGTCGACGGTGTCAAGCGTATCAATTCGACAGCGTCAGAAGGTGCCGGAATTATTACCATAGAGGTGTATGAATACGCCGACACTACAGAAGTTCTCGACGATGTCAAGGCCGAGGTCGACAGGATAATCACTTTCCCCCAGGAAACAGAAAAGCCGATTATCACCGAACTCAAAACAAGAAAGGAGGTCCTTTCCCTTGTTCTCTATGGCGATGTCTCGGAAAGGACCCTCAAGGAGCTTGCACAGAATATCCGCGACGACCTTACGGCGATGGACAATATCAGCCAGGCCGATGTCACTGGTGTAAGACCCTATGAGATATCAATTGAGGTCTCAGAGCGCAACCTTCGTAAGTACGGCCTGAGCTTCGACCAGGTCGCAGGGGCCGTGAGCGGTTCCTCGATAGATATACCCGGCGGTTCGGTCAAGACCACCGGCGGAGAGATTCTGTTTCGTACAAAAGGCCAGAAGTATTTAGGCACGGAGTTCGAAAAAATCATAGTCCTTACACGCAATGACGGCACACAAATACGACTTAGTGACATCGGCAAGGTCATTGATGGATTCGAGGATACCGAATTACTGTCGCGTTTCGATGGCAAACGGGCGGCTTCGGTGAAAGTGTTTCGCGTTGGCAACCAGGGCGTGCTCGATATCGCCGATACCACCAGAGACTATGTCGAACAGATAAAGCCGACTCTGCCTGCTGGTATTTCAATAGAAATTTGGGAGGACGCCTCGGTCATTCTTCGGTCTCGAATAGACCTTCTCAGACGAAACGGATATATCGGTCTTGTACTGGTATTTCTGTGTCTGACGATTTTTCTGGATATTCGGCTGGCGTTCTGGACCACCATCGGCATACCCATATCATTCCTCGGCGCCTTTTGGCTGATGCCCGTCTTCGATGTCTCGCTGAATATGATTTCACTCTTTGCTTTCATAATGTCACTTGGTCTGGTGGTTGATGACGCCATTGTTGTTGGCGAAAACATATTCGACTATCGTCAGAAAGGCGACAGCGGCATCTCGGCTGCCATTAAAGGCGTCAAGGAAATGGCAGCGCCGGTAATAATGGCTGTGTTGACGACTATATTTGCCTTTATGCCTCTGATGTATATCGAAGGCGTAATGGGCAAAATAATGCGCGTCATACCAATCATTGTAATAAGCGTACTGATAGTTTCTTTGGTGGAGGCCTTATTGATTCTGCCTTCGCATTTGTCTCGAAGCCGTGTCAAAAAAACCGACGCCGGCGCCAACCGAATCGAAAGGTTTCACCTGTTCATTGGGAAAAAAACCGAGCATTTTGTCAATGGCCGGTTCGCGAGGTTTGTGCAGTTGGCGGTTCGATGGCGGTATGTTACCTTGGCCTGCGGCCTTGCGATATTATTTATTACTATCGGCTTTATTGCCGGCGGATACATCAAGTTCACCTACTTCGATGCCGTCGAGGCTGACAATATGATTGCCACCCTTACTATGCCCCAGGGCACCCCAATCGAGAAGACCAAGGAGGTGGTAAAAAAACTCGAAGATGCCGCTGAGCAGGTCCGCCGTGAATTTGACCCTGTTCAAGATGACGGACTCTCGATTTTTAAACATATGGCCACGACAATAGGCGGACATCCGGCAGCAGGACATGAAGGTCCAGAGGCCACCCAAATGACCGGCAGGTCCTCGGCGCACCTCGCTGAGGTAAATGTCGAACTTCTGGACGGCGAAAAACGCACTGTCTCTTCGGTAAAGCTCAAGAACCGATGGCGCGAAATTGTGGGTGAAGTGCCCGGCGTTTCGAGCCTGACTTTTCTTTCAGAAATCTTCAGTGCCGGCGAGGACATAAATTTTGAACTTTCTCACGAGGATTTTACCGAACTCCTGGCTGCCTCGGAACAATTGAAGTCCGCCCTCGCCCAATATAATGGCGTAAGTGACATTTCCGACAGCTTCGAGCCGGGAAAAGCCGAGTTGAAACTCGCCCTGAAGGATAGCGGCCGAATGCTCGGACTTAATTTATCCGACCTTGCCCGACAGGTCAGGCAGGGCTTTTACGGCGAAGAGATCCAGCGCATCCAGCGCGGCCAAAACGACGTTCGGGTTATGGTACGCTATCCGGAAAACGAACGCAAAAGCATTGCCAACATAGAAAATATGCGAATCCGATTAAATAACGGAACAGAAATTCCCTTCAAGACTGTCGCGGACGTCAAATACGGACAAGGCTATGCCAATATCCGCAGGGTTGACCGCCGAAGGGTCGTCAATGTCACTGCCGACGTCGACGAGGAAGCCGCCAATGCCAGTGAAATCAACGCCGACATTATTAAAAAGGTTTTGCCGCAATTGAAGCAGCAGTATCCCGGCCTCAATTACCGTCTGGCCGGTGTCGAACAGGAAAGAAGCGAGTCATTTGGAAGCCTGACTACAAATTTCCCGATTGCGCTGCTGGCAATTTACGGCCTGCTCGCGGTCCAGTTCAGAAGCTACATGCAGCCAATTATCGTGATGTCAGCCATTCCCTTTGGTCTTGTCGGGGCATCTATCGGGCACGTGATTATGGGCTTTAACCTCGGACTGCTTTCGATGCTGGGCATCATTGCCCTTTCGGGAGTGGTAGTGAACGACTCACTGATTATGATTGACCTCATTAACCGCCAGCGAAAGAGCAATATCGAACTCGTACAGGTCTTAAGAAACTGTGCCACACGCAGGTTTCGCCCGATTATGCTCACCACCTTGACAACCTTCTTCGGACTGATGCCGATGCTGCTGGAAAGAAGCCTGCAGGCAAGGTTCCTGATACCGATGGCAATCAGCCTTGCGTTCGGCGTTTTATTTGCCACCTGCATTACCCTGGTGCTGGTGCCTTCGCTTTATATGATACTCGAAGACGCCAAAACCGTTTTGATGCGCATAAGACGTTAAATTCCTCAAATTCAACGGCGGTCGATTTCGCAGGCCCGCTGCCCAGATATAACTTGACGAATCGCCCCTTCACTAATAAACTTGGCGTTTTGCTGAAATACCGTTTTTCAGGAGTTATGTAGTGGAAGAAGCGATTGCAAAATCCGACGCCCTCATTGAGGCGATGGAGTATATCCGCCGGTTTAGCGGCCGAATCGTGGTCGTTAAGCTTGGTGGAAGCGTTCTTGATGACATCGTTCTCCAGAAAAAGCTGCTGACCGATGTGGCCTTTATGGATACTGTCGGAATGCAGCCGATTATCGTCCATGGCGGCGGAAAGGCCATCACGAAAGCACTGGACCAGGCCGGCATCGAAACCGAATGGATACAGGGACGCCGGTATACTGACCAGCGCACTTTGACAATCGCAGAGCACACCCTTGTCCACAAAATCAATGCCCCTGTTTGCGAAACCCTTAAGCAATTAGGCTGTCAACCGACAGGCCTGCATTCGCTTAGCAGTTGCGTATTGTTTGCCAAACCCCTGCGCCTGGCAGGCGAAGACGGCCGCAAGTTAAACCTCGGTTTGGTCGGACAGGTCGATGAGGTAAATGGTCATCTGCTGAAGACTTTCTGCCAGTCTGAAACCATACCGGTCATCGCCCCTATCGCCCAGGACAAGGCCGGCGGCAAACTAAATGTCAACGCCGACAGCGCCGCAGGCCAGGTCGCCGCTGCCGTAGGCGCAGAGAAACTCGTTGTCGTAAGTGACACGCACGGCATACGGACCGATGTCAACGACCCGGACAGTTGGCTCTCAACTGCCAACGAGAAGCAAATCAAGGAGATGATTGATTCCGGCGTTATTTCCGGCGCGATGCTGCCAAAGGTCGAAGCCTGCATCAAAGCTCTGGACGCCGGCGTCAAAAAGGCCCATATCATTGATGGCCGAATCGAGCATTCACTTCTGTTGGAAATCTATACCGACAAGGGAATCGGAACACAGATAGTTCGCAATTAAGGATTTGGAATTATGACTACCCAGGAAACGATTGATTTATTTGATAAATACGTTATCGCCAATTACAGCCGACTGCCGCGGGTCATCGTCAAAGGCCAGGGCTGTTACCTTTACGACGCCGACGGCAACAAAATACTGGATATGTTCCCCGGCTGGGCCGTCAGCGGAATAGGCCACTGTCACCCGAAAGTCACCGAGGCGATACGAACCCAGGCAGGTGACCTTCTGCACATCGACAATACCTTCTACTCCGAACCCCAGGGCGAGCTTGCCAAACTGCTCAGCGAAAGGGCGTTCGGCGGAAAATGCTTCTTCTGCAACAGCGGAGCAGAAGCCAACGAAGCCGCGCTCAAGCTGGCACGTTTGCATACTTCGAAGGAAAAATACAAATTCATCACCGCCGAAGGCAGCTTCCATGGCCGCACTTTTGCCACCGTCACAGCGACGGCCCAGCCGAAGTATCACGAAGGTTTTCTGCCGCTGCTGCCGGGTTTTATTTATGTGCCGTTCAACGATATTAATGCAATTGAAGCGGCTTTTACCGATGAGGTGGCCGCCGTTATGGTCGAGCCTATTCAGGGTGAAGGCGGAATAAACATCGCGACCGCCGAGTATCTGCAGGCAATTCGCCGGCTCTGCGATGAAACCGGTGCCGTAATGATTCTCGATGAGGTCCAGACCGGCATTGGCAGGACAGGCAAGTGGTTTGCCTATCAGCATTTCGATATTGTCCCGGACATTATAACGATGGCAAAGGCCCTGGGTGGCGGCGTAGCTATTGGTGCTATGATGGCCAGCGAAGAAATAGCAGCTTCTCTGGTCCCCGGCAAGCACGCATCAACTTTTGGCGGAAATTCTCTGGCCTGCGCCGCAGGTGTCGCGGTCATCGAAGCCATTGAACAAGATAACCTGCTGCAAAATGCTGTTGAGCTCGGCAGCTATACCCAGGACAAACTCAACGAACTAAAGCAGAAACACTATATTATTGACCATGTCCGTGGTATTGGCCTGATGATTGGCGTCCAACTAACGGCACCAGGTGCCAAAATTGTTGATAAGTGCCTGGAAAAGGGCCTTAGAATAAATTGTACCCACGATACCGTACTTCGGCTTATGCCTGCTATGATTACTACCAAAACACAAATCGATGAGGCGATTGATATTCTTGATAACGTTTTAACCGAGAGTGAAAAATGAAAAACTTTATTTCCATAGACAATTGTTCAACTCAGCAGTTAAAAGAACTGCTCACCCAAAGTGCTGAACTGAAAAAATTATACAAAGCAGGCACCCGTGACTTGAGCCTGTCAGGCAAAAACATGGTTATGCTTTTTGAAAAGCCAAGTCTGCGAACCAGGATGAGTTTCCAGGTGGCTATGACCGACCTTGGCGGGGCTGTAATTTATGTTAATGAACTGATAGGCAAACGCGAGTCTATAAAGGACATGGCCAGGGTCATTAGTCGTTATGTTGACTGTATAGTAGCCCGCACTTTCGAGCACGCCTCTGTTACCGAGTTGGCCGATTTCGCGACGGTCCCGGTAATAAACGCCCTCACCGACTGGTCGCATCCCTGCCAGGCTATGGCCGATGTGCTCACCATACACCAACATTGTGGTCAATTGAAAGGCGTGAAAATTGCCTTTATCGGTGACGGCAATAATGTCGCCAGGTCTTTGGCCTTTGCTTGCGCAAAGCTTGGCTTAAAAATGGCCGTTGCTTCGCCGGCAGGGTACGAACTGGATAAAGAATCGATTGAGCAGGCCAATCAAATATCGCCAAACTGCGTCAGCCAGACAAATAGTCCCGCTGATGCCGTCGCCGAAGCCGACATTATTTATACCGACACCTGGGTCAGTATGGGTCAGGAAAGCGAAAAACAAAAACGCGTTAAGGACTTTGCAGGTTTCCAGGTAAATGCCGAACTGCTCGAGTCTGCACCGGCCGGCGCTAAGATTATGCACTGTCTGCCTGCTTATCGCGGCTATGAAATAACCGACGAGGTCGCCGAATCAGGCAATTCGATTATGTTCGACCAGGCCGAAAACCGTCTCCACTTCCAGCGGGCACTGCTAAAAAAACTCATAAGCTAAATTGGGATAGGATAAAATGGAAAAACGCAAGATACTTGTAGCCAGTACGAATCCCGGCAAATTAACCGAACTCAAAGCTATGCTCAATGCCGACGTCGAATGGCTTAGCCTTTCTGATTTCGAGGATGTCCCCAAAGTTGAAGAAGACGGCGATACATTTGTCGAAAACGCCTGCAAAAAAGCCATCGGCTACGCCGAGGCCACAGGCCTATGGACAATCTCCGATGATTCCGGACTGGAAATTGACGTCCTTGAAGGCGACCCCGGCGTCCGGTCCGCGCGATTTTGCGGCCATATCCCTGAAGAAACGGACAGAAAACTCATCGACCATAAGAATAACGCGAAAGTATTAAAACTTATGAAAGGCGTCCCAAAAGAAGAAAGGACAGCCAGATTTGTATGCTGTCTGTGCCTGGCAAGCCCTGACCAGATACTGATTGAAACCGAAGGAACCCTCGAAGGGCGGATAACAGGCAGGAGAATTGGCGATAATGGCTTTGGATACGACCCAATTTTTCGTGTCCCACACTTCAAAAAGACGGTTGCTCAACTGGCTCCTGAGCAGAAAAACGCCATCTCACATCGCGGAAACGCCATTAGAAAATTAAAACCACTGCTCGACCAACTCCTGAAAAAAGCCTGAAATTTCAAAAAAATTCTTTTCTCTTGACATTTTGCCGCTCTATTTGTATTTGTCCTTTTCTAAATTTTATTCCCGAAAACGCCGAAGAGTACTTAATTGATTGTTGATTATTGATTATGGCAAAATCGAGTCCATCCAAAAGTAAATCTCTGGTAATCGTCGAATCGCCGGCCAAATCAAAGACGATAAACCGATATCTTGGCCCGGAGTTCGAGGTAATGGCCTCGATGGGCCACATTCGTGACCTCCCCAAGAAGGGTCTCAATGTTGATATCGAAAACGATTTTACTCCAACCTATGAAATATCAGCCGGCAAAAAACGTGTCGTAATATCATTAAAAGCTGCCGCAAAAAAATGCGACAAACTTTTCCTCGCTACCGACCTTGACCGCGAGGGCGAAGCCATCGCCTGGCATCTGACGCAAGTGCTCGGTTTTCCGAAAGAAAAAACCTGGCGCGTGGTATTCAACGAGATTACAAAATCCGCCATAAAGAAGGCCTTTGACCAGCCGGGAAAACTTGACAAGAACAAGGTTATGGCCCAGCAGACCAGGCGAATCCTCGATCGGATAGTTGGCTATCAGATAAGCCCTTTGTTGTGGAAGAAAGTTGCGTGGGGCCTTTCTGCCGGACGTGTGCAATCCGTGGCAGTTAAAATAGTTGTCGAGAAAGAAAGAGAAATCCACGGTTTCAAGCCTGTCGAATATTGGCTCATCCCTGCTGTCTTTACAACCGACCTGAAAAAAGATTACAGCAGCCAATGGCGGGACTTCATCACTGTGAAAACCGAAAACGACAAACCGCCCACTAACGACCGCCAAAACAAATGGCTCACTGACCATAACGCTTTCAAGGCGGAACTGACCGAAGTCAACGGCGAAAAATTCGAAGCCTCTGATACTCAACAGGCCCACCGTGTTTTCAACGCCGTCAAAGATGCTCAGTTTAAAATTGCCGATATAGAAACCAAAGAATCTGTCTCACGGCCTTCACCGCCCTTTATCACTTCAACATTGCAGCAGGCCGCGGCAAACAGGCTGGGCTTTACCGCGAAAAGAACCATGCGGGTCGCGCAGCAATTGTACGAGGGTATCGATTTAGGCTCGATGGGCTCACTCGGGCTTATCACATATATGAGAACTGACAGCACGCACCTCTCTGCAGAAGCCATTAAAGAAGTACGCAATTATATTAAAAACGATTTAGGCCCGGACTACCTGCCTGCCAAACCAAATATCTACGCCTCGAAGAAAAACGCGCAGCAGGCACACGAAGCTATCCGAGTTACCGACCCTGACCTGGTGCCGGCAGACTTAAAGCCATTGCTTACCGAAGAGCAGTTCAAGCTCTACGACCTTATATGGCGATGCTTTATAGCCTCTCAGATGCCGCCTGCCAGGTGGAACGTAACCAATCTCAACATTATCGCCGAAACACCTATTGGACCCTGCTGTTATAAAGCCGGAGGAAGGGTACTGGTCTTCGACGGTTTTACTAACATCTGGACAACCTCATCACTACAGCAGCAACTGCCGCCAATCAAAGCAGGTCAGCAGCTTTCGGCGATTGATATAAAAGCTGACCAGCATTTTACCAAGCCTCCCGCAAGATATAACGAGGGCTCTTTGGTAAAGGCCCTTGAAAAAGAGGGAATTGGCCGCCCAAGCACTTACGCCGCTATCATCAGCACAATCCAGGACAGGCGTTACGTCGAAAAAACTGACAAAAAGTTCTACGCTACCGACCTGGGCGAAGTCGTTACCGATAAACTAAACGAGTATTTCCCCAAGATAATGGACATAGCCTTCACGCGTTATATGGAAGAGCAACTTGACAAAATCGAAGAACAGCACGTTGACTGGCTCACCGTCTTAAATGAATTTTACGGCCCGTTCAAGCAGAGTCTTGATACCGCCGTTGAGCAGATGAACCACGCCAAGGCCGACTTGACTCCCAGCGAGTATAAATGTCCAGATTGTGACAAGCCACTTGTCTACAGGTTCGGCAAAAATGGAAGGTTCTTGAGTTGCTCTGCCTATCCTGACTGCAAGTTTGCCTGCCCATGCGACAGGGATGGAAAAATGGTTGAACCTAAAGTAAGCGAACATAAATGCCCAAACTGCGGCAAGCCTATGCTCGAAAAGAAAGGCCGATTTGGCCCATTTCTGGGCTGCTCGGAGTATCCGAATTGCAAAACTATTATCGGCCTCGATAAGCAAGGTAATCCCTTACCGCCCAAGCCACCGCCTGAACCTACCGGACTGAAGTGTTACAAATGCAAAGACGGAGAACTTGTAATCAGACAGAGCAAAAAAGGCCCCTTCCTCGGCTGCGGCAGATTTCCAAAGTGCAGAACGATTATCAGCATCAAACAGATGGAGAAGCTGAAAAAATTGCAGGCCGATGGAAAATGGCCGCCCCAAACATACGAACAGGCCGACGAAATCCTGGGAAGAAAAAAAGCCGCCAAAACCAGAAAGCGGCAGTGACGGAAAGACAAAAAATAATGAATCAAACCCGGAGAACTGGCAACAAAATTGCTCTTTGGGCGGTATAATTAAAAGAGGTTTGAAAAAAGGTATTGTTTAATGGACAAGAGCCCGGAGATGGACAAAAAAGACCGAATCGAAGTAAAGCCGCTTGAAATAGTCGAGCCGATTGGAAGCCGTGTTCTGATAAGCAAAGACAAAGATAAAAAGGAAACCAAAGGCGGTATCCAACTGCCCGACAATATAGAGATTCCCACAATAACCGGCCGAATCGTGGCAATATCTGCCGAGGTGGAAAACGAAGCGGACCTGCCCTTGCGTAAATACGACAAGGTGCTCTTCAACCCCAAAGGTGCCATCCCGGTCGATTTCGAGGGCGATAACCGCCTGTTTGTAGTTGAGGTTGAAAATATCGTGGCGGTTTTTAGAAAAGCCTGATTATTGCTATTCATCGTTCTTTGCGAATTTAACATAGGCCAAAGAGAAAAGTCCAAAAGCCGGAAGGTAATTAACCTTCCGGCTTTCTTCTGAGTTCATCTCCCACTCTTAGCTGGCAACAAAACTTTTTATGGGGGGCAAAGGGGGACCTTGATTTCCAAATATTTATCTGATACCGTTACCCGCTTTAGTGATAATTCCATATTAAATATTTTTTGCCTGTTTGAGTTGGCAATCTGTATTATTGTATTATTTCATTTTTATATTTTTTTTCTCCGACGTATGCCCAAAGCTGCCCAGGTGCCAATCGCTAATAAAATACCCGTCGCCGGTTCCGGTATTGGAACCGGAAAATCATTACTGTCATTTGGAACAGGGAGGTTGTCTGAAGGTTCCGGCGGCTCCAATGGTGGAAAGCTCGGCCAACTCCATTTGCGAGGCCTTCTACCGCCGCCGCCGCTCCCGCCGCTGTTGGAGTAATCTGCTGCATGCGCCATCAAACCGCCAAAGGCTATGTTATCTGTCATCGGTTCCTCAGAGGCAGTGAAGTCGTGTTTGACTCGCTCGAATACCGCAATAATGATTTTCGGTGTATCCATATACACTACAGTATTATTTGCCGTTGGGTCACTTACGTCACCAAGCCAGTAGGCGAACTGATAGCCCGGTTGTGCTGTCGCGATCAGGGTTACCTCGGTGTTACTGCCGAAATGATGCACTCCCGTACCTATATTTACCACTCCGCCGTTAGCGGGTGCTTTCTGAAGCAAAAGTGCGATATCTTCTTCCTGGCAATATGCCGGCTCAACAGCGCAAATGCCGATTACCACAACGGCCAGTATCACGCTTTGCCATCCGACGGGTATTGAATTCTTAAATTTCATCTTCACCCAATCCTGCCCTTAAACTTCGCACAAATACAACATCTATACTTATTTGACAGACTTTTTTCGTCTAAGAATCACTGCACCGCCAAGACCAAGCAAAGCAATCGTGCCTGGCTCCGGTGCCGGAATTTGGCCCAGTGGAGTTACTGTATAACTGCCGGCAACCGGCGCAGAATTGCTCGTAAACACTAAAAACCATGAGTGTTCACCTGCTGCTATTGTCGCAGGATCCACAAATTTCCATATCCCTGTCGGCAAGTATGCGGTGGGTTCCACGCCACTGTTAGGAGTATCGTCTATCCCCGTGATATCATTTATCGACGAGCCATAGAGTGCGGTTCCATCCTCATTTAATACCTGGAAATGCGTAATGTCACCCAAGCTTGAAAGCGTGTCGTTGTATACCTGGTAAGCGTAAATATACTGACCCACCATACCAGCATCATCCACAACGCTTCCCAGATAATTTTCTCCGTCCCACTGTAAATTGTCCCTGTCATAGACGGAATAATTTACATATCCATGGATATCGCCTGCTTCAACATCAAAATACTGAGTGCCTTCCCAGTTGCCTTCCGAAAAGGCATAATAACTGTTAGGCAGCAGCGTTGCCGAGCTGCTCTGTGCGAGTAGTGTTGCCACGAGCAACAAAGCTAACAAGCCGAATTTCTTCGTCACCCTCATAACCTTAACCTTCCTTTCCCAATTAAAGAAAACGTTTGGTTTATTAACTGTTTATCACGTAAAAATTAAGACACGTTTATTTCAATCCCGTTACCTATACGAGGTTTTTTTTTACGAACAACACTCACTAACCATCCTGTACCAAACAGAACAATTGCTGCAGGTTCCGGCACCGGTGTAAGCAAAGACCCTGTTGCAATCCCGTCTCTGCCCATCAACGCACCTGCTCCCGTGACCGGAGTGGATGATGGGCCGTAGCTGCTTTTAAACCACAAAATCGACGACACTTCTGTATCGCCGATTGTAGAGGCAAACATATAATTGACACTTTCAACCTGGGCTGGTGATTGGGCCGTAGAATAAAAAACAATATCTACGCCATCGTAGTCCGCCGACCATGCATCGCCACCAGGTTGTATATCTACCGAAAAGAAACTAAGCTCAACGCTTGAATGATTGGTTATCTGGTAGCTGTATACGTATTCGTTCGGTATGTCGTATTTGTAAACGTAGCTCTCCACTGTGGCATATCCGCTGCCAAGGGCTGCAAAAGTCGTTTCGCTGTGGCCGACTTGCGAATCCCACACTGGTATTAGTGTCGCACCGGCATTTTGTGTAAATAACATTGTGACAAGCAATGCTGCTGGGAAACTAAAACCGTGTTTTATTTTCGTTTTCATTTTTCAACCTGCCTCCTTAAGCGACCGAAAAACTCATCGTTTTCTCATTTTGCCTCTACCGGCCTTGGCTCGCAATATGCGCAGACCTTCGGCGCCTTTATCTGCTGAGTTTTCTTCTCGCAAGGAGAACTTATGCCCCCTGTATTGCTGCTCAACTACTCGCGGTATAAAAGACCACTTACCGCTGGAGCAAACTGATACAAATGCAAAACCTGTGAGTTATCTCCGCCCCCATATTCGGATAGGTAACAATCCGCAAAATACTTAAAACCAAATTACCAGGAAGCAAGATTCAAATTGCTTTAGTGAGTTTTCTTTCAGCCCCCAAACTGATAATGTTATTAAACCATATTTGTTTTCGAAGGTCAAGTCTTTTTTTCAAATTTCCTCAATGTTATTTGCTAAGTCATTTGCCTGCTTAACAAAAAACACTATTTAGATGGCCAAAACAGATGATTTTTCGGACGGTCAATTCGTGAAAAAATTCTTTACAAAATCGTATTATGTGGCAAAAAACCGCCTCGTTTTTACTTGCCGGTTTTTGCTTTTCGTATAGGTTTTTGCTGAATGTATCGGCTGATGTTTCGGACCGCCTGCCGGAGCCGCTGCTCGTTTTCCACCAATGCTATCCGCATATAATCCTCACCGTTTTCCCCAAAGGCCCTGCCTGGCGCAATCGCAACCTCAGCGTGTTCCATCAGGTCTATGGCATAATCGATACTACCCTTACCTTTGGAATGCTCTTTCGGCACTTTCGCCCATACGAACATCGAAGCCCGAGGTTTTTCCACTTCCCAGCCAATTTTTTCAAGGCCGTCGCAGACCACGTCCCGCCGCGACTGGTACAGCTTGCTTTGAGCAATTATAACATCATCGCAGTGTCTCAGAGCAATAATACCAGCTATCTGGATTGCCTGAAATATCCCATAGTCGTAATAACCCTTGATTGTGGCAAGATAATCAATCATATCCTTGTTGCCCGCCACGAAACCTGTCCTGAAACCCGCCATATTGTACTGTTTGCTCATCGTGATAAATTCCACGCCAACGTCCTTGGCCCCCTTGACCGACAGAAAACTCGGTGCCTTGTACCCGTCAAAACACGTCTCGCCATAAGCAAAATCATGAATGACCGCTACCCCGAACCGTTTTGCGATATCGACCACCATCTCGAAAAACCCGTCATCTACCGTCATTGCGGTTGGATTGTGGGGATAATTTAGAATCAACAGCTTTGGTTTCGGGCACATATGCTCAACGACCGATGCCACGGTCCTCAGAAATGCTTCGTCATTGCCCAGAGGTACCGATACCACGTTTGCCCCAGCCAGTACCACCGAATAATTATGTATCGGAAACGCCGGGTCAGGCACAACTGCCGTATCCCCGGGACCCATCATCGCAAGACACATATGACTGAAACCTTCTTTGGAGCCGATACAGGCCAGTACCTCAGTTTCGGGGTCCAGACTTACGTTCCACAGCCGCTCATATTTTTTTGCGATCTCGACTCGCAGGTTCTTAATCCCCCTTGATGCGCTGTAGCGGTGATTGCGTGGGTCCTGTGCAGCCTCGCAGAGCTTATCAATCACAATCTGGGGTGCCGGGTCGGTGGGATTGCCCATCCCCAAATCGATAATGTCTGCGCCGGCCTGGCGCTTGGCCAGCTTCAACGCGTTCAATCGCCCGAACAAATAGGGCGGCAGACGCTTTATCCTCTGTGCCGGCTCAATCTTAAATTCACTCATTTCCAATTCCCGTATATTCAAAGACAAATCTTTTCTTTATAAATACAATCGACCAGTTTACACTGAACCAATGAGTTTTCAAAGCATATTTTGTTTGCTCTAACTTTAGAGCCTATAACAAAATGACTCTGTATTCAAGCGGCTTATTTTCCGTCTGGACGGCGTCAGGCTGCATCGACAACCTTTTAAGGTTGCCTGCTTCGCCTTCCTTGCCAGACGAAAAAACGCTCGCTTTCGGTACAACGATTCATTTTGTTAGAGACTCTTAAGAATATGCGGACATGAATATTTCGAATACGGGGCCGTATAGTTCCCAACTAAAATTGCTTTATCAAGCCAACCCCCATTACCGGCCCGTGGCTGCTCATCGTGTAGGGGGTTATCTTAAAGCCTGCGATCTCGGCGTTTTTGTGACTGCCGCCAACAGTATGGCCGACCACCCAGCCAAGTACCGCCCCGAACACAATGTCGCTTGCCCAGTGGTCGCCCTGGTCCAACATCCGTAAGCTGACCAAAGACGCCACCGCATATGCAGGCAGACCAACCTCTGGCCCGTAAAACTCATCCAGCACCGAAGCAACGGTAAAAGAACTTGAAGCATGACCACTTGGCCAGGCCCAATTCTTGCCGTCGGGCGTGTCATTGTTGCGGATTGCTTTTAGCCCCGCCGTCGTAAACCCTGTTACAGAAAGTGCTCTGATCATTGCCCACGCTCGTTCCTGGTTAAAATCGTCCTGGTTTTGGGCGCTGAGGACATACCAAAGACCGGCTGCGGCAAAGTGAGTACCGGGGCTGCCCACAGAGTTCAAAGTGTTGTCCATGAATTTGCCAAAGACCTTGTGCCTATCGAAACTTTCAGCTATATCATTGTCCGCCCCCTGGTTCATGGCAATCGATGCGGCGCCTGCTGCCAGCAAGGCTATGAAATTGTCGCTTTGTGAAAACGTGTCTTTCGAATCTTCGATAATGTTTTTGGGCAGGTCACTAAAAATGCGATTGGTAAACGCCGACAATGAATCTTTTTTAGACGAAACTTGTGTTTGTGTTGAACAGCCGGCAGCTAAAAAAAGAAATACGCAAATAACATTAAGCCAATGTCCCTGCCGGCAATATCGTTCCATCTAAAATCCTTTTATTACTCAAGCAGACCAGTTTGAGTTACTATTCCCATTCAATTGTTGCTGGCGGCTTACTTGATATGTCATACACCACCCGGTTGATTCCCCGAACCTCGTTTATAATCCTGCTGGATATCAGGCCGAGCACCTCATAAGGAATCTTTGAAAAATCAGCGGTCATAAAGTCCAGAGTTTCAACCGCTCGAATCGCGATGATGTTTTCGTAACTTCGTTCATCACCCATCACCCCGACCGTTGAAACCGGTACAAGCACAGCGAGCGCCTGGGCTATATTCCTGTACAGCCCCGCCGATTTTATTTCATCTATCAGAATCTCGTCTGCCGCCCGCAGTATTTCCAGCCTCTCCGGCGTAATCTCCCCGATTATCCTGACTCCGAGCCCAGGCCCCGGGAACGGATGCCGCCATACCAAATCTTCCGGCAGCCCTAAATATTCGCCGACCAGCCGAACCTCGTCCTTGAACAAATCACGCAATGGTTCGACAAGCTCAAACCCAAGCTCTGCCGGCAGCCCGCCTACGTTATGATGCAGCTTTATATTTGCCGCCGGATTCCCGTCCTTGGCCCCGGACTCGATTACATCAGGATAAAGCGTACCCTGCGCCAAAAACTTTGCATCCGGAATCTTTGACGCCTCCGACTTGAAGGCCTTGATGAATTCAGCCCCGATTATCTTGCGCTTCTCTTGTGGGTCGGTGACACCTTTCAAAGCTTTCAAAAACTGTCTGGAC
>SDBV01000963.1_pt1 | contig 42326 bp, 40 predicted proteins | sample 2277081 | NCBI WGS metagenome assembly SDBV01 (sample SAMN10402039, study PRJNA504765) | marine sediment metagenome | isolation source: marine sediment core GS10_PC15, 223 cmbsf | place: Arctic Ocean: Southern Knipovich Ridge | collected 2010
TTTTTTCTCATTGTTTCTTCCCATACAACCAGCTAAGAAATACATAAGTGGTGAGTCTCACTTTTACCTTGGAAAGCAGTATCGGCTCAAGGTTGTCAGTTCTACAGAGGAGAAGGTTGTTCTGAGAAGGGGGATTATCAATCTTTATGCAAAAGACAGAAATGACTCAACCAAAGTAAAAACACTACTCGACAGGTGGTATAGACAAAGAGCGACAATTAAGTACGCCGAGAGGCTGAGTCTCTGTTATGTAAAAACAAAAAGACATGGCATGATCCTGCCTAATATTCAAATACGAAAGATGAAGAAACGCTGGGGAAGTTGTTCAAAACAAGGAGCGATCATTCTAAATACCGAGTTAATCAAGGCACCTTCTCACTGTATCGATTATGTAATAATACACGAACTATGTCATCTCAAATATTACAACCACAGCAAAGCGTTCTACAATTTGCTAAATAAGGTTCTACCGAATTGGAATAGGCTGAAAAAGAGATTAGAATTGGTGCAAATTTGAACCAAGGTGTTGGCATGTTTGCTCACTTTTCGAATTCATTATGTATCCACTTGTTCACCCGGCCAACGCCAACACCTAATTCTCTGGCAATGCGAATTTGCCCCCAGCCAGCTTTCCTAAATTCCGTAGCTCGTTTTTTGTCAAAATACCGTCCTGGGTTACCGAGTTTCTTTCCCTTGGCCTTAGCGGCTCGTAGGCCTGCTTTAGTCCTTTCGCTGATAATCGACCGTTCGTATTCGGCCAGCACAGAAAATATGCCAGCAAGCATTCTCCCAGCAGAAGTAGAAAGGTCGATGTTCTCCCGAAAACTCACAAGTGTGATGTTACGTTCCGTCATAAAAGTGATTATCTTGACGAGATGAGGAAGCGACCGCCCCAAACGATCAAGTGAATGGACTACCAACACCTTAACTTTGCCTTTCTGAAGAGCGTCCCAACAATCATTCCATTCCGGACGGCTTTCCTTCGTTCCTCCAATACCATGGTCGATGTATTCAGTGGGGTTCCATTTACGCAACTGACAGTACTCTCTCAGGTCACGCATTTGTGCATCAACTGACTGGCCCTCAGTACTGACACGAGCGTAAATTGCAACTTTATTTGTATTTACCATACCAAAATCTCCTTTGAAAAGTAGAAAACCTACTCAATTGCCGCAACAGCCAATACAATCGCAAGGAAAGTTGTCATAGCAACGAAAATAGTACTGGTGATCAGATACGCCCGTACCTTTGGGCTTGCCCGTTCGCCACTACGGCAGAGAATCAGTCTGTTAATAAACACCCATACCGCCACAGACAATAGCGTTGCCAGTAAAATCATGAAATTGCTCCTTTGGATTTATGGTTCTGCCGTTATGTTGACAAGCTCGAAATGCTCTTTAACGGTGCTGCTGCAATTCGGACACGTATAAGAACGCATCTCACTTTCCTCATCGGAGCTGACCTCCTGTATTTCTTCTCCATAGTATTCACCACCGCAAGCCGGGCAGACTCCAGCTTCCCATAATGGTGGAGTATTTTCCAACTTTTCACACTGCTCCTGATATTGCTCCAAAGCTCTATTGTCCAGAAGGTTCACGGCTATTTCCAACCGTTCGTTATCCGTTAGTCTTCGCTTTGCCATCTTTGCTTTCCTTTCTTTGATTTTGTTTGGGTCGGTGTGTCCCACTGACACGCCATTTACCTTTCTAAAAAGCAAGCAACGTGCCAGGCGAATATACGACCCGTAGTATGTTACGAACCTCTAAAATTACAACCGGTCGTATATTCCGGTGGGGACGTTTCCACGAGACAACATGGTATCTCTGAGGCGTTTAAGAATATTCTCCAAAGTATTCTTTGAGATTTTTGCTTTGCTTCGGTTACGTTCTGTGCTCGATATGGCTGGTCGATAGCTGTGAATGTTACGAGATATACTCGGATGTATTCTAAATGCATTTGTGATACGCCCCGTGCGTTTCCACGGTGAAACACAAGAGGGCCGAATGTTGCTTCCAGACAACATTCGCGTATACCGTTTGCATTTGTAAATTGTACCCGGGTTAAAGCTTGCCTTTTACCTGTGTGTGTCCTTGCGTGTGCGCATGTGCGTGCGCGTTAGTACCCCAGAACAGGGGTAGCTGCAGGTACAAATCAAGGGGGGGGGTATTCTCAAACGTTGCCCACCGTACCGTCATACAATATACCCTGTGGATGTTTGTGGGCATTTCTGTGAACTATTCTGGAACGGTCATTTGAGAATAGCCCACAGAAGGCTTTCCCTTTTTGTCCCTTGTCTATCCCCTGCCTGAATACCCCCTGAGCCGCTCTGCAAAAAGGAGAGCCAAAGGAATAGCTTTTCTCGGCAAGCGGGATGGCACATCTAATCTCTATTTACTGCTCCCGATAAAGCGAAACTATAGGTATATACCCCGACCGAGGTATTCAGCTTTGTTTTACATAGATGTAATTAATAAATAATATATATTTCTTTTTTATCAGATGTACTTCCTTCTGTCGGCTGGGGTTCCATATCCCCTTATACCCCTCTCATAATATTCTCCTGTACATATAACAAACTCGCTCTTTGTGAGCCTCGTATCCACTTCTGGAAATATAGTGGTGGCCGAAGGTCATTCAGAAGCCCAGCTACGGCTGTGGAGATTCGTGAGCGAATCAGGTTACAGTAGTACGGTTCGGGTAATAAAACACTATAGTAAAAAATAGGAAAACGAGGTGAATCATCAGCTTTAGAAAAGGACGAAAAGTCAACGAGATTCCTGTTGAAAAATTGAAGGAAACCAAACGTTGAACAAACAGTGATCTTTTATTTTCTTTACCTCTTCAGTTCCCTCAGTTCCCATCTGTTCTCTCCGTAACATCCCAAACCTTAGGAAAATGTCAGGAGATCATACCAGCAAACTCTGAACCCCACTCGTGGTATCAGCAAGGCCTATACGCAAAAAGAAATGCGTTTCCTTTGCCTTCCCTTTTTGTGTGGGGGATAGATGTGGCCAGAGTGCCCATCGTAAGCCTCTCACACAAGGAACAAACTCTCGTTGCATCCCTTGGATATTCGGTGAAGCAATCTAATCCCCACTGGGAATCGTTCGGAGCAGTCTTGACCTATGATTTCCAAATGGGTATAGTTAAAGCGACAATTGAATAATGTTTTGTGCTGAATTTTTGGCGTTCTACTTCAAACCGGCAATTTTTGAAATCCACGGACGCAGGAAAGTCGGTGCTCCTTTACCTTCGGGTAATAAGGGGCACTACTCTCGTGCCGTGGATAGGCCTTGCCGGGCCTGAAGTGGACATGATGTAGTAGTGCCCTTTTTGATGCCTACTTATTGCAACATCCAGAATCGCGCCACTACATCAAAAACATTAAAACAGTTTTAATCAGAGTTGTGAATGTTTCTTGGCAGAAAATTTAAGACCTAGACCATATATGGTCTAATTGGGATCCTTGAAAAACAATTAAAAGGAGCGAGATATGAGCTTGTACACATTAGTTTTGAGTCAAATTCAGCCTGAGTTTTTGATTTGTTTTATGATATTTGTCCTTATTCTTGTTTTATCAATTTACATTTTAATTAAAACCACGAAGAAAGGATCAATCCTGAACCAGATTGGTCGTGGTTTAATTTTTAGTAGTTTCATGATATTGGCTCTTTTTCTCGGTCTAATAATTCATGGTTCAATAGAAAACAAACAGAGCATCAAGCACTTGGGCAAGTTGATTGATGAGAATAAGAAGTTCTTTGAGGATTATTCATCTAGACACTCAGGTGCAATGGCGGCGGCACAGCTCGAAATTCAAGACGGATGGACTTGGAAAGACGAAGGTGATTATTCCTACATTCGGGGGAGAGTTAAAAATATAGGGGAAAATGTTATTGGTTATTTTGAAGTAGCTGCAACATATAAAGATGAAAATGGGAATGTCCTTGACACGGACTATACCAATTCAGGAGAAACCTTGAGGCCAGGTTGGTCTAAGGAATTTGAAATTTCACACTATTCATGTGATGAATATAAAAGGGTTGGTATTAGAGTTCAAGATGTCAGGTTTATTAAAATATCTGATGGTCATTAAACAAAAAGGGAAAAGACGGAAGATACATCAGGTAAAAAGGCCTTGCCAACTGGGGAATTGAAATTTTGACCTACTGGTCGGAAAACTGAAATTTTAATGTTGTGAGAAAAAGCGAACATTTGAGTTTGGCCCTACTCACACAACCTTAACTATTTGTCCTGTCAAGATCGAAGGTCTTTGGTGACGGTAAACCGGTGAAAAAACAAGCTTGCTAATGATTCCTACCAGCTTAGAAATCGCTTAATTTATGCTCAGAGGGCTCCAAAAAAGGCCTTGACGCATCTATTAAGTCCGCATATCATCTCTTTAACCAAATGCTATACCTGCAAGCCTTTGGCCAAGGTAGGTAATATAAAAGATAAAGATATTCCCAAAATAGTTAAAAAACTGCGAACTGAACTAGGGCTAACACAGGAGCAATTTGCTGCTAAGGTTGGAGTTACATTTTCGACAGTTAACCGTTGGGAAAATAACAAAGGCGAGCCTTCTCCATTAGCAATGAAACAGATAATCGATTTAAGAAAGAAGGTTACAAAAAAATTGCCGAACAAAACAGGAGATCAAAAATGATTAAAAAGATTTGGATTGTTTTAGTTGTAGTTCTATTGATAACCGTTGTGGCCTTCATAATGCAAAAGGAAAATACTGAAATCAAAGAGACGAGGATTGGTGCTATTTTGTCTCTTACTGGAAGCGCAGCGACGTATGGCAAATGGTCTCAAAATGGCATTGAGTTGGCTATTGATGAAATAAATAGAAATGGGGGTGTCAATGGTAAGCTAATCAAAGTTATCTATGAAGATGATACCTCAACCCCGAGTTCTGCTGTATCTGCTGTCAAGAAACTAATTGATATTGATAACGTTGAAGCAATACTTGGCCCACTAACCAGTTCAAATGTACTCGCGGTTGCTCCAGTAGTTGAAGCCAGACAAAAGGTTTTGTTGAGTCCATGTGGATCTAGTCCAAAGATTACCGATGCGGGTGATTATATCTTTCGTAATTGGCCATCTGACGACTTTGAAGGTGCGGCCATGGCCGCATTTTTAGGGCAACAACTTCATATAAAGAAGGTTGTTGTTATGGCAATAAATAACGAATATGGATTAGGCTTGCAAAAAGTTTTTATTCGTCGAGCCAATGAGCTCGGACTGGAAGTACTCGGTGTGCTCAGTTTCGAACAAGGAGCGACGGATTTCAGGACTCAGGTAGCCAAGATAAGTAAGTTGAAACCTGAAGCTGTCTATGTGCCTGGCCATGCCAAGGAAGTGGCAATGATAATCCGTCAGTGTTATGAAATAGGAGTGAGAGCAGTTTTTGCCTCCGGCGTTGCTTTTGGGTCACCAGAAGTATTTAGCATTGCAGGGAATGCAGCAGAAGGAAGTTACTATACGGCCCCTTTCTTTGATTTGAAGAACCCAGATGAAAGAGTGAGAGTTTTCGAGGAGGCATATAAAACTAAATTCCACGAAGAACCTGAAGTTTTTGCAGCACATGCGTATGATGCCACAAAAATACTGGTGGCCGCTCTCCAACAGGTTGATGGTAATACTGATAGACTTAAAGAGGCTCTTTATCAGATACGCGATTTTCCAGGAGTGACTGGAAGCACTACATTTGACAAGAACGGCGATGTAATTAAACAGGTTGCCATTAAGGTTGTAAAAGATGGGGCATTTCAATTATGGAAGTAAACGAAGAGCATGCTACGTATCGATGGAAGAAATTGTTAATTATTTTGACATGTATATCCTCTATTGCATCAATAGCCTTGGCCATCATACCTGAAGTAGAAGATAGGTGGACATATCTTGCTACACTCTCTTCTATTATTTTATTTTTTTTGACACTTTGGGAAACTACTCATAATCGCATAAGCGTTATCAGTAAAAAAATCACAGATGCAAACGATGTCATGAATGCCCATGTCGAAAAGGTAAACAATGTGGTGAGAAGCCATATCACAAGCGTAAACAACGCTGTGAAATACCATGTCACAAATGTAAACATCGCTTTGTCGCTTAAGGAGCTAGACGCAAAAGTTAAGAGGTTATCCTATCTTTCCCAAAAACATTCCATTGTAAAAGAATACCTATGCTGGTTAATAAACCGACAAAAAATATTGCTGGATTTGCCATTCAAAGGTTCAGTTAAAGTTCTTGACCCAGACTATTTCGGATTTGCCACACTGGTTTTTAATCAGGCGAAAAAAAAGATTCGTAGTACCAGTCTGGTTGACCCGTACTGGTATGATTCAAATGAATGTGCCCATTACATCGAAAACCAAGTTGCTTGCTTCATAAAAAAAGGGAGAACTTATACACGATATTTTATCGTGAATCCGAGTCAAGATACAGAAGAAAGAAAATTGAAAACGGTTTCGATAATTAAAGATTTGTCTGAAAAAGGATTTAATATATTGGTTGTGCATACGAATAATTACGAGACAGAATATGATGCGGCAGAAATTGATAATGGACAATTTTGGCTCTTGGCAAGTGTACCTAGAGCGAGCTATCAAAGTCTACCAGAAGCAGAGATAAGAGGCTGTGAATGCTTGTTTGATACGAAGTCTCAAAATCAGAAATCACTATACGCTTTACAAGGATATTTTGGTAAATTGGACGATCGAGTGCAGGTACAATATGATAGTAAGAATTTCAACTCTGTTACCTTAGAGGCGGTTTATTGATGGGTATAGAATGCCATTGGGCGGACAACTTTTTTGGGTCGCTTTATCTTCGATTTGATCCGCTGAGACATGAAAATGTCGAGGCATATATTCTGGGAATTAAGCGTTTGTGTGAAGTAGGAACCGGTACAAAAGTTGTGGAATTATGCTGTGGATATGGACGGATATTGATTCCATTGGTTGAAAAAACTGGGGCTGATGCAACTGGTATTGATAAATCATCGACTCTTCTTAAGGCCGCAGAGGAAACTGCAAGTGAACAGAATGTAGTAATTAGGTGGCAAAAAACTGATGTGGTGAATTATCGGAACGAAAACTCTTACGATGTTGCCTATATTGTTGGGACGTCTTTAGGTTATTATGAAGATGAACAGAAGAACTTTAATGTTCTTTTGTCTGCTCGGTCTTGCTTGAAAGAAGGAGGCGTTCTTTTGCTGCATCAATGGAATTATCCCACAGACACTTATGGAAAAGAAGAGGATGACGAATTTACTTATGAGAGAAATAGCGAATTTGACAGGGCCTCAGGTTTGTACATGGGCTCATACCGCTATCACAATAAAATAACGGATCGTACATTTGTCTATCCATTCCGTGTTATGCTCTACAGATGCTCACAACTCATCAAATTACTTACCAAATGTGGATTCGAGCTTTTTCAATGCTATGGAGGTTTTGATGGTCAGCCATTTAAAGAAGAAAGCCCTGCTTTGGTAATTACCTGCAAAGCGTCAAACTTACCATGTCTGAAGGAAGGGAAATAGTATTGTGGCAAGCCAAATAATTATTAACAGTTTGATAGCGGGAGCTGTGTATGCATTGGTTGCCTTGGGATTTGGTCTTAGCTTTCGTGTCTGCAACTTCTTTAACTTTACCCATGGGATAATTTTTACTTTTGGAGCGTATTTTACATTTCTATTCTCAAACTGGTTTGGAATTCCTATTTCGTTTTTTTTAGCTGTTATTTCATGTACGACACTAGGTTGTATAATGGAAATCTCAATATACAGTCCCCTGAAAAAAAGGAATTCTAGTCCTTTAATACTTATGCTTGCTTCTCTTGGCACATATATTTTTTTTCAGAATATTATCTCAATAGCTTTTGGAGACGAAACACGAAGTATTAGAACTACTACTGTGCAAGAAGGACTTTGTTTTCTGGGTGCTAGAATTACACCAATTCAGATTGTTACGATCTGTGTGAGTATCGTATTAATAATTGCTTTGTCAGTATTCTTGAAGAAAAGCAAAATAGGTAAAGTTATGCGAGCCGTGGCGAATGATTCGGTGCTTGCAAATGTTTCTGGTATCAATTCCAATCATGTTTTCTTATGGACATTTGCTATAGGCTCTGCCTTGGCAGGATTAGCTGGGGTACTCGTCGCTCTTGACGTTAATATGACACCTACAATGGGAATGAATGCTCTAATGATGGGAATCGTTGCAATGATAATTGGTGGTGTCAACAGCATTCCAGGGATAGTTTTTGCGGCATTGCTATTGGCAATGTCTCAGCATTTTGGTGCATGGTTTATAGGTTCACAATGGCAGGACGCAATTGCTTTTATCATTCTGGTTCTGTTCCTATTATTCAAACCGGAAGGATTTTTCGGTAAAAAGGTTAGAAGTGCGACTGTGTGATATGGAGATCAGTTGGAATATCTGCTGCATATTTTAATATTGATCGGCATCTATGTGATTCTGGCAGAGTCACTTAACCTAATTGTAGGTTATACGGGATTGCTTTCTATTGCTCATGCAGCATTCTATGGAGTAGGTGCTTATGTTGCGGCACTTATGGCATTGAAGATGGGCAGTCCTTTTATAATAAATATTATCTGTGCAGTGATTATCAGCGGATTGTTAGGAGGGCTGGTTGGGATTCCTTCTCTTCGCATAAAAGACCACTATTTCGTTATTGCCACTTTTGCTTTTCAAGTCATTGCTTTCAGCATTTTGAATAACTGGGTTTCGTTTACCGGCGGGCCTATGGGGTTGCCGGGGATACCTCAGCCGGTAATATTCGGCTGGAAGGTTTCATCGCATTTTGAGTTTCTATTGCTTGTTGGTGCTTTTGACGTTCTTGTTTTTTGGTTATGTCATCGCATAATAAGATCACCATTTGGCCGGGTTTTGATGGCAATCCGAGAAGATGAAATATTTGCTTTGGCGGCTGGCAAGAATGTGGCCGTGTATAAGGTGGCTGTATTTGTTATTGGTTCCGGTATGGCAGCGATAGCTGGAGCTTTATACGCTCATTACATTAGTTTTATAGACCCAACGAGTTTTACAGTGATGGAATCGATTTTCATAATTTCGATTGTAATTATAGGCGGAGCGGGCAGCTTATCCGGGCCGGTTATTGGTGCGGTGGTTCTTGTGATGTTACCTGAAATTCTTCGATTCGTTGGGCTGCCAAGTTCCGTAGCAGCAAATATCAGGCAAATTCTATATGGTGGTCTTCTGGTAGCTTTCATGATGTGGCGGCCGCAGGGCTTGGTTGGTAAATTTGGATTTCAGTTGGAAAACGCAAAGAAATGAAAAGCAGTTTGCTTGAAATAGAAGGTCTCAACAAGAGTTTTGATGGAGTCAAGGCGTTAGCTGACTTTTCATGCTCATTAGAACATGGAACGATACTTGGACTTATTGGTCCTAATGGTGCTGGCAAAACCACCTTGTTCAATGTAATTACAGGTTTCATTCCAGCTGAAAGCGGCAGAATATCGTTTCGAGGGATAGATTTACATAAGAAACCTGCACACAAAATAGCAAATTTAGGAATTGCAAGGACCTTCCAGGATTTACGGCTTATTCGCCAGCTTAGTGTTCTGGAAAATGTGCTGCTTTCGTTTAGGAATCAGCATGGAGAAAACCTGGGCAATGTTTTCTTTAAGTCTAAAAGCGTTAGTAATCAAGAAGAGAAGCATAAGAAAAGTGCTATTGCGATGCTTGAAAATGCCGGGCTTGTGGATAAATTATGTGATCCTGCATCTGATCTTTCATATGGCCAACAAAAGTTATTGAGCTTGGCTTGCTGTCTTGCTTCTGGAGCGGACATACTGCTTTTAGACGAACCGGTTGCTGGTATAGCACCAGCTATGATTGAGAATATCCTTTCGATTATCCGTAACCTTCCAAAACAGGGCAAATCAGTGGTGATAATCGAACACAATCTTGAAGCGGTGATGCAAGTATGTGATCGCGTCATTTTTATGGATGCCGGTGCGAAAATTAGTGAAGGAACTCCCGAAAAAGTGCATAATGATCCGAAAGTTATCGAAGCGTATCTTGACTGAAAAAAAATTTAATGCTTGAAGTAAAAAATATTCAAACAGGTTATGGTAAAAAGCAGGTGCTTTTTGATACATCGCTAGAAGTGAAGCAAGGCGAAATTATTGCTATCATCGGCCCGAATGGTGCTGGCAAATCTACTATATTAAAAGCTGTTTGCGGGTTAATACCTGTTTGGGATGGTAAGATTCTTTTCAATGATACTCAGATTAATGGTTCTTCTCCTGCGAAAAATGTAAAACGAGGAATCACTTTTTGCCCGCAAGGTAATAGAGTTTTTGATGAGCTAAGCGTTAATGAAAACCTTCAGATTGGTGGCATACATCTGAAAAAGAAGGAACTTGCTGGCAGAATTGATGATGTTCTTCAATTGTTCCCTATGCTGAAAGACAGGCTGAAACAGAACGCCGGGACTCTAAGCGGCGGAGAGCAACAGATGTTAGCTTTGGGGCGAGCACTTATTCCTGAGCCCAGATTATTATTGCTTGATGAACCTTCTTTGGGACTTTCACCAGGTTTGATTGCTACCGCTTTCGAAAAAATACAACAAATCAATAGAGAAAGAGGCACAGTGATACTGATTGTTGAGCAAAAGGTACGTAAAGTACTTAAAATTTGCCACAGAGTCTATGGCATAAAACTTGGCAAAGTGGCTTTTGCTGGCCAACCTGATAAATTAGTAGAGCATGATAAGCTGAGGAAAGTATTTCTTTGAAGTTACATATTTCAGAGTAACAACCTTGCCATGAAGAGCGTGCCCTCTAAGTCAATTCTTGCAAATTGTTAAACCTCTTGCGATACTGTATACGTCTGGAACGCCGGAACAGTGGAACGCACGTGCTTTAGTTCTAGTCAAGAGACTTGTATGTCCAACAAACAGCAGAAAGCCAAATCTAAACCCGGAAAAACTGGAAGTGTAAAAGCAAAAACAAAATCGCCAAAAGACGTATTTGCTGAAATTAGGTCAACTGCAGACCTTTATGAAGCAGTAAAAGACGAGCCTGCTCCAGATACGCTTATGGATGACCTTTGTGTTGAAGCCCTGAAGGCTGCTGGTGATATATGCGAATCACACCCCTCGTCGCCTTTACCAAACATACCTGACGAAACAGGCAATCCACACAAAGACTTTCAACTCTGGCGAAAATGGTTTAACGAAGCAGATAAAATCCTTGGTCAATCTGCTCGGCACTCACTGGATTACCGTTCTGTGCATTGGCTTGGTACTGATTACAGCTTCACTCCAGTTCAAGCAGCTTGTGTTAAGATTCTCTGGGAAGCCATGGAAAATGGTACGCCAAGTGTTGGGGGACAGACTATACTTGCGGAAGTCGAAAGTGAATCAAAAAGGCTTATTGATTTGTTTAGAGATAATGAGGCTTGGGGCAGGATGATAGTCAGGGGTGAGACTAAGGGCTCTTATAGGCTTAAAGAACCCTCCTCTAAAAAATAATTTTTCAAAAATTTGTCTTTCACTCAATCTCTACACTTACACCCACGTTGCGCCCCCTTGCCATACCTATAATTGCAGCATGTCTCGACAAGAAAAAACTCACAATTTTAGCCTACTTTTTTAAGGGGGCATTATGACAAACAAAACAACGGCTGAAGGAACGCAACTGAAACAATTTTTGGATACACTTTTTGAATGCAATGACCTTATTGAGTTGCGTTGCATAGAAACCTGGCAAGAAAATGATGAACAGAAATCCAGGGTAAGGCGGCGTTATTGGCTGACAAAAGATGCAATTTATAATGAATCCAAATTAGAAGAACTACGTTCCCTCAATATCAGAGATGCAGCCAATATCTTTTTCGGTGTGTGCCCTCGTCCTGCTAAAAATTGCGGAAAAAGCAAAGACATCAGCATAATTCGTTGTTTTTGGGCTGACGTTGATGACTGCGATATGGAAGAGGCAAAGAAGCGGGTACGAGAAACTAGTCTGCCTGAGCCCTCAATAACTGTTGATAGTGGTCATGGCGTACATCTGTATTGGCTTCTTTCCGAGCCTTTGATAGTTAAAGGAGAAAAACACCGTCAGGAAATCCAGACAATTATCAAGGCCATCCAGCAAGTAGTAGGTGGCGATCACACGCAAGATTTGGCGAGACTGCTGCGTCTTCCGGGTTTTATGAATGTCAAAAGAGTACGCAATGGAGTCAAGCCTGTTGCTTGTAAAATCGCAACCATTGAATCTGAGAAATGCTACCCCTTGGACGTTTTTTTTAATCTCGTCACAAAGTCCGAGCCTGAAGTTAAAGCATCCGTCAATGCAAATGGCTATGGTGACACCTCCCTTGGGCGAGCACTTATGCGTCTGGATGAAGCATCCATTGGTGAACGAAGCGAAGTGGATTTTGGGGCTTGTTGTGAGTGTATAAAGACTGGGCTGAATAAGGAAGATGCTTGGAGTCTGGTCAGAAACAAAAGTAAGTTTGCTGAACGCGGGCGTGACTATTTTGAGTCGGTATGGGAAAGTGCTTCCAAAGAAATCCAGAAAGGTTCTTTAGGTAAACTTATTGAGTCCTCCATTCCCTCAACTATTGATGTTTTAGGCATGGACGAAAACTCGAATATCGTTATTTGGGCGAAGGATGTTCGACGCATTTCGCGAATACCTAAGTTGCGAGAAGTTGATACAGCGGCCATGGTTCAGATAGCAGGACGTAAGGCTCTCAAAGAGACAGAGGCAAAAATCAATGAGGTCAAAGTTGCTATTGCTGAAGCATCCAGGAAACGCGTTTTCTATTCCAATAATTGCATTGGACAAGGCATAAGACAAATTCAAGAAGTAGACGGCATTTAGTACTTTCAGGCGACCAGGCAATACTGTTGAATAACAGTAAAGGCAGTGTTTCCACTCACGAGGTGCAACTGCCAATTATCAAGGACGACCTTCTTGAATTTAATCCTGCTCTGAAGTGGATGGACCTAAAGTGGTTGCGTGAATTTGCACCAACGGTCAATCCCGTTGTAACCAAAAGGCTTTGGGACCAGCTTGCTGAGTATTTATCTTGCTGGGACTTCAATCTTGAAACTGATTATGATTTAGTCACCGGTATGATTTTTGTAACACCTATTCAGGGAATTTTGCGATTCCGGCCACATGTCTGGGTCACGGGTGCCACTAATACAGGTAAAACCGCACTGTTCACCTTTCTTGGGCGTTTGTGGCCCTATGCACTCAGGCTGGAAAATGAAACTTCCGAAGCCGCTATACGTCAAGAAATACGACACAGTTGTTTGCCTGTGTTGTATGATGAATTTGAAGCATGGTATGGACGGGATAGAGTTATTAAACTATTACGAACCTCCACAAGAGGCGGTTACGTAATAAAAGGTACACCTAATCAAAAACCTATCAAATATGGGCTTCGTCATATTTTTTGGTTAGCGTCGGTAGATGTTGGGCTTCAGCGCGAAGCCGATCGGAACCGATTTATTATTATAGAGTTACAGGAATCCAACACAATTGAAGTGCCGGATAGCCTGCTTCTTAACCAACTGGGGCAAGAACTGGTTGGCGCCAGTGTAGCACTCGCTGACCGAATTGATGCTCTATATCAAAAACTTGTTAGTTCAGCAGATATTCGCCAACATGGACGCTTCGGTGAGTCACTTGCACTTCCTGCCGTCGTTAAAGCTGTCTTACTTGATCGCGGCATCATGGGGGCGAAAGAATTTTTCAATGAATTTAAAGAAGACCGAAAAGATTTACTGAATGAAATGGCTGAGCCGGATTATGCCGAGTTAATAGCTTACATCTGCTCAAGTACTATCTGGGCAGAAACAGATTACGGAGACTCACCAACACGCAAGTCTTGTCAGATTGGTGACTTAATTCAGCAGGGCAAGGGCTTGGAGGAATTAAGCCAGCATGGCATTAGAATTTTAGACGACAAGAAAATATATTTATGTCCAAACCTCATACAACGATATTTGTTAAAGGATGTGAGATGGAAGGATACAAATGTCGGTGATATTATAAAGCGAATTCCAGGGGCTGAACAAGGTAGGCTTCGGGTTGGTGGTTGTAATCTGAGAGGGTATACAATTCCCCGGTTTAGATTGAATTTGGATGATGGTCAAATGGAGATGTTCCAGCGTTCCACACAAGTAAACAGAGGCCGTTAAAAAGGGCAGAAAACATAATTGAAGGGGTCTAATTCTTCTCCTGTTTGTACTTATACACATGGAACGCCTGTTGTGATTTTTTTCAACAAAAAATTCTTTCAGAAAAACAGTACTGTTTTAATTTATTCCTAGAAATGTAGAAAGGTTGAAAAATGAGTACTCAAAAAATTGAATTATTGTTGTTGTCCGCTCGCCGCGTCGCAGAACTGCTCGGAATAAGCAAGGGGCACTTCTACAATTTATATAATTCAGGCCGACTGGGACCTTTGCCTATTCGTTTTGGCAGGCGAACATTGTGGAGCCGTAAAGAACTAGAAGCCTGGATTGCAGATGAGTGTCCGGCCAGAAGACAATGGCAGGAATTGAAGAAGATCAAGCCTAAAGCTAAAAGTGCCTGACGGCAGGAAAGTGCGAATGAGGGATTTCAAAACAACATGGACAGAAAGGAAAGGAAACAAGGTGCCAACTTGTAATTGGTATATTGAATTTAGAGATAATTTACAAATCGTCAGGCGGCTGACTGCTTTTACAGATAAATCACTGTCTGAGGCTCTCGGACGAAAGATTGTAAAACTGGTCAATTACAAAATAGCAGGTGAGAATTTAGACCCTCAACTATCACGTTGGCTTGAACAAATCCCAGCAAGACTGCGAAATAAATTCGTTGAAATTGGCCTAATAGATAACAAGAGAGCCGCTGCAGGAAAACTGTTGAATGAACACCTCAAAGATTTCAAGCAATCACTTTTGGCAAAGGGTAATACTACCGGATATGTTGACACTGTCATTGCCAGAGCAGGGCGAATAATTGATCACTGTAAATTCAGATTTTGGACTGATATTTCTGCCAGTGAAGTAGAATTGTGTCTTATGGACATGCGAAACGGAACAGAGAATATATCAGCCCAGACATTCGTTTTTTACCTGCAAGCGATAAAACAATTTTGCCTGTGGATGGTTCAAAATAGACGAGCGAGTGAATCACCACTTAAATATTTAAAAAAGATAAAAGTCTTAAGCACTGATAAGAGACATGATAGACGGTCACTTGAACCTGACGAAATAAGGCGATTATTAAAAACTACGATAGCAGCACCTAAGAGATTTAGTATGACCGGATACGAACGCTATTTAGTATACCGTTTAGCCTGCGAAACCGGACTGAGAGCAAAAGAATTGAAAAAGCTGACTGTATCATCTTTTGATTTTGAGAGTTTCACTATTACAGTAATAGACGCTTACAGCAAAAATCGGAAGCAAAGCGTCCTCCCATTAAGGAAAGACACAGCGGCAGAATTACAAACACACTTTGCAAATAAAATGCCCTTAGTTAAAGCATTCGCGATGCCCTATAAGACAGCAAATATGTTAAAAGCTGACCTGGCGGATGCTGGTATACCTTATGTTGATGATTCCGGACGTTATGCCGATTTTCATTCGTTGAGGCATTCAACTGGCAGTTTGTTAGCAGCAGCCGGAGTGCACCCAAAAGTTATCCAGTCGATAATGAGGCATAGCGATATTAACCTGACCATGTCAAGGTACACTCACATTTTCAGAGGGCAGGAATCTGAAGCTGTTGCCAAGCTGCCCGACCTCTCATTTTCAAATAAGCAAAATCAAAATCCTCTTGCAACCGGAACAGATTGATCAAATGACTTGGCGCCTAACTTGGCGATCGAATCCAGCCAACAATGCAAACCAGTGGACACCTATGAATACAAAACCGCATTGAGGATATAAGGAAGGGGTTTCAAAGGCCAACGGTCGGATTTGAACCGACAACCCCTGGTTTACAAAACCAGAGCTCTACCGTTGAGCTACGTTGGCATGAAACTAAATGATACGAAAAAAAAACCAGCAGTCAATTCTTTTTGTTGGCCCTTAAGGGCTGCCAGGCGATTGAAAAGTGCTGACAAAACACCACTCAGGTCTTGATATTCGCAGGTTTTGAGGTATGTTTGTGTTGTTATGCGTAACAATTCTAAGATACGTAATTTTATATTGGCCCAATTAGGTTTTTCCCGACGGCTGTTTGCTTTTTTCGCGATTCGTGCGCACAGTTTGATAATGGCAGGGGCAATTTTTTGCACTCTTGCCGTCAAACTCTATTTTGCCTTCAAGGTCGATAGGGTTAACGAGTATGTAAACTGGATTCTGGCAGACATTGCTGTGCTTTTTAGCATCGAGCTTTTACTCTCTGCTGTTTGTTTTCGCTGGCCTGGCAAATGGATGGTTCGAGCCTCGCTACTTATTGCTACGTTAGTTTGTACATGGTCGGTGATAAATGCAGGCTGGATCATAGCAACCGGTACGCAAATACTGCCATACGTTCTCCTGCCCCTGATTCGAGATCCCTTAAACGCCTTGTCGATTGTTGGTCATCACCTTTGGCGCAGGCCTTTAGTAGCTGTTGTATTGTTAGCACCCAGTGTGGTCGCTTTGTCTTTTATTGTCGTTGTTCTAACGAGAACACAATTGCCGCAGCGGAACAGAAATAAATTTTCAGCCGGAGCCTTGGCCAGTTCAATTTTAATTCTAACTACCGTGCTCGCCCATCATACCAGAATAACTAACACCTCAGCCGAGATGACATCAAGGCAGCTGCGTTATAATTGTCATCTCAAGGCTTTTACATCTTTTTTGGGATCGAAGCCCGCCAGAGCGGCAAAGGTTAATATTGCAAACAAACGAAAGATACCAGCTTTCGATGAGCTTATAATTCCCATTTTGCCTGACGGGCCTCAAAAATACAATGTGGTAGTGATCTTCCTGGAAGGTATCCAGTACAAACTCACATCGCTTAACGATGACCAAGAGGATCTGACGCCCAATCTGGCAGCTATGGCAAAACAGGGCGTAACGTTTTCAAGCTACCGCCCAAGCGTTACTCATACCACAAAGAGCATGTTTTCCGCCCTCACCAGCCGATTCCCCTGCGTATCACAAGACATCACCGAAGCGGTACCAGCCCAAAAACCATACGCATCTTTAGCAACGATCCTGAAAAGACAACTTGGCTACCGAACGGCGTTTTTTCAATCAGCCAAAGGCGATTTCGAATGCAGGCCAGGCCTTGTACACAACCTTGGCTTCGAAAAATTCTGGGCAAGAGAAAACCTAAACGACCCCAATACCCACCTCGGCTACCTGGCCAGTGATGAATTTGAGATGTTAAAACCGATAAGCCAATGGCTCGCCCAAAGCAATGAGCCGTTTTTGCTTACGGTTCTTTGTTCAGCCAGTCACGACCCATATGAAGTGCCCGAATGGTTTGCCCCGATAGAAACCGAACCTATTGACCGCTACAAACAAACTATTTTTTACACCGATGCGTTTTTGGCAAAACTCGACGCGGCTCTTGCCAAACTAAACCTTTCGGACAATACGATTTTCTGTGTGATAGGCGATCATGGCGAAGCATTTGGCGAGCATGGCCAGTTCGGCCACGACAGAATACTTTTCGAAGAGGCTCTTCTAATCCCCTGGGTCATGCGCGCACCCGGATTAATAGAACAAGGCACAGAGGTAACACAGCCTGTCAGCAATATTGATATGACTTCTACTATCTTAAGCTTGCTTGGCATGGATGTTTCCAAAGCAAACTTTGATGGCATCGATGTCCTGGCGGGAGTTGAAGATAACAGAAAAGTATATTTCGCCGGCTGGCTGCAGCGAGGCCCTGCCGGTTTTTTAGCAGGCAACACTAAGGTGATCTTCCAGCCATCGATCCAGATGGCCTTAAGCTGCGATTTAGCACTGGACCCTAACGAATCAGCGTTGCAGGAATTACAACTCCCCCAAGCCGAAGCTCTTATCCAGGATATACTAAGCTGGCGGGAGTCAACAATTTTTGAACCGCGACAGCGAAAAATGGGCAGTAAATTGCTATTTGATTCCTGGGTTTGTACGTGGAATAATCGAAGGGCCTGGTCCAAATACGACCCCGATTGGCCGTCAAAAACCAAGCGTAAAAAAACCCCACGTTAATCTGTTAATATTTAGCCTCGCAATTTTATTGCGTGGGTTTCTTTCTTTTGATTGATTTGATCCGCCTATGGCGGATTGGATTTTTTGATTCCTCCTTCGCCAAGGCTTCGGCGGATCTTCGATTTTTGGGTTTTTTGGGGTTTTTTGGGAATTATTTTTTGGGGCTTTATTCCTTTTTGGGCAGTTAGGGGGGTTTTGGTTCGAACCAAACGCGCAAGTGTTAAGATGGGTAATGCAAAAAGCGTGCAAAAGTGTGGTAAAGCTGCGCACTTTTTGGTACAAAATTGGTAAAAACGCGCGCCTTTTGCGTACTTTGGATTTTGAAACTTGCGCGTTTGATGTGCCTTAGGCACGTAAGTAGCGCCGTCTTACAGACGGCGGAAAAATACAAAATCAAATTCCGCGCTCAAAAGAGGGAGGAGAAAAGTTAAAAGTAAAAAGGAAAGAAGTCAGGAGTCAGAAGTCAGGAGACCCTTCGACAAGCTCAGGGCCTGCAGACGGCGAAATACGGAGAATATGGATTATTCTCTGTTGAAATCCTCAATTCTAAATTTGTTCTATCGCCATTCCCCCCTACTACCTATAATCAAAAAGTCGTAGCGTAGCGCAGATCCCGCACCAAAAAGAAAGTTTGGTGCTGGGTGAATTGGTGCAGGGAAAAGAATCTGTAAACCTAAAATCGAATCGTTCATAAACCTATTAGAGTAAGGAAGAGCATGAAACAATCACCTATGTTCAAACATGCCATTGAGAGTTTTCAACATGGACTAGAACATTATTTGGATGGCTCTGAAAGAAGTCGAAAGTTTGCATTACTACACATTGATCAAGCTATAGAGTTAATGCTAAAAGAAAAAATCGTGCAACTGGGCAAAAGCATTTATAAGAGTGATGGTACTACCCTCTCACTTCATGAATCCTTCAACTCTCTCAAGGATTTAAAGTTGAAAGAACAACCACGCTTGGAAGAGCTCCATGATCTTAGAAACACCGTTCAGCACAAGGGGCTTACTCCAGACCCGGACAGTACTCAATTCTTTATCGAGATTGCAAATGCTTTCGTAAAACGTTTTTTAAAAGAAGAATTAGATATCTCTTATGACTCTATACTTTCCCCAAAATACAGTGTCCTCCTACAAGAAGAAAAACTTCCAGAATTTGAAGGAGTATTTTCTCTATTGGATGCTGCAGAACAAAAAGATAATCCTGTTGAAAAAATCATAACTGTCTATACGGCACTTCAGCGAGTAGTAGATATTTATTCTGTAACATCTGACAAAAAACCTTCTTTTCGGAAGACTTTTAAGGATATCATGAGTGCTAATGGGAATAACCCTCAGACCTTGAAACCATATTTAACTAAAATTATGATTCTAAGAAATAACGTGGTACATAGTGATTATTCACCAACAATTGAAGAAGCTGACTCGTATTATCAAGGAGCTTGGGCTCTACTGCGAAAAGTCGGCATTACAAAGGGATTTAAAGGGTATAGACCAAGAATTGAGGAGCCTAAAGTTTCTTTATGTATACACCATTCAAATGGGCGCGATTGTTGTGGGAGCTTTGTTGCCTTTAATCCAAGTTCCAATCCTTGTGATATCACAGATATCAAACTTACAAGCACTATCCCTTTGCCCCAATTAAACCTTGTGTCCCTGAAAAATCATCCTAGCCGGGGAAAGGTTAGAGGCACGGACCAAAAGTTACCTCTGCCAATCCCCCCCGGTAGGCACCGGGTGTACTTTCGTACCGAGGAAGTGATAGAGCTTTATCGTGGTTTACTTCCCAAAACCACTACTATACAGGTTAGCTTTAATAAGAGCAAATCTGAGCAGAAGACTCTTAATAAGGGAGATACCCATCACTATTCATGAATAGAGAGCCAGAAGAAGTACAAAAAATCTGTGAAACCTGTGGCTGAAATTTGTTTTGAGAATTCGGGTTTTGAAGATTAGATATTATTTAGGATTTCAACAGAGAATAATCCGTGCCATCCGCGAAATCTGTGATTAAATTTGTGCGCAAAAAAACCCCCATGATGTCCCCACAAATCGCTATTTCCCGCCGGTTCTCACTATTTCCCGCTCAACTTCCCTTTCCGCCACTTTATCATTCAGTTGACACCGCTGAAGGCGGAGCAAATTGCACACTAGAGTAATAAGTAAACAGAGGTTTTTGTGTTGTTTTTTGTGAACACGCATCGAATCTTACTGTAGCAAAACGCTTTATGAGTTAGTTGAATGGGCCAATTTGGTAATATAAGCGAAATTACGTTGCTAAAAAGCAACACCAAAAAATCACGACAGAATCGTTTTTTTGTTTGTTGGAACCGATAAAAAGTTCTAAATGACTATTAAAAAAGAGGTTGTGTCAGGGCGGGGCGATTTGCCAGGCAGAGTTCGTTCAGATGGCATACTATTTGCTTCGAAGAGTTCTGTGAGAGTAATAAAAACGGGTGGACTTATGATTTAAGTAGGAGGGTGATAAGATCCGCCCGATTAAAAAAAACGCAAGGCCGCGTTACCGAGACTGAAAAATAAAATCTAAAGCGGTTTGATGTTGCCTTGTTTATATTGAATGGAGCCGGTTCGGAGGAGGACGGCTCCTTTTTTTTGCGCTTTTTCGGGGGGCCAACACGGCAGTAAATATTCGATCTGCAATTTTCGATAAATTTGGTTTAGTGTTTTCCATGCGACAAGTATAATGAACAGCGTGGAAAATGCAGTTTTCAGAATTATCGATGCCAATTTTAACCGCGGGCGCGAAGCGGCTCGTGTTATGGAGGAGTTTTGCAGGTTCGCGTTAAACAATGCCTCCCTGAGCGGCCGAGCAAAGCAGCTTCGTCATGAACTTTCGGCGGCTGTAGAAAAACTGGATTTGGGCAGGCTGATAGCAAGCCGTGATACTTCCGGAGACGTCGGCTGCGGGCTGGAGGTTGATAACCAGCTCCAGAGAAGCGATTTATTAGATTGCCTAACTGCAGCCTGCAAACGCCTTACAGAAGCCCTGCGAGTCCTTGCTGAGATGTCACAGGCGTTGGATCCTGAAGTTGCCAAAAAAATTGAAACCCTGCGTTACACTGCGTATACACTTGAAAAAGACATCTTATTAGCCCACTATCCTGCGGAAAAATTTAAATCTGTCCGGCTGTATGTGATATTGAGCGACAGTTTTCCCGTTGATATTATTCGATTGGCACGGAGTTGCATTGCCGGCGGAGCGGACTGTATTCAGTTACGAGTTAAAAATATGCATGACAATGAACTGCTGGCAATTGCCAAAGAAGTGGCTGCTATCTGCAAAGATGCCGGGGTTCTGAGTATCATTAATGACAGGGTTGATATAGCAGTCGCAGCCGATGCCGATGGAGTGCATCTTGGCCAGGAAGATTTGCCCCTGGCTGAGGCTCGAAAAAGTCAGAGCAAACCGATGATTTTCGGCAAGAGTACTCACTCGCTGGACCAATTGTCTGAGGCGATAGAACAAGCAGCTGTCTATGTGGGCTTAGGTCCCGTTTTTGCAACTGTTACGAAGCCGGATTATGAAGTTGCAGGGCTGGGGTATGTAAAACAGGCAACGGCTGCGCTTAAGAATACCGGCATCAGCCATGTGGCGATCGGCGGTATAACGCTCGATAATATCGATAAGGTCTTAGCCGCCGGTGCTGAGGCAATTGCTGTTTGTTCCGTAGTTTATGATTCTGCAGATCCAGCAGAACTTTGCCTGAAATTAAAGAAAAAAATGCTGTCTTACGAGGACAAATAGTTTTTTTGGATAAGTTGGGCGAAAATCTAGCCGATTCAAGTGAGTTAATAGCAAGAAGTTATCCACGAGCCGGCCGAAAGGTTTTCGATATTACTAAGATCCGCCAAACTCAAGGAGGTTTTTGGTTGAGAAAAACCGACCAGTTGGTATGAGGTTCTATTCTATCGGTTTTGAAGTGAGTCTAAATGCTTTGTTTTGGTGGAGTTGTGAGCGAAGAGAATGGAAATTTGCTTTGGCGACTCAAAGGCATAAAATTACCAGAATTATTTTAAGAATTATCTTTTAGGAGCTCGACGGCAGAGGTGAGTAGATTTTGTTAGAATTATCAACAAGTTATCCACATGCTGGTTGGGATTAAGGCAGCGTTTTATGGCCCAAAACCTTCAGGAATATAGTACAAAAAAAAGACTTTTATACTGTATTTGTTTTGCTGTACTGGATTTATGATGTCACGGGTCTTTGTTGAAATGATATTGGAATATAGCTCAAATTAAAATCGGCAGAGAAGGATTCCTTGAAAAAAAATCAGGCAAGGCTAAAATTCGACGAAGGAATAAATTGATCAACTTGAATTTTTGGAAGGAACACAATGAACAGCACTATCATTAATATTGGTGAGTCGATCCATGCCTCTATCCCCAAGACCGGCGAGGTTATGAAACAGCTGCATGAATTGGGCGCAAACGCTTATGCCGAGCCGAGCGAGCAGTTGGATTATATCAAGGACCTGGTCGAATCGCAGGCCGATGAAGGCGCTGATTATATTGCGGTGAATGTTGACGCATTCGGCGAAAGCGATCCGCAACTCGTAGTTAAGATCATGGTCGAATACGTCAAGCTGGTTCGCAGGTGGGGTAAGGGCGTGCCGGTGTGTATTGACAGCAGCGATGATAACGTTCTTATCGCTGGGCTTAAAGAGTGGTATAGCACGGATAATGAAGCTGGACAGCCTCTTATTAATTCTATCAAAGTCCACACGATGGACGAGATGTTTCCGCTAAAAGCAGAATACGACTATGCGTTTATTGGGATGTTATTGAGTGAGGAGAAAGCAGGCAGTTTGGGTGAGGTGCTGTCGGCTGATGAATTGTTTTCGCTGGCAAAGCGGATTTTCGAAAGGGCGGTTAATGATTATGGTTTTAAGCCTGAGGAAATTTTCTTTGACTCTATGGTTTTTCCATTAGCGATAGATATGCCGATGCAGCCTGGCGTGCCAAGTTATACTCACCGGGCGTTTGAGACGATCAGGAAGATAAAATCTGATGCGAAGATGAAGGGCGTGCACTGCTCGATGGGTATCAGCAATTCGGTTCGCGATTTGCCGGCCAGGAAGATCGGTGTTGCCAGGGCATATGTTGCCAAGGCGATGGAGTATGGCCTGGATGCCGGGATCGTCAACGTTGCCCACCATTATGGCCAGGTTGCCCCGGACGCCGAGCTGGTCAAGCTGGTAGATGCTTTTGCGAAGATGGACGGTTCACCGGAGCAGACGAACGAGGCGATGATGCTGATGGGCAAATTCTGCCAGGAAAACCGCAAAAGCTAATTTTTCACCTGATACAAGATTAGAAAAACCGGCAGGGTGCAGTTTCAAAAATACTGGCGGAATTTAAAGGAGCTGGCACCATAAACAAGGCTCTGCCTAATACATAATGGCACGGGCCCGCTGGTTTTGCCAGCTCCAATTTTTGGCGGATTTTTTTTGTAATCAATAAGTTGTATCAGTCCAGGTAGCCTTTCTTTCGTATCTTCTCTTTGCCCTTTTCAATCACGCCTTCCTGCATCGTATCGAGTTCGCCTTTTGTATCTTCGGCGGCAGGATGAGGATGCTCTTTCATCTCTTCCATTTCTTTGATCATAGCCTTTCGCATCGGGCATTTTTCCATCATTTCCTTAATGTCTTTCTGGATCGCTTCGGTGTCGATTTTTATTTGCACCTCTTTTACGAAATTCAGGTTCTCGTCGAATTTCATAAGCATGTTACCTGCCAGGACAACAACGCCGCCATCTTCTGTTGCGGTTATGGATCTGGCAAACATGGATTGTGCTGTCATTCGGTGCACCGGACACATCGGCGCCATTTTCCATTTATGGTCCATTTTGCCTGCCTGGTGGCGTTCTCTTGCAGAAGATATAGCTATGATGCTCGCCAGCAGCACCACTGCCACAATTACAAACAGTACCTTTTTCATTTTTAAAACCCCCTATTTGAAGAAAATAATTTTAAGGCGAATTTTGGACTGTTTTGAAGACAGTTTCCTCTTCCCCCATTTGTGTAATCTCAAGCGATGCAAGGTTGTGCCTTTCAATAAAGATTAGCACAAAAATGGCGTGAGTCAAAATATCAGGGGCAAAAATTTTCCGTAAAGTGCAAAATCATGATGATAATTATATTGTTGACTTTGAAAAACCCATGAGTTACAAAAAATGTGGCAGGGGACCATTGTGGTCCGGTGCTTTGTGCTGTAAACATCACACAATTAGGGGTTGGAAATATGGATGAGAACGCCGAAAATCCAGAAAATATTGAAGAGCCTAAACCCGCTGAGCCTCAGAAGGCAGCCGAAGCTTCAGAGCCAAAGCAGCAGGAAACCAGTAAAGATGCCCGGATGTGGGCGATGTTCTGCCATCTCATAGGGATGGGCTGGCTGGTTGTCCCGTTTATAGGGGGTGTTATTGGTTCGCTTGTTTTATGGCAGATCAAAAAGGATGAATTCGCCTTCGTTGATGAGCAGGGCAAAGAAGCATTGAATTTCCAGATTTCGATGCTAATATACGCAGCTGTGTCGATGGCACTTGTCTTTATATGCGTAGGGATGTTTTTGTTTCCGCTTGTGGCTGTTGTTGATATGATTTTTGCGTTGATTGCGGCAGTCAAGGCCAACAACGGCGAACACTACCGGTATCCTTTGACTATCCGGTTCGTCAAATAATATTTCGGGAGCTAAATGCATTTTTTTATCAAGCTGATAATCAGTTTGGGTATTATCATTTTTTGCAGCCAGATAGGCCGCAAGCTTCCGACGTTAGCTGGTTTGATCGCGACGATGCCTTTGACAGGCGCAATCGTTTTGGTTTGGTTGTATTTGGATAATCCTGCCAATCGCAGCCTGATGCGCGATTATACCAGGGGTGCTTTGTGGGGGATTGGGCCCAGCATCGCCTTTTTTGTAACCGCTTATATTTGTTTTCGCAGGCAGCTTAATTTTACGGTCGTACTTTCGGCGAGTTTTGCCGTATGGGTGGTTGGCGCTATTATTCATCAGTGGTTTTTGAGTAAATAATCAGAACTGCTTTTAGATGCGGCTGCCGGGGCCGGCTTTCTCTGTTCTACCTTGCAAAATCCGCCCCTATTGCTATCATGGTCTAAATGGCTAAAGGTTCCGGCAAGAAAAAAGATTCGTTTGGCCCAAGAATAATCAATAAAAAGGCCTATCGTGATTTTGAACTGGTTGAGAAGTTCGAGGCCGGACTTGTATTGTTGGGCACGGAGGTAAAGAGCCTGCGTGACGGCAAGGCTGATCTTGACGGGTCCTATGCCAGAGTTGACGCAGGCGAGTGTTGGCTTGTAGGCAGCAAGATTACTCCGTATGCCCAGGCCGGCATGAATAATCATGAGCCTTTGCGCAAGCGTAAAGTTCTGCTTCACAAGATTCAGTTGCGAAAGATAACAACCAAGCTTGAGCAGCGGGGTTTTACGCTCGTGCCGTTGCGGATTTATTTTAACAGCAGGGGCCTGGCCAAGGTTGAACTGGCCCTTGCCTGCGGCAAAAGACAGTTCGACAAGCGCAAGCAAATCCAGCAGCGCGAACAGAAAAAGGATCTGGACAGGAATATGAAACGATATCGCAGTTGATAAGGAGTTTTTCATAATGGCTGAAAAAGATGACAACCAAGAGAAAAAGATCATAGTTGATGAAGATTGGAAGGACCAGGCCCATAAGGAAAAAGACAAGCTTGCCTCTGAGCAGGAAAAACAGCAAACAGAACAGGAAAATGCGCCCTTGCCTCAAGCCGATTTTGCCGCCTTGGTGAGCATGCTTATTACGCAGACGTTTTTTGCGTTGGGTTTTGTTGGCCAGTCCGATCAAGAAGAAAAACCCGAGCCTGACTTAAAGCTGGCAAAGTATTTGATAGATATGCTTTCTACTCTTGAGGAAAAAACCAAGGGCAATTTGGCCGATGACGAACAGAAAATGCTTACCGATGCCTTGTATCAACTCCGCATCAGCTATGTCAAACTTGCAGAAGGGGAATAGTTTTGGCAAATATCCTTGATAAAATCATCGCTGACAAGTGCATTGAGGTTGACCAGCTAAAAAAGCAGTTTAGCCTGGAAGAGCTTAAGGAAAAAACGGCGTCGCTTGCTAAATGCCGCAATTTTTATAAGGCTGTGACCAAACGCAGCCAGCGGGGTATCAATGTTATCGCCGAGGTAAAAAAAGCTTCGCCTTCGGCTGGTGTTATCAGAGATGACTTTGATCCTGTTAAGATAGCCAGTATATATAAAAAATGCCGAGCCGACGCGATAAGTGTTTTGACCGACGAAAAATATTTCCAGGGCAAACTCGAATATATCGGGCAAATCGGGCAAGCTGTGGATTTGCCGATCCTGCGAAAAGATTTCATCATTGATAAATGGCAGGTTTATGAATCGCGGGCAGCGGGGGCCGATGCCATATTGCTGATTGCCGAGATACTAAAACCCAGCGAACTTATGGATTTGCTGATTTTAGCAAATGAACTTACGATGACTTGTTTGGTAGAGGTTCATGACGCTGATTCATTGCTTGCGGTTCGCAGTGTGATTGGATTTCCAAAGAAAAAATACAGTTTGATAGGAATTAATAATCGCCAACTGCAAACGATGGAAGTCGATGTCAATACATGCCTGCGGTTGGCCGAATTAGTCGATGATAAAAACGAGCTTGTTGCTGAAAGCGGCATTAAGACGCGTTCCGATGTTAAAAAATTGAAATTAGCAGGCGTTAGAGGTGTTTTGATAGGCCAGACTTTGTGTGCAAGTGATGACATAGAAGAAAAGTTTAAAGAGTTATTTGATTAAAGCCAATGCCCGAGTATATAATTTTTGGGTCTATAGGAATACTGATGGGGGTCTTCGGGGGTTTCCTCGGAATAGGCGGCTCGGTTGTAATGATTCCTGCAATGGTTTTTGTGTTTGGAGAAAATCAACATCTTTATCAGGCCTCGGCGATGATTTGCAATTTTTTTGTAGCAGGTTCGAGTGTTTTAGTTCATAAAAAACAACAAGCGATAGTATTTGATGTGGTCAAGTGGCTTATCCCCTCCGCGGCAGTCGGCATTTTGATCGGTGTTGCTGTGAGTAATAGCTGGATGTTCGCTCGAGAAAGAAGCTATCTACTGGCTCGGCTGTTCGGAGCCTTTCTGGTGTATGTCGTTATTTATAATTTATCGAAGCTTCGTTCACACGATGGCGGCGATGACGGAATGGAGCTTTCCGGCTGTCGCAAATCGATTCGGTTAACAATATTGAGCGGCCTTTTAACTGGCATATTGGCGGGATTGTTCGGAATGGGGGGAGGTACGATTTGCATTCCGGCCCAGCAGATTTTTTTAAAAATGCCGCTTAAAAGGGCCATCAGCAACTCAGCTGCGACAATTGCTTCTGTTGCATTGATCGGAGCTTTTTACAAAAACGCCACGCTCGGAGATCACGGCATTGAGTTGATGGATTCTATCCGAATAGCGGCGGTTGTTTTTCCAACTGCCATCATCGGCGGGCTGTTAGGAGGCAGGCTCATGCACAAGCTTCCTAAAGATTTTGTCAGAGTGGTCTTTGTAATATTAGTAATAACAGCCAGCATTAAATTGCTTTTGGTGAAAGGAGCATCCTGATCGTGCTTGAAAGGACCGTTTTTTTTCTTCTGGCTATTATTGGCGCCGTTGGTTTCGTGCAGTCACTTCGATTGGCTCAGTTTAAAAAGTGCAGACTTTATGCCGTTGCCGCGATCAATTACTGCTTTGCCGCAGCGGTGTTTGCGTGCTGGGTGGTTTTTGGCAGAATAACTATTTGCCTTGACGTTCTGGCTGGAGGTCTGCTTTGCGGATGTATTTTCGGCACGACTTTTTTCCTTCTTCTTTACTGCCTGAACGAAATGGGCGTTGGCAAGACCGTTACCACAATTAATCTTGCCCAGGCCATACCGATACTTGCAAGTATAATCATCTGGGGCGAAAGGCCGGGCGTTCTCACGGGCGCAGGAATCGTTTTTGCAGGCGTTGCGATACCACTTATTCTGCTGCCTAAGATGCAGAATCAGCAGCGAACTTCGGTTGGCGGGGTTATAGCACTTGCGGTATTGTTTTTTACTCAGGGTGTTGTCTATACAACTTTTAAATGGTTTGAAAGTTTGCATCGGCCTGGCGAAAAATCGGTGCTGCTGATGGGGCTTTTCGCGGCTGCTGCTTTGATAACGGTTATTGTAGCGATATTCAGCAAAAGCAAACCAACTGCCAGAGACTGGTTTGGAGGATTTGTGATCGGCGGGTTTAATGTTTTGGGTAATGTTGCCCTTCTTACAGCCCTTGCTTTAGCTGCAGCCAACGTAGCTTTGCCGACGATTACAGCCTTAGTGGTGGTCCTTAACGCGTTGTGCAGCATGTGGTTCTGGTCGGAAAGATACGCCAAAAGAACCTATCTGGGCCTGGCCCTTGCCGTCATCGCGGTACTGCTGGTCAACCTCTAAGCGGGACCAGCAGATTTTTTCTTTTGTTGTTTTTGGATTTTTGCCCACAGGTCACGCAGGCCGACGGTGCGGTTAAAAATCAGTGAATCCTTGGAAGTATCCTGGTCGATGCAGAAATAGCCTAACCTTTCGAATTGGAATCGGTCCAGCGGCTTGGCGTCTTTTAAAGACGGTTCAACGTAGCAGGTTGTTAGAACTTCCAACGATTTAGGATTTAGATTGGAAGTGAAATCTTTGCCATCTTCTGCATCGTCAGGGTTTTGGCTGGTGAAAAGATTGTCGTATAGCCTGACTTCGGCTGGCAAAGCGTGTTTGGCTGAGACCCAGTGGAGAGTTGATTTGACTTTTCGGCCGTCGGGAGAGTCGCCGCCCTTCGTAGCCGGGTCGTATGTGCAATGCAGTTCAGTAATTTCGCCGTTTTCATCCTTAACCACGTCGGTGCAGGTAATGAAATACGCATATCTCAGTCGGACTTCTCGGCCGGGCGACAAGCGGAAAAATTTCTTAGGCGGATCTTCCATAAAGTCATCGCGTTCGATATACAGCTCTTTAGAAAACGGGACCATGCGTGTGCCCGCAGCTGGGTCTTCGGGATTATTGATCGCTTCCAGTTCTTCGGTCTGGTCTTCGGGATAGTTGTCGATAACTACCTTGAGCGGGCGGAGTACGGCCATCACTCTGGTCGAATGTTTGTTCAAATCCTGACGCAGGCAATGTTCCAGAAGCGCAATATCGATAGTACTGTTGAATTTATTTACGCCGATGACTTTGCAAAAGCTTCGAATCGATTCCGGCGAATAACCGCGGCGTCGCATCCCACAAATGGTCGGCATGCGCGGGTCGTCCCAGCCGGTCACATGGCCCTGCTGGACCAGTTGAAGCAGTTTCCGTTTGCTCATCACGGTATAAGTCAGATTCAGGCGGGCAAATTCGATCTGCTGCGGATGATAAATGCCCAACTCGTCGAGGAACCAGTCGTACAAAGGCCGGTGATTTTCAAATTCCAGCGTGCAAATCGAATGCGTAATTTTTTCAACCGAATCTTCCAGCCCATGCGCCCAGTCATATGTCGGATAAATACACCACGCATCGTCTGTTCGGTGATGGGCTGCGTGCAGGATGCGATACATGATCGGGTCGCGCATGTTAACATTGGCCGAGGCCATATCGATTTTTGCCCGCAGCGTTTTTGAACCGTCAGGAAATTTACCCTTTCTCATTTGTTCAAAAAGCTCGAGATTTTCCTCGATACTGCGGTCGCGATGTGGGCTGTTTTTTCCCACTTCGGTCAAGCTTCCTCGATATTCTCTGATTTCCTCTGCTGTCAGGTCGCAGACGTAAGCGCTGCCTTTCTTAATAAGGCCAACGGCGTATTCGTACATCTGCTCGAAATAGTCGGAAGCGAAATAAAGTCGGTCCTGCCAGTCCCAGCCGAGCCATTGAACATCCTTCTTTATTGCCTCGACATATTCGGCCTCTTCCTTGATCGGATTGGTATCGTCGAATCGCAAATTGCATAGGCCGCCTTTATTTTCGGTTGCTATACCGAAATTCAGGCATATCGCCTTGGCATGGCCTATGTGCAGATGACCGTTCGGTTCCGGCGGAAATCGTGTATGGACCCTGCTGTCGTTTTTGTTTGCCTTGGCGTCTTCTGCGACAATTGTCCGCACAAAATCAAGCTTTGCTGCTTTTTCGTTTTCTGCGGCGCTATCCTGTTGTTCATTTTTTGAGTTCACTTAATGACCTTGCTTTGGATTTGCCTAAGGAAAAAATCAAACGTATTATTAGTAAAATAATTTAGCATATTACTACTATCGCGGAAAGATAAAACCGCCGAATAACTTTTTCACACTTTCGATATGTTTTTAACCCAGCCGGTTGGGTTCTGTGTCATCGATCCCAATTTGCAAGCGAACCTCTTTTGTGCATTGACATGAGGGCGCTTTACAAGTATCCTAATTTGGTTTAAAGCCTGATGTTGCCGGGAGTTCTAACTAATGATAGTTACGAGATTTGCGCCATCTCCAACGGGTTATTTACACGTGGGTGGTGCCCGTACGGCTTTGTTCAACTGGCTCTGGGCCAAGCGAGCCGGCGGAAAGTTTATACTTCGTATCGAAGATACCGATGTCAAACGCAGCACGCCGACAGCAACTAAGCAGGTAATTGAAGACCTGAGATGGCTTGGCATCGATTGGGATGAGGGTCCGGAAGTGGACGGCCCGAATGGTCCATATCTGCAGTCCCAGCGCCGTGATATTTACAATGAGTATCTGAAAAAGCTGCTCGATTCCGGCCAGGCTTATTACTGTTTCGATACGCCTGAAGAACTCGATGAGCTTCGCGCCAAGGCTACGGCGGAAAAAAAGACTTTTATATATCCTCGCCCCAAGGTTTTCCCTGATTCCAAAGAGGCAGACAAGGCACGCCAGGAAAACAGGCCCGTAGTCGTTCGTCTTGTAATGCCGGACGAAGCCATAATCGTAAAAGATATTGTTCGAGGCGAAGTTACATTTGCGGCTGGGGCGTTCAGCGATTTTATAATTCAGAAATCCGATGGATTTCCAACATATCATTTTGCCTGCGTAGTGGACGATGAGTTGATGGGCGTAACTGACGTTATTCGCGGCCAGGAACATTTGATGAATACCCCCAGCCATCAGGCTTTGCAAAAAGCGTTGGGTTTTAAAACGCCGACTTACGCCCACATGTCCGTTACTGTCAGCGATACCGGCGGAAAGCTTTCAAAACGAGAACGACCAAAAGCTCTGCGCAATACAATCGCTGCGTTGAAAGATATTGACCTGGAAAAACTGGCTCATGTGGCTAAGATTAGCACCGAGCAGGTGCAAAGTTTTTTGGCGTCAAAGACAACCCCCGACATGCCGGGTATCGACGCGATGGCCGAGTATCTGGGCGTTTCTCTGCCTGAGATTAATGTTGTTGATTTCTTCAAGAGCGGCTATCTGCCTGAAACCATGGTGAATTTTCTCGCTCTTTTAGGCTGGAATCCGGGCGACGACCGTGAAATAATGCCGCTTGCCGAATTAATCCAGGCGTTTGATCTGACACGCCTTACCAAGACCAACAGCCTGTTCGATAGAAAAAAACTCCTTGCCTTCAACACCGAACACATCGGCATGGCAGAGGCTGAAAAATTGTTGCGGCACTTTAAAGACTATCTCAAGGTTAACAGCTCGCCTTTATTAAAAGCCAATGATGAATTGTTGGCCGAACTTTTGAAAGCTAATAAAGGCGCGCGTACGCTTGCTGAGATCGAAAAGAAAAGTAAATTTCTTTTCGTTGAAAACGACAAAATTAAATACGACGAAAAGGCGGTTAAAAAAGTACTAAAAAAGCATGATGGTCTTGCGATGCTTAAAATAGTTCGAGATAAATTAGCGGTGATGGATGAGCTTACAGAAGAAAAGATCGAAACGATGCTTCGTTCGCTGGCCGAGGAAAAACAGGTTGGCCTTGGCAAGGTTGCTCAGCCTTTGCGCGTTGCCATTTGCGGAACAACTATCAGCCCGCCTATTTTCGATTCGGTAAAAATGCTGGGCAAAGAAGATACCCTGGCAAGGATAGACATTGCTCTGGAAAAATTCAGAAGCGAAACGTAAATCAGGAAAGGACAGAAGATGTCACTGTTAGTAACCGGTTCAATCGCCATCGATACCGTTAAGACCCCATACGGCAGGAGTCAGGATTGCCTTGGCGGCTCGGCTATATATTTCAGCATGGTTGCCAGTTTCTTTGGGCCTGTCAGGCTTCTGGGTGTGATTGGTGAAGATTGCCCATTCGATTTTGCCGAAGTTTTTAAAGGCAGATCCGTTGACCTGCATGGCTTGGAGAAAAGGCCTGGCAGCAAGACCTTTCGCTGGTCCGGTTCGTATCATGGCGCGATGAATGAAGCAGAAACCGATGGTGTTGAACTGAATGTTCTTGCAGAAGCCCCGCCTGTTGTTCCGGATGCTTATAAGGACAGCAAATATGTTTTTCTCGCAAACACATCTCCAGCTCTTCAGCAGCAATTACTCGAGCAGATAAATGGCCCTGATTTTGTTGCAGCCGACACGATGAACTGCTGGATAAAGAATAATCTTGAAGAATTAAAACAACTGCTAAGCAGGATAAATGCTTTGGTTATAAATGATGGCGAGGCGAGATTGTTAACCGAAGAGTCGAATCTGATAATTGCCGCTGAGAAGATTCTGGAGATGGGTCCGAACGTTGTAATTATCAAAAAGGGCGAACACGGTTCGATGATGTGCAGCAAGGAAGGGCAGATATTCAACCTGCCTGCTTTTCCATCCAAACAGGTTAAGGATCCCACCGGTGCCGGCGATAGTTTTGCCGGTGCGTTTATGGGTTATCTGGCTGAAAGAGACCACAGCGACTTTTCGGTGTTAAAAAAGGCTGTAGCTTATGGTACCGTTGCCGCCTCTTTCACGATCGAAGAGTTTTCGCTTCAGGGCCTTAACATTATCAGTAGAGGCGAGATCGATGACAGGTTCGATCTTCTAAGGCAGATAACCGAATTTTAACGACCTGAGGATTTTGGCCTGATGAGACTGTTTGTCGCTGTAGATATTGATGATAAAATCAGAAATGCGATGGCGGATTTACAAAGTAAGCTTAAAGGCAGCGGTTCTTTTGAAAAAAAAGAAGCCAAGTGGATCGACCCGAAGCTGGTTCATCTGACATTGAAATTTCTTGGCGAAGTAAAAAACGAAAAAGCACCCATTATTTGCAAGGCCGTTCAGGAAGTCGCCGACAGGCATGAAAGTTTTTCCATCGATGTGAAATCGGTTGGTTGTTTCGGCAGGCCTGCCAAAGTAGTATGGGTCGGAATTGAAAAAGCCGATTCTCTGGTTAACCTGCAGCAGGACGTTGAACAGGCTTTGGCAGATGCTGGCTGGCCTCCGGAGGCCAGACAATTCAGCCCGCACCTGACGATTTGCAGAGTGAAAAATCTAATTGCGGGAAAAAAACTCGGTGAGTTGGTTAAAAATTATACCGATTTGCAGCTTGGGTCAGTTTGGATCGATTCGGTTCGTGTTTACAGTAGTGAATTGACATCGACAGGCCCAATTTATACAGTGATCAGTGAGATGAAACTGTAATAATTAATACAAGGATGTTATATAGGAGAAGATGATGGTAAAAACAAAATCTAAAAAAACTGACGCATCTGAAAAAACAAGCGGCACAGGCACGGCTCTGGAGCGGGCCATTGCCCAGATAGAAAAGCAATACGGCAACGGTGCGATAATGCAAATGGACGAGCATCATTACGCCAAGATCGAAGGCATACCGACCGGCTCACTTTCACTGGACATCGCCCTTGGTGGCCGTGGAATTCCTCGAGGAAGGGTCACTGAATTGTACGGGCCCGAATCGTCCGGCAAAACCACTTTGGCACTGCACGTCATTGCAAGCGCTCAAAAGGCAGGCGGCGTCGCGGCATTTATCGATGCTGAGCACGCCCTGGATGTAACCTGGGCAAAAAAGCTTGGTGTTGATGTTAGTAGTTTGCTTGTAAGCCAGCCTGATACGGGCGAGCAGGCTCTGGATATCGCTGAGATGCTGATAAAATCCAATTCGGTCGATGTAATAGTTGTCGATTCCGTCGCGGCTCTTGTGCCGGCAGCGGAAATGCAGGGCGATATAGGCGATAAGCATATTGGCCTGCAGGCAAGACTGATGAGCCAGGCGATGCGAAAACTAACAGGCGTTATTAGCAAAAGCAAAACCTCACTTATCTTCATTAATCAGATTCGCATGAAGATCGGTGTGATGTTTGGCAATCCAGAAACAACTACCGGCGGCAGGGCGTTGAAATTCTATAGCACGATTCGACTCGACGTCAGACGAATATCTACCATTAAGGACAATGTCAATGCCATAGGCACCAGGGTGCGGGCCAGAGTTGTTAAGAACAAGATAGCACCGCCTTTTCGCGATGCGGAGTTCGATATTATGTTCGATAGCGGCATCAGTTACGAAGGCGACTTGATCGATTTGGGAATTAGCTGCGATGTAGTTCAAAAAAGTGGTGCCTGGCTTAATTACGGCAGCACCAGGCTCGGTCAGGGCAGGGAAAACGCAAAAGTATTCCTCGCCGAGAACAAGGATTTAACTGAAGAACTCAAACAAAAGATACTGATCGCCAAGGGCCTGATAGAAGAATAGAAACAAATTACAGATTTACAGTTTTGGAATGCAAAGTGCTGACGTCGAACCAGATAAGAAGTTCATTTATAGATTTTTTTAAAGATCGCGACCATAAGTTCATCCCGAGTTCACCGGTCGTTCCTATCGGCGATGAGACGCTTCTTTTTACAAACGCTGGAATGAACCAGTTCAAGGATATTTTTCTTGGCCTTAGCAGCCCGGACTGCGATCGTGCCGCCAACAGCCAAAAATGCATTCGTGTCAGCGGCAAGCACAACGACCTCGAAGAGGTAGGCATTGACACCTACCACCACACCTTCTTTGAGATGCTGGGCAACTGGTCATTTGATGACTATTTCAAAGCCGAGACAATTCAGTGGGCGTGGGAGCTTTTGACGGACGTCCTTGGAATCGACCCCGACAAACTCTGGGCGACGGTTTTTGAAGGAAACAAAACCGACGGTTTGGCATTCGACGAAGAGGCCTTCGATCTATGGCCAAAGGTCACATCCATATCGCCCGACAGAGTGCTGCGTTTCGGAAAGAAAGACAATTTTTGGGAGATGGGTCAGGTCGGTCCCTGCGGGCCATGCAGCGAAATACATATCGACCTTGGTCCTGAGATGTGCGACAAGAAAAATGTGCCGGGCCATAAATGCGTCGTCAACGCAGGCTGCGCAAGGTTCATTGAGCTTTGGAACCTGGTCTTCATCCAGTTCAACAGAGACGGAGACGGCGTGCTCACACCTTTGGGCGCAAAATATGTGGATACCGGCGCGGGCCTTGAAAGAATAACCGCCGTTTTGCAGAACAAAAAAAGCAATTACGACACCGATCTGTTTATGCCATTAATCGAGGCAATTACTGAAATCAGCAAACACAAATACAGCTCGAAACTGGAAAGCAAAACCGACAGTGCCTTTCGAGTCATCAGTGACCACATACGTTCCATGGTCTTTTCTATAACCGACGGCGTTACGCCCGGCAACGACGGCAGGGGATACGTCGTCCGACGAATACTTCGCCGTGCTGCAAGGTTCGGCAGAGTCCTCGGAATGCACGAGCCGTTTATGTATAAATTGGTCCCGGTTGTTTGCGATTGTCTGGGCGATGCGTTTGGCGAAGTCAAAGATCGCAGCGAGTTTGTCGCAACGGTTATCGAAGCAGAAGAGGCAAGCTTTGGCAGGACCCTCGACAGAGGCCTGGAGATTTTCTCGACAGCTGCTAAAAAAACCCTTAAAGCCAAAGACAAAACTATAACCGGCGAAGATGCTTTTCAGTTATACGACACCTATGGCTTTCCGCTGGATCTCACCCAGCTCATGGCAAGAGAGCAGGGCATGAAAGTTGATACCGATACTTTTGAAACGCTTATGCAGGCCCAGCGTGACCGGGCCCGTGCAGCCCAGAGAACAACTTCAGTTGCGTCCGTCTTGGCAGGCGGCGAACTGCCCGCTACAGATGACTCTGCCAAATACCAGACCGACGCCTGCAAAAGCAGAATTGTGGGCATAATTGACGACCAGGGCTACAGAACCCAGGGCCAGGCAACCGAGCAAACAGGCCAAATCGGAGTCGTCCTTGAAAAGACATGTTTCTACGCCGAGGCCGGCGGACAGGTTGGCGACTGCGGTGTGATAGCTTCAGAGGAAAGTAAATTCATTGTCGAGCAGACCGAAAAAATCGCGGATTGCATTATTCATAAAGGCCAGGTCGCCGAAGGAACACTTTCAATTGGCGACGAGGTAACCGCAACTGTTGATAAGAATAGAAACGCCAGCAGGAAGAACCATACCGCTACGCATCTTTTGCAATGGGCTTTGCGGGATGTTCTCGGCGAATCGGTAACCCAGCAGGGAAGCCTGGTTGGGCCTGAATATCTGAGGTTCGATTTTACTTATCCGAAATCACTGACCAAAGAGGAAGTTAAAAAAGTCGAACAACTGGTGCACGAAAAGATTGCTGTAGATATGCCTGTAGTTTGCAAAACGATGGCAATTGCTAAGGCGCAAAAACTTGGCGCGATGGCTTTGTTTAATGAAAAATACGGCGACCAGGTTCGGGTGGTAGCAATTGGCGCCGAAGAAGAAATCAAACAAGCTTTTTCGCGAGAGTTCTGCGGCGGAACGCACGTCGATAATACCAGCCAAATTGGCGGCTTTAAAATAATCAAAGAGGAAAGTATTTCTGCGGGGGTTAGGAGGATAACGGCATTGACTGGCGAAGGTTTAAATAAATTTTTCGAGCAGCGCAGTGAAATCGTAGACCAGCTTACAGAACTTTTAAAAACGTCGCCTGAGGATCTGGTTGACAGAATCCAGCGTCTTGTAAAAGACAACAAGAAGCTTGCAAAGGAGCTTAAATCCGCAGCTAAAGGCGGTGGCAGCAGCGGTGTGATGGTTGAAGCGAAAAAGCTTCTGGATGCTTGTGAAAAAATCGGTCAGACGTCTGTTATCATCGGTCAATTGCCAGCCGGTTCGGTTGAACAGGCCCGGGCCGCAGTCGATATGCTTAAGAAAAAGGCCAAATCCGCTGCGATTGTGCTCGGCATGGCAGAAGACGACAAGGTGATACTGCTTGCAGGCGTAAGCGATGATTTAATCAAAAAGGGTTTGAGGGCCGGCGATATAGTCAAACAAATCGCACCTATAGTCCAAGGCAGCGGCGGCGGAAGAGCCCACCTTGCCCAGGCTGGCGGAAAAAACCCCGCTAAAATAAAAGACGCACTGGCAAAAGCCACAGAAATAATTAAAGAAAAGTTAGCCAGCGAATAATCTGCAGGTGAGGTTGATAAAATTCAGATGTCTCAGCAAAGCGATGAAAAACCTTCCTTTAACCCTTTGCTTTATCCCGTCAGTGTGGGAGGCCTGGTGCATCTGATAATAATCACGACGTGTTTTTATGTCAGAAATTATCTGCATAGTTTATCGCAAGGGGCGGTGTTCATGACTCCATTCTTGGTGTTATGTTTGCGCGTCATATTCGCAATTCTGGTTATTGCTCTCGGCTATTTTTTTTATTACCTTGCAGAGTGTGTCAGGGATAGCGCCAAAGCTGGAACCAGAGCCCCTGCTTCGATTAATAACGCGCCCGGCTGGAATGAGTTGTTGTCGGAGTTTGGCTTTGCGGTACTTGCATTTGCGGGATGTTTTCTGCCGGCAATGCTTATCTATGGCAATACGGGAAATCTTGACGCGAAATTATGGACGGCACTGGCGGTAGGGATGTGGTTTTTCCCAATGCTTTACCTAAGGGCGGCTCTTTTTTCTGAGTTGAGAATGTTCAATCCATTTGAAATGATAAGATCCATTGCTAAGACCTTTGTTGACTACCATCTTCTGGTTGTGGGCTTAATATTTGTTGCAGACGCGTTTGTCGTTACCCAGAAATATCTCCAAAACGCGCCATTTATATCGAATCTTCTGCTGCCCCTATTTATATATCTTTCTATGGTTTGCGCACACCTGATCGGCAGATACTATTTAAAAAACACAGCTACGCTTAATTGGGATGTTTTGTAAAGTTAATCTTCTGTGCGAACTTTGACGCTTTTTGCATGGGCGTCGAGGCCTTCGATTTCCGCCAACCTGATAATATCCCCAGCACTTTCTGTAAGTTGTTTTTTACTGTATTCAATAATACTTGTGGCCTTGATAAAATCGTTAGCGCTTAGAGCGCTTGAGAACAAAGCACCTCCCGCGGTGGGTAGTACATGGCTGGGCCCCGCCCAGTAATCGCCAACAGCTACAGGCGAATAGTCGCCAATAAATATCGCCCCCGCATTTTCGATTTTATCAGCAATTTTTTTATTTTTCTCGCCGCACTGAATTTCCAAATGTTCAGAAGCGAACCTGTTGGCCCATTCAACGATGTCATCGAGATTCTCGAACACTGCGATTTTGCCATACTTCTCAAGGCAGCGGCCTATTTCTTCCGCTCTGGCGAGTTTGGCCAACTGCACCTCTAATTCGCTTACAACTTTTTCCGCGAATTTCTGCGAGTTTGTAAACAGGATTGCACTACCAGGAGCGTGTTCTGCCTGGCTTAGCATATCGGCTGCAATCCAGACGGGGTTTGCTTGTTCGTTTGCGATTATTAAGACCTCGCTCGGCCCAGCTACGGAGTCAATGCCGGTCATTCCAAAAACTGTTCGCTTGGCCATCTGGACCCATTGGTTGCCAGGCCCGACGATTTTGTTAACATTATTAATAGTTTCCGTTGAAAATGCCAAAGCTGCCACGGCTTGGGCGCCTCCTATGCGATAGACCTCGGTGATTTTCAATTCGCAGCAAACCGCCAGAATTACCGGATGAATACTACCGTTATGTCTCGGCGGTGAAACCACAGCTATTTCTCTTACGCCTGCCACCTGCGCAGGTACCGCAGTCATTACCACCGTCGAGGGCAGCGGAGCAGAAGCCCCCGGCACACAAATACCAACTCGCGTAATGGGTGTATATTTTATACCCGGATGCTTGTTTTGTTTTTTGTTGCCAATAAAAATCTCTTCCTGATATTTTCGAACGTTCTCGATTGCCTGAAGAATCGAAGCCCAAAGCTCGGGCTCATCTGATTTGATTTCAGCGTGTGCTTTTTTCAGTTCCTGTTGAGATACTCGAAACTGTTCTGGTGTCAGCTTAACACCATCAAACTTTTCCGTATACTCTGCAACAGCCTTGTCGCCTTGACCTGCAACACCATAAATAATACTGTTTAGCTGTTTGGCTCGGTCGTCGCCGGGCCCAAACATCGAAGCCTGCATCGTCTCAAAACGAAGTCTTATTAATTTTTTTATAAAGTCAGGCTGTTTATGAGAAATCAGGATTTGTTTTAATTCCATACTAAAGCGCCCCTGGTTTATTTTTGGAAGTTGCCGTAACTGTAAATCCTGGTGGCTCTTTGGAGCAATAAATAGTGCCGGCCCTGGTATGTTGTCAAAATTGCAGCTATCTTATAATGCAGTTTGTCAGGATAACTTGCTTGTTCCTGTTCTATTTTTTCCAGTACCTGACATGGCAGCAGTTCGAATGAAAGATTTTCTATATTACGCCCCATCGCGTTAATCCTGAATATGCTCAAGTCGCCATCAGACTGTTTAGCGATAAAGCCGCTTCTGCCGACAAGAATCGAATCCTTCCCGGAGGCCAATGCCTGTTCTAGTTGGGCAAGATTTACCACTCGCTGGGGCTTTAGCATTTGCATTACATCTTTAGGAATGGTTATGCTGTCTTTTGGCTCAGGGTCTACCAGTTTTGCGGGAGTTTTTTGCCCCTGTGGCGCATGTGTGTTAGTCTCAACTTCTCTCAAGGGCAAAAAATAAGCTGGGAAAATAAAATTTAGTCCCTGGTATTTTACTATTCTGCCCCAAAGTTTGTAACTAACAGGTTTGGCTTTTTTTGTCTCAGGGATCATCTTTGCCAGAGTGCTCGATGCCAACAATTCAATAGATCGACCGGCTTTAACCGTGCTTCTGCCATCTGATAAATCCGAGTAGAGTTGAAAATACCATTTTTCTGCCTGCCAGATCAATTTACCATTGACGCCGGCTAAAACGAAGCTGTCTTTCAGTAAGCTGGGTTTGTCTTTGCCGCTGCCTCGTTCGGACTGAGCGCAAAGAGTTGTTGCGATTACACAACTAACAAGAGCTATAAGCAAAACTTTATTTATCGAAGTTCTTTTCATTGAATTTGCATAAAATATCAATCGCCTCTTTAGGCCCGTCTGCCAAATGTAAACACTGCAGACTATCAGGGTCATCGGTCGCAATCAAATCAAGCAAGGGTTGCCAAAACCTGCCTATAAGTATAATCGGCTTTTGGTCGTTAAGAAAGCCTTTGTTTTTCAGTTCCCAGCTTTCTGCCAACTCCAGAAGCGTGCCCGTTCCTCCCTGCAGAACAATATATCCGCAGCCAAGTTTAACAAGCGTATCCAGCCGTTCCTGCAGCGATTTTGTGGAAATCTCGCGGGTTATGTATTCGTTTGCCGAGCTTCGCTTAAAGGCCAAACACGTCACCCCGACCACTTCTCCGCCGGCTTCAGCCGCACCTTTTCCAGAAGCCTGCATTACTCCGCCATAGCCGCCATTGGCGACAACAAAACCATTTTCGGCAAGCGCTTTGCCTATTTTGTAAGCCGTTTGGTAGATTTTCTCACTTGGTTTGGCCCTGCTGGTTCCGAAAACAGTTACAATCTTTTCGCTCATTTTGTTTTGTCGCCAGTGTAGTTGAGCAACCCGCCTGAAAGTAAAATCTCTCTGTCTCTGCTGGAAAGAATTAGTTTGCCGACAAACTCGAACGCGCTGGTTTTATTAGTAATCGTCACCTGCTCGCTGTTCTTTACAGCTTCGAGCAGATTATCAATTTCAAGCTCATCATCGGTATTGATCTTATCGTAATCTGTGGCATCGGCGAATTCTATCGGCACTATCGCAAAGTTTATCAGGTTAGCCTTGTGGATTCGCTCGATGCTTTTTGCGATCACCGCTCGCAGGCCAAGATACATCGGGCAAAGTGCGGCGTGTTCTCTGGATGAACCCTGACCGTAGCTCTCGCCCGCAACTACCACGCCTGCAACGCCTTTTGCTTTTAAAGCGAGTCCGCGATCCGCAAAAGTTGCTTTGCCCTTTTCATTGAAACAATCAAAAACCACCTTCGCATATTCAGGCACATTCGAGCGATACTTTAAAAACGCTCCCGCCGGCATAATATGGTCAGTGGTGATCTTGTCGCCGCATTTAAGAAGAACTTTGCCGATGAGTTTTTGCGGCAGTTTTTTCGCTGACTCCGGCACGACAATCGTTGACGCCCGCATAACTTCTGCACTTTTAAGCTCGGATTTGCTCAAAGGCGCCTCGATCATACTATCGTCGATCAGAAAATGCTCAGGCAGTCCGATTTTGGGATATTCAATTGCCAAAAGAGTGGGCAGCGTCCGTGGGTCAGTAAGTTTACCCACCAAAGCAGAAGCTACAGCTGTTTCAGGACTCACCAGATAAACCTCGTCGTTGCCCGTTCCGCTTCGCCCGGCAAAGTTTCTGTTAAATGTACGCAGACTGAGCACGCCTTCGGCAGGCGAAAATCCCTGCCCGATACACGGCCCGCAGCCCGATTCCAGAACCCTTGCACCTGCGGCTATAATATCGGCAAGGCAGCCGTTTCTTGCAAGCATATTCAAAACCTGCCTGCTGCCCGGTGCGATCGCAAACTCGATCAGGTTATTTATTCTCCGGCCCTTTAACGCTTTTGCCACCATCACCAAATCACAATAGCTTGAATTGGTACAGCTGCCGATGATTACCTGGCCAATTTCAGCACCTGTAATTTGACTCACTGTTTTGACATTATCCGGCAAAGACGTACACGCCGGCATGGGGGTTGGTCTCTATCGTTGCATCCACTTCGAGGATACTTATTATGAGTACAAAATCATGAATGAAGGCATCTGGAT
>SDBV01000964.1_pt1 | contig 42326 bp, 33 predicted proteins | sample 2277081 | NCBI WGS metagenome assembly SDBV01 (sample SAMN10402039, study PRJNA504765) | marine sediment metagenome | isolation source: marine sediment core GS10_PC15, 223 cmbsf | place: Arctic Ocean: Southern Knipovich Ridge | collected 2010
CCTACCGCAAAAACTCTGAAAATCTGATGCCTGAATTGTACATACAAATAAATTACAACAAATTATATCTGTCTGTTAATTAATGCATTAGAATTTATTGATCCTTTTTAGACTGGACTCATTTATTAAGAGAAATTGTTCCCTTTGAGTTTAATATTTTCCAATAAGAAAAATCTTGTTTCGCTTCCAGCCCATCTCCAACATGTAATTCACCATCTTTTTCGATTCGGACAAACTTATCAGTAAATACCTCCTCTTTTTTTTGATCCCAGAAAAGTTCTTCCGTATTGAGTTTATCATTTGTTTCATGATCCCGCACTACAACATTTCCGGTTGTTTTATATAGGCCGTCTTTTCGGGTATAGTAACAATAATCGGCTCTTAAAGAAGAAGTAGGCCGACCTTGTTTATCATAAAACTCAAGAAAAAATCCCTCAGGGAATTCTTGATCTCCATTTCTAAAATCAAGTATTCTGGGTGTTTCCATCTTTAGGGTAACAACAGCAGAGTCACTCCTGTAAACGACTAAATTTTTACCTTCTCTTATTGGACCGGTATATTCCTGGATTTCAACAATATCCTCATCCTTATTTCCACAAGAAAAATTGCCAATAAAAAAGCAAAACACTAAACAAGATGTGAAAAGGTATCTCATTCCTATAAAAAAAAGCGACCCAAGAAAATCTCAGGCCGCTTTTTATTCATTTTATCTATTATCTTTTCTGTATTGAAACTGTTTGATTGATCCAGCACCTCACTTTATACGAATCTCCTACTTGCAAATCCCAGGTGAAAATCTCTTCCATAGTTGGGAACTGTGCCCTGGCCCTACTCATTCCTGCGCTATCTCCGGCTAGTTTAAACATATCATATGCGGCAATGTATACGGCTTTGTCATGGATTGGATTTTGACCTTTCTTACAGTCGCTAAAGCTATTGTAATACAGGTTTCCAATCAATTTATAGGACTCCTTTTTTGTAGGATCTGCAGCTACTGCTTTCCTCGCATAATCACGAGCACTAACATTTTTATCTAAATTAGACTGAATCACAGCGAGTGAATAATAGGAGTCTCCCTTTTTGGTGTTATCATCCGTTAACTCAACAGATTCTTCCAAATACTTAATTGCAGTATCGAAATCCTTTTTGGAAGCTGAAGATTGCCCGATCAATTTTGCCAATCTATATACAGGTTCGCTCTTTTGAACCACTTTGGCAGCTTCAAGAAAAACAGGCAGATCCATACATTTACCTGCAAAAGAAAGTCTTAAGATATTTTTTGCAAGTTTCAGATTTTCAGGTTCAGATTCAAGTTTTGGACCTAGAGTATTACTGACAAAATCACAATCCACATCTATGGTTCGAACCAACAACTCATTTACTTTATCCAAAACAAACTTTAATTTGTCTACATTTTTCTTTACTACTTCAATTTTATAGTTTGTGATCTTTACAATTTCCTCATAAATCTCCAAAATTTCTTCATCGGTAATATTTCCGCCAGAAACTTTATATCTTCTAACTATATCCATGTAGGGCAGCAAATTCAAATACATCACATTATTTCCGTTCAATTCAAAAGTGCTTTTGAACAGCACAAAAAGCTCTTCATACCTACTCTTATCGCTCACATAGTACTTGTAAGCATCGTAGGCTTTTCTGTTCAATACTTTTCCTTCTTCTCCAAAGTATTTAATCCTCAAATCATAGAGCATCAATACTGAATCCTTAAAAACGGTTTTTTGTGCTTTATCGCTTGCCTCACTTGCCAATCCATTATAAATCTTAACGCCATTTATGTAAATGGATTTATTCAGGTTGGGAACATTTTCCAGCAACCAGCTTAAATGATTAGCGGCAAGTCTATAATTACCCTGCTTAAAATTGTCAGTGTATAATGCGTTTTTTTCTTCCGCTTTCGCTTTATCATCCGGCCAGTTCCACTGAGCATTGGCTGAGCCAAAAAATAATGTTCCTAATAATCCGATTAGAAAAACTTTAGCTTTCATAGTAAAAATTTTATTTAAACTTACTTTGATTTCTGTACCATCCATAAGAACGATCATTAAAGGTCATTCCCATGTTTAATTTAAAATAATCTTCTCTAATTAATCCGTTAGACGTTGTGCCTAATTGTCCATACTTAAATCCAACATTAAATATGGATGACCTACCTACAGGTAAAGATACACCAAAATTGATACCAAAGTCATCAATATTTTCATTATTTATCTTCACCGGTGTTTGTTCGTAGTTAAATCCAAACTGATAAGTCACCCGCTTTATATAGCTGTTTACAGAGAAGAAATCAGGCGTAAACTCCCCTCCAAGGATGATTTTATAGTTTTTTGTAAGCTCTTGTTCGTTGCTAAAATCAGACTTAAGTTGAGACCAATCCCTGGAATAAAAATCTATTCCAAAAGTCCACTTATAAGCTTTGGAAATGCTTAATCCGGCTCCATATTTTTGAGGCAAATAAGTAATTCCTTTTTCATTATTTACTATTGTATCAGTAGGAGAAATTCCATCGTCATCAACAATCTCTATTCGTTCATCTCTTGTGGTGTTCATATTTGTAGCCAACTCATAAACAAATCCAAGGTCAACCTCCATATCTTTTCCAAATTTCTTCCTCATATTAAGTCCGCCATCAAAAATGAAATCAGAATATCTTGATGATCTGAAATAGGTTGATGAATTCATGCTTTTTGGAATGCCAATGGGATCAGCCACATTCACATAAAATCGTTCACTTATACCAATAATAGATTGGTCTTTGACCGTGCCAAAAGAATACGCAGCTCGCGCACCGAAGTATAGAAAATCAGGAATCAATTGCCAACCGCTGCTTAAATACACTTGATTGATCCCTCCACTACCTATGTATTGGTAGTGGGCATCTGCTTCATCCCGATTGATCACCTTTCCACTCGCGATAATATTGTAAGAAACATTACTATATGGCATCAGTCCGGCAGCCATTGTCCATTTTCCATCAGCTATCGGAAATGCCAGCGCCAAATACCTCAGCCCTCCCGAGGTGTTAGTCTGTTTCAATTCGGAAGTATTCAAGGTTCTTTTTTCTACACTAAGCCCCGCATCAAACGTAGAAAAGTTATTCAAAGGCAAAAGTGCCGGATTGATATTATTTAATATCCATGCCTTACCATTACTTATACCGAGCCCCCCCATATTATCGTGATAAGATAACGCTTTGTTAGATAAGGTGCCAATTCCAAAAATAGAATATGGGCTTGCGGCACTTTGAGCATTAACTCCTGCTGCGATTCCTAAAAGCAGAAATACTGAAAAAACGAATTTTTTAATCATTCAAACTAAACCTCAAAATCTGATTAAGACCGACTAGAACTAAATTTGGGACTGCAAATATGTGATCTTTTATTTTAGATTCAAAAAAAATTGCATCGCCTCCACAGAATATAATGGTTAAATCATCAAAAAATTGTCTGTAGCGATCAATAATTCCTTCCAGTTCGGATATCGTTCCATGGACTGCACCGCTCAACATACACTCTTTGGTAGTTTTTCCGATCAAATCAGGCAGGCCTTTAGCCGCAACAATTGGGAGTTTTGAAGTAAACTTGTGCATGGCTTTCAATTTCATTTCAACGCCCGGAGATATGCCTCCTCCATGATAAGAACCCGATTTATCAATCAAATCGTAGGTAATGCACGTGCCCATGTCAATGATAAGGCAATTTTTATTTTTATGTAAAAATCCAGCGCCAGCAACTGCAGCAATTCGATCAACACCAAGCGTTTGTGGGGTTTTATATAAATTATTAATGGGTAGTGGCGTCAAATGATTGAGCACTAAAGTTTTGCTGATTTTTGAAGATCGCTCAACAATATTTCCAATCCCTTTTCTTACGCTAGCGATTATTAGCTGGTCTGGATTATGCTCTTTGATAATCTTAATAATCTCCCGGTCTGCCACATTTTGTTTCACCTCCAGCAATTCATTCTTACTGAAAAAGCCTAACTTGGCATTTGTATTTCCAATATCAATACATATATTCAAAATCGCTGTTTATTTATATTTGATTAATTATTTCAGCTATCTATGGGCAAAATTAAAAATTTTTCATGAAAAAATATGATGTCGTCGGATTGATGTCAGGTACATCTCTTGATGGACTGGATATTGCCTTTGTTCGATTTTTTCGTGATGGACCCTGGAGATTTGAAATAATCGAATGTCACTCCATTGTTTATGAAAAGGAATTATTCACCCATCTCAGCAATGCAAATGAATTGAGCGCTCTGGAATTAAAAAAATTGGATATCCATTATGGGAAATGGATTGGTGAGCAGGTAAAGCACTTCGTCGATTCAAACCAATTTGTTCCGGAATTGATCGTATCTCATGGTCATACCGTATTTCACCAGCCTGAAATTGGCCTCACGCACCAAATTGGTGACGGATACCAAATCATGATAAAATCAGGAATAAAATCAATTTGCGATTTACGATCCCTGGATGTGGCCCTCGGTGGTCAGGGAGCGCCGTTAGTCCCTATAGGAGACAAACTGTTGTTTGGCGAATATGATTTCTGTTTAAACCTGGGGGGATTTTCCAACATTTCCTTTGATAACGTCGAAAAGCGAATCGCCTATGACGTTTGTCCTGTAAATACTGTTCTCAATAAATTAGCCTCTACCTTCAATCTCGAATATGATTACGGCGGGGAAATTGCCAAATCGGGAAGTACAAATATTGATTTACTAAAAAGGCTGAATTCCTTAGATTATTATTTTCAACAAGCCCCAAAATCAATGGGGATTGAATGGGTGAATGAACATATATTTCCGATTCTTGATGTTGATTCTACAGAAAACCAATTGAATACGTACAACCACCACATTGCTCAACAAATTATTTTAGCAATTGAAAAAAGCGATGTTGCATCAAATACATCACGCTTACCAAAAATGCTAATCACCGGTGGTGGAGCCAAAAACACATTTTTAATCGATCTGATAAAAGAGCTATCGATGGGAAAAACAGAAATTGTAATTCCAGAAATTCAGACAATTGACTTTAAAGAAGCCATAATTTTTGCCTTCCTCGGCCTTCTGAGATCATTAGGCCAGACCAATACCTTAAAATCAGTAACAGGCGCTAAAACCAACTCCTCAGGAGGTTTGATTTATGATCCCCTCAGTTACGGATCAAAATAACTCGATTAGTGTAATATTTATTTACTAAAAGTACCACACTATTTTTGTGATTGCCCAAATTTTATCGTCTTTTGCCGATTGAAAAATTTTATTATCTATTCATTTTTTAATCCTTAATGTATTTAGTAATCATGAAGCAGGTTTTTTTAACACTTATTTTCTTCTCACTATTAGCTTTTCCTGCTAAATCTTTCAGCAAGTCAGTTGAAAGTAAGACGGAAACCGTATCGGTTGCCGGTGCTGAAGAAAGTTCTGTACATGCTACGGAGTTATCATCTGACGAAGGCCATGGAGATCAACACGCGCCGCCAACCTGGGCTGTGATTCCATTTGTTTTGCTTTTATTAATGATTGCCACAGGGCCGTTATTTTATGAGCATTTTTGGCATCATCACTATCCGAAAGTAGCCGTTGCTTTGGCTGCACTAGTGGTCGGGTATTATTTATTTGTGCTGCATAATTCACACGCACCCATACATGCCGCGTTTGAGTATGTCCAGTTTATTGCGCTATTGACGGGCCTATTTGTTGCCTCAGGGGCCATCATGATCAAGGTAGATAAAAAAGGCACCCCGGGCGTAAACATTGCCATTTTGATTATTGGAGCAATCATCGCAAATGTCATCGGAACAACAGGCGCTTCCATGCTGCTTATCCGACCTTTTATTCGGGTAAATAAAGACCGCATCAAACCTTATCACATCATATTCTTTATTTTTGTTATTAGTAATATCGGCGGTTCGCTTACTCCGATTGGCGATCCTCCTCTTTTTCTGGGTTTCCTCAAAGGCGTCCCGTTTTTCTGGACGCTGACTCACAATTTTTATCCCTGGTTATTTGCTGTACTGGTACTGGTAGCGGTATTTTACTTTTATGATAAAAATAATAAAGCTGATGAATCAATCAAACCTGAAGCAGTTACCGATAAGGTTTCTATAATTGGCGGCAAAAATTTTGTCTGGTTGCTGATCATCGTTTTAGCGGTATTCCTTGATCCAAATGTTTTTGATTGGGTACCTGCAATTCATTATCAGGGTCAGAAATTTTCTTTTTTAAGGGAATTAATCATGTTTTCCGTCGCATTTTTATCTTACCGTCTAGCCGATAATGATTTATTAAAATCAAATGAATTTAATTTTGAGCCGATTAAGGAGGTTGCCTTTATATTCGTGGGAATATTTGGAACCATGATGCCGGCGCTTGAATTGGTTGGCAACTTTGCTCAGTCGGATACCGGAATCAAACTTATAAGTCATAACACCCTTTATTGGGGCACAGGGATGTTATCTGGTTTCCTGGATAATGCACCGACCTATTTGAATTTCCTTGCGGCAGGTATGGCTTCTAAGGGAGCGAGTATCACCTCTATCGCCGATGTATTGAAATTTGCCAACGATGGCTTTACCGATTCTGCTATGATGTTGAAATCAATCTCTGTTGCGGCAGTTTTCTTTGGCGCATTTACCTATATCGGAAATGGCCCGAATTTCATGGTGAAGTCTATAGCAGAACAAGTAGGAATTAAGATGCCATCGTTTTTTGGCTATATCATTAAGTATTCGTTGCCAATACTTATTCCAATATTCATTATCGTGTGGTTGATATTCTTTGCATTTGCTTAGGGTAACCAGACTATAAATTATTTTTTCACCTCAACATTTCCTGATAATAATTTGCAGGCAGTGTTGAGGTGATTTTTTATCAGGAAATTATATCAGCAACACCAGATTTAATTCCCACCCATCTGGCGTCATCCATCTTTGGGCCGATAACTTCAATCACATTCCCTCCAAGCAGGCTGCCAAGTTTGGCGCATTTCTCAAGAGACAGCTCGTTTGCCAGACCATACAAAAATCCTGCTGCATATAAATCGCCGGCCCCTGTAGTATCTATAGGATTGGCTTTTATGACCCCGACACTTACTTTTTCATTTTTAGTCATCACCATTGAGCCTTGAGCCCCAACCTTAACCACGGAAATATTACACATCTCTGCGATATCTATCAGCGCTGTTTCAGGTTCTTTTCCTGTAAAGGACTTTGATTCCTCTTCATTTGCAAACACGATATCCACATATTCAGAAACCAGTTTTTTCAGAAACTCCAGGTTGTCTTCCACAACATTGTAGCTGGCCATATCAATAGAAACCTTCAGGCCGCTTTTTTTCGCCAGCTTTACAGCCGCCTCAATTAATTCATGATTTTGAACCAAATAACCTTCGATATGGAAATAATCATACCCAGCAAAATATTCCTCTTTTAAGTCTTCAGGGGTCATTTCTACTGCAGATCCAAGAAATGTCGCAAATGTTCGTTGCGAATCCTGACTAATCAGCGTAGTGGCTATTCCTGTATCCTGACTGCCATTAAACAAAATAGCTTCAATCCCTTTTGACGTCATATCATCAGAAAAAATCTTTCCAAACTTATCCTCATGTATTTTTCCGATATACCCGCAAGGAATGTCGAGATTAGCCAGTCCGTTAATGGTATTTGCTGCCGATCCTCCCGATGCAATTTCATATTTCAAGTGGCTCAATGCATTGATCAACTGCTGGGATTTCTCTTTGTCAACCAATTGCATACTTCCTTTTGGGAGTTCATATTTCTCGAGCAACTGATCATCATTAATTTTTACTAGTATGTCCACAAGGGCATTGCCCATTCCTAATATCTTTTTCATATTATATCATATTTAAAATTGTGGCCAAAAAATAGCCTTTCAAGTAAAACTAAATACAAGCTTTTTGTGTCGCGATTTTGAATGAATATTTTCACTAGCTACAAATTAAACAAACCTTGATTTAGCGCGATCAAGGATTCTTTTTTATATGTTGAATCAATCAGGACGGAAACATTATATTTGCTCCCACCATATGAAATCATCCGAATAGGGATTTCCCCCAGCGCTTCGAATATTTTCATGATAATTCCTTTTTCTTCCACCACTTCATTACCCACCATGCAAATGATAGATTGATCCTTATCGACAATTACTTCTCCAAAAGCATTTAGGTCAGAAACAATTTCAGACAAACTAGAATCATCGTCAATCGTAAGGGATACCGCCACCTCCGAAGTTGTGATCATATCAATCGGCGTCTTATACTTTTCAAAAATCTCAAACACATTGCTCAAAAAACCATATGCAAGAAGCATTCTTGTCGACTTTATTTTTATGGCCGTAATATCATCTTTTGCTGCAATCGCCTTAATTTCTTTAGATTTTTCCTCACTGCTGATCATGGTCCCATAAGCCTCCGGATCAAGTGTGTTTTTCAACTGAACCGGGACATTATATTGCTTAGCAGGATATATGGAAGAAGGGTGAAGGATTTTGGCCCCAAAATAGGCAAGCTCGGATGCTTCGTCAAATGACAACTCGGCAACCGGCCTGGTATTTTGCACCACACGCGGATCATTGTTGTGCATGCCGTCAATATCGGTCCATATCTGGACGATCTCAGCTCCAATAGCCGCTCCAATCAATGATGCAGTATAATCACTCCCTCCTCTTTTTAGGTTATCAATTTTTTCCTGAGCATTCAGGCAAATATATCCTTGCGTAATAAACAACTCATCCTTTTCATTGTCTTTCAACAAATCCTGAAGTCTGGATCGGATAAAATCCATATCCGGTTCATCATTGTTATCTATCGCCATGAAATCTAATGCCGGTAGTAATACATTCTTGTATCCGGCCTCTTCCAGGTATATCGAAAATAATTTTGTCGACATCAATTCGCCCTGGGCCAATAATTCCTTGGTGTAATTACTGTTAAATTCGACTTTTAACAGAGAACGTATAAAAGAAAAATGATCATTGATTACATACTGGGCTTTCGACTTGCTGATCTCTTTTTGTACCAGCTCGTCCTGAAATTTCAGATAGTGTTTATACAACGTTTCGATTTCCTGGGAGGCTTCATCCTGTTTGCCTACTGTTAAGTCCTCCCCGATTTTTACGAGTGAATTTGTAGTGCCGGACAAAGCCGACAATACGACGATTTTAGGTCCATTATGTGATGTGACAATTTTTGCGACCTGATGCATTCTTGAGGGTTGTCCAACTGAGGTGCCCCCAAATTTCAATACTTTCATTATAAACTTTAATGAATTAGATGATAAAAAAAATTATATACTTAAATTAAAGGAATGTTATGATTAGAAACCAAGCATTTTGATGGCAGTAGCAGCAGCTTCATCACCTTTATTTCCGTGCTTCCCTCCGGCTCTGTCAAGGGCCTGCTGCTGATTAAGTGTGGTAAGTACTCCAAAAATTATTGGTTTATCATATTTTATGGCAACATTGGTAATCCCATTGGCAATAGCCTGGCATATATAATCAAAATGAGGAGTTTCTCCCTGAATCACACAACCGAGGCAAATTACTGCATCGATATCATTTTCCTTCGCCAGCCATTGTGCCCCCAATGTTAGCTCAAAGCTTCCCGGAACAGTTTTTCGGATTATATTATCTTTCTTTGCTCCATTCTGGATTAGCGTGTCTACAGCGCCGGAATAAAGCGCTTCGGTGATTTCAGAATTCCACTCTGATACAATGATCGCAAATTTTCTATCCGTAATATCATTAATATTTTTATCACTAAAGGAGCTGAGATTTTTGTTTGTTGAGGCCATGTTATTAATATTTTTTCATTAAAAAAGGGATAAAGCATTAGCCTTATCCCTTTCAAAAGCTTTTTGTTCGATGTTATCCGGCTTTCACTTTGCCTTGTAATCTTGCCTTATGTTTTCGGGCAGTTTGATACTCACTTGAGTTTACATATTTTTCTACGATAGTATTATAGCAGTCAAATGCTGATTCATAATCTTCAAGAAGTTCATGAATTACCGCAGCTTTGATCAAATAGCCTGGCGATGTATATTCGTTTGAATTGTAATTCGCCGCTTTATTATAATAATTCACAGCATCCTCATGATTTCCCATTTCTACATGGGCGTCACCGATCAATGCATATGCTCTGGCCTGAATCAATAAATCACTCGAAGAATAAGATTCGAGATGATCAACTGCGGAAATATATTCTCCCTTCTTCAAAAAACAGGCTCCCGCATAATAATGAGCTAGATTGGCCGCATCTGTCATAGCGTATTCCTCTATAATTTCAATGAACCCGTAATTGTTTCCATCTCCATTCAGCGCCTTATCCAAACTATCGGCTTCAAAATAATACACAGCCTGAAACATGTCACTCTGAGCTGTGTCATTTTGATTCGTAATCCAATAATTATATAAAAAATAAGCAGCAACAATCACTGCCAAAGCCCCGCCTATTGAAAAGACCAGCTTTTTGTTTTGCTCTAAAAATTCCTCCGTCTTACTGATTTGTTCAGCTAATACTTCCGGATTTTCGAGCAACTCTTCTCCCGTACTTGGTTTCCCTTTTTTCTTCGATTTCGCCATCATTCTAATTTCAGGATGCAAAAATAGTATAAAAAAAATTGAAAAAAATATTTTATGGCTTAATCCTTTATAAAAGGATAATCTTCCTGAACATAAACATCTTTATAAATCTCGCCCGGATCCGGAAATTTTGACTCCTCGGCAAATTTTACCGCATCAAGAATCTTTTGTTTTACGCCTGCCTCAATTTCCTGAAAATAGGCTTCATTGGCAAATTTATATTTTAGCATAGAAATCTTTACCTGCTCTATTGGATCTCGCTTTTTGTATGCCGCCACCTCTTCTTTTGTCCTGTATTTTGCAGGATCAGACATGGAGTGTCCCTTGTATCGATAGGTTCTGAATTCTAATAATGTGGGGCCATCCCCGTTTCTGGCTCTTGCAGCTGCTTTAACCACTGCATTATGCACATCTTCAACCTTCATCGCATCCACAGATTCAGAAGGCATCTCATAGGCGTCACCCAATTTTGCCAGATCCGTAACATTTGAAGTTCGTTGAACGGAAGTTCCCATCGCATAACCATTGTTTTCAATAGCAAAAATCACCGGCAATTTGTAATGCATACCAAGGTTTAATGCTTCATGAAAAGCCCCCTGCCTTACTGCTCCATCTCCCATATAGGCAATGCAAAGTTTATCCGTTTTATTGTATTTTTCGGCAAAAGCAATTCCTACTCCAAGAGGAATCTGGCCTCCAACAATTCCGTGTCCACCAAAGAAGTATTTCTCCTTATCAAACATGTGCATTGATCCACCCTTACCTTTTGATATACCGGTTTCTTTTCCATACATTTCAGCCATGATAGCTTTGGGATCTGAGCCTAAAGCAAGTGGGTGTGCGTGATCCCGATAGGAAGTAAGGTAACTATCGCCTTTTTTAAGCGCTGAGATCGCCCCGGAAGCACATGCCTCCTGGCCAATGTATAGGTGGCAAAATCCTTTGATTTTTTGCTGACCATATAATTGACCTGTTTTTTCTTCAAACCTCCGCATCAAAATCATACTTTCAAACCAATATTTGTAGGTCTCTTTTGAAAATGGAGCTTTTGTTGCAGCAGATTGTGTTTTCTTTTCTTTTGCTGTTGACATATGAGATCGCTTAATTATTTTAATTTTGCAAGGCTTAGTGAACTCAACTACAAAATTGACAAAAGGGTTCAAAAAGCGATGCGAAATTAAATAAAAACCTTCAACAAAGAAATTTATGTATCTCGAAAATCTCTATTTGGTCAATTTCAAAAACTATACCGATGCTAATGTGGATTTTTCAAAGTATATAAATGCTTTGGTCGGAGATAATGGAAGTGGGAAAACAAATTTGCTCGATGCGATACACTTTTTATCCATGACTAAAAGCGCCTTTAATTCTGTTGATAGTCAGAGTATCCGGCACGATCAGCCATACTACACTATTATCGGAAAATTTTTACAAAAAAATAAATCGATTGTAGTAAACAACACATTGTCTGTTGGCAAAAGAAAAAAAATTCTGATTGATAAAAATCCCATAGATAAATCTGCGGATATCATCGGTATGTTTCCCACCGTACTCATCGCTCCAAACGATCATTTACTGATCACTGAAGGGGGCGAAACCAGGAGAAAGTTTTTTGACAGCATCATTTCACAGCTCGACAAATCATACCTGATCAACCTGATGGATTACAATCATGCCTTAAAGCAGCGAAACGTGCTACTAAAACAATTCTCTGAAGCAGGCAGAATCGATCCCGACCTACTGGAACCATACGACCGAATTATACTTTCGTTGGGCAAAAATATCTGCAACAAACGATCGGCTTTTTGTAGTATTTTTCTAAGCAATATATTAAAACATTATTCATTTTTGACGGAAGGAAAAGAAGCCATCAACCTTAATTATCAATCCAAATTTTCTGAAGAGAATTATAAAGATATCTTCCATAAATCGCTGCAAAAAGATTTGATCCTACAACGAACAAATGTAGGGATTCACAAAGATGACTACCTTTTTGAAATGGACGAACATCAGCTTAAAAAATTTGGCTCACAAGGCCAGCAGAAGTCTTTTCTGATTGCGCTAAAACTTGCCCAATTCAACATAATTAAAAAAGAAAAAGGCTACAAACCCATTCTCCTATTAGATGATATTTTTGATAAATTAGATGATCATCGCATTCAAAAGCTCACCGAAATGATCGAGCACCACGAATTTGGGCAGGTATTTATCACTGATGCCAGACCCGAGCGCACCAATCATTTTCTGGAAAAATTAAATATAGAATGGAAGGTAATTAGGGTGGATAATGGTAACTTGGCCACTCAGCTTTAGCATCGAAAATCCATGAGATACAAAAACAAATATTCTGAAAGAAAATCTGAAACAGCAAGCCTCAAAGATGTGATCGATTCTATGCTGGATACCTATAAATTAAGAGGGAAATTTAATGAGAACAAATTGATTACCTCATGGGAATCGATGATGGGAAAGCCAATAGCCCGCAGAACCGATAAAATATATATGAAAAATAAGGTTCTTTTTGTAAAACTTAATTCCGCCCCGCTTCGCCAGGAACTAACCATGTCCAAAAGCAAAGTTATGGAGATTATTCATCGTGACTTTGACAAAAACATGGTGATCGATGTGTTGTTTTACTAAAAAGCCCTTTCTCAATTACTGAAAAAGGGCTTCTTGTATTCATAAAATACTATATTCTACTCTCCTCCAAGCAATGTCCATCCAACAGAAACCTGGAATACGGTATTTTTTACTTCTGAAAAATCCAGATTTGCTGCTACATCAGCTACGTTGGTAAAACCCCAAACATATCGAAGACCTGCATTCAGCCCTAAAGGCAAATGTAGGGTAGTACCGAGCGCCAATCCAAAATCACTCTTTTTAAACTGATCCTCAATCGAGTTTTTATCGATGTCTTTTACAGATAAAAGCGAAGAAAACTGCGGACCCGCCTCTATACTCAGGAAACTTATAGGTTTAAACTTTAACAGCACAGGTACCGATAAATAATTAAATTTTTGGAGATTATCCCCAGTCGCACTTGGTATCTCAGAACCAACCATCGAATAAAAGGCTTCCGGCTGTATGCCCCATTTATCAGAAAAATTGATTGAAATATAAACTCCCCCGTGAAATCCGGTTACGCCTTCTGTACTCAGGCTTTGTACTGTCGCGACTGATTCAGAAATAGATTGATTCGCGAAATTTGCTCCGGCTTTGATGCCAACACCAATGCCCTGAGCATGAACAAAAGAAAAAACAGAGACAAATAATAAAATGCCAATTGATATAAATGTTTTTTTCATGGTAAAAAAAAATTTTGTTGAAAGTACAAATATTAAATAAATCTGATTCAATAAAACTCGTTATGCAAAAATGTTGCCGGAATGTAATGAATGAGCGCATTTTTCATTATCCAGCTTAAATTAATGCGCCTCAAGCCAATTCTGACCAAATCCCAGGCCGACTTCCATCGGCACATCCAGTTTTATAGCGGTCTTCATGAATGTAGGAATTTCCTTTTCCATGAGGTCCTTTTCGGTATGGTGCACATCAAAAACCAGTTCGTCATGAACCTGGAGAATCATCTTCGATTTTAAGTTTTCTTTTTTCATCCAATTATGGATGTTGATCATGGCTACCTTAATCATATCCGCTGCACTGCCCTGTATTGGAGCGTTAATTGCATTGCGCTCTGCGAAGCCTCTCATGGTAGCATTCCTGGAATTAATATCTCTTAAATACCGCTTTCTGCCCATGATCGTTTCCACAAAACCATTTTCTCTGGCTTCATTAATGACCTTGTCCATGTAGGCTTTCACGGCATAAAATTCCGCGAAATAAGCATCAATAATTTCTACCGACTCTCTTCTTGGAATTCCCAAGCGTTGCGAGAGCCCATATGCAGAAATGCCATATATAATTCCAAAATTCGCCATTTTAGCTTTTCGACGCATATCGTCATTCACTTCTTCCAAAGGAACTTTAAAGATTTTACTCGCTGAAGTCGCATGAATATCACGGCCATTTTTAAAGGCTTCAATCATACTTTCATCTTTGGCAAACTCAGCCATGATCCGCAATTCGATCTGAGAATAATCTGCCGCCATCAAGATATGGTCTTTATCTCTCGGCACAAATGCTTTCCTGATCTCACGGCCTTTGGCGGTTCGGATCGGAATATTTTGCAGATTTGGATTTGTACTGCTCAATCTTCCCGTTGCTGCCACGGCCTGATTGTAGGAAGTATGGATTCTTCCATCTTTTTTACTGATCAAGGCAGGCAAGGCGTCTACATAAGTAGATTTAAGTTTTTGAAGTTCACGGAAATCCAAAATCTTTGATGCTATCGGATGCTCGTTGGCCAATCCTGTCAAGATCTCTTCCCCTGTCGCGTATTGCCCGGTTTTGGTTTTCTTTGGTTTATCGACAAGCATCAATTTATCAAAAAGAACAGCCCCCAATTGCTTGGGAGAAGCGATATTGAATTTTACCCCGGCAATTTCATAAATTTCTTTTTCAACTATTTCGCTAGAAATGGCCAGCTCTTCAGACAACTTTTTTAAGGTCGACTCATCAACCTTTACACCTTCATATTCCATGGCAGCAAGCACATTCACCAAGGGTGTTTCAAGGTCAAATAATAACTTTCCCAGAGCATTTTCCTCGACTAGTTTTTCAAACTTATACTTCAACTGAAGGGTAATATCTGCATCTTCACCGGCATACTGAACTACTTTATCAACTTCGACATCCCGCATAGTCCCTTGATTCGATCCTTTTTTTCCAATCAGGGTCTTTATAGAAATCGGCGAATAATCCAGATAGGTTTCAGCCAGCACATCCATATTGTGCCTGGTGTCCGGTTCAAACAGATAATGTGCCAGCATAGTATCAAAAAACTTACCCCTCACCTCAATGCCATAATTTTTAAGTACCAGGATATCATACTTAATATTTTGACCGATTTTTCCTATAGCTTCGTTTTCCAACACTGGTTTTAGCAGGTCTGTTATTTCCAAAGCCTTATCCTGATCAGCAGGGACAGGAATATAATATGCCTCACCAGGTAAATAAGAAAAGGCAATTCCAACCAATTCGGCCTCCCTGGCATCAACGCTTGTAGTTTCGGTATCGAAGCAAAATTCATCCTGAATTTCCAGATATGAAATAAGGTCTGTTATTAATTCCGGGGTATCGATCAAATGATAGTCATGAATGGTATTGTAGAGATTTTTTTTCTCCACCTCTTCCTTTATTTCTTCCTCTTCTTTAACTTCCTGAACCGGCGCACTTCCAAACATGGATAACTGGGCGTTTTCCGGCTTTACAATACTTACAGTTGATGCCCCAGCCAATACACGCTTTGCGAGGTTTCTAAATTCCAGCTCCTCAAAAAGAGCCTTCAATTTCTCCTCATTAAAACCGGTGTATTCGAGGGCTTGCTCATCAAACTCAACAGGCACATCCAATACGATTGTTGCCAGTTCCTTGGACAAAAGTCCCTGCTGAGCAAAATTTTCTACATTTTCTTTCTGCTTTCCTTTTAGCTTATCTGAGTTAGCGATCAGGTTTTCAACACTACCATATTCTTTAAGTAGTTTAACGGCAGTTTTTGCGCCTATCCCGGGAATTCCCGGAATATTGTCGGAGGCATCACCCATCAACCCAAGAAAATCCCGTACCTGATCAACCTCAGCAATATCAAATTTTTTCAACACTTCCTCAATCCCCAGCACATCTACGGCATTGCCCATGAAAGCCGGTTTATAAAGATATACATGCTCTTCTACCAACTGTGCGTAATCTTTATCCGGAGTCATCATAAATACCTCAAATCCACTCTTTGATGCTCGCTTTGCCAAGGTTCCAATTATGTCATCTGCCTCAAAACCGCTTTTCTCAATCACCGGTATGCTAAAACACCTAAGCAATTCTTTTACGATAGGAATCCCGATTTTGATATCTTCCGGCGCCTCCTCTCTTTGCGCCTTATATGCTTCAAACATCTTATGACGAAAGGTCGGCCCCGGCATATCAAAAGCCACACCAATGTGTGTGGGCTTCTCTTTATTTAAAATTTCGATGAGTGAATTGGCAAAACCTAGTACCACGCCCGTGTTCAATCCTTTAGAGTTTATTCTCGGATTTTTGCTGAACGCAAAATGTGCCCTGAAAATCAGTGCCATCGCATCCAAAAGAAATAGTTTTTTGTCTGGTTTTGCCATAATTCAAAAGTTGATAATTGATTGAGGAAAAGATTATTAAATAAAGGAATTAATCAATGAAAAACCATAAAGTTTATTCATTATAAATGGCATAAAGCACCGTCTCGCCAACAGCCTGCAATGTTTGCTTATCTATAATGCTCATGTTATCATTTTTGGTATGGTGATAATCTCCAAAATAATAACTGAGCGAATTGGGTTTATATTCTACGATATCAATCATGGGTATTTTGGCGTCTCGATTCACAAATATGTGGTCATCCATTATGCCAGGGCTATTGGTACTTATAAAATAATTGGAATAGCCAAGGCCCCTGGCTGTATTCCAAACCTTTTTCATCACCTTTGGCGCAAATTGCATTGAACCTCCCTCCTTGTAGAATCTGGCATTTTTTGCTCCGACCATATCAAGCAGAATGCCGTAATAGGCTGAATAACCCCGGACATGAGGATTGTCTGCCCAATACTGTGAACCAAGACACCACCAAATTTGGACAAGGCCATTTTTAAGCGGTGTATTTTCAACATCTTCATGCTCGCCATAATCTTCCCCGTCAAATAAAATGATATCAATTCCGGTATTTGGCTTTTCATTTTTACTCATGATTCTGGCAATTTCAAGCAATACCCCAACACCGCTTCCTCCATCATTTGCACCATCAATTGGCTCATATCTCCCTTCGGTATCCTTGTCTGCAAAAGGTCTGGTATCCCAATGTGCTGCCAGCAAAATTCGTTTTTTAACATTGGGATTGTATGACGCAATTATATTTTTAAGATGGAGCGTTGTTCCATTATAAGCTTGCTCGATAAAATTTTGTTCCGTAACCTCCGCCCCATACGATTTTAAGGCACTCACAAGGTATGCTCCACAAACTTTATGTGGATCAGTGTTTGGTACCCGAGGTCCAAAATCAACCTGCTTTTGAATAAAAAAATAAGCAGAATCGCTATTGAATGACGGTACAGTTATCGATTTTTTTGATTTTCTGCCCGCCACCTGATCTACTGATTTTTTACTGCTTTCGCATCCAAAAAATAAGCCCCAGGAAATTAAAAGTATAAAAAATATTTTTTTTATCATTGCTCTTCGTACGCCCAACTAACGGATTCTTTTGAATCTTTCAATACAACACCATGCTTTTTAAGTCCTGCCCGTATTTCATCAACTTTATCGTAGTCCCTGGCTTCTTTTGCTTTCTTATATAAGTCAATTATAATATTGATCATTCCATCAGCATCGGTAGGTTTTTCCTCCTTCAATCCAAGCACATCCTCAATAAGTGTAACAAATGTATTAATAAGTTTATTAAAAATATCTTCTCCAATTTCATTAACTTTCAAATTGCCTGTAGCTATAGAGTTTATCTTTTTCAATAAATTAAAAATATGCGCGATGGCTTGAGCCGTATTAAAATCATCATTTAAGGCACGATAGCAATTATCAATAATTCCATTGATTTGAATGACGGTTTTTTCATTGATTTCCACAGAACTATCATCAGCAAATTTCATATTTTTTGCCAACACCAGTCCATTGATCATTTTTTTATACCCTTTAGCCGCTGCTTTTAGCGCATCGTTAGAGAAGTCAAGCGTGCTGGAATAATGAGATTGCAACATAAAAAACCTGACTGTCATCGGGCTGTAAGGCTCATTCAGAAGTTCATGGGTGCCATTGAACAATTCTTCGGGCAAGAATGCATTTCCTAATGACTTACTCATTTTCTGTCCATTGACAGTTAGCATATTGGTATGTAACCAATATTTTACCGGCTGCTTTCCTGTAGCCCCAACAGATTGTGCTATTTCGCATTCATGATGTGGGAATTTCAAGTCCAATCCACCTCCATGGATGTCAAATTCTTCTCCGAGATATTTAGTACTCATCACAGAGCACTCCAGATGCCAGCCAGGAAATCCGGGGCTCCAGGAAGAATCCCATCGCATAATATGAGAAGGATTTGCTTTTTTCCACAAAGCAAAATCTACGTTATTTCGTTTTTCTTCCTGTCCGTCGAGCGCTCTTGAACCCGCCATTAATTCTTCTACTACTCTACCAGAAAGAATTCCATATTTTGCTGTTTCATTGTATTTAGCAACATCAAAATAAACTGAACCATTAACTTCATAGGCAAGACCTTTTTCTACCAGCTTCTCGATCATTTTTATTTGCTCCTGAATATGACCGATTGCACTTGGCTCAATATCAGGATCAAGAATATTAAAGGTAGCGGTCACCCTATGAAAATCATTGGTATATTTTTGCACAATTTCCATGGGCTCCAAATTTTCCAACCTGGCTTTTTTGCTAATTTTATCCTCACCTTCATCGGCATCATTTTCCAAATGACCAACGTCAGTTATGTTTCTAACATACCTCACTTTATATCCCAAATGTTTCAAATATCTGTAGATAATATCGAAACTTAAAAAAGTCCTCACGTTTCCTAGATGCACATCACTATACACTGTTGGCCCGCAAACGTACATTCCAACAAATGGAGGATTGATCGGTTCAAATAGTTCTTTCTTCCTGGAAAGTGAATTATATACTCTCAATTTATTTTGCATGCTGCAAATTTAAGAAAAATGATATTTTATGATAATAAAAAATGCATCACCTTTATAATTAGTGAGTAAAAGAGATACTCCGACAGATAAAAATGGATGTTTTGGAGGCTGATATATTTGTTTTGCAACTCATTTCCATTACCTTTGCGGAGAAATTTATACTGAGCCTGAGGGGACCAAAGTCCCCTTTTTTAATGGTTCAAAATTTAATGAAATGGATTTAGGAAAAGAAATTTCCAGGTTAGCAGAAAAATTTATTGACAATGACGAGATTTTTCTTGTCGAAGTCGATATTAAAGGGAAGCCCGGAAACCTAAAAATACAGGTATTTATTGATGGAGATCAATATGTCAATGTTGATGAATGCTCAAAGATTAGTAGAAAAATCTCAAATGAACTAGAAGAAAGAGACATTATAGAAGGGCGGTATATCATTGAGGTATCTTCTCCAGGTGTAGATAATCCGTTGAAACTAATCAGGCAATTTCCAAAACATATTGGTAGAGAATTAGAAATTATAACTAAAGAAAATAAAAAGTATCAGGGAGAGCTGCTGAAAGTACTTGATGAAGAAATTGAAATTTCAATAAAATCAAGCAAAATTAAAAAGGAATTAGGTAGTCAATCTTTAAAACTACCAATTAACGAAATCGGAAAGTCAACAGTTGTTCTTAGATTTTAATTAAAAAATAAATTTAGCATATATATTTAAAGCGATGGATCACTCAACATTAATTGAATCGTTTGCCGAATTTGCGAGGCATAAAAATGTCGATCGTCCTACTATGATTAGGATATTAGAGGATGTTTTCCGCACAATGATCAGGAAGAAATACAAAACTGATGATAACTTTGATATCATTATAAATGCTGATAAAGGAGATTTGGAAATTTGGCGATTCAGAGAAATCGTTGATGATAATTCTGAAGACATTTGGGATTATGATAAAATCAGTCATTCTGAGGCAATTAAAATTGAGCCTGATTTTGAAATAGGTGAAGAAGTTGCAGAAGAAATTAAGTTGATGGATTTCGGCAGAAGGGCTGTGATGACTGCAAGACAAACTTTAATTCAGAAAATTAAAGACCTCGAAAAGGACAATCTCTTTTTGAAATACAAAGACCTGGTTGGTGAAATCATTGCCGGCGAAGTCTATCAGGTAATGCAAAAAGAAGCGCTGCTCATCGATGGAGAGGGAAATGAACTGAATCTTCCCAAATCAGAACAAATTCCAAAAGACAGATTTAGAAAAGGCGATTCTGTACGGGCAATTGTCCATAGGGTTGAAATGGCAAATGGAAATCCCAAAATCGTACTTTCCAGAACCTCTCCGATATTTTTGGAACGACTGTTTGAAAATGAAGTTCCTGAAGTATTTGATGGATTAATTACAATCAAAACAGTGGTTCGTGAACCAGGCGAAAGAGCTAAAGTTTCTGTAGAATCTTACGATGATCGCATTGACCCGGTAGGAGCCTGTGTTGGAATGAAAGGATCCCGAATCCATAGTATTGTACGAGAATTACAAAATGAAAATATTGATGTAATTAATTTTACAGAAAATCTTGACCTTTACATTAGCAGAGCGTTGAGCCCGGCTAAAATTACCAATATAAAAATTGAAGAGGATGAAGGTAGAGTTTCAGTCTTCCTGAAGCCTGATCAGGTATCCCTTGCCATTGGAAAGGGTGGGCATAATATAAAATTGGCCAGTAAACTGGTAGGTCTTGAAATTGACGTTTTCAGAGATCTGCAGGGGGGAGAAGTTGATGAAGACGTGGATTTGGAAGAATTTGCAGATGAAATCGAAGCTTGGGTAATCGATGAATTTAAAAGAATAGGCTTGGATACTGCGAAAAGTGTTCTTGCCCTTTCAATAGAAGATTTGGGCAGAAGAACCGATCTTGAAGAGGAAACAATCGAAGCAGTATTGAATATTATCAAGCAGGAATTTGAATAAACTCCAGCTTGTACAACAACTTTAAAGTAAGAATTAATGGCAGTTAAAATAATGAGATTAAGTCAAGTAGCCAGAAAACTCAATATTGGGAAAAATACCATTATTGAATTTCTTGACTCTCAAGGCATTAAAATCGAAGACAATCCAAATTTCAAAATTAATGGAGATCAGCTTGATTTGCTCTCAAAAGAATTTGCGGATTCAGTGCTTGATAAAGCGGAAGCAAGGAGCCTTTCTATAGGCGGAAAACACTCAGAAAATGTGGTTATTGACACCCAAAGTGATTTTTTACCCTCCGAAAATGAAGAGGAAGAGGAAGAAATTCTGATAAAAGGAAATCTATTTGAACAAAAAACAGAAACTATAGTCAGTGAAGATTTTAAAACTGCCAATGAAAAATCTGAATCTGAGTATACTTCTGAAAAACCTAAACTGCAAGGAATAAAAGTTGTTGGAAAAATTGACCTTGAAAAGAAAAAACCTGCTGCGAAAAAAGAAAAAGTTGATGTAGAAGAAAAAGTTGTTACCGAGAAACCTGTTGCATCTGAGGGAAAAGTTGTTCCACAGAAACCTGCTGAAACAGAGGAACAGGCTGTCTTGGAGGAGAAAGTCGTCAAAATAGAGCCAGTAGTTGCTGCTGATGAGAAAGTTACTGAGGAGGAAAAAATTGCTGTAGAAAAGAAAGCTGACATTGAGAAGGAAGTTGTTGATGAAGAAAAAGAAGAAAGCGCAACAATAGAAACTGCTCCATCCGAGGAAAAGGTAGAGGCTGTAACATCGAAGCCTGCAAAGGCAAAAAGCAAAAAAGCTAAAGCGGAATCAACACCTGTTGAAAAAACTGAAGATTCAAGCCCTCCTGAAAAAGTAAAAGATAAAGTAATTGAGGCTAAGGCCGAGCCACTTAAAGGCCTTAAAGTACTCGGAAAGATAGAACTTCCGAAAAAAATCGAAAAACCTGTTGCCTCATCAGACGACAGTAAAGATAAGAAAAAGAAAAAACGGCCAAGAAAAAGACTTAAAAAAGACGAAGCCAGAAAACCTCAACCGGTTAAAAGTGAACCCAGGTCGAAGAACGTTAGAAGAAAAAATATTAATCAGCGCCCTAAAAAAGAAGAACCGACTGAAAAGGAAATTCAGGAACAAATTAAGGCAACACTAGCCAAACTTAGTGGTTCTGGTAAATCGAGTCAGGTAAATCGATCGAAATATAGAAGAGAAAAAAGATCAGCCGTAGCCGAGGCTCACGAAAAAGAATTACAAAAAGAGCAGGAAGAATTACAAATTCTTAAAGTAAGTGAATTTATTTCTGCCAATGATTTGGCTTCATTAATGGACGTTACTGTAAATGAAATTATTTCTTCATGCATGAGTTTGGGCATGTCTGTTTCAATAAACCAAAGGCTTGATGCTGAAGCGATTTCCATTATCGCAGATGAATTCAGTTATTCCGTAGAATTTATTGATGAAGAAGAGAATCTGGATGTCGAAATTATCGAGGATAAAGAGGCAGATCTTGAGGACAGAGCGCCTATTGTAACAATTATGGGGCATGTTGATCATGGCAAAACATCACTTCTTGATTACATTAGAAATTCAAAAGTTACTGAAGGAGAAGCCGGAGGCATTACCCAGCATATTGGCGCTTATGATGTGACCACCGAAAGTGGAAAAAGAATTGCCTTTCTTGACACACCTGGTCATGAGGCCTTCACAGCAATGCGAGCAAGAGGAGCAAAACTTACTGATATTGTTGTAATCGTAGTTGCGGCAGATGATAACGTAATGCCTCAGACCAAAGAAGCCATTAATCATGCAATGGTGGCAGAAGTTCCGATTGTAATAGCTATAAATAAAATTGACCGACCTAATGCCAATCCAGATAAGATTAAAGAGGCATTGTCAGCCATCAACATACTTGTAGAAGATTGGGGAGGCAAGTATCAGTCACAGGAAATCTCAGCTAAGACCGGACAAGGCATTGAAGACTTGCTGGAAAAAGTATTATTGGAAGCAGAATTATTAGAGCTGAAAGCCAATAAAAATAAAAAGGCTATCGGTACAGTTGTAGAGGCTGAGCTAGATAAAGGAAGAGGATATATGACAACAGTTTTGGTTCAATCAGGAACCTTGAAAATTGGGGATGTTATACTTGCCGGCTCTCATCATGGGAAAGTAAAAGCAATGTATAACCACATAGGTAAAAAGGTCAAAGCTGCTGTACCTTCAACGCCGGTGCTGGTTCTGGGATTGAGTGGCGCTCCACAAGCGGGCGACAAATTCAATGCATTGGAAACGGATAGGGAAGCCAGGGAAATTGCAAATAAAAGAGAGCAGCTTCTACGAGAGCAAGGACTTAGAACTAAAAAACACATTACTTTGGATGAGATTGGCAGAAGACTGGCTATTGGTTCATTCAAAGAATTAAATATAATTATCAAAGGCGATGTGGATGGATCAGTCGAAGCCTTAAGTGATTCGCTTTTAAAACTATCCACAGAAGAAATTCAAATCAATATTAAACACAAAGCGGTTGGTCAAATCAATGAATCTGATGTGTTGTTGGCTTCTGCTTCAGACGGAATTATTGTCGGCTTCCAGGTAAGACCTTCAGCAGCAGCGAGAAAAATTGCAGAAAAAGAAGAAATAGAAATTCGTCATTACTCTGTGATATACGATGCGATCAATGAGATTAAGGATGCCATGGAAGGATTGCTTGCTCCTGAGTTTGAGGAGGTTATTATTTCAAATGTTGAGGTACGAGATGTATTTAAAATATCTAAAGTTGGCACCGTAGCAGGTTGTATGGTTACAGATGGCACCATTAAAAGGAATAATAGAATACGCTTGATTCGAGATGGCATTGTGGTTTTTACTGGTGAAATTGAAGCATTAAAAAGGTTTAAGGACGATGCCACTGAAGTGAAACGAGGATTTGAATGTGGTATTCGAACTAAAAATTTCAATGACATTAAAGTAGGCGACATCATTGAAAGTTTTGAACAAAAAGAAGTTAAAAGAAAATTATAGATTTACGTTTTTAGATATTATAATTTTTTTAGGATATTTTTTATTGTTTAAAGGCGTAAAGGATTTGATGGTGGGTATTAAATTATCTTGATACTTGTTGCTGATATACTTTTTTCATTATTACAATCAGGACAAGGAGAAGGCGGTAAAGGATCGATTACGGAGTGCACTATTTTGCTTGTAACAGCAGCATTGGGATAGGAATAAACCCTTTCAAAAAAGAACAAAAATTAAAAGGCATCATATATTGAAAATTGTACCTTCGTAATCAAAAAATAATTGCTTAGAGAAAACCTTTTCATCTCAATATGTAGCATTTTCTTTTTCCTTTCAGGATGCGTATTGGTCAATGGCACCTACCCTGACATCCCTGATATAAGTCTGATCTTTTGGTCAACACTCCTAATCTATAGCATTAACTCCAGCGTAAAATTCAACTTTCTGAATGCTGATTCATATAAATCACTTTTACCTCCAACGAGTAAAAAAGCGAAATCAGTTATATTAATATTCGGAATTTCACTAGTCCATACCCCTTTTATAAATCTTGAAAGTATCTTTTTCTTGTTGCATCTTGGATTGATATCAACATTATATAATGTTCCTGAAAAAACAAAAAGCAGTTTTCATTTCCCATTTAGAAGTATTCCTGCATTAAAGATATTTTTGATTGCTTATGTATGGGCTTCAATATCGTCATTTTTACCAGCCATTATTGCGAATGAGCAAGTTTTTACTTCACAGATCCTGCTGATATTCCTTGCACATTTACTGTTTATAATTTCCATTACGCTACCGTTTGATATAAGAGATTTTCAGATTGATCGAAAAAACGATCTCATTACTTTTCCTAATTTAATTGGAATTATCCCAACTAAACTACTTGCAGTAGCATGCTTAATTAGTTTTACATTGATTATCCACCAAATTACCCATGAATGGTATGTTTTTATATTTAGTCTGCTCACTGTAGCGCTAATCCTGAATTCATCCACCACGAAAAAAAAATACTACTTTACTTTTTTTTTAGACGGGACTATCATTCTGTACTTTATTACGATAATACTATCTTTATAAAAACCTTATTTCATGATTTTTCAGGGAATTGAAGCAATAAACGAAGCAGCAAAAAGGATTGCACCATACATCCATCGCACACCGGTTTTAACATCGCTTAGCATTAATGGCATCCTTAATTCGCAACTATATTTTAAATGTGAAAATTTTCAAAAAGTAGGCGCCTTCAAATATAGAGGCGCTACCAATGCAATTCATCAACTTTCTCCGACTCAATTACAAAATGGAGTTGCGACCCATTCTTCCGGTAACCATGCCCAGGCTTTAGCTTTGGCAGCTAAAATCAAAAACATAGAGGCTTATATTGTAATGCCTGCTAATGCTCCTAAAATTAAAAAAGATGCGGTGATTGGTTATGGGGCAAATGTGATAGAATGCGAGCCTACCTTAGAAGCACGAGAGGAAACACTAAATCGAGTAATAAAGGATAAGAAGGCACATTTTATACATCCATACAATAATTTCAATATTATTGAAGGTCAGGCCTCTGCTGCCAAAGAATTAATTGAAAATGCTCCAAATCTGGATTATATCATTGCACCTGTGGGTGGTGGTGGACTGCTAAGTGGCACTTCGCTTTCAGTAAAATATTTCTCCCCGAATACAAGAACAATTGGAGCTGAACCAACTGGCGCGGACGATGCTTATAGATCTTTTAAAGCTGGCGAAATAATCCCTTCCATAAAACCGGAAACGATTGCAGATGGCCTTTTAACGTCATTAGGAAGCCTTACGTTTCCGATCATCTTAGCTCATGTAGAACAGATTCTTACTGTAAAAGATTCAGTTACCATTGAAGCTATGAAACTAATTTGGCAAAGGATGAAAATTATCGTCGAACCATCTGCCGCAGTTGCATTGGCAGTTGTAATGGACAATCAGCACCTTTTTAACGGAAAAAAAATTGGGGTCATTCTTTCAGGAGGTAATGTGGATTTTGATACCCTCCCTTTTTAATCCAAATTATTCGGGGTAATTTAATTCAACTCTTATTTTTTCTTCTTTAAAGACTTGAAAAATTCTGCCCAGGCAAATGGGTTCAGGAATGGATTTGGCCTGGGGCCATAGGCATCATGCAAATAAACCGCCTGCTGTTGTGTGAAATAGCGATGATTCATACTTCCATCCATAGGCATATTTCTATAAATTTCTGCAAGCACGTCAGGATCAAGGTTATCATCCATGTTATTTAAGTCTCCTTGATTTGGCAATCTGTAAGCCAGTACCGCTTCTTTAAACATCTCTTCTGTGGGAAATGGTAAAATCTCAAGTTCGGGCAAGTATGTTGTATCGCTGACCATAGCAATAATTGTCGTATAACTATCTCCCTCTATTGTCGGAATAATCACACTTTGCTTCTGAAATCCAACAACACTTATCACCACACTATCTCTCTCTAAAACAGGAAATGAGAAATAACCATAATAATTCGTGGTTGTTCCCCTGCCTCCTTTAGGAACGTATACGTGTGCGCCCAAAATACCTGATACCGTATCTTGAGTGGTTACAACACCAGAAAATTGAATAACGTCCCTTGTATTGTCCTGCGCCAATACCGACTCAAAAGACAACAACTGGAATGAAATCCCTACTAAAACAAAAAATAATATACTTCTAACAATTTTCACTTATCCAAAATTAGGCTTAAAATTACTTCAAAGATTGAGAAACGACAATTTATTTAACGTAATTTAACAACGAAGTGTATAATTTTCTGCACCATTTTATGCATACCCTCAAACTAAATGACACGTATATCTATTAAATGAAATTAAAAAACTTAAGTCTTACGTACAGCGCCAGAATATTCAAAGCGCTTTCTGAAGAGCCAAGAGTAAGAATTTTAAATCTACTTCAAAACCATGGTGAAATGTGCATTTCTGACATCGAACAGATTTTAGATTATACGCAAACTAAAACATCAAGACATATGTCTTTCCTGAAAAATGCAGGAATTGTCGGAGCCAGAAAGTCTGATCAATGGATATTCTATTATATTCAGGATGAAGTACAAGGGTTGCTAGGCCAAATTTGGAGCTACATTGAAAAGGATCAGATGCTAAACAATGACATTGAAGTTTTCGAAGTCATGTATTCAAATAGAGAATTAGCTGCTTTCAGACAAAGAACATCCTACAAGCACTTCAATTCCTAAACTATTTTACCATTTACACTATTAATGTGAAGAATCAATTATTTAAAAATTATAAACATTTATTTTTTGACCTCGACCATACTTTATGGGACTTTGAAAAAAATACATCTGAAGCTATAGAAGAAATTTATCAGATATTCAACTTCTCGAGTTGGTCAATATTTACGATTTACGATTTCATGGCAATATTTCATGAGGTCAATAACTATTTGTGGGACAAATTTAATCATGGTCTTATCGACAGACTGGAATTACGCGACAGCCGATTCAAAATGATGCTTACTAAATTGGGAGTGAGTGAAAAGGAAATTCCGCTAGGTATTGCTGAAAAATACCTGGAGCTTGCTCCTGTGAAACGTAGTGTAATTCCATTTACCCATGAAATTTTAAACTATTTAAAACCTAATTACCAACTACACATCATTTCAAATGGTTTTGATGATATTCAACACACAAAACTGAAATCATCAAATATTCATCAATATTTCGATAAAATCGTGACTTCAGATAGCTCAGGCCATCGAAAACCTCAAAAAGGAATATTTGAGTTTGCCATGAATGAAGCCGGGGCTACCAGAGAAAATGCGATTATGATTGGAGATAATATTGATACGGATATCATTGGCGCCCAAAATGCGGCAATGGATCATATTTATTTTAATCCAAATAAAATAAAGCATTCCCTGAAAGTGACATTCGAGATAGATTCGCTAAAAGAGATTATGAATATCTTCTAAATCTCTTTGGGTATGATTTTGAATTTATAAATTTGCAAAAAATTACTCTAACTTATAAATCAAAATTTCAATGGCAAAAGGATTTTTCAATGTACCTGCCCCAAAAAATGAACCCGTTTTGGATTATGCTCCGGGATCAAAAGAAAAGGCAGAACTAAAAGAAATGCTGAGTACCTTGAGGTCTCAAGTATTAGATATACCTATGTATATCGGCGGTGAAGAAGTTCGAACTGAGGACAAAAAACCAATCAGTCCTCCACATGATCATCAACATATTCTGGCGCATTATCATCAGGGAGATGCCATTCATGTAGAACTAGCTATCAACGCGGCATTGAATGCCAGGGAAGATTGGGAAAATCTATCGTGGGAACACCGGGCAAGTATTTTTCTGAAAGCTGCCGATTTGATTGCAGGACCATATAGGGCAAAAATAAATGCGGCGACCATGCTTGGCCAATCAAAAAATGTATACCAGGCAGAAATTGATGCCGCCTGTGAACTGATAGATTTTCTGAGGTTCAACGTAAGTTATATGACTCAGATTTATGCACAACAACCCGAGTCTTCACCAAACATATGGAACAGGCTTGAGCAAAGACCTTTAGAAGGATTTGTTTTTGCATTGACCCCATTCAATTTTACTGCCATTTCCGGAAACTTGCCAACAGCGCCCGCCATGATGGGAAATGTAGTAGTTTGGAAGCCATCAAGAACTCAGATTTATTCTGCTCAAGTATTAGTCGAGATCTTCAAAGAAGCAGGGGTGCCTGACGGCGTTATTAACCTGGTACTCGTTGACGGGCCAACCATAGCAAATAAAGTACTTAATCATCCTGATTTTGCGGGGATTCACTTTACAGGAAGCACCCCTGTTTTTCACAGTTTTTGGGAAACTATCGGGAAAAATATTTCCAATTATAAAACATATCCAAGGATTGTTGGTGAAACCGGAGGCAAGGATTTTATTCTGGCACACAGCTCTGCCAATGCCAAAGAAGTTGCTACGGGTATTGTCAGGGGAGCCTTTGAGTATCAGGGTCAAAAATGCTCTGCCGCGTCACGTGCTTATATTCCAAACAATCTTTGGGATGAGGTAAAAGCTTATATGCTGGAAGATCTCGGCAATATCAAAATGGGTGGAGTAGAAGATTTTTCGAACTTCATCAATGCCGTAATCGATGAGAAATCATTTGATAAATTAGCTGGTTTTATTGATGCCGCCAGGGAAGATCCTGCAGTTGAAATTATTGCCGGTGGCAATTATGATAAATCCAAAGGCTATTTCATTGAACCTACAATTCTACTTACTGAAGACCCGAATTATGTGACGATGTGTGAGGAATTGTTTGGGCCTATCATGACGATCTATGTATATAAAGCTGAGAATTATGACGATGCGATTTATCTGGTCGACAACACTTCTGACTATGCATTGACGGGAGCTATCTTTGCCAAAGACAGGTATGTGATTGAATACGCAACGAAGAAATTGAAAAATGCAGCCGGTAATTTCTATATAAATGATAAACCAACCGGCGCTGTAGTAGGACAGCAACCCTTTGGCGGAGCAAGGGCCTCAGGAACAAATGATAAAGCCGGATCAATGATCAATTTATTAAGATGGGTTTCTCCCCGAACAATAAAGGAGACTTTCGTCACGCCAACAGATTATCGATATCCATTTTTGGCAGAGGAATAAAAAGTTGAATTAAACCGGGATAATTTCCCGGTTTTTTTATGGTATTTCAATGTCGATCCATTCCGGTGACTTGGTCGCAAGATACACATCATTGTATCTGTCATACTTCAATTTTTCATAGATCATAGGGATGATGCTCACCCCATCAATTGACGTTAATCCAAACTTGTTTTTTCGTGAAGCAATTACAAAACCGTTATCCAGATCAACGATATTATCAAATCTGGGCAGGATCAATAATCGTCCTTCATTACTAACCAAACCGTTTTTATTATCCCTACAAGTTATAAATCCACCCGTATTCAGCCGGTAAAGAGAGTCATATTCACACTCTAAGGTGATTTTTCCTTTGGAGTTAATCAAACCATATTTTCCTTTTCTCACTACCTCACAAAGACCTCCCTGAAAATGATACACGGTATCATAACGAGGTTGTACGATAAGATCTTCTCTTTTGTTAATGTATCCCCATCTTCCAAGAATTTTTATCGGCGCCAGCCCTTCATTAAAAAATCCCACGTTTTCATATTGGTTAGAAATTCTCAGTTTTCCATTGACGTCAACAAATCCCCAACGATCATCTATTTTTACGCCTATAAATTCCTCTGTCATTTCGTTTATCGCCTCAAAGCGATCATCGTTTTTATTCAGAATTCGTCCCGATTTGGAGATAAATGAATACCTGTTTTCTGATTTCGCATAGTAGATACTGTCTTCCTGAAGATCTGAAATTTCATCGAATTCAGATTTTATTACCCTGTTCCCTTCCTCATCAAGTAAACCAAATTTGAGATCCAGGGTCTTCTCAAGGTATCTTTCACCGTGCTGATAAAGAAAATACTCAGCAGAAAAATCTAAAGTTTTAGGGTAAAAAGCGACATAGCTGCCATAAGGAGACCGTATCAAGTAGCGCATTGGGCCAATAATTTCAATATCCTTATTTTGTGGTAAAATCTCCCAACTTCCATCAAGGTTCAGTATTCCATCCTCGCCCAAAAACTTCACCAATAATTTACCTTCTGTATATTGAATTATCGAATCATACTTGCAAAAAATAATCTCTTCCCCCAAAGTATTAATTATCCCCCAATACTTATCTCTTTTGGCCTTAAAGAATGAATCACCAAGCCAATCTATCTCATCATAAACCTGATCCGTAATCACCTTTCCTAGTTTGTTCACCAAGCTCCACCCACGCTTGCCGTCTCTCTTGAATTTGACAATAAATACCTGATGCACAAACTTAACTGAATCGTATTTTGGTTCCAGAAACATTGTCCCATCAAAACGCAGGACTCCGCTTTTTCCATCCTGTTTAACAGAAATCCACTCCCCAAATTGCTCCTGAATATGAAAATTTGAAAATGATGTCAGCAAACTATCCGATTCATGGATCAATGCCTGTGCTTCTCCAACAATCACTTTATAAATCCCTTCACCTTTAGGAATTATTTCATCATATGCATACGTTGCCAATTGTTGGTAAGTGTTTTCAAATGCATGCCATTCATGGAATTTTTGAACTCTAATTTTCCCATTTTCAAATTTAATATCTTTATACTTAGGCTGAATAATGAAAGTTCCATCGCTGGAAATAAAGCCTTTTTTTCCATTTTTAAATGTGAGCACGAAGTTATTTTCAAGTATTTTTACGCTATCTAAACTAAAACCAGTTATATTTTTGCCATCATCATCGAAAACTGCTTTATGATCATTTTGGGTTACCTCATACAAATCCTTGGCTAGGATTTCGATTCGATCATATTTTAAAGGAATTATTTGTTTTGAACTATTGTCCAATATCCCGTAAAGGAATTTCTCATTTTCATAAACCGAAGCGATTAAGTTATTATTATGAACCTGAAGCGCCTGATATTTAAAAGCTATTTCAGCATTTCCTTTTGCGTTTATCACACCATATACAATGCTTGTGTTGTAAGGAAGTTTTTTGGATGCGATAATCCAATTCTCATTAAACCGGGTTAGAGATTTATAAAGAGGCTCTGTAATGCGCTCATTCTTGGTATTCAAAATGCCCCAAAGATCATCTATTTTGAAGCCAATTACATTTTCCAGCAGCTGGGTTCCTCCATTTGTCCACCCCAGATCTTCATATTCTGCCGGAATAAGTACCCGCCCTTTTTTATTGACAAGACCTTTTTTATGATCTTTTTCAATAATTGAATACTCTTCCTCCTCCTCAGCAAAAACTTCTGCCGGTGGTACGAAATTCATTAATATCATTAGCAGGATCACCTGTACAAAAACATTCCTTATCCTCACCCTAAAAAAATAACGTGTTGTGACTTAATATTAAAAACCTGATTAATACATTAATATTACAAAAATAAGGGGTTTCACACAACAATTAACGCAAAACCTCCACCCATCCATTACATCTGGTATTTTTGTCATTAAATATGAGTTGATAAAAATATACTCCGGAAGCGAGGTCCCCTCCCTGCCAATTATTTTGGTAATTGACAGACTGATATACTTCTTTTCCCCAACGGTTGTAAATATATAATTCGATATCATCGGTCGCCGTGATTTCAAAGGCATCGTTTTTCCCATCTCCATTGGGTGAAATAACGTTTGGAACAAAGGTAGTAACCGACGTATTGTTTACAATTTTAGTATCAGAACAAAAAGATTCCCCCGCAGTCAATGAAATCTTAAAGCTAAGCAGAGAATCTGACGGTTCATATTGATGAATAGGTTCCAGCTCTTCCGAAAAATTTCCATCCCCAAAATCCCATACATAATCACTGGCATTTTCAGAATTATTTGTAAATTTCAAAACCGGAGTTTCAATGCAATCATATACTTTTTCGATCAGGAAATCAGCAATCACCTGAGGAATGACCTTAATTGTGAGGGAGTCTTCACCCAGACACCCATTTGCATCCTCAATGTTTACGGTATAGGTGGTCGTGGTATCTGGGGTTAATAGCGGTGTAGCGGTATTTGCATTTTGCATGTCACTGTCCGGCTTCCAATTATAGTGCACTCCACCCTCAGCAAAAAGCGTAATGGTCTCACCAAAGCAAATAGAATCATCTGGCATAATGCTAAAATCATAATTATAAACTGTTATTGTCCCCCTTGCTTTGCTTTCACGGGTACAGGTATTAATATCCGTAGCTGTGAGCACAACAGGATAAATCCCGGGATTTTCATAGGTGATGGTGATAGTGTCTTCCCGGTCTGAAACGGTCCCTTCTCCAAAATTCCAATGGAAATCTTCTCCTCCCAGACTTTCATTCAAAAACACGAGCGTCAATGGATAGCATCCTTCCCTTATCCCCCTGTTCGTAAAATCTTCAGTATCGGTATCGAACCTGGCTTGCAAGGATGCTAGGTCAAATTTGAAAGCTGCATTGTTGCAATTGGGGCTGTTATTATTACGGGACCAAACATCAGCGGGCCACGTAGGAAAGCCGCTACTCCCTCCACATCCACCACAAACCGACTGGTACACAATCCCTTTTTTATCAAACCTGCTGGTACCCCCATCTACATGTTCGCCCCTGCCATTCATTTCTCCAAAATATGTCCCATACAATAATTGCTTAGCATCCTGAAGCAAAACCATCAGATAGAAATCGGTGCCATCCGTTTGGGATTGAAAGGCATTTCCCGTTACCGGAAGGCCATAGGTACTCCCTCCAATATATCCATAGACAGGTTGATTTAAGGCGCCTCCCCAACCGCTGATGAATATATTTTCACATTCGTTCACCAAAAAAGCAGTAGGGGAAAAATCGGGCGAACCAGACCCTGAACCAATAACGGTTGAGAAATATGTGGAATCCAAATCATTGCTGAGTTTATGAATAAATTGTCCACTATTGGGATTTGAATATACACCATCGGTTACCAGATAATTACCTTGTGTTTGCCCAAGCAGGTAAACACAATCTGAAGAATCCAATTCCAAAAAATATACCTGATCGTAGTTTGGAGTTCCCACATAGGTAGATTTCAAAAGCTGAGTTCCATCAGCGCTAATTTTTACCACAACTCCATCAATATCCACCGCCGACGGTTTTTCAGTTTTATGCACATTATCTGTCACAGGAAAATCAATGCTGTTGCTGCCTCCTGAGGCAAAGACATTGCCCTCCGAATCTACCTTAACTGTATACAGCGCATCTACACCACTTCCTCCAACAAATGTACTCCAATACAAATCTGTCAAATCAGCATTAAATTTCATGACCACTCCATCATTTTCGCTACCCCCATAGGAAGTCTGACGCCCATTTTTAATTAAAAAATCCGGCGAACTTGTATTGGAGGCAACAAAGATATTATCCTCCCCGTCGACAATGACCTCACCCCTAAACTGATCCCCGTAATTTTTTGTCAGCGGCATATACTTTTCCATGATGCCATCATTTTCGGATCCTCCAATAAACGTAGAACCTTTAAGTGTGCGTCCATCATTTCCTAAAATAGCCAGAAAAATATCTGACCCATTTCTAAACGGAATACCACCTACCAAGCGATAAGCCTCCATGGTATCATAAATCGGATCGCCGCCCAAAAAATTCGATTGAAAGGATCCTGAACTCATCGGAAAATCCGGTGAACTTGTCGTTCCGTAAATCACTAATTCACCTTTACTGTTTTCAATAATGCTTTGTGGTGTTTCACTAAAGGCGCCTCCCAAATAGGTTGCCCATAACAAATTTTTTCCCGTTGAATCGTACTTTAATATCCCCACATCCCATTCTCCGACACTCTCCGGTTGGAATACGCCATTGGTCGCAGGAAAACCAACACCGAAAACTATCCCTCCTGAATATAAATTCCCATGATCATCATACGTGGCAGTAAATCCCCAGTTATCAGCATATGAGCCTGAATAAGTTGAGAAAATCAGCTCAGGATCTATCACCAATTGAACATTTGTGTCATATCCTTCAGGGAAATTAAAACTTATTATGTCTTTCTGCAATTCATATTCTGTTAGTACTGATTTCTTTCGTGAATTTGATTCTGAGTACGAAACGGGCACATTCTCAAAAAAATATCCATGAACTGTCCCAACTACAATTTTTCCCTGGTGGATTTTTAGCTCATTCTGACCTTCATATTTCATTTTTATCTGGCTGGGATCAGCTCCCGGAGAGACAATAAAATCATACTTCATACCGTCTGAGGCGAAATATAAACGAAAATCAATTCCTTTATACATCTCATCAATAATCAATTCGGAATAGGAAGTAACTCCAGTTGCCCAGTGTTGCTCATCGGTACCTTTAATAAAATTTAACCTTTCAGGAAAGGCATTTTTACTCACTATTTCTGAATAGTCGTTCGCGCCCTGGAATGAAATTTCGACGGAGTGAATTAAATTTTTATTTGATGGCGAGGAGCCTTGTCTTGAAGCTGATTCATTTTCGTCAAGTATTCCCTCATGACCTCTTTGCCCTTTTCGGTAGAATACATATTTCAATTTATTTTTTAGTACATATAAATCTCCTCCTGGAATAGCCGCTTTATAAAATACCTTCTTATTCCACTGACCCAGGTTTTCAATAAAACGAATTCCAGCCGGTTCATGACCAAAGGCTTCGAATGATAAAAAACCAAATAGTATTAATAATATTAGATATTTTCCCTTTCCCTGCATCTGCATTCGTAACAAATCATTAAAGGTAAAATTATTAAAACTGAATTGATTAACAAGTTGACACGAATTAGCGCTCGTAAATAAAGACAATAATCATTCCTGATAGCTTTCAACACCATTGTTCACCATCAATTTTTTTTTGAATTACTGTTTATAAACTAATAATCAATTAAAAAAACACGAAACACACTAAACTTAAGTTCACTCAAAGTACTGATTTGTAATCAATATTTTATATTTGTCAATATTTTTTTATTTCTGTTTCAAAATCAACTGAAAAAAACAGATGACTCCGAAAAAACCGACTGAGGTGCAAAGCTCAAAATTAAACTCACTTCAAAAACTCGATGGGTATTTTGAAGGCAAAGACCTTTTTATTTTTTGGTTAAGTCTTTTGCTCACCTTCATTTTAGGCTTGCTGCTGTTCGAACCAAAAGTATCTATCGGAGGCGATGATTCCATGTATATCAACCGAGGGTACAATTTTATAGAAAAAGGCATTTTTCCTGTTTTTCAGGGTCCACTATACCCCATGGCGATCGGATTGATCATTGCCATAAGTGGTGTGAATTTAATCGTATTAAAGTTTTTTTCCTTGTTTTGCCTACTTGTCCATCAATGGTTCACCTTCAAGCTGTTCAAAAACTATCTTTCTCCCTTCACGCTTTTGATCGTCATGTTTTTGATCAGCTCCAGTTCAGCGTTCATCTACTACGGAAGTGCAACGTACAATGAGACTTTTTATTTATGTATTCAAAGTATATTTCTATTCCATTTCGAAAAATCTTTTATAAGAAATTCTATTGACAAACTGAATCTAAAAACCGCTATTAAAAACATTTTACTAAGCGGATTTTTATTATTCTTATTGACTATCACCAAAAATATTGGTTTGGTGGCGGTGATTGCAGTTGTCATTTACTTTCTCCTCACCAAAAACTGGAAATTCGCGGCTTTAATTATTGCTGCATTTGCAATCTGGACGTTTTCATTCAGTGTCATTAAATCATCAATATGGGAAACCAAAGAAGTTCAAATAGCCAATCAGGGAAATACATTATTACTTAAAAATCCGTACAAACCCGATCTGGGCAATGAGGATGCCTATGGCTTTTTATTGCGCCTGGTTAACAACAGCAAAGCATACCTGGGATATCATTTTATCAATATTTTTGGGATATCGAAAAAGGACAATTTTAATGGAAACTCTTTTGTGACCATTATGATTTATGCGCTATTCATTTCTGGTTTTCTAAGCCTTTTCAAAAAATCAAGATTTTGGTTATTCATAGGCGTATTTACTGCTGTTGCGTTTGGCGCTACTTTTTTTGCTCTTCAAACATATTGGAATCAGGAACGGCTTATCATTATCTTTATTCCTCTATTGATGGTATATATGATATATGTGCTTTATTATTTCTTCACGAATAAGCTAAAAAAATATACTTTCCTCTTCCTTATTTTCATCGGAATATTAGGAGTTGCAAACTTGTATCGCACCCTTACGGCTATTCCGGAGCATACCAAAGTGATATCAAAATATATAGGCGGTGACAAATATTATGGTTTTCCTGAAGACTGGGTAAATTATCTGAACATGACAAAATGGGTAAATGACAATCTAGCTGAAGAGGTATACGTTGGTTGCCGAAAACCCGGAATGGCCTTCATTTACAGTGGAGGCAAAAATTTTTATGGCATCTGGAGAGTTCCATCGAGTGATCCGGAAGAATTATATAACAAGCTAAAAGACGAAGGAGTTACACATGTGATTATGGCGAATATTAGAGCCAATCCTAACGATCCGAAAAGTAGAATAATCAATACGGTAAGAAGATATTTGGGGACAATAAATAAAGCCTATCCCGGGAAGTTGAAGTTGGTACATCAAATAGGAGAAAACTGGCCTGCATATCTTTACGAAATCCATTAACAGTACCTCGATAAATGATTTTTAAGTGACGAACATAGAAAATAATATTAGAAGTAAACGAAGAATGGGTTTTTTGAATCATTTCGAAAAACTAGCCCCTAATCTTAAAAAGTATCGTAAGAGGTATGCGTATTTTTGGAATGATATTGTCAGGTATTGCAATTATTTCATTCATGAAGACGATGCCGTGCTTGAGATAGGCTGTGCCACTGGTGATATGCTTGCGAAAATGAAAGGCCGTAAAAAAACCGGCATCGATTTTTCTCAGAAAATGATTGATATAGCAAAAGAACACAACCCTGATATTAATTTTTTTGTTCAGGACGCTGAAAATATTAATCTGAACACGAAATTCGATACCATTGTTTTATCTCATGCAACAGGATATTTTGTAGATGTACTCAAGGTATTCGAATCGCTCAAAAGTGTTTGCCATCACAGAACAAGGATCATTATCAACTACTATAATTTTTTGTGGGAACCGGCGCTGCTGATGGGAGAATTTTTTGGATTTAAAAGAAAAAGTCCAAAACAAAACTGGCTCACAAAAAAAGATCTTCAAACCTTCCTTTACCTGGCAGGCTATGAAACATATCGTTCTTCACGGCGCGTATTGCTGCCAATCAATATCCCAATAATTTCGTGGTTTCTGAATAAATTTATCAGTCGATTGCCATTGATCAATCATCTTTGCCTGAATCAATATGTATTTGCCAGGCCGATATGCAAATTACCGCAAAAAGAATATTCCACCTCCATTGTAATTCCTGCCAGAAACGAAAGTGGCAATCTTGAAGATGCGCTAAAGAGATTGCCGAAATTTGGCTCACGGCAGGAAATCATTTTCATCGAAGGAAACTCAACAGATGACACATGGGAGCAAATGCAAAAACTCCCTGAAAAATACCCCGAATGGGATATTAAAATTGGTCAGCAAGCAGGTAAGGGAAAAGGCGATGCAGTAAGAAAAGGATTTGCCATGGCCACCGGTGATATTTTGATGATCCTGGATGCTGACCTCACCGTTCCACCCGAGGACATACCTTCATTTTATGATGCAATCGCCAACAATAAAGGCGAATTCATCAATGGCTCCCGACTTGTGTATCCTATGGAAAAAAACGCCATGCGGATATTAAATCTGATGGGAAATAAATTTTTCAGCATCATGTTTTCCTGGCTATTGGAACAACCTCTCAAAGATACGCTTTGTGGCACCAAGGTGATCTTTAAAAGCGATTATGAAAAACTAATTAAAAATCGATCATTTTTTGGCGAATTTGATCCTTTTGGGGATTACGACCTGATCTTCGGTGCATATAAAATGAATCTTAAAATTATTGATTTGCCGATAAGATATAGAGAACGCGTTTATGGAGATACCAATATTTCCAGATTCAGACATGGATTATTGCTGTTGAGAATGGTGGGATATGCTGCCCGAAAAATCAAGTTTTATTAGTTACATAACTCGGAATGAATCGAATCCTGAACAGTTTACCCATCACCAGACTCAAACTTTTCGTTGCCCGAATTCTATTTTTGATTATAAAACCAATCTATGGAATTCAGAAAAGAGTTATAATAAGAAATGGGATCATCTTTGAAATTGATATTACCGAAGGGCTAGACCTTTCATTATTCCTATTTGGCAATTTTCAAAAACACGTATCCGAAAATAAATACCTGAACCTAGCGGAAGATGCAGTGATTTTTGATGTTGGAGCCAACGTGGGAATTATGTCTCTGAACTTTGCAAAGCAGGCTCCGAATGGTAAAGTTTATGCCTTCGAACCTACCCATTTTGCGATTGATAAATTAAAAAGAAATCTTGAATTAAATCACGAAATAGCCAAAATCATTCAACCGGTTCAAACTTTTATCTCTTGTGAAGGAAAGGCACAAAATGAAATTAAAGCTTTTTCAAGCTGGAAAATAAATAAGGGGGTAGGAACAGATCAGCACCCTGTTCACGGAGGTAAGGCCATGTCAACGGAAGGAGTGCCAACCACCACCATTGATGATTTTGTAAAAGAACAACAAATAAACCGTCTTGACTTTATCAAAATAGATACAGATGGGCATGAGTTTGATGTGCTATTAGGGGCAAGAATAGCAATTGAGCAATTCCAACCTCAAATAATTTTTGAACTTGGTCAATACGTGATGGAAGAAAGAGGAATAAAATTCAAAGATTATGAACACATTTTTAGCGAATTAAACTACGATTTGTCTAATGCCGCAAATAACAAAGCTATCTCTATTTCCAACTTTAATATGATGGTTCCCAAAAAAGGAACCATTGACGTGTTGGCATTGCCAAAATAATGCTGGCGCTAGCAGAATAACGCTGCGTCTAATTATTCTTCTTTTTACCCGGGTTCTTTCTGCCCTTTCCTTTGAAGTTTCCCTTGCCTTTAGAAAATTTGAAACGCCCTCCTCCTCCAATTTTCCACTCGGGTCCTTCGCCCAAAGCATCCGGCAATCTAACCCGCTGTACTTTGCGTTCGATCAGTTTTTCGATCCGATCAAACTTGTACATATCGTCTTCATTGATCAGGGTAAGCGCCACACCTGTTGTATCGGCTCTTGCTGTCCGGCCTATACGATGAACATAATCTTCAGGATCTCCCGGCACATCGTAGTTGATTACAAAATTAATGTCTTTGATGTCAATCCCACGACTCATAACATCCGTTGCCACCAACACGCGGGTCTCTTTTGACCTGAATCTTAGCAATACTTCTTCACGCTCATTCTGTTCAAGATCTGAGGATATACCTTCTACTTTATAATCCTTAGATTTTAATCCCCTCACTATTTCGGAAACTTTTTTCTTGGTAGAAGTAAAAACCAAAATTGCTTTTACTTCCGGTTTTTTCGAAATCATAGAATTGATCAAAGGAGTTTTCTGAGCATCAAATGTAAGACACGAAGCCTGAAGTACCCCTTCGACCGGTTTAGACATTGCAATGCTTATTTCTATCGGATCAATTAAAACTTTTTTGGCAAGCTCTCTTATTTTTGAAGGCATGGTGGCGCTAAACATAAGTGTCTGACGCTTCTTCGGTAAATAGGTTAGGATTTTCTGAATGTCATCATGAAATCCCATGTCAAGCATCCGGTCTGCCTCATCCAAAATCAAATGTTCCAAATGGTCAAACTTCACATACCCCATGTTGAGGTGCGAAATTAATTTCCCCGGCGTTGCCACAATGATCTCTGCCCCTTTAGTTAATGCTTTCTTTTGCGTATCCCAATCCTGACCTTCTCCTCCGCCATACACCGACAATGAGGTGACATGTGTAAAGTAAGAAAAACCTTCAATTTGCTGGTCAATCTGAATGGCCAACTCCCTTGTAGGCACAATGATCAGAGTATTCAATTGATCGTGTTTGTCTGTTAATTTATGCAAAATCGGCAACAAAAATGCTGCGGTTTTTCCGGTGCCTGTCTGTGCACTTGCAATCAAATCCTTCCCTTCAAGTATTTCCGGAATAGCCTGTTCCTGGATGGGTGTTGCTTCATCGAACCCCATATAAGACAATGCTTCCATCAGGTGCTCGTTCAGCTTAAAATCTTCAAATTTCATAATAATATTCTAATCCATCGCTCATCAATATTTTGCGCGACGCACAAAGCTATGAAATGATCTTAGTTTTTAAAGAATAATAGATATAATGATAGATTGTTAGATAAGAAATACGAGTTTTGAACTGTGAGGTGCGAGTTTCGAGAAGTAAACGCCCAAAAATTATGATTGAGGATAATTAATATTTTGCATTTTTAGGCATTCATCAAAGCTAATAAAAATAAAGCGCTTATGTATTCTCCAAGTTCAACAGATTATGGAAAGTCTGCCAGTAAATATTAACTTTAGATTTCTGTTTTAGATGGTAGCTTAAGGCAGGATGGTAATGCTCAAATCCATCCAAATTTTATTCATACTACCAGCATCAATAGAAAGAAATATTTAAATAAAAAAAGATGACGAATTTACTATGCGCAAATCAAAAAATATAGATTTATCCGTTCCAAGAAGAAGCTATTATGGTGATGATTGTGGATTATCCGTTTGTCCGGAATGCGGCGCTCCCTTAATTGATGAGGGCTGTACCATTCTGTTGTGGGCAAAATCTGAGGGAGATGAAGGAGAATTTATAACAAGTCTTTCCGGTTCTCATTTTTGTACAAATTGCCCGGCAGTCGTTTTTGACAACAATATAGTCGAACAAGGAGCCTTGGCAGGAATGAAAGACCACAGGAATTTAAGATATGCTATCAGAGGAATTGTTGATATGGAAGCCATTCCAAAAGAAAAAAGAGAGATGCAAATCGGCATTGACGAAAATCCAATACCATTAGTAAAATTTCTGCCTGATTTAAAAAAGAAACCCACGTCTAAATCAGACAAAAAACCCGGCAGAAACGATCCCTGCCCATGCGGCAGTGGTAAGAAATATAAAAAGTGCTGTGCCTGATGCAAACATGGATTAATAGAAAAGCAGTTGAAAAGATATTTGCCCAATACCTTAATTCCAGTAAACAACCTCGGGGCAAGCCCCGAGGCATTGTTTACTAATACTTCATCCACTTTACTGCCTAACACAACTCTCCTGTATTTCGCACTACTCACAATATGATAAAGCAATAGTGTGACATT
>SDBV01000965.1_pt1 | contig 42303 bp, 41 predicted proteins | sample 2277081 | NCBI WGS metagenome assembly SDBV01 (sample SAMN10402039, study PRJNA504765) | marine sediment metagenome | isolation source: marine sediment core GS10_PC15, 223 cmbsf | place: Arctic Ocean: Southern Knipovich Ridge | collected 2010
GGATCCTTTGCATTTACTTGCCGGGACGATTACGACACTTCAAAGATCGCAGCCGTAGTAAACATCGACATGCTTGGCCGCCAGTTTCTCGACGTTATGGAAAACACTCTGTTTGTTTCCGGAACGGAGGATTACCCGGTTCTTAGAAACACCATCATCGAGTCTGGAAGATCCGAACGTCTCGATATACTGCCAGTTGGCTCAGACCTCATCGGTCCGCGGAGCGATCATGCGGCCTTTATGTTCAATGATTTTCCAAGCCTGTTTTTCAGTTGCGGCATATTTGACGACTACCACGAAAAGGGCGACGTGGCGGCGAAATTGAACTACGCGAACCTTAACAGTTCAACACAGGCGGTGCTGGCAACTGTAGAACACTTGGCAAACATTGATGTTGTTGAACAAGGCAATGCTCCCATAACGGCCGACTGGCAAGAATTGTTTGCGCTGCAAAAAGTCGCCACGCGGATCGGTATGGCGCGTGAACTGAACGATGCGGAACAGAAAATACACGGCACCTTCTTGGCACGCGTCAACGAACTGCTTGCCAAACACGACTACAGTCTTGAAGACCGAACACAGCTTCTTCGCGATAGCATTAAGTTCATTGGTCCTATTGTGGAGGGTTCGTTGGGGAAAGACCAGCCCGCGCCAGCAGCCGAGGACGATGAATCTGATGACGATCAACCGACCATGCTGATCTTCATGTTAGATTATTGGACGAAGCACGGCGCATTATTCCACAAGGGTTACCGCGGTTTTATCAAGGAAATCCTGGATCGAAAACGAATGGATCTGGCTTTGCATGGCACGCCGGACCAACGTTTTCGTGCTTACGACGTTTCACCGGAGGATATTCGATTTGTTGTCAATGAAGACGGCGAGCAAAGACTCAGCGTTCTCTTGCCTCAGGTGTCTTTTCACGGAAAAGTGCGGAGCCGGTTGCGTGGCGGTTATGTGAATTTTGGATTGTCATTTTCTCCACACGACATTCACGGAACGCAGGGCGAAATCATTGATTGGTGCTTGTTACAGTGGCTGGCAAGGACACCTAAGGAGATCTCGGACGAGGAATGGGAGAAGATAGTGAACAAACTCCCCAGACGGCTCCGGAAGAATGTTGTGCGGCGTGGCGACAGCCTTGAAAATGACAGTAGCGGCAGAGCATGGTCCCTCGTCTTAGAAGCTGTAACAGGAAAAAGTCTGGGAAACGACTTCAAAGCATGGCTTGACTGGCGGCTCAATGAGAAGGGTGTCAATGACAAGAAGGAATGGTTCTCAGATCTGCTGCAAAGCACTCACCCTGAAATAGTGCTGTCGGCGATATGTCCCGGCGGTCATTCTATCGAGTCGTTTGACGATTACGATAATCTTGTTTGCGACATCACCAAAGACCAGAACATGCGGACGGACGTTCGGGCTTTGGCTGCAAAACATTGCGTATCAAAGGATGAAAAGTCCCGGCTGAAAGCTCTACTAGATGTCTTGAATGACGACGCCACGATAGATAACTCCGGTCCCGCTTTCCTTCACGATGATACATTTCCGTTCCGCGATCATTCGGTTATTGAGCATACTCGTAAACAGTACGAGGAGCGCGGGAAAGCGGAGAATGCTCCAAAAATGAAAGGGCTGATTCTTGTAAAGCCACCTGAGACAATGGGTGACGCAGTCCTCAATATCCTCAAAGACTGGACCGGTAAGGATTTCGGCAAAGATCCCGCGGCATGGCGCAAATGGTTGAGCGAGAACAAGCTGCCCAAAACCCGTAGTCCGAGTTTCTACGGCGTGCCGACAACCTGGAATGGCCACGGTCTGTCTTTTTAGAAACTGTGTTTCGACACGATCTCTATAGCCATGTCGTAATTGGCTTCTTCAATCCAATGTATATGCGTGCCTCGGCGTTCCATTCTTCTGAACCATGTGTCTTGACGCTTGGCGAAGTGGCATATTGCGGATTGTAGTTTTTGTAGTAGGTCGTTTTTGTTTTTAGTTTTTCCCTGGAGGAAGTCTGCAATGAAACGGTATTCGAGACCGAGGAAATGCAGCTTTTCCCAGCTTACTCCTTTGGCGACGAGTCCCTGGACTTCTTCGATCATTCCGCTGTCGAGCCGTTCTTTGAGCCTTGTGCGTATGCGCGTGCGCAATTCCGCGCGATCCCATTTGGTGCCAAGCACTAGAGCGTGTATGTCCGGAGCGGGTTCGGGTTCGTGGCAGCGTGTGAACTCGGCGATTTCGATTGCCCTTGTACAACGGCCGCGGTCTTCCAAGTCCGTGGTGTTGTGAAGTTCTGCGGAGACGCTTTTGAGACGTTCGGCCAGTTCGCCGTCAGACAGGGCGGCAAGCTGATTGCGCAAGTCTTTGTCTTCCGGCACGGCCGCCATGCGGTAGCCTTTGAGCACGGCGTCAACATACATGCCGGTGCCGCCGACCATGATTGGTAGAATTGCTTTTGCCCTAAGTTTCTCGAAGACATCATAAAAACGCTGTTGATAGTCGAAAACGTTGAATTCGTAGTCCAAGTTAACAATGTCGATGAGGTGGTAGTTTACTTTCGTTCCGCCATCCTCGTATTCGCTGAGGTCCTTTCCTGAGCCGATATCAAGTCCCCGGTACACTTGTCTGGAGTCCGCGGACACGATTTCTCCGCCGAGCTTGCGCGCCAACTTTACACCGAGCGCGGTCTTGCCCGAAGCGGTAGAGCCTAGGACTACAATCAGGTTTTTATTTTCATGCGGCATATTCGTCTTTTCTTTCTTTGAACATCAGAGCGAATAGGACGGTCACGATTAACATTATCACGCCGGATATTGACCAGAACAGGCGGAAATTGATGGCATTTGTCGCAGAGTTGATGCTGAACTGGGCGACTTTGCCTGCGAAGAGGCTGCCTACGAAATAGCCGCATCCGAAATAGATCGTCGTAAATAACTGCTGGGCGCGATTACGCATTGCTGGCGAGCAGTGCTTGTCGATGTAAATTGAACCGGCAACGAGAATTGCGGCCACGAATGGGCCATGCAGCGGAATTGCAGCGTAGACAATGGCCATTGGCTCCCCACAGGCGAACGCGAAAGAACGCAGGCACTGCGCAAGCCCACCCAACACTAATACTTGTTTCATGCCGAGCTTGCTCAGACACAATGCCAGCAGTCCCAGGCAGATCATTTCGGAAATCTGACCACCTCCCATTATGGGCATAATATTCTTGTCCGGTATGCCTGATTGGCTGAGAAAGGGAGACATCCCGTAGTAGAAATATTGGTGCGCCATACTTCCGAAAAATGCGAGCATGCAGATGAGCAACATGTCAGGCCGGGTAAAGAATTTAAGTGAGTCTTTAAGAGAAAAGGTCTTTGGCGGCGCGGATTGAATCGCTTGCGTTTTTGCGGAGATAGTATGCAGTTTGGGTAGAGAAAGTGCATAAAGAGCAAATACCCATGACGCCAATGCGCTGAAGCGAAAGGCATCGGGCAGCCGCTCAGACATGAATTCGCCGCTTCCCCCGCGCAGCCACAGAAATCCAAGTGCCCAACCTGCCACTACCCAGCCGAAAGTCCCCCACAGCCTCACTCCTCCGAATTGCCTTTGCGCGTCAGGCATATGATGAAACAATACGGTGTTGCTCAGGCCTAATGTGGGCATGAAGAGGAGACTGAAGAGAAAATAAAGGGGCAAAAACGCGCGATAACTTGTCTGGCTGGCCAGTATCCACATAACGATGCCCGCCAGAAGATGGCACAGAGCGATGAGTTTTTCGGCGCTTATGTACTTGTCTGCTATCCGCGCCGCTATGAAAGGTGTAAAGAGCGCCGACAGTGGATACATTGAAATAATGACTCCTGCCCGGAACGGTTCGAATTGCAGGTGGTTCTTCAGGTAATGGCTCATTATGGGAAGTATTGCGCCAATCACGGAGTAGTGCAGAAACATCATGACCGACAGCCGGAATTGCAGTGTGCGCGACATCGACGATTTATTCAACGGTCACACTCTTGGCAAGGTTCCTTGGCTGATCCACGTCGCATCCGCGGTTGGTGGCGATGTAATACGCGAAAAGCTGAATGGGCACGGCTGCGACAATCGGACTGAAGGCTTCGAAACAGTCTGGAATATATATAACGTGGTCGCTGTACTGGGCGATTTTCTCGTCGCCATCCGTTGCGATCGATAGGACTATTCCTCGTCTTGCCCTTATTTCCTGAATATTTGAAATCATTTTTTCATACACTTCACCTTTAACCGCTATGCATATTGACGGTACCTGGTCGGTCACCAGTGCAATCGGCCCGTGTTTCATTTCACCTGCCGAGTATCCTTCCGCATGGATGTAGCTGATCTCTTTGAGCTTGAGCGCGCCTTCGAGCGCCGTGGGATAATTGAAGGTGCGGCCGAGATACAAGGCAGAATGGGCCACGATGTATTTGAAGTTGCTGGTGCATTTTTCGACGTCTTCAGCCCTGTCGAGGCATTGCTGCAATTTGCCGGGAATCTCGCGCAGGTGCGCTATCATCTCCTTGGCCTGATCATTTGTGAGCGCACCGCGAAGTTTACCGAGGTAAATCGTGAACAGGGCAAGCGCAGTCAACTGCGAGGTATATGCCTTGGTGGACGCAACGCCTATTTCGGGTCCTGCGTGCGTGTGTATTACCCCGTCCGATAGGCGGTCGATGCTGGATCCCACAACGTTAACGATAGAGACTACCTTTGCGCCGCTTTGTTTGGCAATGCGAATTGCTTCGAGGGTATCGGCCGTTTCTCCTGACTGGCTGACGGCCATGACGAGCGTCTTGTCGCGAATGATTGGCGCCCGGTAACGGTATTCAGAGGATGCATCGACATCGACCGGGACCCTTGCGAAGCGCTCGATGAGGTATTTGCCAACCAGCGCGGCGTGCCATGCGGTTCCGCAGGCCACGATCTGTATCTGTGAACAGTCTTTAAGCTCCTCTTCGGTCAGGTTCATGTCGGCCAACAGTACCTGATCGGAGCCCTCTTCGACCCGGCCGCGCAAAGTGTTTCGCAGGACTTCAGGCTGCTGGTATATTTCCTTGAGCATGAAGTGCGGATAACCATCTTTCTCCGCTGCATCGTCGTCCAGGTCAACCGTCTTGACTTCGGCTTCTTGAGGATTGCCGTCTATGTCTTCGATTTTGTAACCGTCCCGGCCTATTTCGCACACTTGTCCGTTCTCGATGTACACCACTTTTCGGGTGTACTTCATTATCGCGGGCACGTCTGAGGCTATAAACGTTTCGCCCTCACCCAAACCGACAATGAGCGGACTGCCTTGCCTCGCCGCCACGATGATGTCCGGATTGTCACTGCAAACAACCCCCAGCGCGTAAGCGCCGTCCAGCTCTTTAAGGGCGTTTCTCACCGCAGCGAAAAGGTCTCCGTTGTAATGTTTGCGTACAAGGTGGGCAATGGTTTCACTGTCGGTGTCGCTTCTGAACTCGACGCCATCGGCTTTTAACTGTTGCCTGAGTTCCTGGAAGTTTTCGATGATACCGTTGTGCACAACGGCAATTTTCATTTGCTGATCGAAATGCGGATGTGAATTCGCTTCGCTTGGCATACCGTGCGTGGCCCATCGGGTGTGGCCTATGCCGATATTGCCTTGTATGCCGGATTTTTCGAGTTTAGCGTCAAGCTCGGCAAGTTTTCCCATGCTCTTGACGTGCTCAAGCTTGCCGTCGTTTACAAGGGCCACACCGGCGGAGTCATAGCCTCGATATTCGAGACGGTGCAGGCCGGACATGATGACTTCAACGGCATTCTTATTGCCTACGTAACCGACTATTCCACACATTTTTCGCTCCAATCATTCTTATGTGAAGAGCTTCTCGAACAGTCCCCTTGCGAAAATAGAAAGTAGAGTCATGATGACTCCCGCTATGCACACGCCTAATAAGCAAGCGATGAAGGTCTTGTGCTTTTTCAGTCCAAAGAGGTGGCCCGCCATCGAGCCTGTCCAAGCACCCGTAACTGGCAAGGGTATTGCCACGAACATGACGAGTCCCCACATCTCGTATTTCTCGATGTTCTTGCCCTTTCTGCGTGTTCTTGCGAAGAGCCATTCTACGAAGCGGTCGCCGATTTTCCACCTGCGAACGAAATTGGTGGCCGGTTCGAGGAACCATATGATGAACGGAATAGGCAGCATATTTCCCAGTACGGCCAGTGGATAAGCCGTCCAGATAGACATGGGATTTGGTGCCAGAAGCGCCACTGGCAGCGCACCGCGCAGTTCCAGAATAGGCAAAGTGGCCAGAATTACAGTTGCGGCGGGCAGCGATGGCGCATAGGACATTACAGCTTCAATTAATTGTTCTTTCACGTGGATATTTCTCGTTCCATAAGAGTTTGTATTGCTTCATGGTTGGTTATGTCGCGCTGAATTGGCGTAATACTTATTTTGTTTTGCGATATGGCGTCGAAATCCGTTCCGGGTTCCTGCTCGTGCTCTGGTAAGCCCCCGCCGATCCAGTAGTATGTACCGCCGCGCGGGTCAGTTCGTTTCACGATGTCGCCTTCGTAGCTGGTGTTTCCCATTCGTGTTATCACAACGCCTTCGATCTTGTCGTAGGGAAGGTCGGGTACGTTGACGTTCAACATTGTGTGATGGGGGAGGCCGTGTTCGATGACGTTGTCGGCGAGCGAGGCTGCGAACTTTGCCGCCGATTCAGTGTGTTTCGGTTCGTATGAGACGTCCGATACCGAGAAGGATGAAATCCCAAGCATCATTCCCTCATGTGCGCCCGCGACCGTGCCCGAATAGATGACGTCGCTTCCAAGATTCGCGCCGGGGTTAATGCCTGAAACCACCAAATCGGGTTTGGCTCCCAGCAGATCACGAACCGCCAGAAGAACACAGTCTGCCGGCGTGCCGTCCACCATGAACCACTGTTCCTTGAACTGGCTCACTCTTAGCGGCATTCTTAACGACACTGCATGTCCTACCGCGCTTCGTTGACGATCCGGGGCGTACACCCACACATCGCCAATGTCGCCCAGCGCGTCGGCCAAAACAGAGATTTGCGGCGCATTAATGCCGTCATCGTTTGTTACTAATATAAGTGGTTTGGACATATAATCCCATTTGCGTCCTCGATCTTTTTCGCGAAAATGCCGTCGGACGCGATTATTGATGAAGCCAGAACGTTATGTGAAGCTATCCTAGCTTACACAGAAGAAAGGAATCAAGAATCAAAACATTGTGTCCGGCGAGCAACGATAGACCTGGGTTTCAGTGACTATCATGTCCACGCTCTGGTCGTGTTCGTCTACCTCTATTTTGCCGACTATCTGCAATTCGAAGGCAAGGCCGATTTTCACTCCCCGAAAACCAGGCAAAAACCTGTCGAAATAGCCGCCACCGTAGCCGACGCGATATCCGCGTCGATCAAAGGCCACTCCGGGCACTATCACAACCGCGTTGGAAAGCAGAGGCACGGCGGCCTCACGGCATCCCGAGCCGGGTTCGAGAATTCCGAAGCGGCCGGGATGCAGGTCTTCAACCGAATCAAGTTCATGCCACTTCATTTGGCCACCGGCCAGCGCCGACGGGGCCAATACTGCCCTCTCCTCAGCCAGAAGAAGCTTCACCAGCGCCAAAGTGTCCACCTCGTTGTCTTTCGAAGAAACGTAGCTCAGGACTGTGTCGGCCGAACTAAACTCCGGCTGATCGACGAGCCTCAGGCCAATCGCCCTGCTTCTGGATGCAGCATCTTCAGAGTCCATTGCTCGGCGTTCAGCCAGTTTTGCCTGGCGCAGTTCACTTTTTTTCATCAACGGGCACCTTGAATCTCAAAGCACATGCAATACCTTTGATTTCATTCATGAATTCTCATGATTTCCGCTTTCAATGTCAAGTTTGCCGAAATTGTAGAAAAGAGGCGAGGAAAGCGCCCAAAATACTAAGAAAGCTTCTCAATATGTCAACTGTTTCTCTTAAGTCTTGACTTTTCAACACTTATGAACTAAAATGCGCCTAAGTTTACTGTGTTTCCTTAGACCCGTTGTGGGTGACTCGGCATCGGGTTTTATGTCTGTAGCAAGAAGATAAGCAGCCGGGGACGCAAGTTCTTGTTGATTATGTCTAAAAGCAAGAGCCACTCACCAATACAGGTCACGAAACTAATTAGAGAGTCCATAACAGGAGAAACTAGACATTATGAAACTCAAGGTATCTGCATCCTTGCAGCTATTCTCACCGGCTCCGGACAGACACTGTCCTGAAGGATACCGCGAACTAACACGTGTTCAAGAGAGGCTTGCGGCACTTTCTAAGATCAAGGGCGTCAAAGGTGTAGAGGTGTGCCAGCGCGACGTATCCACCGACTTGCCAGTCAAAGATCTTAAGAGAATGATAAAAGATTACGGCCTGACTTCTTCGGGCGTATCGACAAATCTTGCCCAGGATCGCCGTTTTTCGTTGGCCGGATTTGGGCATCAGCATCAAAAGACGCGCAATGCGGCGATAGACGAGGGCAGGCGGGCTGTGGACATCGCACAAGTGCTGGGTGCAACGGAAGTTACATTGCGTCTGTACACTGACGGTTTTGACTATCCATTCCATCTAGACTACACGACCCACTGGAACACTCTGATATCGTCGATAAAGACTATCGCCAAGTATGCTGCGCCAGAGGTGAACATTGCCATAGCGTACAAACCGCGCGAGCCCAGAAAACATCTCACTATAGCGACGGTGGGCAAATCGCTTTCACTTTGCCAGGAAATTGCCATGAAAAACGTGGGTGTGGCCATGAATTTTTCACACGCGCTGATGGCGGGCGAAAATCCTGCCGAATCAATAGCATTTCTTTCGAGGTCGAATAAGCTGTTCCAGGTGTATTTCAGCGACTGCTACAGGATGTGGGACGACTCACTGGTACCTGGCGCGGTGCATTTGTGGGAACTGATGGAAGCGTTGTACTACTTGAAAACCGCAAAATACAAGAGGTTCCTCATAATTGACATGCTTCCACAAAGAATAGACCCGACACACGCCCTGCAAATCGCAGTAGGTAACCTGTCCATATTCTGGAAGAAGCTCGAAAAACTCGACACGTCCGACCTCAAGAAAGCCCAGCGTACGCTGGATGCCGTTGAATCTCAAAAGTTGATCCGCAGGGTGATGCTGGGTTAACGAAGAAGACAATCAGACTAATTTGCGTCGGTCAAATGTCCTATAGGCATGACCGGCGCGTTTTTGTTTGGCGGATTAAGCTTGTATCTGCCGTTCAGTAAAGGTTCACTGTGACTATGACTCTGCGGTAGGCGTAGAGGGCGGGCTTTCCCCTGTCTTTCACAGTGAGAACGATGTGAATGGTCTCGGGACCGTAGACGTTTGGGGCGCGGAATTGTACACGCTCTGCCTTCGGATTGTCCAAAGCGATGTCGCCTTCGTGTGTGCCCGCTTCCTTGTAGTGCATCCAGCGAAACTCCAGCTCATCCCCGTCGGGATCGCTCGAACCAACAGCAGAAAGCCGTACGGTTTCGCCACCCTTTACCGTCAGGTTAAGAATGTCCTTGGTTTTGTCGCCGCTTAGGACGGCGATGGGATTATGGTTGGCGTCCTCGTATAGTTTGGACACGCTCCAGTCCATTCGCGCGGCGAAATCGTTTTGGAATGCCTCGCGCCACCGGAACAGCGACGCAAAACGGCTGTCCGTGTAGGTATGTTTGCCCCAAGACCATGTGTCGGCGGCCTCGGTATACATCTTGAAGTCACGAAATTCCTTTTGTGCTTCCGCATACTTTTTTGAGAACGCACCAGCGTTCCGAACTTTTACGGGGTCGAAGCGGCCACCCCAGTTGCCCTGATGCACCTGTTCCGGATCGGACAGGCCGTTAGGCAGCAAATAGAGGAAAGCGGGCGTGTCCCCTTCGTACTTATATTTCCGCTCCGGATATAGCGCGCCCAAGGGCCCATGGCTTTGTATGTGCTCGTCCACCCATTGCGTTGTGAAGGTCTCGATGTTGGCCCCCGTCACTTCCGGCGGGAAGGGCCTTGACTCACGCACGGAGATGGCCTGGAATTGCATCACGCTTCGGATGTAGAAGATGTCTGGAAATGTGTGGCAAATCCATGCTCCCGAGTCGTCCTGGCCAGCGATATCGTAAACGCGCAGTTTTTCGACAAATGCCTCTGTTTGCTCTGGAGTGCGGCTGTTCTGCACGTCCCACAGCGCTTGGGCAAGGTCCGTCGCCGCGCCCCACACAGTCACCCACACTGGGCGGGGGTCGTCCCTGTCAACCACCGAGATAATGTGCCGCGAGGCTTCGGTGCTCTTGTCCTTGCCAACGTTCTTCATGAACCGTTCCTGGCATCCCGTTTTAACCATGGCCAAGAGCTTGTCGGTTGTGGGGTAGCCCTTGGCGTGTTTCGCCAGATTCGCGTAAACTTTGCGGTATGCTTCGAGGCGTTCGTGAATTTGGACGGTATTGACCGTGCTCCTTGTCGACGTGGCTATGAGCGCCTCGATATCGTATTCATTTGCGTAGAGCAGCAGGCGCACAAATGACTGCTGGTCATCCGGATCGCCGCCTATGTCCGTTAGAACGATTAGCCGGTGCTTGGGCGTTTCGGCTCCAGCCGCAATCGTCAAGAAAAGTGCCAAGAGGAGAGGAATTATGTGAGTGCTCATTCTTCTGCACAGGCCTTTTTTCGTCATAATCGTGACTCCCAAGTTGAATTTCTTCTGTTCCCCATACACCCCGGCACCTACAACTTACCAATACGCGACACACCAGTCAACACCTTATCGTTCATTTAGCGCGTGACCAATGCGCTTGGCCTGTCTTCGTTCGTGCTGCGATGGTTCTTCGCAGTTTCTTTGGAGGGTACATATCGCGCCGCGTTTATTACGCCGGTTATTCGCAGACATTCCAAAGTACTTATTCATCCTCCACCGAATAAAGTCCTGTTTAAGTTGCGAAGATAAAAACAACAAAACAAAGGGAGGATGGCCAAATGCCCAGAAGTAATCGTCCAAGCAAACGTCAAGTAACCAACAATCCTAGGGTAATGAGGACAGTTGCCAACGAAAACCGAATGTGGTTCGAGACACCCGTGGAAATCCAGGCGGGTCTTGAATGGGGAAAAGAAAAAAGGCGTCTGCTCAAATGGGTCCGCAGGCAGATGTTCAAGAAACTTTCCATACGGGAACGGCGATGTATCGAGCTTTATTATTTCCAGAATTTGACCTTCCGCCAGGTGTCCGAAGTCAACGGAATAACTGTATCGTCAGTACACCGGGCAGTGCGTCGCGCTTTGCGGAAATTCAGGCATGCCGCAAAAAGGAAAAACGCGCCACGTCTTGAACCCAGATAAAGCAATAGGAGGCGGCGAATCGCGGCAATCCATTGGCGCAGAAGAACTTGAAAATGCTTCCGCAACATCAATAAGTGTTGCGAACTCATTTTGCAAGTCCTCTGCATCCAATGTCTTACCACGCTTCATCCACACCTACTGCATTACCTGGGTTAAACCCAAACAACGTGTATCTGAGGATTAGTTGCCTTTGCTGTTCAGTTTGCATAAACTTACGGAAAATTTCAGTGGGAGTCGCCTCTGTCTGATTGGACATGCGGGAGGACGTTTATGATTGAAGTAAAAGCTTTGACCAAATATTACGGTCAACTGGCCGCCATAGAAGATGTGAGCTTCGAGGTCGCCAAGGGTGAAATCGTGGGATTTCTGGGGCCCAACGGGGCCGGGAAATCCACAACAATGCGGATTCTAACGGGTTTCTCGCCGCCCACAAGCGGCACGGCCTCAATTTCGGGATACGATATCCTGGATGATCCGATTGAGGTCAAACGGCGGGTGGGCTACATGCCCGAAAGTGTATCTTTGTATGGCGAGATGCTCGTGTCCGGTTTTTTGAACTATGTTGCGGAGGTCAAAGGGGTACCCAGAGGCGAGCGTAAGCGTGAAGTCGAGCGCGTTATGGAACAATGTTCCTTGTCGCACATGGCCAAGCGCATAGTTAGAAACTTGTCGAAAGGATACAAGCAACGCGTGGGCCTGGCCCAGGCGCTCGTGGGAAACCCGCCTGTGCTGGTTCTCGACGAACCCACGGTTGGCCTCGATCCCGCCCAAATCATCGAAATACGCACGATGATAAGAGAGTTGGCGAAGGAACATACCGTATTACTTAGCACGCATATTCTACCGGAAGTGTCGATGGTGTGCGACAGGGTGATCATCATTAACCAAGGAAAAATCGTCGCTCAGGAAGCCGTAGGATCCGCTGCACGGAGCGACGGAGAAAGCATTAAGCTGGAGGAAGTGTTCATGGACGCGATCTCGGGCGACGTTGCAGCAGAAAGCGGCGGCGGCGGGGAGGGCGGAAGATGAGCAACATATATGCAGTTGCAAAACGGGAGTTCGTGAGCTACTTCATAACCCCGGTCGGATACATAGTGGCAGGTACATTCGCCACGATTTCGGGCCTGATGTTCACGTTGTCGTTTATGTTTTACGCAAAGGTGTCAGTTTCGCCATCCACATATGCTTACACGGAGATTCCGGATTTCGAAGAAATGCTGCTGAGCCCCTACCTGGTTTTCTGCGGCATGTTGATGATGTTCATAGGCCCACTGGTGACGATGCGTCTTTTGGCCGAGGAGCGTAGCCGGGGAACAATGGAGTTGCTCTTGACGCATCCTCTGCGAGACAGGGACATTGTCTTCGGCAAATACTTTGCGTCGTTGGGCATGCTGATGGTGATGATGGTGACGGTCATCATCCACCTGTGCATAGTCGCATACTTTGTTGACGTGGAACCTGCAGTACTCGTATTCGGATTACTCAGCGTTTTTCTCATGGGAGCGGCGTTTTTGAGCCTGGGCCTCTTCGTTTCGTCTATAACAAGCACGCAGGTTACAGCGGCGACAATGTCCTTCGGGGTCTGGATGGTTTCTTACGTGCTGGGAGTAGTCGCCAAGGACCTCCCTGATACGAGTCCCGTGCCGGAAAGCTGGCCGCAGGCAATGCAGGGTGCAGTCAATTTCGTCTATGGAATTGTAAAAGGAGTCATGCAAGAGATACCGCTCGATATCCACGCCGAAGAAATGGCCCAAGGAATAGTGACGCCGAAGGATATTGTCTATTACATACTCTTCATAGCCATTTTCCTTTTTCTAACGTTTAGGGCCCTTGAGAGCCGAAAGTGGAGGGCCTAACGATGAAATCTGTACGAAGATTATTTGGACTTATCGCGATCCTCGGCATAGCAGCGGGCCTGAACGTTATGGTGCTTAAGCAGGAGCCCTTTTCGATGGCAGTACTCTTGCCTTTGGGCGCCGGACTTTTGGCGGGCCTGCTCTGGACGGCATTGGGTCTGAGTTCAATGGCGGGAGAACTGCGGCGGGGAAGGACCGTTCAAGGTTTGAACGCCGCAATCGCCTCGGTGGTTTTCATGGGCATTTGCATAGTCGTGTACGCTTTTGCCGCGCACTTTGACAAGTCCTGGGACTTGACCAAGGAAGGCCGCCGCGAATTGTCTGAACAAACGATTCAAGTGCTGCAAAACCTTGACGAGGACGTCGAAGTTTTATGTTTCTTTGTCAACACGGGCGAAAGGATGCAAGACGTGGCGCAGGAAAAGACGCGCCGCTTCCTCGAACGCTGTCAAAAATACACGGACCATATTAGATTCGAGTTTTATGACACGCACAAGGACGTACTGAAACTCAGGGAAGTGGGCGTGGCGCGGGCAACGCCGCAGGGCACTATCATTCTAAAACGGGGCGCTCAGAAACGTGCAATCTCGTTGCAAGGAGAAAGGCCCAGACTTGAGGAACGTGAATTCACGAACACGCTAATAAACGTTGTCAGGAGTTCGCAGCCGCGTGTGTGTTTCATGACCGGACACGGCGAACGCGACTTTTTGGGCGATAATGACGCCACCGCGTTCTATCAGGCACTGCAGATGGAATCCTACGTGCCTGAAAGAATAGCGATGACCTTGAGTGCACCTGAGATTCCGCCAAATTGCGACATACTGGTAATGAACAGGCCACAACGAGACTTCTTCCCAACCGAACTCGAAGCTATCAAGCGCTACATAGACAATGGTGGACGAATGTTGCTGCTGATGGAAGTAATGGTCAGGAGCTCAGCAAGGGCCAATTCCGTTGAACAGCTTCGTCCGTGGCTGGAAAAAGAGTACGGAATTGTTGTCGGCGAGAATTTGGTAGCGAGTTTATCCAGCCGTACCGAAGTTCATCTGGTGCCGGATTTCGCAATGCTGGATGCGGAAGTGGAAAGCGAATACCGCGGCAGTTACGACGCCAACCATCCGCTCACAATGAATATGAAACTCAACATGCTTCTGCGAATTGCCAGAACTGTCACCTTGGCCGAGAAAGTACCCGAGGGTGTGGACGCGACTGTGGTGCTGAGGTCCGCGCCGGACACCTGGGCTGAAAACAACCTCGAAATGGTCCTAAAGGCGCAACGCGCGAATAAAGATCCTGATGACCAGCAAGGGCCTTTGGGAGTTGCCGTGGCCGCTACTGTGCTAAGTAACGTTCCGATAGGCGACACTGAATTAATGAAAGAAGGCCGGATGTTAGTGATTGGAAGCGCCGACATCAGCACAAATGAAGGGCTCCGTCTTGGAGGCAACCTGGATTTCATGCTCAACTCGATAGCGTGGCTTAGCGCAAATGAAGAACTCATCGCCATACGTCCGGTAGGTGAAGAAGACCCACCGCTGGTGCTCACGAAGCAAAACGAAAGGGCCATTGCCTGGATAGCGATACTGGGCGCCTTGCAGGTAGTTGTCGCGGCCGGCCTGATAATGTTCCTTGCCAGGAGAAAATATCAATGAAGTTAAAAAATACATTTGCCATGACGGCCCTTTTGGCCGCGCTGTGCCTTGGCTATTGGCTGATGCTCAAGGCTGAGGATAGGGTAAATCGGAAGGAACTTGAGTTACGGCAGTTGTTTTCGTTCAAGGCCAGCGACGTCAATTTTATTAGGGTCGACAGGGCGGACGAGAAACCGGCAGCAGCCAAGCGCGACACAGCCGGCGCTGACTGGGCCATTACCGAGCCAAACACGCTTATCAAGGCGAACCAGGTGTTGTGGAACCGAATGGCCGCGGTGTTGGAGATTATTTTTCAAGGCCGTGTTGTCGATACCGTAACGGATGACATGGCCAAGTATGGACTGGACGAGCCGTTCCTCGTGGTCGAGGCAGGATTGATCAACGGGGAGCAAATTAAGCTGGTTTTCGGAGACACCGAGGCTACGCAGAAAAGCCGCTACGCCCTGGGGCCCGACAACAAAATTGTTCTTGTGTCGACCGACGTGGTCTTCGAACTGGATCGCTCTTTGCCGCTGCTTCGTGAAACTAAGCTGACCCATTTGACCCCCCCGGAGATAAAACATTTTGAATACACGCGCTTAAGACCAAAAGAGGATGGCAAGGGATTCGAGGACACCGTTGTAGTGGTTGCCGAACTCACCGATGACGGGACTTGGGAAATGATCTCACCCGTATCAGGCCCCGCGGACAACGAACGCATAAATAAGCTGGCAACGGAAGTCGCAACAGCGCGCGGAAGAAAGTTTGTAGATCGACCTGAAAGTCTCGATGACTATGGCCTGGAAATCCCAATAGCGAGAATTACCTTAGCCGGTGATGAAGGCGAGCCGGAGACTGTGTATTTCGGTTCAGTGGACAAAGCCAGTGCCGAAGGAGGACTTTACGTCAGGCACGCGTCTTCGCAAGCAGTCTGCGAAATCGATTCGCACATAATTACCCTGTTCCCGCTTGTTCCCGAAGCCTTTCTAAACAAGTCTCTTGTAACACGTTCGCTCAAGAACGTCGCATCGCTGCATTACGTGCGCGATGATGTCGAGATTGTGCTTGAGCACGACGCCGAAACAGGCTGGCAATTCAAAAAGCCCGCATACGACGACATAGACCAGTTCGCAGTATCGGCCTTCATCAGCGTCCTCAAAAGTATTACGGGCACGGCGGTTCTTGGTGAGCCGCTGACGGAATTCGCACTGGATACTCCCGCCGTATCAATAGAATTTGGTTTTGATGACGCTTCTGAACCAAGCAGAGTGCTTGTCGCGTCCGCCGGGCCAATGACTGACAAGTTGTACGCCCTGCAAGACACTGGAAACGCCACGGTAGTCAGCGGCTACACACTTGAGATGCTCACGGTTGACGTCTTTAACTTCCGAAACAAACTGCTCTTCGATTTCGACACTGCTGAGGTTGTATCAGTGGAAATGTCCATAGACAATACCGACTTTGTCTTCAAGAAATCCAGAAACCGATGGCTCGTGATGAAACCCGAAAATAAAGTGTGGGAAAGCAGAAGCGATTTAATGGCTATGCTCAGCGCACTGGCCGGTACCCAAGCAATCGCAATCGAAGCTGAAACCCTACCCGCCGACAAAGCCAAATACGGACTAGACACCCCGAGACTATCAGTAACAGTCACAACCCAAGACGAAGACGGCAACCAAACCACGGTAGGCCCAATGCTCGTAGGCAAAACCACCGAAAACAACTCACAACAACGATACGCAACCACATCACCCAGAAAAGAACTTTTCCGAATACCCCAAGCCCTAATAGACGACATTCGCGAATCCTTGCAAGGACTAAGCAACAGATAGCACTATGGAGCAAGATGAATAATTGCTTTTCTCTATTGTATTCTATCCGTGCATGGAGAATTGAAAGCTTTATGAGGAGTACGCAGTTGCCTGAGCAATGAAGGCGTTTTGTATTGGCGTTATTCAGGAGCCCAGATTTGTTTTCGCCGAAAGACTTTGTAATTAAGACTTCGCTGGAGACGGAGGAAGTCGCCGCTATAATCGAGGAACGCCTATACCACTGGTGAACACTGCCAAGATGGGGAGGGGCAGAACAGCCGAGAAAGTGTTCTGTAGGCAAGGTCAAAGGCAATACTTTCAAGATTCGCTCAAAGTGGCGAGGTAATGCTGCACTGTATGTAGCGTGCGCCATTGGCACAATAGTTGTCAATGAAAAGGAAACAAGAGTGCTTGTCCAGGTCAGAGCTTCGATTTCTAGCCGATTTGCGGCTCCTGTCCTGTGTGTTGGAACGTTTGCTGGGCTACTCATTTTCTTCCTTTGGGAGAGGATGGATCCCATATTTCTGTTTTTTGCCGCGCTTGGACTTCTGATAGGAATCTTTATGTTGTTTCTATTAGACGTAAACTTTCAGAGTGACATTAGCGTTATCCGCGCACAACTGAATAAAGTCTTTCATGGTGGGCACATTGTCCAGCATAATCACGCAAATACGGAGATGATCGCCGCTGACGAGGACGACAGCAGCAACGCGTGAAAACAGGAACTGAATCGCTGAATGATGTACGTTCTCGATGTTTCCAGCTTTACCCATAACCGGTGATGTGATAATCTCTAAAGCTCTTGGAATTGGGCTGAGAAGCGTCACAGAAGGACGGGATCATGGCGGACAAGGGACCGTCATGTTTATTTTGGAGGACGAACTGGAAGGGATACTGTTATGCATATCAGAGCGGGAATGATACTACTCTTGGTCATGGTTGGAGCAGTTCTGATCGCCGCGGGAGCGGGGGCCTATGAATTCAGTTCGGAACAGCAGGCGGAACTGGACGAGTTTCTCGCAAAGTATCCGGACGCGGACGCCGATGGCGATGGTGCGCTTACGCCCACCGAGGTGTGGTTGGTTAGGTCGACCAGCAAAGGCAAAGGCCCCGATGGCGCGGAACGAGGAAGAGCGGCCACGGCCTTGATGCAGAAAATCTATACCCCGCCAGCCATCGACCAGAGTAATGCCTATGGCCCTGCGGCGGCTAAGAAAATCAAGGTGTTCATCTGTTCTGGCCAGTCGAACATGGCGGGGCAGGGTCTCAGCGCCGAATTGTCCGATGAACTGTTGGGGCCGAACGACCGCATACTAATGTTTGAAGGGGGCAAATGGCAGCCCCTCCGCCCGCTGAAACCAACCTTTGGCCCCGAGATAGCCTTCGCCCACGCCATTGCGAAAGCTTGGCCGAATGAAACCATCGGCATCGTCAAACAGGCCAAGGGCGGCACGGGCGTCCTGGCATGGCATCCCCAATGGACGAAAGAAAAAGCCAACCTCACCAGCGACGGCCGCAAGGGCAATCTTTGGAAAGAGCTGACGGATAAGGTGCGGGAGGCTTTGGACGCGAGTGATTGCGAAGTTATGGGCTTCCTTTGGCAACAAGGCGCGAAAGACATGCAGAACATGGAGACTGCCAAGAGTTATCTGCAGAATCTCAAGGCTTTGGTCGAGGGACTGCGCAAAGAGACGAAGACGCCGGAAATGCCCCTTGTTCTCGGCTCATACCGAACGGCGGGCACACCGGACGACCTGTCCGGCTTGAATCCAGCGGAATACGAAAGCTTGGGGCGCGTCGGAGGGGCATACGTACTCAAGGCGCAGTGGGACGCGCAGAAAGCCATCGCGCCCGCGAAAACTATCATCGTGCGGGACCTCGATAAGCACGAGCGCAATGTTCACCTCAACACCAAGGGCCAACTGGAACTGGGCCGCCTTTTTGCTGAGGGGTATCTGGAACTAACGAAACAAGGGATCATGGGACAAATAGAGAGGGTAACGAATAATGGCTAATCAAAAACTTAATCGCCGCGGTTTCATCCGAAGTGTTGGCGCGGGCGTCTTGGCTGCGTCAGTAGCGCGAAACACATTCGCAAAGCAACAGATCAAGCCTCCAAACATAGTCATAATGCTCGCCGACGATCAGGGCTGGGGAGATTTGAGCCTGCACGGCAACGCAAACCTGTCGACACCCAACATCGATTCGCTCGCGCGCGACGGTGCCATGTTCGACCGATTTTTCGTGTGTCCTGTTTGCGCGCCGACACGCGCGGAGTTTTTGACGGGCCGCTATTACCCGACGACGGGTGTTCATGGAGTTTCCACTGGCGCCGAAAGAATGAATCCCGACGAGGTGACCATCGCGGACACTTTCAAGGCGGCCGGTTATGCAACAGGGGCATTCGGGAAATGGCACAACGGCATGCAGTATCCCTACCATCCCAACGCTCGCGGTTTCGACGAGTATTACGGTTTCTGCTCGGGACACTGGGGGCAGTATTTCGATCCAATCCTCGAACACAACGGCAAAATAGTGCGTGGAAAGGGATACATCACGGACGACCTTACCGAACACGCCATGGACTTCATCGAGAAGAACAAGGACAAACCGTTCTTCTGCTATGTGCCGTACAACACGCCGCATTCGCCTATGCAAGTTCCCGACAGGTTTTTTGAGAAGTTCAAAAACGATCCCATTGCCATGAAACACCGCGACGAGGAAAGGGAAGATATACCAAAGACCAGCGTTGCGCTCGCCATGTGCGAAAATATCGACTGGAACGTGGGCCGCATCCTGGCAAAACTCGAGGAACTGGACATTGCCGACAACACAATCGTCATATACTTCTCGGACAACGGACCCAACAGTTACCGCTGGAACGACCGCATGAAGGGCAGGAAAGGTTCACCCGACGAGGGCGGTTTGCGCGTACCATGTCTTTTCAGATGGCCGGGGCACATTAAACCTGGCCTGAAAATCTCTCAGATCGCCGGGGCAATCGATTTCCTGCCCACGCTCAGCGACATGGCGGGCATAAGCACCATCAGCACAAAGCCGTTGGACGGCATTAGCATTAAGCCGCTGTTGACTGCTAAGCCCTCGACATGGAACGACCGCATGATTTTCACTTACAGGAAGAATGGCGCAAGCGTGCGCACGCAGCAGTACCGCATGGATCCGCAGGGTCAGTTGTTCGACATGACCGCCGATCCTGAGCAGCGCACGGACCTATCCAAAGAACGTCCTGAGATAGCCAAAAAACTGTCCCAAGCCAAGAAGCGCTGGCTTGACAGCTTGCCGGACGTGGAAAACGACCAGCGGCCTTTTTCGGTTGGATACCCGGAGTTTCCATCGACAATGCTGCCAGCGCGCGACGGTGTGGCAGTAGGAAAAGTCAAAAGGAGCGCCAAAGCGCCCAACTGTTCGTTTTTCACAAACTGGCGCAGCACGGACGACAAAATGACCTGGAACATCGAAGTGGCCAACAGCGGAAATTACAAGGCCGAAATTTACTATGCCTGCCCCAAAAAAGATTTAGGCTCGACGGTCGAACTGGAGTTTAACGGCAGCCGCGTAAGCGGCAAAGTGACCAAGGCCAATAATCCGCCGCTCATCGGAGCCTCCTTTGACCGCGTCGAACGAGGAAGCGAATCATACGTCAAAGACTTCAAACCCATGAGCCTGGGCAAATTCAAATTAAAGAAAGGCAAGGGTACACTGACACTTCGCGCCCTGGAAATCCCCGGCGATCAGGCAATGGAAGTCCGGCTGGTGATGCTTACGCTCTTGAAGTAACTCTGACTATGCCATGGGAGGGCGAGCGAACACAGGCAGAATCAAGATCGGTCGGATCAGTCCGATCCGTCGGATTTTCCGCGCGCGAGCCGCATTTGCCGGCATACTGCCGCTGGCGAGTAGCCACTCCCATTGGCGTCTTTAGTGGCTGTCAATTCCGTGGATCATTCGTATGAGGTGCTCGACTGTTTTGAGCAGCTCGGCCATGTATTCGTTGACGGCTTTTACGCTGCCAGGCAAAGCGTACACGAGGGTCGTGCCCATAACCGCCGCAACTGATCTGCTCAGCAGCGCGTTTGGGTTGTCCGCTCCGAATTTCAATCTGATGTGGTCCATTATTCCCGGAATAATTTGGTCGGCCAAGCCTGTCACAACGTCTGGGCTAATGTCTCTTGGCCCAATCCCCGTGCCGCCTGTAATGAACACAACGTCAGCACCGGCATCCTTCGCAGCAAGCAGTTCATTGCGCAACGTTTCAGCGTCATCGGGAAACACTTTTGACTCGACTTCAGGGTGCCAGCGTTTGCCTTCAAAGAATTCATCCAGGGCAGCGGCAATCCTCGGACCGCTCTTGTCTTTATACTCGCCGCGACTTGCCCGGTCGCTCATTGTGATCACTTTTATGGCCAGAGGCCGCGCCTCAAAATCTATCGAGTCGCCCGCCTTAAAAGCCCCACCGTTGACTACGCGGCAGAATATCCCCTCCTTAGGCATTACGCAGCGTCCGACCTTCTGAAATATTGCGCAGCCGTCGCCGTGGCACGCTTTACCGATCTGCGTCACCTCCAATTCGACGTCCCCGATTTTGAAACGGTCGAGAATCGCAACTTCACCTAAATCGATTCCTTCGGTGGTGATGTTTTCAGCAAAGTCACCGAACTTGTAGTTTTGGCCGGAACCCTCCGAAAACCTGTCTATGCTCTCTTTTGCCAGCACGCTTACCTGTCGGTGCCATGCACCCGCGTGTGCATCGCCCTCAAGTCCGTACTCGTTAATTGTCGCGAGTTCGACAGGCTCCTTGATAACGCCCTTTTTCTCAGAGACATTTATCGAAGCCACCCGGCCCTTTTGCGTCATTACACTATTCTCCAGTTAAATCGCTCTTGGTTTTTTCATCAAGAACGACACGTTCAATAACCATGTTCTTATCAACCGCCTTGCACATGTCGTAGACGGTCAGCAACGCAACACTCGCGGCGGTCAAGGCTTCCATTTCGACGCCGGTCTTTCCTACGCATGCGACTTCGGATTGCACGGACACGCCATCATCTTCGAGAGTGGCTTTAACACGCACTTTCGACAATTGCAACGTGTGGCACAGGGGAATCAGGTCGGGCGTCTTTTTTGCGGCCTGTATGCCCGCAATTTCCGCAACTGCTAATACGTCGCCTTTCTTCATGTTGTTATCACGAATCAGTTCGATCGTTTCGGTGGCAAGCCTTATCCTGCCGGAAGCCTTTGCGACACGAAGTTGTGGCTTCTTATGTCCAACGTCAACCATCACCGCCCGGCCGTCCTTATCAACATGCGTCAGTTCTTTTTCCGAAGCCATCCGCTAACCTCCAATCGCGTGAAACATATTGTTACTTGTCTCGCCTGACTCAGGTTTCATCACGGCCGCCTTGAGAATCGCTTCTCTTGCGCCAAGCTCCCTGACACTGTAGGCCAAATCGCTGAACAGGCAAGGCAGAATTCGGCCATCGCTCGACAAACGAAGCCTGTTGCACGATTCACACTGGCCGCCTGTTCCGCCTTCGACAGTCCAGAACTCACCTTTTTGCGTGTCCATTCGGCGTATAAATCGCAGTTCAAGCCCTTCGGCCTTTGCGTAGTCCGCAACTGACTTCGCATGCGGTTCCTCCGATGTCTCTGCAATAACACAATTCAACTTGACCGGATCCAGTCCGGCCCCGCGCGCAGCCTGGATGCCTCGAAGAACCTCTTGAATATCCCCTCCACGCGTCAACTCCGCATAATAATCCGGGTCGAGCGTGTCCAGGCTAACGTTCACCCTGTGCAAACCTGCAACAGCCAAAGGTTCGGCAAACCTTTCCAGCAAAGTCCCGTTTGTCGTCATGGCAAAGTCACCAATACCTTCGACTTGGGCAAGCATAGAGACCAAATACACAATTCTATTGCGCGCCAGAGGTTCGCCTCCGGTCAACCGCACCTTGGTGACGCCCATTCCCACTGCTGCCTCGACCACCTCAAGGATTTGCTCGAATGAGAGCACTTTGTCATGAGGGATCTTCGCTACACCCTCCTCAGGCATGCAGTATTTGCATCGCAGGTTGCACAGGTCCGTAACCGATATCCGAAGATAATCGAGCTTTCGGTTAAAGCGGTCGTACATCAACAAAGTCTCCTTCATCAAAAGTTTCCGCGCCTGCGGGTATCATCAGCAAGGCGTCGGCAGCACACATTGCCGCGATATGCGCCGAGCCGTGGTACTCACACGGAACTACTCGGTTGTCATCAGTGAATCTTACCGGAATCCAAGACGGTACGCTGCTTTTCCTCACGGAAAGGGCACTGTCCAAATGCGCCTTGAACACAGGAGGATTGTGGTCGAGTCCCATTAACTTATACAGAAAGGGCCTAAGAAGCAGCTCGAACTGGATGAAAGTCGTGGCTGGATTGCCGGGCAATCCGACACAATATTTTCCATCCGCAACACCATAAGTGAAGGGCCTGCCCGGTTTCATCGCCACCGAATCAAAAAGTATCTCGAATCCGCATGTCTGCATTATTTCTGGTACGAAATCGTAATCGCCCTTCGACACGCCTCCGGACATTATAACTACGCCGCACTTGTCCGAAGCCTTTCGTAGTGAATTTTCAAGGTCTTCGCGAGTGTCCCCAGCTATGCCGAAATTTATTGCCTGTGCGCCAACGGACTCGACCTGCGCGCAGAGCTGATAGTTGTTGGTCGATCTTATCTGTGCCGAACTGGGCCGTTCTTCTGCATTTACGAGTTCATCGCCGGTCGCTATTATGCCTACCTTGGCTTTACGCCTCACCTGCGGATCAGTGCATCCTACCCCCGCCAATACGGCGATTTCCTGTGGACGCAGCAAAACGCCCTGCTTAAGCACGCAATCGCCAATCATGACGTCTTCGGCTTTGAGGCAAATATTGTCCTTGGTGCTCTCGGCTACGAAACGCACAAGATCGTCGCCGCAAGTTTGGGTGTCTTCGACCTTAATAACGCAATCGGCCCCATCGGGAACAGGCGCTCCGGTCATGACCTTTGTGCATTCACCTTTTCCAATAGGAACACTTGGCGCACAACCGGCTTTGACCGTTTCGAGTACTCTCAACTCAGCGCTCAGGTCCTCACGTTTGCACGCATACCCGTCCATTGCCGATTTGTTGAAAGGGGGCATGTCCACGTCAGAACACACGTCTTCGGCAAGCACCCTGTTCAGAGCGCACGCCATCCCGACACGCTCCGAATCAAGCAGCCTGGCGCTTTCAATGATCGTTCTATATGCTTCCTCGAATGAGATCATAATACAACTAAGTCCCTGCAACGTATTCTTCATAATCCTGCCGCGTGTTCAAGTTTTTCAACCAGCCTGGATCGCTAATTTCGATAAACTTGAAATCATTTCTGTTCAAAAAGTCCACAGCCTTGAAATTGCCGCGGCTAAGAGAATCTTCAAGCGCATTAAGCACTTGCTTGTTATAAACCGCAAACATCGGTTCAAAACAGTCCTGTCCGGTCGAGAGCGCCGCGCCGTCACGACTGCGTGCCGCTCGCAGCAAGTACAATACCACGGACATGTCGAGATCGGGAATGTCGCAAGCCACGACGAAGTTCCGATCATATTTCGAAACGGCCAAAGCGGAGGCCACACCCATCAGCGGGCCCTGGCCGGGGATTCTGTCCGGAACTATTTCCAGGCCAAGGAAAGAATAGTTTTCCACCTCATTGGAACTTATAAGTACCTGTTTAAAGAACGGCCCGATCTGTTCGCAGATGTGGCCTATCAGAGGCTTTCCTCCGACGTCCAACATACTTTTGTCGCTCCCCATGCGTTCGCTGCCTCCACCCGCCATGACAATTGCCGTCGCTTCAGACTGCAAGGCCCAGCGCTTGCCAATCACTTCCAGGTCGGCTAAGCTGAAATCAAAACTTTCTCCGTCGGAAACCGCAAACCTGTCAACATGCCCAATCACCGCCCTTGCGGACTCTTTGATAGCCTCGGAACCTTTCGGTCGAACCATCAGGAAACAGCCGGGCTCGATGAAAGAACGCAGACTGTTGGATTCGCAGACCACAAGCGCCTCCTCGGGAATCAGTGACAACAATGCATCGGCGCCTTCGGCCATATGTTCTTCGAAGACACGCAGCCAATATACTTTTTGCGCGCCCGCTGCAAGCAGTCTTCCGGTGTCCTTGTCTCCGCCTGCATTCGTCTCTTCAGTAATGCAATACTCGCCCTCGACCGAGGAGCACACCCCACAACCGTCACCGCCTCGCGGGCATTTCCCGTCAGACTCATGAATTGTAGTGACTTTCGCGCCAATTATTTGGTGTTTGTCGCGAAACTTCTCGATTATCGAGCACGCGAGTTCAGTCTTGCCGATATTTCTACCGGCAGAACCTATCATCAACATGTAAGGTGCTTTAATCATTGTTACCCACCATAAAACCTCGGGACTGCCGGCCTGAAACTTACCCAAACCTTCTGGCCGCAGTTCATTTCTAATTTGTCCGCTGAACCCACGGGCACCATTGCAGCTATTTCAACGCCTATGTCGACAATGACTTCCACGCCAAGCCGCGCAGGCGCCAAGTCTACGACCACACCCATAAAACTGTTCTGCAGACCATTCGGCGGACGTGTGCGCGTCACGGACACATCTTCGCTTCTGAAAATGACATTTCCCGGACCTGGCCCGGATTCACTCAAAAGAAGAAAACTCAAGCCCTCAGTTACAAAACGCGACATCCCCCCATGGTGAGGTTTTTCAAGCTTACCCCGGTAGAAGTTGCGAATTCCAACAAACCTGGCCACAAACTCCGACTTGGGATGATGGAACACCTCAGTCGGCGGGCCGCTTTGAACAATGGTTCCGTTTTCCATTATGCCCACATGTGTTGCCAAGGACAGCGTTTCCTCATAGTCGTGGGTGACATGCACGACGGTATGTCCCTTGCGATTCAGCGACCGCAACAACGAGCGCATTTCTGACTTGGCCCGGGTGTCCAGCGAGGACATTGGTTCGTCCAAGAGCAGGCATCTGGGATTTGTTGCAAGGGTGCGCGCGAGGGCCACGCGCTGCTTTTCCCCTCCTGACAGCGGCGAGGGATATCGGTCCAACAGGTCTCCCACTCCGACCAGATCCGCCAGTTCGCGCACTTTAGCATTTCGTTCCTTGCGACGGCTCATTCCGTAACCGATGTTCCCGCGCACGGTCATGTGCGGAAACAGGGCCTGGTCCTGGGGCACAAGCCCCATTTTTCTTTTGTTTATGGCCTTCCAAGTTACGTCGTCATCGTCCCACATGATTCTTCCGGAATCGGGAGAAACAAGGCCGGCAATCGTTTCCAGCAATACAGTCTTACCCACGCCGGACTCGCCCAGCAGCACGAAATAGTCGCCATTATTGACCTCGAAGGACAGGTCGCGCATAGCGAAGCCGCCTAATCGTTTTGCCAGGTTTTCAATTCGTAGCATGGTCCTGCTCCTTGGACAAAAGCCGCATGAAAACAAACAGAATCAAACACACACCTACAAATACTACCGATACTGGCCGGGCATATTTGAGACCGAAGGCCCCAAAGCGTTCGTAAATCAGCACAGGCGTCACTATCGGGTGATATGCGACGACAACGACCGCGCCAAACTCACTCAGTCCCCGGGCCCACATCAGAACCAGACCCGAGAGAATCCCCCGCCATGCCAAAGGGAGCGATATGGTGAAAAAGACCCTAAACGGCGAGGCCCCCAGACTGAGCGCCGCCTTTTCCAGTCTTTCTGGAACTGCCAGAAAACCGTTGCGGGCGGCATTTACCAAAAAAGGAAGGCTGACAAAGGCCATAGCGGCCATTATTCCCGCCGGACCGCCTATAAAACTGAAACCAAGCCGGTTGGCCGCACCGCCGAGAAGGGTGTCCTTGGACATTATGCCCAGAAGCGCTATCCCGGCCGCCGAATGGGGTATTACGATCGGCAGGTCGATTATTGCCGTGACAAGCCGTTTCAATGGGAAATCCTTGCGCGCCAACAAATATGCAAATGGCACCGCGGCAATCGCGAAAAGTCCCGTAGCGGCCATAGAAGTCCAAAGCGTCAGCCAGATACTTTGCTGGACTTCGTCGTCGCGCACCGTGTTCATAAGCTCTTCCGGTGTAGAGTTTATGACCATACTCGCCATAGGTGCTATGACAAAGAGCAGCAAAAGCCCGCCAAGAAATGAAAAGACCAGGTGCAAAGGCGTTACTCGCAGGTATTTTCCTTTACCGTTAATCATCTTTTGATCCAAAGCTTCTCAACTCGACAGGCAACCGGCCGTATGAATCCGTCGGGGCCGGAACGAGTGACGGTTGTCCGTTCTTTTTCATGATCGCCATGCCGCGCTCAGAGTCCAGGAGAAACGAGACGAAGGCAATGGCGGCTTTTGGATTTGGGGAGTTTTTCGGCACGGTTACTCCGTAGACCATAGGCTCGCCGACTTTTGTTATGTACTCCCCTGGACTCCTACCGGAGATTGACACGGAAACGCCGCGGTACAGGCCGGCAAGTTTTTCGCTCTTGAGATTTATCTCATCAGGAAGCTTCAGAAACCCGAGTCCATGCTGCTGCGCAACTGAGCGGTATATGAAAAAACAGTCCAACTCGCCAACCTCCAAGAGCGCCAGCAGGTCGGTTTCCTTTGGACGAATATAGCGTTTGTCTTTCGCAAGCAATCTATCGGAGAAACCAGGCAGTCCATATTGCTTTTCCGCGAGCTTAATCGCCATAACTGTTCTGTATCCGCAGGGGTCGCAGTTCGGATCGGACCTGCCAAATGAAATCGAGTCGTCCAGCAATAATTCAGGCCACTTATCATGGCGGGCCAGCTTCGAGAAACGCGACTCGTTCCGGAACGCGATTACCATCTCATTGCTCGCGAACTTCAGGTTCCAGTCTGCGTGTTGGGGAATAAGGAGCGTGTCTATCACCGTGTAATCGGCCGAGGCCAGCACGTCGCAGGGGCGCCCAAGGTCGGTGACCTTTCTGGCGCAGGACCTGCTCCCCGCTGCTTCGCACAGAACGTCCACGCCTGGGTGTATCTTCTCAAACTCCTGGCTTATCTCTCTGAAAGGGACCGACAAACTGCCAGCGTGAAAAACTATTAGATCACCCTCCAAATCGAAAACTCCTTCCTCCGAATTGGCAGATCCCAACGCAAATAGCAGCAGCATCACGGCAACCGCAATTTGCGTCTTTCTGCGCATACCCGGAATCATCTTTTCAGATGCTTTCCAAAGTGCTCGTTGAAGCCCTCGTCCACAGCCTCTTCAACTTTTGCCCGCAATCGCCCATAGCCCTTTACCCACTCTTTTCCGACTTCCGTCAGGCAAGTTTCACCGCCGTCATGCCCACCGCGGTGTTTTTCGATGAATTTAATGCCGAGTCGTTGCTCGGCTTTGCGCAAATCGCCCCAAGCTTTCCTGTAACTTATTCCAAGTGTCTCGGCTGCGGCCTTAAGAGATCCCTGACGCTCGATTTCCTTCAACAATCGCCATTTACCGTCACCGAAAACGCCCTCGGACTCCTCGCCATGAAGCCAGAGCTTGAATTTCGGACGTATTTTCCCGATGTCGCACATTTAATCCACTCCGAATCGGCAAGAGAACCAGCTAAAAACAGCCCAACTGACATTTTGTAATTCTTATATCAGCAGAATCGCAAAAGCTCTTGATCTCTGGTAGATCACAGCCAAGACGCCCGGAAAGCCTGAATGCTTCCGAGCAAGACAAAGTTCTGCGCCCATCAGTTTCTTCTGAAACTTCTCTGATCGCTTCTTCAAGTCTTGCATTATCAACCATTTACGAAATTCCTCACTTTGAACAACCGTCTTCTTGTCATTATGACAACGGAAACCACAGCCACCCGTTATGCACCGACAAACATATCGCCCGCACGACGAAACCGCCATCAGTTCGACATGAGTAGCCCATATTATGGCACTTTATTTTGAGCTTATCAACAGATCCCTGCTTTTCCTGGAATAAATCGTTTATTGTCTAATGTTCCGGTAGCAGGAACACGGAATAATAGAGACTGGTAGTTTGGCTACCATGACCCAAGAACCCAAGCAACTCAGCCGCACAGGCCCTCGGCGTTAACTCCCTACGTCGGGGGCCGCACCCTTTTGGGACGCATGTCGGGCCTTTGCGCTGGCCAACCCAAGATGTTATCCTTACAGGACGGCGTATTGAGAGAATGCGTGCGTCCGTTTGCAGTAACAGGGGAGCATTCAAAATCTATGGACAAGGAAACTTTAGAAGAGGGATCCGTCGGAATAGTCCAAACCAAGACATTTAAGTTTGCAGAGCCTCCGAACGAAATGCTGCTCGATTGCGGCCGCAAGCTTGGCCCAATTACCCTGGCATATGAAACATATGGCGAGCTTAACGAGGACAAATCCAACACGATACTGATGCTGCATCCTCTTTCAGGCGACGCGCACGTTGCGGGACTGCATGATTCAAGTGACAGCAAAGGTGGCTGGTGGGATTCCATGGTCGGGCCGGGAAAGGCCTTCGATACGAACAAGTATTTTGTGGTGTGCTCGAACGTGTTGGGAGGATGCCAAGGCTCGACCGGACCACCAAGCATCAATCCGGAAACAAACGAACCGTATGGACTGTCATTTCCCATCGTAACCATAGGCGACATGGTGAGGGCGCAGAAGCAACTGCTCGATCACTTGGGAGTGGAGCGTCTGCTATCCGTGGCGGGCGGTTCCATGGGTGGAATGCAGGCGCTGGAGTGGATGACGCGATACCCGGACATGTTGGATTCGGCTATGGTCATTGCCTCAACACACATCATCAGTGCCCAGGCAATAGCTTTCGACGCCGTCGGCAGGCAGGCTATTCAGGCAGATCCGAAGTTTGATAGCGGAAACTACTATGGCAAAGAAGTGCCGTCTCAAGGTCTTTCTATTGCCCGGATGCTGGGGCACATCACCTATCTTTCCGACGAGTCAATGCGGGCGAAGTTTGGACGTGCCCTGCGCTACACTGAGGAGCTCAGTTACGACTTTGACAGTGAATTCTCTGTAGAAACATACCTCGATTACCAGGGTGAGCAATTCGTGGGCCGCTTCGACGCCAACAGCTACCTGTACCTTACCAAAGCAATCGACTACTTTGATGTTTCGGCTGAACATGGTTCCCTGGACAACGCAATGGGCAACGTTAAAGCCAAGACCCTTGTTCTGTCCTACACGTCCGACTGGCTGTATCCTCCCTACAGTTCAGAACAAATCGCCTACGCCCTTGGCAGGCAGCGCAAAGACATAAGCTACTGCAATATTCAATCCGACTATGGCCATGACGCATTCCTGCTTGAAAAGGGGGTGATGAGGGAATTGATTAGCGGTTTTCTCGAACATGCGCACGAGGGCAAAGGAAAGCAGGACGGCGCCAGCTCACTTGACCACAAGGAAGAATTCTCGACAGCATCAAAAAAACCGAAGCGAAGAAGCATATACGAAGAGCATCGTGTCGATTACGATCTTATAGTCGACCTTATAGAAAAGGGCAGCCGTGTGCTGGACGTTGGCTGTGGAAACGGCGAATTGCTCTGTCAATTGAAACACAGCAAAGACGTTGAGGAAATGGGGCTCGAGTTGTCGCAGGAAGGCGTGGTTGAATGTGTGCAGCGCGGGGTCTCAGTAATACAAGCCAACGTCGATAAGGGTTTCAGCGCATTCCCCGACCAGTCTTTCGACTATGTAATTCTAAGTATGACGCTTCAGGAAGTAAAAAAACCCGAGTTGGTCGTAAGCGAGATGCTCAGGGTGGGGAAGAAGTGCATCATAAGTTTCCCGAATTTCGCCTTCTGGAAGGTGAGGGTCTTTCTCACTCTATTTGGCAGAGCGCCCGTCACGCGAAACCTTCCCTACGATTGGTACGCAAGCCCAAACAGACACGTTATGTCCCTCAAAGATTTCAGGAGTTTTTGCCAAACTCACAACGCCAAAATCGAGGACGAGCTGTTGTTGTCCAGTTCGGGCCCAAACTGGCTGGCAAGGCTGTGGCCAAATCTGTTCGCAGACGAAGCGGTAGTGGTCATAAGCTCGAATTAGTCAGTGTTTTCACGACTAATCAGGATCGAAACCAGAAAAAGTCCGGTTCCTGAAATAAAACCGGAATGTGACGCGTTACATCAGCATCACCTCAAGGGGGAACCTTGGGTATCCAACTAGAGAAAACAAAGGTAATAGGAGAATAACTATGTCAACCTTGGTAACCAAAGAAGCGCCTGACTTTACCGCGCAGGCCGTCATGCCGGATAATTCGATTGCGGAACTCACGCTTTCGTCGTATCGCTCAAAATATGTCGTGCTGTTTTTCTATCCGCTCGACTTCACCTTCGTGTGCCCGTCCGAGATTATTGCCTTCGATAAGGCCCTGGATAAGTTCAAGGCCAAGAACGCCGAAGTCATTGGCGTATCCGTCGATTCGCAATACACACACTTCGCATGGAAGAATACCCCGCCTGAAAAGGGCGGAATTGGCCAGATCAGCTACCCCTTGGTAGCCGACCTGAGCAAGGAAATCGCAAGGCAGTACGGCGTTCTGTTTGATGAGGCAATCGCCCTGCGAGGCTTGTTCCTGATCGACAAGGAAGGCATAGTGCGACACGCGCTTGTAAACGATCTGCCACTGGGAAGAAACGTCGATGAGGCATTGCGTATACTCGATGCTCTCCAGTTTACCGAAAAGCACGGCGAGGTTTGCCCTGCCAACTGGAAAGAGGGTGAAGACTCGATGAAGCCCAGCGCGGAAGGCGTTGCCGATTATCTGGCCAAACACGCTTAGCAGTTGAAACCAGTGTATTCATGGGTTAAGATATCGGCTTAATTATGGGGGATATGCGAAATGGACGAAGGCCTTCTGGCATTTTTCCGCGAACATAATCCTGTAGTCCAAGCCCTTATCGCGACGCTTTTCACATGGTTCGTGACCGCGGCAGGAGCTGTTCCGGTTCTCTTCACGAAGCGTTTGAACGCTAAATTGATGGACGGGATGCTGGGACTGGCCGCAGGAGTTATGATCGCGGCCAGTTTCTGGTCTCTGCTGGCCCCTGCCATTGAAATGGCCGGCGGCAGTTGGGTTCCGGCAACCATTGGTTTTATGGCCGGAGGCCTGTTTCTGTACATCATAGACAAGATTCTGCCCCACCTGCATCTTGGCCTCGACATCTCCCAGGCCGAGGGAATCAAGACCTCGTGGCAACGAAGCATACTGCTTGTGCTTGCCATCACAATGCACAACATTCCCGAAGGACTAGCCGTCGGAGTGGCATTTGGTGCCGTGGCGCATGCGGCATCTCCGGAAGAAGCCAATACGCTGATTATGGGTGGGGTTGCCCTAGCCTTGGGCATCGGACTGCAAAACTTTCCCGAAGGTCTCGCCGTCGCCATGCCGCTGAGGCGCGAAGGCATGGGACGTTTCAAGTGTTTCATGTACGGCCAAGCCTCCGGAGTCGTCGAACCAATTGCGGGCGTACTCGGGGCCGTATTGGTGCTCACAATGGAACCCCTCCTGCCATATGCCCTCGCATTTGCCGCGGGCGCCATGATCTTCGTAGTGGTTGAAGAACTCATACCAGAATCCCAACGCCACGGGAACACCGATTTCGCCACCCTGGGTGCAATGGCGGGCTTCTCAATTATGATGACACTAGATGTTGCTCTCGGGTAACTGTGTGATTTGTTCAAGAAATGCCTATGCTTATGCCGCCCTAATGATCTTTAATTCTTGATTCTTTGCGTTAACCTGAGTACAGTGGAAGTACTTTAGCTGCATGTGCAAATGTGCTCAGGGAGCGCAAGTCTGAACTAGTGTTGCCGGCGTGCTTGGGAAATGAGGGGGGCAGTACCAGATGAAAAACCAGGGAAATCTGTATTTTGCATCAGAACCGCAAGACGAAAAGATTCTGGTTGTGGATGACGAGAATGGACCGCGCCAAGCGCTTAGGATGCTGCTCAAAGACGATTACAATGTACTTCTTGCCTGCGACGTTCCCGAAGCCTTGGACCTTTTCGAGAAAGAGCCTGTCGCGCTGGTCATTACCGACATACGCATGCCTAAGCGAACAGGAGTAGAGCTTCTCAAACAGGTCAAGGAGATGTCGCCGGAAGTACAGGTAATCATGCTCACCGGTTACGGGCAACTCGAAACAGCAATGAAGGCTGTTGAGTACGGCGCTTTCGCTTACATTGAAAAGCCTTTTGACAACGATAAGATCCTTGAGTGCGTCGGCGCCGCGCTGGACAAGAGAAAAGAGGAAATCGAACGGCGCAAGCTTGAGTATCTGGCACTGGCAGCAAACCGCTTCGAAACTGTTGGGCACTTCCTGGCAGGAATGATACATGACCTTGCCACTCCACTGTCCGTAATCGGCAGTTCCGTGGAGTTATTGCTGGACCGTACCGAAAGTGAAATCGGCCAAAAAAGACTCAAGACTATCCAGTCCCAGGTGAAACTGAGCACGGATATTGTGCGCTCTACGATGAGTTTTCTGCGAAGTCAGCAGGCAGAATTAACGTCACTGCTGCTAAACGAAGTAGTAGAAAGCTGCCTCAAAGTTGCGCAGCCTTTGTTCCGCAGACAAGGCATCACGGTTGAATGCGATTTACAGGAGGTGCCATTGTTCAAAGGCGATTTCGTGCTCATGCGCCAGGCAATACTAAATATGATTGGCAACGCCTGCCACGCAATGGAAAACCAAAAAGAACCGCAAGAGCTTCATATCAAAACCGGCCAGGAAGGGTCGTGCGCCTTCGTCTCTATCCAAGATAGCGGCCCAGGAATTCCCGAAGGACTAAGACAGAACATTTTCGATGTGTTTTTTACTACCAAAGGCGACAGCGGAACCGGGCTCGGATTGGCGGTAGTAAAAGACGTCATGCGAAGACACGGCGGCGAAGCCTTACTGCTGGATCAACAGGGCGGCCGCGGCGCTACCTTCGCTCTCAGGTTTCCTGTCGAAACCAAAGCAAGCCAAGCCTCAGACTAGCTAAACTAACGTGCCGGTGAGTCTGAAGGGCCAGCCTAACAGAAATGCTCCTGCAAGAACGCAACGTCTAATTCAGGATAAACCGGGTACTTGGCCAAAAGGTCCCCGATCCGAGACTTGGCTTCCGAAAGGGCATTTTCCGACAAAGTATATTTTGCTTTGCTGATACTTCCCGCTCTTGGGCCCGACTTGATCTCGTTGGGCGTCACGTTTTCCAGAACCAGCTTTATCACGGCCGCAATCTCACGCATTTCAGTCTCGCCCATGCCCAAGGTCGTCACGGCGGGTGTCCCGATTCGCAGGCCGCTGGTGTACCACGGACCGTTCGGGTCATTGGGCAGACTATTCCTGTTCAAAGTTATGCCGCATTCACGCACGGCACTCTCCGCCTGCCGTCCGGTAATTTCAAATGGACGCACATCTATCAGCATCAGATGATTGTCCGTACCGCCTGTGGCAAGTTTCAGGCCCTCATCAATACAAGCTTGAGCAAGAACTTTAGCGTTCGAGGCCACTTTAACGGCATATTCTTTGAATTCAGGGGAGTTAGCTTCAGTCAGCGCCACGGCCTTAGCGGCGATAACATGCGGCAGTGGTCCGCCAATAACCAACGGACATCCCTTGTCCACTGATTCGGAAAACTCTTCAGTACACAAAACAAGACCGCCACGCGGGCCGCGCAATGTCTTGTGCGTAGTTGTTGTAACCACGTGTGCATGCGGGATGGGGTCGTTTTCGTCCTTGAAAGCGCCTCCAGCGACCAGGCCGGCAAAATGCGCCATGTCAACCATGAACACCGCCCCAACCTTGTCGGCAATCTCGCGCAAACGCTTGAAATCTATGGCACGCGGATAAGCACTGTACCCGGCAAGAAAGATAAGCGGTTTGATTTCCTCCGCCATGCTCTCCAATTGATCATAATCGAGATATCCCGTCTCAGAATCAACGCCGTAAGTGTAGGCATCGAACATGCAACCCGACACATTGTGCCGGTAACCGTGAGTCAAATGACCGCCCGAGTAATAGTCCATGCCAAGCAAGCGCTGGTTTCCCAGGGCCGCCCGAAGTTTGTCCCAATCCTCACGCGAAAGCTTGGTCGGATCCTTAACACCCAATTTCTGCAGGCCGGGCACCTCCACCCGCGTCTGCAAAATCGCCCAAAACGCTATCATATTAGCATCCGCGCCGCTATGCGGTTGAACGTAGGCATGGTCGCAACCAAAGAGTTTGCACGTCTGTTCACACGCATAAGATTCAACGTCATCCACATTGTCGCAACCCGCATAGAACCTGTGCCCGGGAAAACCTTCAGCATACTTGTCCGTCAGCAGGTTCCCCATTGCAAGCTGCGTGGCTAAAGAACAATAGTTCTCGCTGGCTATCAGCTTCAGATAGCTCCTTTGCGCCGCCAACTCGTTTACAATCGAGCCCGCGACATTTGGAGCCACAGTGGACACCGCGCTAAGATTCGCTATATAACCCAAAAAACCCGCGTCGACCTGATCAGACGCCGTTTTTTCCAGATATGCCGTTATTGCATTGTTGGACACAGACATTCTCCTTGCTTTCGGTTGACAATCGGCAAAAATGTTAAGCCGATTTTGCACGAATGGTAGTACTTTTGTGTATGAAAAATAAAGCACTAATTCTCAAGGTCGAAAAACGCCCTCTTGACCAGAACGAGCAATTGGCCAACATTCGCCATATTCGCTCAACTAATCAGCACAAACTTGCGTTTCAACTAAACTCCAATATCCGCAACTCAGTTGGGCAAGAGGCACTAGAGGGATAGGGCATGCAACAACTCAGGCTATATTATAGAGGCACTTTCATGCGTGGAACGAACCCGTACAGTCCGGGCCGTAAATCTAATTGGGCGTTATCAACAGAAAGTGCTTAAAGCGCTTAATGCTTTTTTCTTGAATATTGCGTCTGTTTGTCATAACACGTGAACCCAGGAGCACATGCACGGGATATCAGTTTACACATCGGTACTCAAATCATATATTTAGCATGGCCGATTTGTATGTTTTTTGACTGTGGACGCGTAATGTAAAGCTTGCAAATAAGTGGCTTAGAACGAAGAGCATGCCTTGCGCGTACCTAGATGCTGTGTTATACTCGCTGTAAAGAATGAAGTATACTGATTATTGCTCAACAAGGTGGTCCAGGCATGGCTGACATACTAAGCCAGGATGAAGTAGATCTTCTCTTAAACGCTGTTGCTGATGGCGAAGTGGAGTCTGAGGCGGAGGAGACTACGGAACAAATAAATCTTGCGACGTACGACTTTCGGCGTCCCGAGCGTGTGTCAAAGGAGCAACTTAAGGGACTTCAAAGCCTTTTCGAGGCTTTTGCCCGAGAGGTGAGCATTGCTCTGCCGCCGTTCTTGAGGACAGTTGTGCGCGTGGACCTTACGTCCATAGACCAGTTGACTTATGACGAATTCATATTGTCAGTGGCCCGGCCGACGGCGCTCAATATAATCAACATGGCCCCTTTGGAAGGGACGGGAATTCTTGAACTTAGCCCGAGTGTCGTTTTTCCTATTGTGGACAGGGTGCTTGGCGGCAAGGGTGTTTCAATCGGCGATCCGCGCGAGTTAACGGAAATCGAGAACCGAATAATATACCGCCTTGTTCTCATGATCTTGGACAGCCTTAAGCGGTCATGGGAGCAGTTGATAGAATTCAATCTGAGCATTGTGACCCAGGAAAGCGATCCGCTTATTGTCCAGATAGTTCCGGGCAGCGAAATGGTCATTTTGGTAGGTTACGAGGTTCACATAGGCGACACTGTGGGTTCTATGAACATGTGCGTGCCGCTGGTGGTTCTCAACCCGATTCTTGACAAGATTTCCCAACAGGCGCACTATACTCGCCGTATGAGTCCAGAGATGGCCGAGCATACGCGTATGACAATTATCAGAACGCTGCATAAAGTTGACGTTCCGATAGACATGATCCTCGGAGAGGCGAAGTTGGAACTGGAGCAGATCGCGAAATTGCAGGTTGGAGATATAGTCCAACTTAATTCTGATGCGGAATCGCCTATTCGGGTAGAGGTGGGTGGTGTACCGCGTTTTATGGCCAAACCTGGCCGAAGGGGTGAGCAAAGCGCCGCCCAAATAGGATCGTTCTTATTGGATTGAAAGGTTTCCGTATGAAGGCCGAGTCATCAAAAGCTATAGCGGACAATTTCTTGCCGGGAGCGTTTGACGTACTAAACGCTTTGCTTTCGCTGGACTTTAGGTCCTCTGACGACAGTGACAGCTACTGTGATTTGACAACAGACAAGCTTTCAGAGCTCTTGGGGCAGTATCCCGTGGCGATGACGACAGGTTGCAAGCGGGGCGGCGGCGTGGCAATACTTATGAGCGTAGAGACCGCAAGCGTCTTGGCGGCACTCACCCTTGGAGAGGAGCCGGTACCAAAGGAAGCCCTTAGCGACGGTGATTTGTCCACGCTGAAAGAAGTATCCGAGGCTTTCCTGGGTGGTGGCGTCAGCCGAATGATGGAAGTTTTCGCTCAGCCGCCCGAGCAATTGAAAGACCCAGGCGTCAGTGTGGCGACTGCTGACGACGCGGCATCGCTGATGGAAACAATTGGCGAGCCCATTACGAGCGCATCGATCAAGTTTGCCGCGGATCCGCACATAGACGGTTCTGGCGTTTTCTTGTTTAGTCAGAATTTCGAGGAATTTGTGTCGGGGGAAAATGTGGAAACACAACAGGAAACTTCGGCGGCTGCGCCGGATCTGGGTGCTGAGCCTCAAATCAGCGAAGCCGAAATGAGCGATATTCTCAGCGGTTTCACACCGCCTGCCGAGACAGAGATGGCGCCCGAACCCGAAGTCCCATCAAATATTGGCATGGTCTTGGACCTCAATCTCGTGGCCACTGCGCGTTTAGGCCGCGTATATATGTCCATTAAAGAGATACTCGCACTTGGCCAGGGTTCAATAATCGAAGTCGGGCATTTGGTTGACGAACCGGTTGAACTGTTGGTCAATGAGAAGCTCGTGGCCCGCGGAGACGTGGTGGTGGTTGATGAAAAGTTCGGTTTGAGAATTACCGAGATCGTATCGCAGAAAGAACGAATCGAGAGTTTGCGTTGACGGTTAGTACCGCTGAAGAAAAAGACCTTTGGCTCAAGTGGACAAAGGAAAACGATTATGAAGCGCGCGACGAGCTTATCGTGCGCAACATGCGTATTGTAAAGTACATTGCAGGAAGGATGGCAATTCACGTCCCATCTACGGTGGAAATGGACGACCTTGTTGGATGGGGCGTCATGGGCCTCATTGATGCCGTACAGAAATTCGACCCGAAACAAAACGTTAAGTTCACGACATATGCCTCTATTCGTGTTCGTGGATCTATAATAGACCAAATACGGTCTTTGGACTGGGCCCCACGAAGCCTGCGAAGCATGGCCAGAAAAGTTGGGGCCGCAAGGGAAAAACTCAGACACGAAAGGGGCCAGGAACCTTCAACAGAACAAATCGGCGAAATGCTGGGAACAACGGCCGAGCATGTAGAGAGGACCATGGCGCAGCTGCAGACGGCGCAAGTATTGTCTTTGGACGATTACCTGCCTTCCGACGATACTTCGGAGGGAAGAAAGATTGATGTAGTTGTTGACAGAAAAGCGATCAGTCCAGAGCAGGTGGCGGTTAACTCGGAGCGTCAGGACAGATTAGTTGACGCCATTCTGCAGTTGCCGGACCAGCAACAGAAAGTTTTGAACCTGTATTATTACGAAGAACTGACACTCAAAGAAATTGGGGCCGTACTCGAAGTTTCCGAATCGAGGGTATGTCAGGTTCATAGTGCGGCTATGAAGAGGTTGCGGAAGGCCATGACTTCAGGAGGTGACTGATGCCTCAGCCAGTGGATTTACAGACCGAAATTGCACGCGTTTCGGCAACCGAGAAAATCCAGGAAATTGCGGACCGTGCATCGCTTGCGGCGCAGAAGCATCACAGTCTTGACGAAGAACAGAAGCGCGTAGAAAGCGAAACACAGGTCCAGGCGAGCAAGGAAACTGAGAACAAGGAAATTAACGCCGATGCCGGGGGCGAAAAGGCTGAGCGGCGCAAAAGACGGAGCCGGGGCGGTTCGGCTGACAAAAAACGGCGCAAGAAAGGCAAAGGCGGGTCATCAGACGCCGAGATCCATAGTTTTGATGTGACGATTTGATCGCACACTTGGGACAAGTCTCGCGCAAAGAGGTTTCCTTGAATACGAAAGAGGGCACTCTTTCTGAATAATAGGGAAAGAAACAAATGGACGGGTGGTTACCAATAGGGGCTCTACTTACGCTGATTGTCCTGGTAGGCGTTCTCCTGTATTTTCTGAATCGTAGCCTTCAGAAAGCGCATGAGGAGCGCTCCCGTCATTTTCACAATGACCACGCAAGTATAATGATTCTTTTCCAAACCATGCGCGACCTTCTCAATCAACAAAAAGAATTAGTGCATCAGTTCAACATCAACATTGACCGAAAATTGAAAATGATCACAAAGGTCGTTGTTGATGCCGAAAAGCGCAATGAGGACCTCGCAAGAGAACACCAGGAAATGATGCTCGAGTTGGACGAAGCCAAAGAGGAACTCAAGAGCCTTCAGAGGCAGATGACGTATCTTGACCCTGAAAAAAGCACAGCAGCTAGACCATCAGGTGCGCCGCCCGAAAAAACTGTGCGTGCGCCAAGGGCAGAAACGCAAAAGAGATATTTCGATGCGCGATTTTCAGATTCGACGGACTTTTCAGAAAACCCGAGAGAGGCGCTGCCCGAACAAGGCGGATTTAGAAGCTTTTCGCAAAGGGAAGAAGGAAACCGTGATTCTGAAACTTCTCATCCCGGAAGGGTGGACTACGGTGCTCATTCCGTCCAAGCGAGAAGGTCTGCCAGGAAACTTCCCGTAAAGCCAAAGGCGCAAGGCAATCCGACTCTTAACGTCATAGCAGGAATAGATTCACCGTCCACAAAAGTCGATTCTATTGAAGATTCGCAAAACGATTGGGTCGGCTTCGATTTTGCCGGTGACGAACCAGCCCCCAGCGTTATCGAGGTTCCAGAGGAGCCTGAAGACGCCGAAGCTGCCCGCGAAGCATTTCGCGCTTTGCTCAATATGGACTCCGGGCGGGCAAGCCAAGGCGGGGTTAAAGACCGCTATGCGGACTTAGGGGACTTTGCGACCGGGCGAAGTTCAGCAAATGAAAAAGTCCGCGGCAACGGAGGAGCCAAAAGGATCACTCCGCTTCAGGCACGCGTTTACGAATACAGCGATGCCGGCATGTCGTTGCAGGAAATTTCGCGCGAACTGGGTGTGGGCAAAGGCGAACTCCGTCTCATGCTCAATCTTCGCAAAGAAAAACAGAGAGGCCGGCGTACATGATCTTGGAAGCGGTCCGGACTATCGAGTTCCAAAAGACACCCGCAAACCTTCCTTGTTCCGGGTAAGAAATGCGCGCCGAAGGAATAAACCAGCCCTCGACAACTTTCGTATCACCTGGCCCCGATGCGCAATCTCTGCGCCCCGGACAGATAATTCAAGGCAGGGTCATGGATGCAAATGGAACTCTCACTTTACACGCCGGATCTGTGCGAATTCCGATCGAGGGGACGACACAATTGACCGCCGGGCAAACAGTAAACATTGAAGTTGTGAAAACTGATCAAGGACTCCAACTCAAACTGACAACATTGCCCGAATCTTCGCAAGGTATCTCCACTTTTTTGACGCAGAACTTGGCTTCGATGCTCGCTTCTGTTTTGGAAGGCATGGGAGCGGACATAGCGCCGGACCTGGCCGCGCAGTTTCTTCCTTCAGCCATGCCTCCCCTTGACTCGGCCATCCGGCAAATTCTGTCGCTCTTCATTGGACGCAATGTGATGGGAAGCGACCTTCAAGAGATCGCGAATGCCATTAACCAGGCATCCGAAGCCGGGATTCTTGCTCCCGGCCAGGCTCAAGATATATCTTCGCTGTTGGCAAGACTTCTCGTCACAAACCCATCACAGTTGCAGGAAGCAATGAGCCAGATCGCGGGCACTTCTGCCGGAGGTGTCGAGGCACGAATTGCGCTGGCCCTGGCGGCGGGGACTTTGGGCCGCTTGGCAGGCCAACTCAAAAACGATTTGCGCACACAGCTTGTGCGACTGAAAAACAATGAGTCCCTTTTACGTTTTTTGGACGGCACAGGGCAAGCGTCAAGGTTCATGGAAGCCATCGACGGAGTTCTCGACAGGTTGGCGGGAATTCAATTGCAGAATATTCGCGGTCTGGAACAACCCTACGTCTTCTTCGAAGTGCCTTTTGGGCCGGGTTCAGGACTAAAGAGAGCGCAAGTACATGTTTTTGGCGACGGCAAAGGCCGCCGCTTTGATCCAAAAAACGCATCACTGGCCCTTGATATATCAACCACGGTCCTCGGGGATTTGTGGATTCATATACAAGTTGTTCATGGCCGTTTGACGTGCCGTTTCAAGGCATCCAATGAATCGGCCGTTGCGGAGATCGAGAGAGAAGCGGACGAACTTGTGAAAAGCTTGGCCGAGGCCGGTTATCCCGGCGCCAAGATCACGGCAACACATTGGGACGGCAACAGGCTGAATGAAGCGGGCGCTCTCATGCGCCGCTTTACCGGCATAAACATGCAGGCTTAGGGAAAATGCCAGAAGACAACGCGAAAAAAAACAGGCGGAAAGCCGTAGCCATAAGATACGATATGGACAGTGAGGCTGCTCCTAAGGTCATTGCAAAAGGGTCCGGGTACATTGCCGAACGCATAATTGAAATAGCCAAAGAGAACGATGTGCATATTCATGAAGACCCGGATCTCGTCGGCGTTCTTTCGCAGTTGGAACTAGACACCCAAATTCCCCCAGAGCTTTACCGCGCATTGGCCGAGGTCTTAGCATTCGTTTACAGGCTCAACAAAAAACTTGGCGCCGCCCAGGGTATGAATAACCCAGGATAAACATTCGCTGCCACTTACTCCGCGACCACAGGATTACTCAATTTCCCGATTCCCTCGATTGTGGCCTCAACAATGTCTCCCGGATTTATCTGCGATATCCCTTCCGGCGTGCCTGTCGAGATCACGTCGCCAGGCTCCAAAGTCATAAGTCTGGTTATGAACGCCAGCATTTGGGGAATGTCGAATATGAAATTGGCAGTGTTGCTCTTTTGCCTCGTTTCGCCGTTTACTTTCAACTCCAAGTCGACTTCAGGCGGGAATGGAAACTCGTCCGGCAATACGATATATGGCCCAAGCGGCCCGAAAGTGTCAATACTCTTCGAGCGAAACCACGGGTGGCCGTTTTTGATGTCTTTCTTCTGCAAAGTGCGCGAGGTAACATCGTTCATGATAGTGTAACCGGCAATAAAGCCTTCTGCATCCCCCGGATCAACATCCTTGGCCTGCCTTCCTATAACGAGCGCAAGCTCGACTTCGTGGTCCACCCGGCCATATTCACTCTTGGCAACAATAGCTTCATTCGGCCCTACGCACGTCGAAGGCGCTTTGGAGAATATGATCGGCTCCTCAGGCGCACTGTGTCCCGTCTCGGCGGCATGGTCGGCATAATTTCGGCCCATCGCAAC
>SDBV01000966.1_pt1 | contig 42252 bp, 33 predicted proteins | sample 2277081 | NCBI WGS metagenome assembly SDBV01 (sample SAMN10402039, study PRJNA504765) | marine sediment metagenome | isolation source: marine sediment core GS10_PC15, 223 cmbsf | place: Arctic Ocean: Southern Knipovich Ridge | collected 2010
AGCGTAGGAGAAATAGTTTAAAACTATTACCATTAGGTCCTCGAAACATTCGAGGACCAGAGGTGGAGACCGAATATGCTTACTGCACATTCCGAATGTGCTTACTGTGTAGACTGAATATGCTTACTGTGTAGATCGAATGTGCTTACTGTACATACCCCACCTCATCCTCGTTTGAGCGATAGCGGAAACGAGGATGAAATGGAAGAAAGCAATTGCATTGCGTTGTATCGATGATGAGGTCATATATAATTTGGGAAGAAAAACAAAAGAAAATAGGGAGTAGAGAAATTGGATTATTATAAATGTATAAGTGGAACAATTTGCAATTGAAAAGAGTGTTAAAAACTTAAAGCATTTAGTCTTCGTTGCAACCTGGCTGCCGTAGGCAGGATTGAGAACTTGAGATTGTCTAAACTGTGATTTAGGTGATGTGCTTGATAAGATATGATGACTAGTAGTATCAACATGCGCACGCCAAAACTTAGCTCCAGGAAATTGATTAGGTAGTATTATACAAGACATCGAATAACACTTTTTATCATTATTAATTATTGAAAAATGAAAAACGCAGCTTATATACTATTTTATTTAGTCGTGAATGTAGCTATTGCTCAGCCACAATATGAGTGGAATGTTGATAACACCTATATCCATACCGGAGAGCGAATTGTAGCAGTTATTGATGCTGGCTCAATAGGCAACTATGATGGGGCCGAAATCATTGGTACTGTGGTAGATAATAATGGCAATTGGGGTTATAATCTACCTACTGTTACGCCATTTAGAATGTATGTTCGTTTTTCAGGTACTCAGAGTTATAAACTTGTACAAGGACAAAAAACAAATTATATCACCCTGAGATTGAGAAAAATAAACACATCCTTATATCACTTGACTGCAAATTGCCCATTCAACCATAGAGGGATGAGGGTATTTTTTCAGCAAGTTGAGGGGTACGCTACCGTGACTATGGGATCACCAACCATTATTGATCCCTCTGGAGAATTGGTGATTTCAGAACCGGAATATCAAACATCCTTTTCTGGCAAGGTAGGTATCAATACAAGCTCACCCGATGCTGAGCTTTCCGTGAAAGGCATCATCCATACGCAGGAAGTTAAAGTGGATTTGGCAGGATCGGTAGCTCCGGATTTTGTATTTGAGGAAGACTATCCACTTCCTGAAATTGATGATGTTGCTAAATATGTAAAAAAAGAAAAACATCTTCCTGGATTTCCTTCGGCACAAGAAATGGAAGCTAGTGGAGTGAATCTTAAGGAGATGAATTTGCTCCTTCTCCAAAAAGTGGAAGAGTTGACACTACATATTATTGAAATGAATGAACGGATTGAGAAATTAGAAAAGGTAAAATCAGATTATTAAACGTGATAATGATTAATGTTGACTAAAAAAGTGCTAAATTAATTAATATTTTAGCATACCTTAATAATGTGTACTTTGATAGGTGGTGCCAGATAATATGTACAAAATGGGCAATACATTACGATTTATTTTGATGCTGTTTTGCTTACTGGGTGTCAATCCGCTCTTTGCACAGGAAGTTGAAAAGATTGCGCCTGTCCAGATTGAAATGGGAGAGCACATCCAATTCATTGATGAAAATGTTGAAACGTTTCAAGATAAAGTATTCAATAAAATAGATTCCTTATCAAGTAAGTCTTCAGATTTTATTCAAAATGCTACTGATAGTTTAAACCAGCTTTCTATAAAACTAGAAGGTAAAGTTCAGTCAAAAATAGATTCGCTTAATCAAACGCTAATTGACATCAAAAGCATTGGAGAAAAGCAATTGACAAATGCCTCTAAGAAAGCTGATAAAATCATCTCCCGTATAGATTCATTGCAAAATCTCCTGACAAATAAATTACACTTGGATAAGCTTGAAAAATATGGCAGTTCAGGGACTGATCTTGTAGAAAAGCTGAACGTTCCAGCTTTAAATAACAAATCCATCCCGCCTGTCCGCCGTGACGGAGACCTGGAGAAGCTAAATTTACCCGGAATGAAAGGTCTAAATACAAAGATACCGGGTATGGATAAGCTGTCGCTACCGGATAATGGGCCAGGCTCTTTACGCTCATTAGTGGATGAACGACTTGGGAAATTGAGTAATCTAAAGGATAACGAATGGTTTAAACAAGATCTTCCTAATGCTAACATTCCTGACAAAGTACAGGAACGACTGCAGGCGGGGCAGGAGTATGGGCAAGTTCTCAAAGACCCATCAAAAATAGATCAGGCTTTCGATACCAAAGCAGCTCAAATGACAGAGGCTCAGTATTTGACTGATCAAACCAAAGAATTGGATGCCCTCAAGGAATTGCCGGAAAGCATGCTGGCAGACCTCAAACGGTACAGAGATGCCCAGGCGTTGAAAGCAGAGGCAAAGGTTATGGCCGTTAAAAAAGCTACTGATTACTTCGCCAGGCACCAGGACAAACTTACGGAAGCCCAGGGCATGATGTCCAAACTCAAAAAGAAATACTCCTATGTACCGGATTCAAGGGATTTGAGTACGGCGGTAAAGGCAACATCGCTAAAAAATGAACCCTTGAAAAAGCGGCTGGTGTTTGGCCTGGGGTTTCAAATCCAACGAACGAATCCGATAAGTCTTGATCTGTCGCCTAATTTATTGTATCGATTTAATAAATTATTCTCAGCAGGAATTTCCGGCACTTACCGCGCCAGCCTGGGCATTGAAAACAATTCATCGGTTGCAGTAAAAACTGCTCAGGATGTGTATGGAGCTAGCGCTATTGCGCAGCACAAAGTTTGGAAAGGCTTTTTCGGTCATGGCGAGTTCCAGTATTTAAGCACACCTATGGTTGATCCGGCAACAGGAACTGATCTGCCCACCCGTTCCTGGCATGAAGGATTGTTGCTCGGTATCGGAAAACAGATAAATTTTTCCAAAGCCCTGAATGGCCAAATTATTTTCACCTACGATTTTCTACACACTTCCGCAAGCCCCAATCCAAAAGCCTGGAACATCAAATTCGGCTTTCAGTTGGGCAAATTTAAGTTGAAGGATATTAAGCTATAGATGATTTATTGTCTAAAATATGCCGTAACATTTCTAAATATCTCCTCTGGTCTCGGTAATTGGAGGAATCCCAAATGAATAAAACACAAATTAAATATTTAACTTTATAGAAGAATCCAGTCCAAAAGTCAGAGTTCATTTATTTTCAACTCTTCTACCCCAACCCCCCAAAGGGGAAGTCGTTGAAAATCTATGAACTCTGTAAAGTCCCCTGCCTCGCCAGCAGGCAGGCTTTAGGGAATGGGGTGAAACAAAAAAATGAACTTAAGGGATTGAGGGACTTTTGTGTATGCACATTAAAATTCGCAATTTTGTAAAGTATCAGCATAATAAAATTACAGTAGATGATAGTAAAACTTCAAATTCCCTGGAGAAGGATACTTAGAGATTTGAGAGGGCCCATGCTCTTCATTGTGATTTACATGACGGGGATCTCAATTATGGATCATTACCTGCCTATGGAAGACATCCATGTACCTCTTGGTCTGATTACCATTCCTGGCACAGTGATCGCATTGTTGTTAGGATTCAGGACTAACTCAGCTTATGACCGCTGGTGGGAAGCACGGATCATTTGGGGAGCAATAGTCAATGATTCCAGAACCTGGGTAAGACAATTGATGACCTTTATTCATTTTGAGAATAGAAAATCAAATGAATTCAAATTGATCCATGATATGGGATTTAGACATATTGCATGGAACTATTCCCTTACCAGGAACCTCAGAAAGCAAGATCCTATACAGGATCTGAAAGGTCTGATTCCTGAAAAAGAAATAGAAAATTTGAAAGAAAAAATTAATGTCCCAAATGCATTACTATACACACAAGCCGAAAAATTAAAAACTACCCATAAAGACCAACTGATCGACGCATATCAATTTGTTCAGCTTGATAGCACACTGAGTAGACTAACGGATTCCATGGGTAAATGTGAGCGGATAAAAAACACTGTTTTTCCATCGAGTTATAGTTTGTTGGTTGATATATTGATTTATCTATGGATATTGTTTTTACCTTTTGCATTAGTAGATATGGTCGGTTATATCCTGATTCCTACTACTATTTCACTGGCGTTTTCATTCTTAGTGATTGAGCGAATTGCGGTGTATATGCAAGATCCTTTCGAGAATATGCCCTCAGATACTCCAATGCTTGCGCTTTCGAGGACGATTGAAATCAACATTCGGCAGGAGCTCAATGATGAACAAATTCCATTACCTTTCGAATCAATAAATGGGGCGCTTATGTGATCGTAAAGATGATACGCTTAGTAAAAATTGAACATTCTTTATGTATTATAAATCTGTATTACTCCCTGAAGAAATTTTGTTCAATAATAATGGGCCATTTAAGTGAATAATTCATCTTGTCAAAATTGTATTAAATGCTCCTTTTGTAAGGAAAAAATTAATCTATTTATCTGAATATGAATAATATTCCCGCCGTTTAGATTGGATAAACAGAAGATATTATAAAAAGATATAGCAGTGATTCAGTGGTCCAATTTGCTAATGGAAAAATTACCGGCGTACTCAGTATCGGAGCCGATGTAACAGAGCGTGAATCCACACTGGCAGAAATCAGGGATCTCAAGAATCAACTCGAAAAGGAAAATTTGCTATTAAAGGAGGAAGTCAAGGGGCAGGAGTACTCCAGTGAAATTATTGGTGAAAGTGATGCCTTGATGTATGTAATTAAAAGAACACAACAGGTTGCCAGTACCGATTCACCAGTTTTGCTAAAAGGCTGACATTATGAAATTGCAGGAATACGATTGGCCTGGCAATGTCCGGGAGGGTATACGACAAAACAGATAATTTATAGTATCTATAACTCACGAATAGAAATTTTTTAATGATTCAACCTGCACATTTAACAAAAAAGGAAGATATTTTTTCATCAACGTTTTATAAATAATTTTAATAACTATATTTCAATAATGATCTTAGTTTATATACAGAGGCTGTCTGCGTTTTGGAAATTATTATATATAGTTTACGTATTATTTACTTTTTCCACTTTTCGAAGTATAGCCCAGGAGCTGGAACCCCGTGCGTTGACCAATGTGCCGGTAGGAATGAATTTCGCTCTGGCAGGCTATGGATATGCCCAGGGAAACATCCTTGTCGATCCGGCAGTACCCATTGAAGATTTGAGCGGCAAAGTGCATTCGACTATTGCCGCTTATGTCCGTTCTGTTAATATTTTTGGTTTATCAGGTAAAATTGATGTTGTAGCGCCTTATGCTGTTGGTAACTGGGAAGGTAAATTATCAGGTATTGATACGACAACACAACGATCGGGAATGGGCGATTTAAGGTTTAGGATTTCCTTCAACTTTGTTGGCGCTCCCGCGCTAAAAAAATCGGAGTTTGCAGACTACAAACCTGAAAACATATCAGGATTGAGTTTGCAGATGACCGCTCCCACCGGGCAGTATTATCCGGATAGATTAATTAATCTAGGTTCGAACAGGTGGGTCTTTAGACCTCAGTGGGGATTCGCAAGGAATATAAATAAATGGATATTAGAGACCTATATAAGTACATGGATATTCACCCAAAATACAGACTTTTATGGAGGGAATGAACTAAAACAAAATAACCTTTATGCCATTAAATTTCATGCTATTCGATCCTTGCGCAAGGGAATATGGATGGCTTTTAATACTGGATATGCTATTGGGGGTAGAACAATTGTTAATGGAGAAGAAAAGGATATGAGAATTTCGACATTTCGCCTGGGATTCACCTATTCCATGCCTATAGGTATGCACCATTCGCTGCGATTTACAGGCATTAGCGCTATTCGTTTGGAAAAAGGAAGTGATTTTGATGGACTTTTAGTCAGTTACCTGTATAGGTGGGGAGGAAAGTAGGAAATATATTTACAAGTTTCGTTAATATGTGTTATTAATAAATAAATTTACGTTAAATTATCGGTGTAAAAGCTGCTTATGGCAGGTAATCTCGAAAGGTTACTTCTTGCGATAAATCAGAATCACCATAAAGGTTTTAAATTCACACTAATTTTTATAATAATAATATTTTTATCTAACTAACAATTCTAAAACAAAAAGTAAATCATGAAAAAGACAGTATTAGTATCACTTGCCATTATTTTTTCGTCGGTGCAGTTGTTTGCACAATCAGAAGACGACTATATTGAAATAGTAAGAGATGTATTGAAAACAGAGAAGAAAGTGGCTATTGCCGAGGTTATGGAATTGAGCCCTACAGAAAGCGCCCCTTTCTGGGAGCTGTACAATGAGTACAATTTTGAAATGTCTAAAGTTCAAAATCAACGTGTTTCGTTAATCAAGGATTTTGCCGAAAATTACGAAAACATGACAGATGAAAAAGCGGATGAAATATGGACCAACGCCCTTTCTTATCAGCAGCAATTATTAAAGCTGAAGAAAAGTTATTACAAAAAATTCAAAAAAATAATGCCTGCTGGAAAAGCAGCCATGTATTTTCAAGCAGAAAATAAAATAGATGCGTTGATCAATGCTTCGTTGGCAATGGAGATTCCTTTTATTGAAACGAAATAAAAGGAGAAAAACCAGAAATAAATAAAATACTATCAATGGCTATTTTTATTGGGCATCAAGTATTACCGGCCCTGGAAAAAGAGGGCAGGTTGTTTCAATTCAACTTTTAATAGCAATAACTGATCAGCTTTTATTCTGATCATGAAAAAAATACAATTAATTTAAAAAATATACATAAGGGTTAAATAATTAAGTTAAATTCAAATTAGATTTAAACATTGTTTCAATTACCAATTACATTAATTATGAAATATTTAGTTAGTATCTGGCTTCTCAGCATTATTTTCCTGGGAGCCTGCTCAAGTATTAAGGTCACATCGGATTCTGACAAAGAGGCGGATTTTTCAAAATATAAAACCTTTGAATATTACGGCTGGGCAGAAGAAAGTGACAAAATCCTCAATCGATTTGATAAAGAACGAATCGAAAGCGCCTTTGGAGATGAGTTCACTAAGCGGGGTTTGAAATATGTAAAGGACGGTGGAGATATGGTTGTTTCACTTTATATTGTGGTTGATCAAAAAACTAGCACTACTGCCTATACTAATCATTACGGGGGCGGATATGGATATGGCGGAAGGGGCTGGTATGGTGGCTACGGAGGTATGGGAATGGGATCTTCTACTACTACCTACAGTCAAAATGATTATTTGGTAGGCACACTGGTTGTCGATGTGTTTGATAAAGCAGAAAAGAAAATGATTTGGCAAAGCGTTGGTCAAAAAACTGTTGACGATAACCCAAAAACCAGGGAAAAGAATTCAGCAAAGGTAGCTGCTGCAATTATGAAGCCGTTTCCAATTAAACCCATAAAAGAATAAATAATAACAAGGCTGTTGATATTTTTCAACGGCCTTTACTTTTTATTTCCATGAATAAACACCTGTCTTGCCCATTAATTTTCATGGCATTGATCCTGTCGTGTACCTCCCCCAAAAAGGAGAATCTCCATCCAGTAGAAGACGAATTGTACACGCTTCCAGGTCTTGATCATGGCTTAGTCCAATCTCCAATAAATATACTTACTTCCACCCTTCAGGATGCTGCCGAGCATGAGATTGAAGTAACTACTGTTCATGACGATAAGGTAACTGCTGTAGTAAACAAAGGCCACACCATTGAATTGGAATTTGACCCAGGAACAGAGGCTCTTTTTGATGGGCAATATTATGAATTCAAACAAGCGCACTTCCATACACCCTCAGAACACCAAATCGATGGAATGACTTTCCCCATGGAATTGCATTTTGTATGTGCTCATAAAGAAATGGATCAGGAAAAACCAGATTATCTTGTGGTAGCGGCTTTTTTTAAAATGGGGAAAGAGAACAAATTCATAGACGGATTTATTGACAAGATTCCAACACATGAAAATGATACTGTTTCACTTGCAGATAACCCTGTTTATCTTGAGGATCTTATCGGCGAAATCAATCCCGATAGAAAATACTATTATTACAAAGGCTCATTAACGACCCCTCCCTACACAGAAACTGTCAATTGGCTCATCCTCCGAGACATTATTAATGCCTCTCCTGAGCAAATAAAAATTATAAATGATCTGGAAGGTAATAATGCCAGACATGTACAGGGCATGTTTGGAAGAGAAATCGAAGCAAACTAGCTTTTATCTACCTGCATTGCAGTTTCCTCAATAGTAATTGAAAAGCCTTCAACTATGATTTAATGGATTAAATGAATCCTATGATCAAGAAAGCATATCTTGAAAGTGGGTTGATTTTTTGAGCTATTAGGGTTTAGTGAATATAAATCACAGCCCATCATAAAATCATTCCAAATCATAGTTCAGACAATGAATGGCGAAAAGTTTTGAGCTATGATTTTTTGATTAAATGAATACTATGATTATGAATATAATCAAGAGAAAGAAAACACCATGGAAAACTAAAACGCTGTATTCCTTTTACATAGAATAGGGAAATCCAGCCATTTTTATGAATTGGTGTTCAATGATAAAAGATGTGATCGTCCTAATTCAGTCTTACAAAACCCATTTCATAAGAAATCCCACTATTTTACACATTCTCCGCCCTGGCAGCAGAAATCCAAATGCATTTGCTATTTAAATATTATTCTTATATATTTAAGTAAATTATATATAATGAAATCAAAAGAATATATAAAAGGAACGATTAAAACCATTGTATTGAAACTTCTTGGAGAAAAAGATAAAATGTATGGTTATGAGATTAACCAAAGAGTAAAAGAGCTATCCGGAGGGGAAATAGAACTTACCTACGGCGCCTTGTATCCTATTTTATACAAGCTGGAAAACGAAGGTTTGCTTATGACTGAATCTGCTGTTGTTGATGGCAGGGCACGTAAATATTATTCACTTACAGAACAGGGCAATGAAACCGCTAAGGAGAAAGTAGCTGAATTAAAGAAGTTTATGGAAGTGATCAAGGCGGTGATTACACCCTCTCCAAAACCAAGTTTAGAATCATGGGGGTATTGAAACTAAATGAAATTGAGGAGATTGAAAAATATCTTCGTGATGGCGGTTTGTCGTTTGATCCACTAAAGTCGGAACTTCTAGACCATTTGATCTGTGATATTGAAACGCAAATGAATAAAGGCGCTAATTTTTCACAAGCGTGGCTGGCAGTAAAACATGAAATACCAAATAATCATTTGAAACATATAGAAAAAGAAACTATGGAATTGATGAACAAAAAAATCAATGTTAACCGGCTTCTTGTCGGGATTTCTTTGGGATTGCTAATTTTAGCTTCCACCTTTAAATTGATGCATTTGCCTGGCGCTGCCATATTGCTTATCGGATTTTTAGCTTTCACCTCCTTGATACTACTTTTCGGATCGGTCCGAAATGTGTATGTATATAAAGAGAAAAAGGGCAGGGCTGTTATTTTATTGACAGCTTTTGTTCTGACCACTTTTATAGGCGCATTTTGTTTCAAAATTCTAAACTTACCCGGAGCAAATCCATTGAATTTATTTTCGATTGTGTCTTTATGTATTTTATTCCCTGCCTTATCGATTTATTTCTATAGGTCAAAGCAAAAGCTGAAGGACCATCTGATCATTGGATTGATTGATGCCAATAGGAAAACCCTGGAAAATACAGCGCTTATGCTGATAGCATTTGGTATTGTATTTAACTACACCACCTGGTTTTATGGCCAGGATAATTTTATCGGAGTGGTCTTTTATTTTTTCACCATAATGCTTACCGGCCTGTATGTCTATACACTTACATGGCACCAATTTGTCAACAGTGAAAAACCATCGGGAGATAAATCGAATCTCGGATTGCTTATCGGATCATCGGCTGCATTTGTTATGTTTATGATCCCTACATTATTGATAAATTTTGAATATACGGTCAGGGTATTTTTGGCATATGGGGCTTTCATTATTTTCACAATTATTGTTCTGGTTCATTACTACAGATATTCACAGTCGATGCACAAAAACACCTTGTTGGCCTTGAGTGTTATAATTTTGGGTTATCTTATCTTCAGGCTAGGAAATAAATTGGAATTGTTTCAGAGCTCGATGGAAGAAATGACATCAGACCCAATATTCAATATGGGGTATCTCCTTTTTTTATGCGTCATCTTGGTAGCTTTTAGAAAGGAGAAATTATTCAAATCTTTGATCATCATAATGATTGCCCTGCATATGATACCAAGTATGTAAATCAGCTTTCAGCGCTAAAAGGAAATAACTAAGGATCATATTTTACTTTTAGTTGAAGAAATACTTACTCGAAATAGTTACTGAGGTACTATTTACTTTTTCTTCAACATTAGGAATGGGAACCCGGATCCTTGATATTTCAAGACCCAAATTAAAATGAGGCGCCCCCGAATAGGATATTTTTAATCCACTATTGGTCGCAAATTTATTTTTCACCTGTACTAAATCAGGTTGAGCGCTTACATTATAAAAAAGTGCAAAGCCCAGTGGCGTTTTAGTTTTCGTGGCTAAATTCAGGTCAAATAATCCACCTAATTTATAGGTAAAATCTGAATTTCCCCGTTCGTAGCTTTCACCATATGCGATACTGCTAAATCCCTGAAAGCCAAATAACTCATTAAATCCATGAGCATACCTTAAACCAACACCTCCATTTAAAATCGGGACATTTTTTGAAATGCTTGGATTTGCGATACCGTTTACGACATCACTGATAAAATCTCCAATGTTGATAATATTGGCAGAATAATTATTTATTTGAATGCTGCCTGATAACTTGTTTCGTCGTCCTTCAGCAATATTAACAAGCCATCCCATATTGAATGCAGTAACGGTATTTACACCGGTGGCGAGCATACTTTGTAATTCAGTTCCTATTCTGGCAGTAACTCCTACTCTTAAATTGAAGGCAATCCAATCTTTGATCTTTTGTTGATAATCAAAATTTAGATCAGCAAAAATCAGTGAACCTTTTAATCCTATTATCGGGTCGCCATCAATTTCAAGGATTATATTTTCAAAATCATCGGATGAGGCTATCCCCAAATTCATTGCAAAGTATGAATTTATAAATGGACTGGGTGTATAACTATTTGGAATAAAATAGTGATTATTCAAGTTTGGCAGGTTATTACTTTGTTCATTTTGAGCGTTCACTATCAAACTGTATGATACGATCAATATTAAGATTGTTGCTAATTTCATGAGCTTAGAGATTGCATTAGTCTTCATAAGGATGATTAAATCTATTTTTTTCCTATAGGTAAATACCAGGCAGCTGTTAACCTGAAGGATGTATATCTAATTCTTGGCATTAGGGAGTCAGGATCATCCAGGTTATTTGCAAGATTTGTCAATCCTTGCGAATAGGTAAGGTCAATATTTAGTAGATTATTATTTATCGGAATTCTATATCCTAATCCAAAAAGCATGTTTAAATTGACTTTGTTAATGTCATCCATCAAATCGATTTTTTCTGCTGTATTATCGGCAATCAATTTTACCGGAAATATCAATTCAAACCCACCACTAAACTGAAACTTTTTATTATCAGAGATCAATTTCATGAGTATAGGAAGTGCAATTTGCTTAAAGTCAAAACTAATACTGTCTTGATATACCTCCTCTTCTTCAATTTCTTTTGGATGTTGAAGTTTGGAACTCGCATCAACATACGAGGGTTGGAAAGCAAGATATACATCCTCCTTTAATTGGATATCAAGACCAAGACCCACTGCCATATTCAGACTACTTGAATATTTAAATTTTCCGGGGGAATCTCCGGACAATTTGCCAGAATTTAATCCGGCATAAATGCCGAAATATGATTGTGCAAAAAGGCCGCCGCTTAAAAATAATATTAGGCAAGCAGTGAATAGGTATTTATATTTCATTCGTCTTTAATTTGATCCCAATTTAGCTATTATCCATAACAAATTATCCATTGGTTTTAGTTGATAATGTTATAATATTTGCTTAAATCTCAATAAAAAAATCAATCTGATTAAATTTGCCGGAAGCTACGAAGTGACAATTAAATATTCATGCTTTCAATGCCAAATAAACTCAGTCATAAGTATCCATTTGTGGCTCATTATATCAAGTCGAGTTCTCTTGTGCTCGCATTTTTCATAATTCCTTTTCTGGTTCAGGCTCAAGAACAGGATGCAAAATACAGACAGTTATGGGCCGATTTTATGATTCAAAAGACATTTAAAAATAGTTTAAGGTATTTTGGTGAATTTGGGCCAAGATATCTGATTCAGGAAAAAAGCGGATGGTCTCAAATGGAATTAGGCCAGGATTTGCATTATAATGTATTTTGGAATGCGGATGCTATTGGAGGATTGTTATTGAACTATACCCAGCAAACCGATACTACTGATCTTTATGATAGTTATGAAGTGAGACCATGGCTTGGTTTCAGACTGCATTTCAATCCCAACTCAAAGCTTATGGTGAGTCTTCTTAGCAGGATGGAGTGGCGCAATTTGTATTATAATAATGTTGATACTGTTCAAAAAAGTGGTCGATTGAGGAATCGACTTAATTTACCTATTCCATCAATAAACCAAATTTTTATCAGGACAAATTATGGTATATAACACTTGATGGCGAATGGTATTATCCTATTAATGAAAATCCGGATGAAAGATTTGCAAACCAGGGACGGATCAGGGCCGGCTTGGGGTATCGACATAATTATAGTTGGAGATATGTCATCGTATTTATGGAGCAATTTTCCAGGAATACAATTGATGAAGGATGTAAAAGCACAAATTTTATTGTTGACTTTCGGGTTCATTTTTTTATTCCCCCGAAAAGCAAAGAATAAAAGCCTTATATTTCAATTTGAAATAATGTACATGTTCGATGAACAAGTTTCTTATACTTATTTTTAGTTTTTTGCTGTTGAGCTATTTTAGTTTCGCGCAAAGAGAAGCAGAAGAGGAAGAGAGTTTGCCATTTATTTATAAAAAGGATTCATCAATTGTTGGGGTCATGGATCTTAAAAACCTCAGAGTTACTCCTTTTCTGGCGCCATCAGTTTCACCCGAAGTAGGCCTTATGCTAGTTGGCGGAGGTTTAGTCTCCTTTAAAATTGATAGAAAAAGCAAAATACTCCAGCGATCTTCTATCCCTTTTTCATTTGGCTACAGCACAAACGGCTCTTCAAATTTTAATATGAAGCCATCCTTTTTTTTTAAAAATGATAAAAACAGAATAAGCGGAGATATTGGGATGAAGGATATGCCGGACAATTACTGGGGTGTGGGATATGAAGCAGCCAGGAATCCATCAAAGCCAGACTCCACTACCAGCTACAGAAGAAACTGGTGGCAGGTGAATCTCAAGTATTCACATCAATTCAAAAAATATTTTTTTGGAGGGATACTTTTTGACTATAACCAAACAAAAGCCACAGACTTAAATCCTAAAATGCAGGAAGATGAATATATAAGGGAGTTTGGAACGTTCATCAAAAACTGGTCTGCCGGATTACTTTTTCAATATGATTCACGAGATCTCACAATCAATGCTTATGATGGTGTTTTTGTTGAACTTAGTTCAAATTTTTATCGATCAAAAGGACTCGAAAATCCAACATATCAGATCATAGTAATTGATTACAGACAATATGAGCAAATTTCCCGTCCGGGCAGAACGTTGGCCTGGCAGGTGAAAACAAGGATTGGGAACGATGCTGTTCCGTGGAGTGAAATGTCTCAGCTAGGTACGCCATTTGATTTAAGAGGTTACCTGTGGGGAAGGTACAGAGATAAGGACATGCTTTTCGGAATCATGGAATACAGACATATGTTCATGAGGAAAACTCCCCGCAGAGATGGAAAAATGATGTCACGATTTGGATTTGTAACCTGGCTGGCAAGCGGCTCAGTGGCTAATAATTTTTCTGAAATGACCAATTGGCTTCCCAATGCCGGAATTGGCCTGAGATTTGAAGTTCAGGAAAGAATGAATGCCAGGTTTGATTTTGGCGTCGGAGACGATTCTTCTGCCTTTTATATCAGTTTTAATGAAGCATTTTAACCTGAATAAGGTAGGCTAAAGCATTTGTTTGCCAGGACTTGTTGAGGCTTCTAATTGTTGCGGGGTAACAGCCTATCCAACAATGAAAATACTTTGGTTATTTCTTGGGATAGGTGATCCCATTTGATAACTAAAGTATTTTTTAAGATATAAAATCTAAAAGAAATCAGGATATAAAGCGCCGGCCAATAGCTATTTACCCCAAACCAAGCGCCTAATTCAACCCTGGCGCCGCTATCCGATCTATTCTACCATCATTTACCAAATGATAAATAATTGGGGTTAATCTTTTCTTACAGAGCTACTTCCTCTTTTTTCAATTTCTACAGTTGCATGGCCTTTGTAGGTGACGTTGCTTGCACCAAAGGTATTGATCACCAAATGGTCGCTTGCATATACTTTGGCTGAAGATGCATTGTGGGTTTCTACTTCCGTTACATCTGCATAAAAGTCATATGCGTTTAGGCTTGAAGCTCCGGATACCTTGACTTTAAGTCTGTTGCCGGAGCCGGTCAGCTGAAGTTTAGAAGCGCCTTCCACTTTTGCATTTATCGAATTCACATCTACATCAAAGTCTGCAAAGGCAGCGCCATTCAACTTAATGTCCATGTAATCTTCATTAAAACCGGAAACATACACTTTGCTGGCGTTCCCAAATTGAACAGCATCTAGTTTTGGCATCACAATATATACATTGATCTCCCTGCGTTTTCTGTTAGATCTCATGATATCACCTTTGAAATCCATTGAAAGCACATCCCCGGTTTTGTCAATGACAACATCATCAACATCACTTTTCTTTCCATTAATTTGAAAGCTATATTTATTCCCTTTTTTTACCTTCACCTCAAAGGCGCTATTAATTTCTAATTCCGAGAAGTCATCTATTTCATAAGTTCTTTGATAGCCGGAGTTGTCCCACTTTGTAATTTCATTTCCCTCATTATTATTGGCCTCGGGGCAAGAAATACATTGCAAACCATCTCCGGAAAATTGCCAGATATTTCCCGTCATTTGATGGTTGCTAAACCCTGACCTATACATGAAATTTCCAATCAGGTATCTCATATTTTCATCAATAACAAACTTTTGCCCGATTGGCAAATACAAGGTTATATCTACATGTTGCTTTCTGAATCTGGCATTTTCCATGAATTCCAAATTCGAATCAAAGGTGAAAATGGAATCTTGTGCATCGAAGCCATACTTGATCATTTTTGCATTATCTACGGCTTCCTTTCTTGACGGACCTGAGGCGCTGAATTCTTGTTCGATCTTTACTACTGTATCATTGTAACTTCTTATCCGGAGTGAAACCAAATTAAATTCATCTTCACCAATATCATTGAAATTTAAGACAGCAGTTTTTCCATTGAGATTGTACCTGTTGACTGTTGTATGCCTTCCGTTTTCATGGAAATTCCGAATGTAAGGAGGAATTGTTATACTTAATAGAATAATGCTCACCAGCCAAACTGCTAAAACCGACCAGCCGGCTTTTGCGTTCAGTACCTGTTTTTTCATCAAAACCATAAATCCTAGTATTGACAGATAAAAGAAAGGTATAATTAATGCGATGGCCAGCGCGATGCCAGGAATTAATGCCAGATCGTTTTTAATTATTTCGAACGGCAAAGGATACATAATATTTAAATCACCACCGGCAATTAATCCGATCAATACTCCAGCGGCAATCAATACGGACAGCAATCCACTTATTCCCATTATGGCCAACACTACACCTAATACTACTCTTATCGCTTCAACGAAGAAGGACATAAATGGCCCCAAAGCTCTGGAAAGAAACTCAAATAAGGCAGCTATCAATCGAAATGGGAACAATAATATTTTTACAATGATACTTTCATCTCCTTCTGTAACATTCAGGCTTTTCTTGATGTTCGATTCTATATTGCTAAGTGTAACTGGCTGACCTTGCATTTCCATTTTGTCCGTAAGTGTTTTGGCTTCCGGCAGAATTATCCAAAGTATGATATATAAAATAAGCCCTGTACCGGCAATAAAAATAGTCGCGAAAAAAAACAAGCGAATAATTACTACATCTACACCAAAGTAAGCTGCAATCCCACTGGCGACTCCACCTAATACCTTACCATCCGGATCACGGTACATCTTCTTGATTTTCTTCTCTTCCTTCAACTCGTCAGAAGCAGGAATTACGATCCATAGTACGATATAGGCGATGAATAAAAAGCCGGCAATTGGAGGTAATATTGAGACTCCAAAAAATAACAATACGTAAAGTAATCGTATCCATAGTGGATCAATGTTGAAATAAAATGCCACTCCGGACAATACACCGGCTAGCAATTTTCGATTATTATCTCTATATAATTTTTTAGAAAATACATGCGACTCCTCATCCTTGACATCTTTCTTAGCGTCTTCGTCGCTTGTCGCAAAACTCAAATCTTCTTCAGCTGCCTGGAAATCTTTAATGCTTCCCATGGTTGCAATCAATGATTCTACATCTTCCAATGCAATGACCTGATTGCCCTCTTTGAGCTTTGAAAGAAAAATTTCAGCAATTCGCGTTTCTATATCTGCTATAATTTCCAGGCTATCTTCAAAGGTTGAAAAATACCGGTTGATGGATTCAAGATATACTTTGAGCTGATCATATCCATCTTCCTCTATATGAAATATGATACCACTTATGTTGATACTTATATTCTTTTTCATGTTTTCCCTTATTTGGAGGTATTTATTTTAGTGGAAGAATCAGATTTTATGATTTTGTTGGTCGATTCAATCAGTACATCCCAAGTACTATCTAATTGACCTAAAAAATTAAATCCCTCTTCGGTAAGTTTGAAGTACTTTCTTGGAGGCCCGGATGTTGACTCCACCCATTTATACTCCACTAGTTCCGCTTTTCGCAATCTTGTTAATAGTGGATAAAGCGTTCCTTCCACCACAATAATTTTTGCAGATGTCAATTCTTCCAGCATATCCGAAGCATATACTTCTCCTCTCGATATTATATGCAAAATACAAAATTCGAGTATGCCTTTTCTCATTTGAACCTGCGTGTTTACTACTTTCATAACCATAATACAGTTCGTTTTCTGCTTAATATTACGAAATAGTACCTTGCATAGCCAAGTACAAGGTAAAAAATATTAGCTTGTATTAAATGTTCTTTATATAATCCAATATTATGGCCACTAAATATAAATATACCAATATTTACTAGTGATGATATACTCATCAGAAAGTCTTATTACATGTTTCCACCTTTACTATTGCGGCCAACAACAAACGAAAAAGCAAGATAAATCTGCAAACATGTGCATTTATATCCGGCAAGAAATAGCAGAATTACCAAATCAAAATTACTCCAGGCAACTGATTTATCTTTTAAACCACACATTGCACCGATAAACGCTCATAAAAAATTTGGCCCTATTTGTTCAATTTGCACTTGCTTGTTTTAAAAGTATGTTGGTTAAAAGACCTGTCTGCAGCCAAGCAGGCAACAAGGGCAGATTTATGGAGATCGGCAATTTTATTTTCCGGCCAGTATAGAAATCAAAAATCATTAAAGGTTACAGATAAGGTACAATAGGGATATAAAGTAATTCGATGTTATTACCTTTGTATGAATTGTGTAAATTCCAAGTGATGAAAAAGGCGCTATCTGATGTAATTATTGAAATCTGCCGGCTGTAAAGCAGCCCAGTCTCGCCGGAAAGGAGGATTAGAAGAGGATGATTTAAATTTGCAACAGGTATTGATCTGGCAATTTTTAAACGCATAAAAAAAGATTTGAGGGGATTTTTATTACTAATATTTTTTTTCTGTTCTATTTTTTCATTTGGGCAAATAAAAGCCCCGAAATATAGCAATGAGTTTTTGTCCATAGGAGTTGGGGCACGTGCGCTTGGTATGTCCAACACTGTGATCTCCAACGTATCGGATGGAACAGCGGCATATTGGAATCCGGCAGGATTATTGAATATTCAGGACAAGTATAAAGTATCACTGATGCACTCGGAATATTTTGCCGGAATTGCCAATTATGATTTTATTGGATTTGCTACGTCAATAGATACCTTAAGTCATTTGAGTATATCTCTCATAAGGTTTGGAATCGATAATATTCCGGATACCAGATTTCTATATGACGCTAACGGCGCTATTAATTATGATAATATCCGATTTTTTTCTGCAGCAGATTATGCTTTTGTATTTTCTTATGCACGAAAACTTCCTGATTTAGGAGGTATTCGGATTGGAGGAAACATAAAAGTAATACACCGGAAAGTTGGAGAATTTGCCAATGCCTGGGGATTTGGGTTGGATGCCGGAATTCAAAAAACACTTGGTAAATGGGAGCTGGGATTAATGTTAAGGGATATAACAGGAACATTTAATGCCTGGTCCCATAATTCAGAATTGGTCGAGGATGTCTATGCCCTTACGGGAAATGTGATTCCTGTTTCTTCATTGGAGGTGACCTTGCCAAGAGCAATCATAGGAGCTACGCGAAATTTTTCGTTTGGTGAAAAAATTGGATTGTTGGCATCAATGGATGTTGAAGTCACATTTGACGGGCAAAGAAATGTGGCATTGAAGCAAGGTTTTTTTTCTGCCTCTCCGATGGTTGGATTGGAGCTGGATTATTCTAACGTAGCCTTTTTAAGGTTAGGCGCCGGGAAGTTTCAGCATGTAAAAGATTTTACTGATTCCAGGATGATCTCCTGGCAACCAAATTTTGGTCTGGGAGTTAAAATTAAAACATTGAGTGTGGATTATGCTATGACAGATTTTTCTGACAATGCAGAAGTGCTTTATTCGCATGTATTTTCTTTATCGATCGGATTAAATGATAAATAGTAAAAATGAGATTCTAATGCTATGAAAAAGGGATTTCAACTAGTGATCTTTATTTTATTTATAACTTGTTCAGTTGTTGTTGGACAGAAAAAATGGCCTGATGAATGGATCAATTATTCACAGAAGTATTTTAAGATTTCCACTGTCGAGGATGGCATTTACAGGGTTTCATATGATGACCTGGTCAGCGCAGGCGTTCCAATCACCACTATTGATCCCAAAAAAATTCAAATCTTTCATCGGGGGAATGAACATGCTATCTATGTAAAAGATCAAAATTTGGGAACGTTCGATTCCAACGATTATATTGAGTTTTATGGAAAGAAAAATGATGGCACCCTGGATGAAGAGTTATATGTAAGCCCAGAGGCTCAGCCTCACAAGTATTATAATTTATATTCAGATACAACTGCCTATTTTTTAACCTGGAGCCTGACTGATAAGGGTAAAAGGATACGATCATTTAAGGAAAACAATGTATTAAACCTACCGGCAGAAACCTATCACCTTAATGAAATCATAAACCTTCAGACAAGTGCTTATGCTTATGGTTTGCATTATCCTATTGGAGTTGCAAGCTCCAGATCTTATTTATCAGCTTTTGATCATGGCGAAGGATGGACAGGGCCTTTTTTCGGCAACGGACAATACAGAGATATTCCGTTTTCTATGCTGGAAAACGTAATTACTACCGGGACTAAACCAATTTTGGAGGTGCTGCTTACCGGAGGTAACAATTTATCTCATAACATTTCCATTGCCGTTGGCGCTGATGAAAATAGCCTGAGACCATTAACTGATGTTAGTTTTAAATATCACTATGATACATTAATTACTGAAACTCTGGAATGGTCAGATATTTCAAATGGAGCAATGATTTGCAGAGTAAGCATACCTAATATTGGAGTAGCAGATCGGGTATCTATATCATATGCCAGACTAGTTTTTGCTGATGCATGGGATCAGCAATTATCCGAGCAAAAAATATATCATGCAAAGCCTACAAATTCAAACAGGTCGTATATAGAGATTCAAAATGTACCTTTAGGAGCAAAGCTGTATGATATCTCCGATGAGCAAAATATTGTGGATATAGGATACAATAGCAATGGTGCCGATATCGATGCTGTGCTTGAAAATGATTCAGAAGGAAGAAAATTGCTTCTGACCTCCAGAAGAGCTCCAAAGCCAAAAATAGAAGCAGTTTCCATGAGGAAGATCGATACTGAGAATGCAAATTTTTTAATTGTCACACACAAATCTTTAAGAAAGCCAACGACCAATTATTCTGATGTTCCCCTGGCATATGCCACGTATCGAGCTTCTACTGCAGGAGGGAGCTTTGATACCCTTTTGGTAAACATTGATCAGCTGTACAATATGTTTAGTTATGGAGAATATACTTCTTTGGCTATGTACAGATTTTGCAGATTTATGGCAGAAAAAGGCAATCCCGGGTATTTATTTATTATGGGAAAGGGTTTATCTCCTCCGTCATTATTGTACTACAGAAATAATCCGGATTTAGTAAGTAAGGATCTCATACCAACCGGTGGATTTCCTGGGAGTGACATACCATTTACAGCTGGATTAATGGGAGCTAAATATGAAGCCGGATTTCCTGTAGGGAGAGTTGCTGCAAAAAATGCTATTGTCTTAGAAGGATATCTGGATAAAGTTAAAATAATGGAAAGTATTCCTTATGATGCATTGTGGAGAAAAGAATTGGTGCATTTGAGTGGTGGTCTGGAGAACATTCAAGATTTATTGCTAAGTTATGTTAACGGATTCAAGAAGATTGCTGAAGGGGAGATGTTGGGAGGAAGTGTGATAACCTTCGGTAAAAAAACCGATGGCCCAACAGAATTAATTAATATAGCTGAACAAGTTAATGCAGGAAAGTTGCTCATTACTTATTTCGGACATTCTGCTGCTACAACGAGTGATATAGATATCGGGAGAGTCAGTAATCCGGAATTAGGATTTACAAATGAGGGAAAATATCCAATGATGATTGTGAATGGCTGTAATGCCGGAGATATGTATTCACTAAGCGGCAATGGATATGCTGAAGATTGGATAGCCACACCAAAAAAAGGAGCAATAGGTTTGATTGCTCATACAAATACCGGCTACCCAGTTCTTCTTAATATCTATAATCGTTTATTTTATGAGATAGCTTTTACAGATTCCATCTTTATGAAAAAAGGAGTGGGCGATATACAAAAGGAAGTAGGGCGAAGATTCCCGAGTTGGGTATGGCGTCACAGTAAAGAGCAGATTATTGCAAACATTCAGCAGATGGCTTTACAGGGAGATCCTTCGGTTTCGCTTTTTGGGATCACACAACCTGATTATGAAATAAGCATTGATAATATTTTTGTTCAATCAATAGATGGAGAACCCATAAATGCTTTTTCAGAAAAATTTAACTTAGGTTTAATCGTCCGAAATTTTGGCGCCACTCATCAGAATTCACTAAAGATAACCGTCAAAAGAACACTGAGTAACGGAAAGGCCTATCAGCTCGATACCCTGCTATACAAGCCGGTTTATTATCAGGACACTTTGTATTTTGAAATTAAAACAGTTGGCATTGATGGATTCGGATTAAATCAATTCAACATTTCACTAGATCCTGCAAATGAAGTTACAGAGCTGAATGAATCCAACAATAAAATAACATTTGATTATAAAGTACCACTAGGAGGCACTAGCGATATCTTTCCCACAAATTACACGATCATCAATAATAAGGAAACAAGACTTGTGGCTCAATCACAAGATCTTTTGATGGATGAGCGAGTTTATTTATTTGAATTGGATACAACGATTTTGTTTAACAGCCCTATAATAAGAAGAACTTCGGTTCGGGGTAAAACAATTGCAAAATGGACGGTAAGCCTTTTTGAAAATTTACCAGATAAGGATACCCTTGTCTTTTACTGGAGGACCAAATTTGATGAACTTCGTTATCAGGAAGTCGACATTTGGAAAACTACTTCATTTACATATATCAATAATGGCAAGCCTGGATGGGCTATGGCACACTCCCAACAGTTTAGTGGAACTGAAACAACTAATGTTGTTATCAATCCTGATATGCAGGATTGGGAATTTGAACATTTTGAAACTAAAATTGGTATTAAAACATTTGGCACATCTCATCCTGATTTCGATTATCAAAACGTTGAATTATGGATAAACAATACATCTTACATTTATCAAACATATAATGATCCACTTGACAGGCTATGCACGGACAATTCAATGAATTTAGTTGCATTTGACAAATCGAATACCGTACCCTATCTGGCGTTGGAGAAAGGCAATATACATGATATATTAGATAGACAAAGTTGCGGAAGTCGTCCTCAAATGATCGGCAATATGTTGAATTATGAAATAGAAAGTCAGCTGAGAATGGATCTTAGTATCGATGCAATCGCAGATGGAGATTATGTGCTTTTGTTTTCGATAGGAAATGTGACCTATCAATCGTGGCCGGCCTCTACCTTGGCAAAACTTGGGGAAATTGGGGTAAATGCCTCAGATATTCAAAGCTTAAGTGATGGAGAACCAATTATTATTCTGGGAAAAAAGGGAGAAATCCCCGGCTCTGCAACTATTGTAAAAGCAGATTATTCCAATCCTGCACCGGCAGAGGAACAGGAAATCATGCTGGATCAAACAATCATCGGGCAACCTTTTGCAGGCAAAATAAGCAGCCCAAGAATCGGCCCGGCTGCGCAGTGGATTTCCTTTCACCAAAAAACGGAACTTTCAGAAGTTCCTGCTACTGATGATTATTCATTTAATATTTATGGAATTGACCATTCTAACAATGAGATTTTGTTAAATGATTTTGTGAATGTCAAGAGTAAGAGCGTCGACATTCAGAGTATCGATTCCATTTTATATCCTTTTATAAGATTGGAAATGAATTTATTTGATGATGTAAACCTGACTCCACCTCAGTTAAAAAATTGGATTGTGAATTTTGAGGGAATGCCGGAGGGTGTTTTGAGTTTTAAGCCTGGTCAGGAAATTGTTGGAAATGAAAAGAAAGAAGGAGAAATTCATAAAGCAGTATTTGCCTTTGAAAATGTTTCAGATTTAGCATTTACAGATTCACTTGCGATCGAATATAGTCTGTTCAACATAGAAACGCGAAATTCCTATGTAGATACTTTGATGATTAAACCCTTGAATGCCGAAGAATCCATTGATATTCCACTTTTTATAAATACTTTGGGGAAATCCGGAAATAACGATTTTAAGGTATTTGCAAATCCATATATTCAGGCAGAGTATAATTACAATAATAATTATATCAATATAGCTAAGCATCTAACCGTAGTTAGTGATCATACAAATCCGATTATGGAATTGACTGTTGATGGAGAATTTATCATGGATGGAGATATCGTGTCTCCAACACCATTAATCGTGCTACGGATGAAAGATGAGAATTCTGTTTTGTTGAAAGAAGATACCTTGGGAATACACCTTTATCTAAACGAAAAATGTGAACAAGTATCATGTCAACCAACAAGAGTTAGTTTTTCCTCCCCAAATCTGATTTGGACACCAGCGTCAGCCGAAAGTGATTTTATGGTAGAATACCGCCCTCAAAACTTATCTGATGGCATATATACAATACGTGCAGAAGCGGCCGATGCAAGTGGAAATTCATCAGGAGCAGAACCATATGTGGTAAGTTTTGAAATAATCAATGAGTCACAGATCACTAACTTTTTTCCGTACCCCAATCCTTTTTCGACCAGGACTCAGTTTGTATTTACGCTTACCGGCAGCGAAATACCTGATGAAATTATTATTCAGATTATGACAATCAATGGTACAGTGGTTAGAGAAATAACCCAGGATGAAATCGGCCCGATAAAAATTGGTCACAATAAAACGGAATACGCCTGGGATGGTCGTGACGAGTATGGAGACCAATTGGCAAACGGGGTATATTTGTATAAGGTTAAGATTTTTAACAGCGGAAAGGAGATGAAACACAGAGAAACTTCTGCTGACAGGGCTTTTAAAAACGGCATTGGAAAAATGTATCTTTTGAGGTAGAAATAAAAGGGCTCAATTGAAATAATATGGTGGATGAGTTAAAATTTTATTCAATCGGTGTAAGCAATGGAATCCAAATTTTTTACCACAGAGAGCCCGGAGATTTTAAACAGAGAGGAATTATATGAAAGACAATGAAATTACAGGAATAATCATTGGGTGCGCAATTAAAGTCCATACGGCTTTAGGGCCTGGCTTATTGGAATCTGCCTACGCCGCTTGCCTGTATTATGAAATGGTAAAAACAGGATTAATTATTGAAAAGGAAAAAACATTGCCTTTGGTATATGAGGAAGTGAAGCTGGAATGTGGATATCGAGCTGATTTCCTTGTTGAAAAAAGAATCATTGTAGAGAGTAAATCAGTTGATGCACTAAACCATATTCATCTGGCACAAACAATGATATACCTTAAACCGGCTAAAGGCAGATTTGGATTATTAATCAATTTTAATGTCCTGCAATTAAAAAGTGGTATTAAGTGTGTTGTAGTTACCTGCCTGCCGGCGGCAGAGTTATTAACCCTGTGTAATCTCTAGTACGCCATGAGGCGTGCGTTTATTATAATCAAAAACCCAGTAATATGAAAGGATTACATAGGCCAATTTGTCGTTCAGTCTAAAGCAGTCGTGAGGTGCGTGGCGGAAACAAAGCGTGCTAAGTTCATGATAAGTGCACAAAGAAAAAAAATAGGCAGCTTATATTATTATTTGTCCTAATAATACGGGGATGATTCGTTGAACTCTTTTTGATTTTCGTTCTTAATACCACCTGATAAAAGATTTTTGTAGCTTTTACATCTATTAACAAAATATAATTGAAGTTCGTAAAGTAGAATTAAGGACAATAAAGACGTGATAATTGTCAAGAGACAATAATTAGCTAATCCAAACGGAATTTATCTTATCTTGCATTAATTTATGTGTATTGAATGGAAGAAGATCGGACAGATAGTAAGATAAAGAATTGGGCTATAGGCTTGGTGCAGGGTGATGCAGAGAGTTTTGATCTGATTTATCATCACTATGCCCATCGGATTTTTGGAATATCACGATCGAAATTTCATCTGTCAGTTGAAGATTCAGAGGAAATTGCACAGGATGTATTCGTAAAATTGTGGAAAAATAGATCTGGCATTGATCCTGATCGCTCTATTGAGGCCTATCTGATTACTATCTGTAAAAACTCAGTTTTAAATCTAATTCGAAAAAGAAGTACTCAACTTCATTATGTTCAAAATTTAGCGGAAAATGAAAATCGTGGCATAAATGATATTGAAAACCAGTTTAATTATCAGGAAATGATTTGTAAACTCGAGCAGATACTCTCTAAATTATCGAATCAAAGACGCACAGTCTTTACAATGATTAAAATAGAAGGATACAATGCATCTGAGGTTTCTGAAATGTTGAATTTATCTAAACGAACTATTGAACACCATCTCTATCATGCCAGTAAGTTTATCAAGGAGCATCTGGATATTTTCATTCAAGTGTTTTTGAGCATGGTCATCTTTTTTTAGAAAAATTAAACCTACGTTACGTATTTTTTTTTATTCCGGTGTATACTAAGTTAAAGGAGTAACCTTAGTGTATTTCGAAATGAATAAAATATTGCTTGAAAAATTTCTGAGTGGACAAGCTAATAAAACTGAGAGAATTCAATTTTTGGATTGGATTCATTCTGAAGATGCAGTAAAGGAAATTGAGGAAATTATTCAAAATTCCATCCGAGATGACCATACCAGGCATTTATGGAAAGATCAAGATGTTTTAAGCAGGATTAAATTACGTATCTCTGAAATTGATACAGATAATGTAAAAAATGCAAAAAACAAACGTGATCGATATAAGTCTTCCATTATTGAGCTAAAAAAGGAAAATAGTAACAGAGAAAAAGCCAGCGCGAAATCTGCACGAAAATGGTTAAAGATTGCTGCTTCGATAATTCTGTTGGCGGCGTGTACTGCAATACTCTGGCAGGTTATACCCCTTCAGAAACCGGATGTTACTGAAACGCAGGATATGTTCCTGCGGAAATCAACGAACCTCGGGCAAAAGTTAAGTTTCTATCTTGATGATGGCACTAAGGTAAAGTTGAATTCGGGTTCGGAATTTACCTGGCGCCGATTTAATCAAGGAAACATTCGGGAAGTAAAATTAAAAGGAGAAGCCTACTTCGAAGTCGTTAAAAATCCAGGTAAACCCTTTATTGTAAAAACCGGAGATATTAATACAGTGGTACTTGGTACATCCTTCATAGTACGCGAAGATACCGAAAATAGTAGGCTGACAGTCGCCCTCAAAAACGGCAGTGTAGAGGTACGGATAAATACGCTTGAAGATAATGAACAAATCATCCTGGAACCGGGTGAAAAAGTAGAGATTGACCTGATAGACCATTCCAATGAGATCAAATTACTTAATAAATATGAATCTTTTGGTTGGACTGAAGGATTACTTTATTTCAATGAGGATACCTTTGAAGAGGTTGTAAAAAGGCTTGAGCAATGGTATAACGTTGACATTAAGGTTGTCAATAATGTTACTACAAAAATGTATTCTTCAAAGTTTAAGAACGAAAACCTTGAAAAGGTACTAATAGGATTGAGTTTCGTCAATGATTTTGACTATGAAATTAACGGTAAAAATGTGTCAATTAAATTTAAATAATTATGAATACTTCATGAACAAATTCCAAAGAATAAAAAAAAACCTTTGCTTGGCCAACCGGGAAGTTATAAAAGCAAAGGTTTAATCAAAAATTTATTAAATAAATAATAAACCTAAACAAAGTTATGGAAAAAGATCTATTAAGAAAAATTGTGATGATTTCAAAACGGTTTTTTTATGGTGTTTTTATAAATTGTCTGTTGGCAGGTACGCTTTGGGCAATTACAGGAAATGCACAGGAAATCAAAAGTATCTACCAGGTACACGTACAAATTAAGCTGCAAGAGCTAGACATTCCACAGGTTTTCAATAAAATTGAAGACCAGACAGGATTGATTTTTTCCTTCAATAAGGAAGATGTGAAGCAATCAATCCATATAAATTCGCATTTTAACAAAGCTACTGTTGCGGATGTCTTACTTGAAATATCTAAACAAACGGATTTAAAGTTTAAACAGATTAATAATAATATCCATGTAACCCCGAAAAAGGCGAAAGAAAAAGGAAAAAATGAAATAGAAGTCTTACTCCAGGGGATAACCATTACAGGAAAAGTTACCTCAGAAAAAGATCAAAGTGGCCTTCCGGGAGTCAACGTGATTGTAAAAGGAACCAGCCAGGGTACAGTCACTGATATTGAGGGAAATTATAAACTCGATGTGCCGGATGAAAATACTGTATTGGTGTTCAGTTCAGTTGGGTTTATAAAAGAAGAAATTATAGTTGGAAATCAAACCGTTATTGATTTTGCACTTACTCCTGATCTTACAGCTTTGGATGAAATAGTTGTCATTGGTTATGGCTATCAAAAGAAAAAAGATTTAACCGGTTCTGTGGTAGCAATTAGCACAGAAGACATGAATTCAGTGCCGTTGCCAAGCGTAGGCGATGCTATGCAGGGGAAAGCTGCTGGGGTACAGATAATTTCCAATGGAACGCCGGGAAGTGATCCTACATTCATCATTAGGGGAATAAGTACAATCAACAACAACAATCCTCTATTGGTTATCGATGGGGTTCCGACTCAATCGGGACTTAATCAACTTAATATGGATGATGTAGAATCCATTCAGGTTCTTAAAGATGCCTCAGCGACTGCGATATATGGATCACGAGGCGCTAATGGTGTTATCATCGTTACCTCAAAAAATGGAAAAAAGAGGAAAAGCCAAATTAATTTTAATGCGTATTATGGAGTTCAAGAGGCGACCGGTATGGTAGATGTACTAAATGCTTCTGAATTTGCAACACTTCACAATGAAATGATGGAAAATGCCGGCATGGATAAAAATCCGGAATTTAGCGATCCTGCTTCTTTGGGTTCAGGAACTGACTGGCTTGGCGCCCTGTTTACCACTGCTCCTATACAAAATTATTCTTTATCCTACTCAGGTGGAAATGAAAAATCAACCTTTTATGTTTCAGGAAATTACTTTAATCAGGAAGGGATTATCATAAATACCGGTTTTAAAAGATATGTATTGAGATTTAACTCCGAAACACAGGTGCTGGACAAAGTAAAGTTCGGAAATATGCTTTCGCTTAATCACGACAATAAATATAGTGGATCATACGACATACTCAACACAATGCGCGCCTTGCCAACACAAGCGATCTATAATCAAGATGGTACCTACTCCGGGCCAGAAGGGATTCCGGCATGGTCAGGAGATATTGCAAATCCGATAGGTAAAGCTGCAATAAATGAGAATACCACCTTAGGGTACAATCTTATAGGTAGCATTTTTGCAGAAATTGAACTAATTGAAGGATTGAAGTTTCGGTCTCAGGCCGGACTACAAGCCAACTTTTGGGAAGATCGTGAGTGGGCGCCTAAATACAACTTTAATCCAACTCCTCAGGAGCAGTCTTACTTAGGAGAGGCTTCCAATAAATCCATAACATGGAATTGGGACAATACACTCACATATGACAAGACTATAAATGACCTGCATCAACTGACGATATTAGCCGGTACTAGCGCACAGCAAAACAATTTCAAATATATAAATGGTTCCATTAAGGAATTTGCAAGTGATTTAACCCAGCAACTAGATAATGGACTGAGCCAAAAAAATATTGGTGGTAATGGAAGTTCCTGGTCATTGATGTCTTTCATGGGTCGTGTCAATTATTCCTTAGCAGACAAATATTTGGTTACTGCTACTGTACGTCGCGATGGTTCTTCCAGGTTTGGAACCAATAACAAATGGGGTACGTTCCCTTCCGGTTCGTTAGGCTGGAGAATTTCTGAAGAAAAATTCATGCAATCAGTAGGCTTTATTAATGATATGAAACTTAGGGCCGGATATGGTGTGACCGGTAATCAAGAAATTGGGAACTATTCGTTTGCCTCGGCTCTTAGCACTATTAAATACAATTTTAGTGACAATCTTGTAAATGGAGTTGTGCCAATCGTGATGCCAAATCCAAATGTGCAATGGGAATCACAGAAACAATCTAATATTGGTTTGGATGCAACAATTGTAGATCAAAGAATCAATATTGCTGTTGACGCCTACATAAAAAATACAGAAAATATGTTGGTGCCAATGGCAGTTCCAATTACAACGGGTTATTCTGATATAGCCGTGCCGTTTATTAATGCAGGTGAAGTAATGAATAAGGGGATTGAGGTAAACGTAACATCTTTTAACCTGAAAGGTGATTTTACCTGGGATACTGACTTTAATATTTCTTTTAACAAAAATGAAGTAGTAAGTCTGAATGATACTATCCCATTGGTTAGGGGAAGTGTCGGGTTCAACCAGAATATCGCTCGAATTGAAGCCGGAAGACCTATTGATATATTTTATGGATTTGTAACTGATGGCATTTTTCAAAACCAGGAAGAGGTCGATCTTCACGCCTTGCAGGTTCCAGGCGATGATATTAATGCCCGAACATCTCTGGGTGATATTCGGTATAAAGATCTTAACAGTGATGGCATCATTGATGATGAAGATCGAACTTATATTGGAAACCCAAACCCCGATTTAATTTTTGCATTAAATAACCGCTTTACCTATAAAGGGTTTGACTTTAATATTTTCCTTCTGGGAGTTTACGGGGGTGATATTTATAATGCCAACCGAATTTGGAGTGAAGGAATGGCAGTAGCTCAAAACCAGAATAATGAAACAGTAAACAGATGGACTGTGGAAGGAACGAATAATACGATTCCAAGAGCAATTTTTAATGACCCGAATAAAAATAATCGCCCATCAAATCGATTTGTGGAAGATGGTTCCTTTCTAAGAATAAGGAACGTAACCTTAGGATATTCATTCCCAACACGACTGATTGAAAAATTTAAAATGAATTCAGTAAGACTGTATGTTAGTGGAGTGAATCTGATGACTTTTACAAAATATCAGGGATTTGATCCCGAAGTTGGTACATATGGGATTGACTTAAATACATACCCCATCACTCGAAACATTAGTATTGGTGCCAATATTAGTTTCTAACCTGCTAAATGAAAAACAATGAAAATTTATAAATATATAATCGTAATTACTGTAATAGCATTTTTCCCAGTTTCGTGTAATGAAGAATTTCTGGATAAAGTGCCACTTGACTCCATCAATACCGATAATTTTTATCAAACGGAAGAGGATGCTATAACTGCAATAAACGGTGCGTATCAACCCCTCCAATGGCCAAAGCTTTATAACATGCGTATGTGGACGTCTGACATTATGGCCGGTAACAGTATTGTTGGCGCCGGTGGTGGAGATGATGGTCGCGAAACACAGGATATGATGAACTTTGTTACCACAACTGATAACCCAGGTGTATTGGATTTGTTCCGTGGGCCTTTTCCTGGTATTCTGCGTTGCAATGTAGTTTTGGCAGAAGTTCCCGCCATGGATATTGATGAGGATATTAAAAGCCGTGTTCTTGGTGAAGCACATTTTTTAAGAGGTCTATATTATTTTATTCTGGTTCGCTATTTTGGAGATGTTCCATTGATCACAAAACCTCAGGTACCGGGAGATGATCTTCGTCCGGCCCGAGCGGATAAATCATTGGTTTATGAACACATAATTGAAGATTTAAGTTTTGCAAAAAAGTTATTGCCCGCCAAATCAACCTATTCATCAAACGACCTGGGAAGAGCAACAAAGGGCGCTGCTACCGGTATGTTGGCAAAAGTGTATTTTACACTGGGAAATTGGGATCAGGTAGCAACATTGACAGATGAAGTATCTTTTTTGGGGTATTCTTTACATACAAATTATTCAGATAATTTTAATGTCTTTATTAAGAATTCAGTAGAATCATTGTTCGAAATACAATATACCGGCGATGCAGGTGATAATTTTTGGTCGAACGAAAACCAGGCATCCTGGCTAAGTACATTTCAAGGCCCTCGTAACTCCGGCATGGTTGCAGGTGGGTGGGGTTGGAACCAGCCTACTCAGGAATTTGTTGATTCTTATGAACCTAATGACCGGAGAAAAGATGTTACTGTTTTATATGATGGCTGCCCACAATTCGATGGTCAGGAATATGATCCGGCCTATTCATCAACAGGGTATAATCTACGCAAATTTTTGGTCACAAAAACTGTTGCAGCTACCTACGATAACAGCCCCATGAACTTTCCGGTACTTCGTTATGCCGATGTGCTACTTATGAAAGCTGAAGCGCTTAACAATTTAAATAAGACTTCGGAAGCTGAGGTTCCACTGAATGAAGTGCGTAAAAGAGCTGGACTCTCAGCATTAACAGGGCTTTCCCAAACAGAATTCGTAGATATCGTACGTCACGAACGCCGGATGGAAATGGCATTTGAAGGGCAACGCTGGTTTGACCTGATACGTGTAGATAATGGTCAAAAGGGGATTGATTTCCTTCACTCTATTGGCAGATTAAATGCTTCAGAAAAATACCTGTTATTTCCAATCCCTCTCAAAGAGATTGAATCTAACCCAAACCTGACTCAAAACCCAGGTTATTAATAGCCTGTTTTGATTAGGAACATTGAAAATCAAATTCAATTAAAATCAATAGAAATGAATAATTACAAAAATCAAAATATAAGCCGGAATGTCAGCAAAAATGCAATAAAACTGTTTTTTGCAGCAATAATTTTCATATTCATAAGCCTGCTCAATGCTTGTCAGGAAGATGAAGAAGTAAGCATATCCCTGGGAGAACCAATAGCGCTCACGGTATCTGATATTGATTTAACTTTATCTCAAAAACAAGCTGACCAGACAGTTTTCTCGATTAACTGGACGCGTGGCACTAATCATGGCACAGGTAGTTCAATCTCTTATACGCTTGAAATTGATAAAGAAGGAAATGACTTTGCATCAGCAAAAGTTTATGATCTTGGAAAAGGTATTTTTAAAAAGAGTTTTACATCTGGCAGTTTAAACGATTTGATTCTAAATTACTGGGGTGTAGAAGCTGGCACAACTGCCCGCTTTGAGGCGAAGGTTAAAGCAGATGTTACAATGGAAGGTGTTGACGATGGCATTTCAGACATTAAATCATTTTCTGTTACAGCATACAGACCAGTTTCGAGTGTGTTGTATATGGTAGGTAGTGCAACTCCTAACGGATGGGATATTGGCAATGCAACTCCATTGACGCCATCAGCCTCTCAACCCTGGGTGTTTTCATTTCAGGGGTCGCTATCAATCGGCTCGTTCAAATTTGCTGTTAATACTGACGGATGCTGGTGTCAGGATTTCTACACCAAAGATGCTGATGATGATTCAAAGCTGATCTTTAATCAGGGTGGAAGCGGTGATGATATTCAATGGCCAATGGAGCAAGGAGGTAGTTATAAGATCACCGTAGATTTACTTGAACTTACCATTGAAATTGAGAGACTGTCAATTGATGTATTCACCGAGTTGTATATTATTGGGGATGCCTCTCCAAGTGGGTGGAATATTGGCAATCCGGAAGAGTTTACACAAAGTGCGGCCGATCCTTTCGTATTTACCTATGAAGCTGTACTTACTCCCGGTGAATTTAAAATTTCATCTTTTAAGGGAGATTGGTGTGATGAACAGTGGATCAGTCCGTCTCAAGCGGACCAGGTTCTAATCGCGACTGATTTTATCATTACCAATGGCTGCGATGGACCAGATAATAAATGGCGGGTTACAAATGAAACACAAGGCCGTTATAAAATTACAGTGAATCTGTACAAGAACACTATTAATATTGAAAAAGTAAACATCTACCTTATCGGCGATGGTGGTCCAAATGGATGGAATATTGGTGCTCCTGAACCCATGATTTTGGAAAATGGTCTTTATACATTTATCGGTGAACTTGGAGCTGATAACCCCAGCGGAGAATTTAAATTCTCAAAGTACAAAGGGGACTGGTGCGATGGAGATTGGATAATTGCCGCCACGCCTGAACAATCTATTTCAGATACAAATTATACCATAATAGAAGGCTGCCAGGGTGATGACAATAAATGGCGTTTAAACGAAGGAGACGCAGGTACATACAAAATTACTTTTGATTTGGAGACCGAGGTAATGACGATTGAAAAACAATAAAATAGTTAAACTGTTTCTGTAGCAGGTTCTTTGCTTGCTGCAGGAACCACATGTCCAAAAATAAAATAATGAATCAAACCGAAATGCATATACTAACATTAATTTTTTTATTAATCTCCCTAACCGGGTGCGAAAAAGACAATGCCCCCCCTGTTGCAGATAACGAAATTGAAGTACCTTCTAATCAACCAATCCCTACCTTCTCAAATGAGTACATTGAAACAGATAAAGCAGTTTATTCTCCCGGAGACGAAGTAACATTTTCCTTGAACATGACCTCACTTCCAACAACAGCTAAAGTTCGTTATAAATTTTTAGGTCAGATTTTAGAAGAAAAAAGCCTGAATCAATCTAGCTGGAAATGGCAGGTTCCGGCAACAGATTATCGTGGTTATATGGCAGAGGTATATGCAATTGAGAATGGGAAAGAAAATATTATTTCAACCATCGCCATCGATGCTTCAACAGTATGGACTAAATTTCCTCGTTATGGTTTTTTATCTAATTTCTCCAATTTAAGTGATGAACTAATTCAATCAGTCATTAAGAACTTAAATAGGCATCACATTAACGGCATTCAGTTTTACGACTGGCACAACAAACATCATAAACCCATGCGTGTTAACGGAATCGAGCCTGCAAGTGTATGGAAAGACATTGCTAATCGAGATATATATTTTAGTACAGTCAGGAAATACATCAGCAGCGCCCATGAAAGAAATATAAAAACCATGTTCTATAATTTGGTTTACGGTGCCTGGAAAAATTCGGAACTTGACGGAGTGGGTAAAGAATGGTTTGCTTATAAAGATGCCGGGCATATGAACCAGGAGGTTTTAACACTGCCGCAGCCTCCTTTTTTAAGCAACATCTTCTTACTCGATCCTTCCAATAATGAATGGCAAATGTACCTTCAAAATGAAAACAAGAAAGTGTATCAATATCTTGATTTTGATGGATATCACATGGACCAACTTGGAGATTGTGGACTTCATTATACATACGATGGCACTCCATTGTATCTGGATCAGACTTTTAAACCTTTTATCGATGCCATTAAAACTGACGAGCCACAGAAGTTTATGGTAATGAATGCCGTAAACCAGTACGGTCAAGAAGGAATAGCAACCTCATCCACTGATTTTCTTTATACTGAAGTCTGGTCTCCAAACGAAAGTTACAGTGACCTGGCAAAAATCATACAGCAAAATAATACGCTTAGTAACAACTCAAAAAATACTATTCTTGCTGCATATATGAATTACGACCTTGCAGAAAACAAGAGCTATTTTAATACACCTTCTGTATTGATGACTGATGTTGTGATTTTTGCCTATGGAGGCGCCCATCTGGAACTTGGGGAACATATGCTTGGGAAAGAGTATTTCCCAAACGATAACCTGGCAATGAAGGATGACCTAAAAAAGGCCATTACTCCATATTATGATTTTTTAGTTGGCTACCAAAACCTGCTCCGCGATGGAGGGACATTCAACCAGCTTAGCATCGAGTCAAAAGACGAAAGCATACCCCTTGGGAAATGGCCAGTCGGTTTGGGCATGGTCGCAACAGTATGCAAAAAATTTAGGGATAAGCAGGTAGTTCATTTTATCAACTTTAAAGATTCAAACACTAATGACTGGAGAGACAATAAGGGAATCCAGTCAGTACCTGCTCAACTTGACAATATTGAATTGATAGCGGACACAAACGAAAAAATTAGGAATATATGGTTTGCCTCACCGGATATAGCCGGAGGCGCCTCACATTCGATAAATTTCATTCAAAACGAGAACAAGGTTCATTTCGTCTTACCAGAATTAAAATACTGGAGCATGGTTGTATTTGAGTATGAATAATAAGGTAGAGAAAGCAAATGATAAGTATAGAAGACCCCAAAGACAAACATGCCTGGTCGGTTTGCAAAACCGAACCCGTAGGCTACAACTCTCTGGTTTTGAATAAAAACGTACCAATTTTAACTGACCGCACCACACCTGTATTTTTATATTTTTAAGTATCTTAAATATGATGTATCCTATCAAATCCTTTAAATTTGATTCTCACTATTTGCTTCGCATCCACGATTCAGGATTTGGGTGGTCAGTGAGTTGAGATTGGAGTTAGCACTTTTAGATTAAAAACTACATTAGGACTGACAGTTTTCATCCAACTAATATTTGAAGACCATTATACTCAAAAATAAATCGGTTCAAAAATAGGGGCATTTTCACCTAAAACTACCTTAAATCAAATTAAAGTAAACCTTTAAAAAGGAGGGTATAATAAGCTAAAAAGGCTAACTTTAAGAAAAGTTTAGCTCGTACCATTTGCCATAGATATTTATTCCTACACCGTTGTAGTTTGAATTCAATTGGCCGTATTTGCAATACCATTCACAAAAATGAACTAAATGCCCATCATTTTACCCATCGTCAAACCAGGCACAAAAGGATCAAATTCCCATAAGTAATGAATATTTCATTTTTGGGTTGATACCTAATTTAACTTTAGAAATTGTAATCGTACTAATGAAACGCTCAACTTAAAAGATTAGATGGCAAACTGATTTGATCTGCATAGAATTTCACTCTTTTACTGTTGCGTTTTAGAGGCTCGATCCGGTCAACTTTATCGAGTTTGTGGTTGTATAACACTTCAACATAAAAATTAGACAACAAATACAAATTGATTTTATACCCGTAATACCGAATGGAAACTATGAAAGTTCCCTCCCTGTATAATGTCTGGATCATATCATCCAATTTCTTGCTGAAAAAATCTTTTTGAGAAATCAAGGTCAACAGTTTTTGTGCTAAGTTAACATTCAAAATCCACAACTTTTCGTTCTGCGACAACTTTTCCGATGAATACAGCAGCTTCCTGATGTACAGGATGATTGATGTATGCTGAAAGGGCCTCTTTGTCACGATGAGAGGTGATAAGTACCAGATCAAACGCTGCATCGGCAGGATTGAAATTTTCACCCACTTCCAAAGAATTTATTTGGCTGATAAGAGGCTTTAAACTAATAAGGGTTTCTTTAACCAATTCTATATTTTTTGATTTTTCATTACCTTCAGCCTCCTTTTTCAGCTTCCACATTACTACGTGCTTGATCATATCTTAACTAGTATTTTGGTTTTAAAATTCTTTTATGGGAATAAATAATTACTTTTAGAAAAATGAAAGGTATTTTGGTTTGAATAAAAAAAATAAATTATTTTTGACTCCTTCCAATTCTCAATTTTTTTACCTGAAAAATTCATGGATTAGTGATAAGGAGGTTTAAATCATGGTATTGACAGATAATGGCTTAAAAAATATATGAAAATAGGAATTACTTTTTTGATCATTTTTTTTCTTTCTATAAATGAGAATTACGGACAATTTTTAATTTCCGGCGAAGGAATCATGGATGTGAAAATTGGTGCGGATTGGGATGAAGTAGAATGGGAACTTGGATTTAAAGGGAAAAAAATTGACAGAGCTGATACTGGATCAGGATTAGACCTCATTGCCAGGGAGTCTGGGATAGACTTTGATTTTGTAGTAAGTTATCAACATATCATGTGGCTGCCTGTCTCAGACTTGTTTTTTAAAGATGATAAAATTTGCATGATTCAATTGAGTAGTTATCCGGAATACTATCAAATGTTATGCGTGGATATTGGTACTACGGAAGGGTTGAATTTTTGGGACGATATTGAAAGGGTAAAAGATATTTATGGTAGTAAAACCGATCTGAAAAAGGAAGAAAAATCATATATTGTATTCAATGACTGGGGGCTTGGAGTAGAATTGTTAAACAATGAGGTGAGAACTATGTTTATTTTTCAACCTCAAATGAAGTAAAAACTATTTTGTTTAATATATTTACCTTCATAAATATTAAACTGAAAGAATAAAACTATATAACTAACAAAAAAAATATATTTGGCTATGAATTCAAGAAATTACTACCAACTGAGTAGCAAAATTTTATTGGCAATTGTTTTTAGTATTCTGTTAGCTTGTGGCTCTGATAAGAAAAAAGATTCAGACTCAGCAAAAGAATTTGATGATGCTCAAGGACAATTGAAAGAGAATGTTGATAAGGTAATCCGTGATATTCCATCACCGGCAGAAATACCATACATCATCAAGGGTACCGGTGCAGACTATAACCCTAATATTATAAATGACTATAAAAAATATGAGTCGTATACCATATCCGCAAAAAAAGCCGCATTCAATCTTGGCGTATATGCAACAGATATAGGATACTTGAGTAGCTATGGCAAAACCCAGGAAGCGCTCAATTATATGGATGTGTGCCTGAAACTTACTGAAGCTGTTGGGGCACAAGATGCAATTGATTTTGCGGTATTGGAAAGATTTGAAAAAAATCTATCAAATCCAGATAGTTTAGGAAATATTATTGATCAGGTAATTGCAAACAGTGATAATTACTTACAGGCAAATGATCGAAATAATATTGCAGCTCTAATGATCGGAGGCACATTTATTGAAGCCTTGTATATTTCAACTCAAATTATTGATACCTATCCAAAGGATCTTCTTCCCGATGACTTGAGGTTACAGGTGCTTGCGCCACTTGTGCAAATGATTGTATCTCAAAAAGATGCGTTAAAAGATGTTATAGATTTGCTGGAAAGCGTTGATGATAAGGAAGAATGGGTAATAGCTACCATCAATAGCTTACAGGAATTATATGAAAACTACACAAAATTTGATCCGATGGGAAAAATTAGGGATGGAAAAGGGAATGAAGTTCTTAATGATGAAGTGCTGGCAAGATTGACTACGCAAGTTGATTCAATCCGAACAAATGTAGTATATTAAAAGAAGCATATGATATGCATAAAAAAAGTGTTGAAGTTGGCTCTTCAATACTTTTTTTATGTAAAAAGTTTTTATTTCTCATAAACTAAATATTACCAATCCATGAGTGAACAATTACTAGAAGCTGTGATTCAGTTGTTTGCCTTATTAGCAAGGTTAGATGGCGTTGGAGATAAGGAACGTTCAAAGATGTACAATTTGCTTGATTCCAGATTGAATAAGGAAGTGATTGGTACATATATGGATTTGTTTGATCGTTTTTGTGATCAGGAATTGGAAGATAGCAATGATGAATTGACAGAGATATCCAGACTCACAAGAGAGATCAATGGTCAAATAACACAACAGCAGAAGATTTTCTTAATATCAGAATTAACACAACTAATCTATGCAGATAATATACTTTCTGATGAAGAAAATCAAGCCATTCATGATATTGGAAAGGCGCTGAATATAGATGACGAAGAATTGACGTCGATTCAGAATTTTGTTGCAGCCAACACAATTGAAGAATTTAACTCTGACAATGTTTTAATTGTTAGTAATCATTTGGATAAGGTACCTGAGAGGTGCTATACTATTTTACCTGAAGGAGAGATTAATGGATTTGTTGCGGTTTTACACTTAAAAACGATAAAGCCTTTTTTTCTTAAGTATCTGGGAAATTCTGTCATTTTTCTGAACCAAATTCCTTTGGAAAATGAGAAAATTGAAATTGTGCCATCTGGTAGCACACTGAGAAGCAGCAGATTCAAAGCGATTTATTACAGCGACATCCTTAGCCACTTCCGCAGCGATAGGATTGAGACTTCAATCACCTTTAAGGCAGAAAATATCTACTATAAATTTAAAAATGGAAATATAGGTTTACGTGATATTTCTCTTAGCGAAAAAAATGGAAGGATGATTGGCGTGATGGGCGCCAGTGGTTCCGGAAAATCAACACTTTTTCACGTATTAAATGGGAATGAAGTTCCATCTTCAGGACGGGTGCTCATCAACGATATTGATATTCATAAAGAAAGAAAGAAAATCGAGGGTATTATTGGTTTCGTTCCACAGGATGATCTGCTCATTGAAGACCTCTCAGTATTTCAGAATTTGTATTATGCCTCCAAACTATGCTTTAGCAATTATTCAGAAGAAGAAATTGTAGAGCTGGTGGATAAAACGCTTATTAGCCTTGGCCTATATGAGACAAAACACCTGAAGGTTGGCAATCCGCTTCAGAAAACAATTTCGGGTGGGCAAAGAAAAAGATTGAATATAGGACTCGAATTACTTCGCGAGCCCATGGTGTTGTATATGGACGAACCTACATCAGGACTATCTTCCCGGGATTCTGAAAATATTATGGATTTGCTAAAGGAATTATCTCTGCGCGGCAAATTAATTTTTGTGGTGATTCATCAACCCTCATCCGATATTTTTAAAATGTTTGATAAGTTGGTTATTTTGGATGTGGGAGGATACCCAATCTATTATGGCAATCCGGTAGAAGCTGTTCAATATTTCAGGGAAGCGACAAAACTTGTCGATAAACAAACGGGTTCGTGTTCCGAATGCGGAAATATAAATGCTGAGCAAATTTTTAATATAATTGAGACTCGGGTAGTAGATGAATATGGACGCCATACCGAACAACGCAAAATAACTCCCATTACCTGGAATGAAATTTTCAAGAAAAAAATTAAGCTCCAGGATTTTGGAAAGGCAAATGAAAGCCCCAAGGCTGTACTACATATCCCCGACCTTTTTAAGCAACTTGCCATTTTTACGGCAAGAGACTTTAAGTCGAAACTCGCCAACAAGCAATATATGCTGATCAATTTTTTGGAAGCTCCATTATTGGCCGTCATTTTGGCGGTATTAGTGCGTTTTTATCCTGGTGAAGCATTCAGGCCTTTTGAGTATGTTTTTCAGGAAAACGTAAATATCCCTGCATACATTTTTATGGGAGTAATTGTCGCACTTTTTATGGGCCTTACGGTTAGTGCAGAAGAAATCATAAAAGACCAAAAAATATTAAAACGAGAATCTTTCCTTCACTTGAGCAGGGGAAGTTATATCGCCTCAAAATTGATTTTGCTTTTTAGTTTATCTGCTATTCAAGCGGCGTCCTTTGTTCTGATCGGAAATTTTATTCTTTCGATAAATGGAATGTATTTTTCTTATTGGCTGGTATTTTTCTCGGCTTCCTGTTTTGCCAATGTTTTGGGATTAAATATTTCTGCATCGTTCAATTCGGCGGTCACTATATATATCATTATTCCAATATTACTCATCCCTCAGATTTTATTAAGCGGAGTTGTTGTTCAGTTTGATCAGCTGAATCCTGCTTTTGGCTCGAAATCAAGAGTACCTATGATCGGAGATCTTATGATATCCAGATGGGCTTATGAAGCGCTTACTGTCAATCAATTTAAGAACAACAAATTCGAAAAACTTTTCTATGATGTAGATAAGGAAATGGCGCTTGCTGATTACAACACAATATATTATATCCCAAGACTGGAATCAATGCTCGAATATGCGTTTGCAAATAGAAAAAAGAATGATGCGGAAACGATTAAAAATATTGAGAATAACCTTTCAGTATTAAAAAATGAAATCGAAATACAACTTGAGGAATTTGGAGTAGATAAATTTCAATATTTGAATAGTCTAACAATGGATAAATTGGATTCTATTTCTTTTAAAACAGTTAAGGAATTTCTGAATACCATAAAACGCATCCATTTAAACAGAAACCGAAAAGCTCAAAGAGTTAAAGAAAATAAAATAAAGGAAATGACTTCCTCTCCAAAAAAAGCAGCAGCCTATTATAAATTAAAAAGAGAAAATACAAATGATCAGGTCACCTCACTGGTTTTTGACAATAAAGAAAAAACACGGATATTGGAATACGAAGGTAGATTGGTGCAGCAAATCTACCCAATTTTTTCCGATCCAATTCCAGCAAATTTCTTCGATTTTAGGTCTTTATTTTATGTGCCCCACAAGCATTTTGCAGGCAATCTCTACGAAACACTCTATTTTAATACCATCATGATGTGGCTGATGACGCTGACCTTGGTGGTAACACTTTATTTCGATGTGTTGAAAAAAGTGATAACCATGGAAGGAAGGTTCATGAAAAAAACCAAATAATCCAATGTTTTTTATTTTATCAAAATTACTTAGCATTTTTATAAGACCGGCTAATTATATATTCATTTTTTTGCTGGGTTCATTCCTGCTAAAAAATGAAGTGTGGAAGAAAAGATTGAGGTGGATATCACTGGTTTTTTTCCTGGTTTTTTCAAATGGAACGATATTTAATGAATGCCTATTATTGTGGGAAAAACCGGCCATCTTAATAAGTGAATTGGATAATGACTACGAGGTCGCAGTAGTCTTGGGAGGAACAACGGATGCAAAACGACAACCGAATGATCGCTTATTTTTTAATAGAGGGGCAGACCGTGTGACGCATGCCCTCAACCTGTATCATGCCGGCAAAGTCAGGAAAATTTTATTTACCGGTGGAAATGCAAAGCTCTTCGAAGACCCAGATCTTGATAACTCTCCAATTTTTGATTTTTATGTGATGTGTGGAGTGGCCCCAGAGGATATTATTATTGAAAGTTCATCAAGAAATACGAGAGAAAACGCATCTTTTGTGAAAGATTTGGTAAAGAAGAATGCCGGTAATGGCAAAGTGATTTTAATTACCTCGGCATTTCACATGCGACGAGCAGAAGCGTGTTTTAAAAAAGTGGGGATTAAGGTGACCGGTTTTAGTACGGATTTTTATTCCCTCTTGCCTGAAGACCGGTTTGGTATTGATAGTTTTATTCCCTCATTAGAGGTTCTTAATTTCTGGAATTTTCTTATCAAGGAATGGGTGGGATACCTGACTTATAAGCTTGTTGGGTATATTTAGGGCGCCTCTATTAATTCCTTTTGGAATACCAACGCAGGTATTTTTTTCAGATACACCGCGTGTCGCTGAAGCTTTAGCGGAGGCACAAGGCGCCAAAAACGGAGTTTAATTTTGTTAAATGAGTATTTTGGCAACCTGCCTTTGCCGGCAGGCGGGCATCCAAAATAATTTATTTCATAAAATTCG
>SDBV01000967.1_pt1 | contig 42251 bp, 59 predicted proteins | sample 2277081 | NCBI WGS metagenome assembly SDBV01 (sample SAMN10402039, study PRJNA504765) | marine sediment metagenome | isolation source: marine sediment core GS10_PC15, 223 cmbsf | place: Arctic Ocean: Southern Knipovich Ridge | collected 2010
ATATTATAGATATTTCTGGTGGAAATAATGGGGCATTCTTAATGCAGAACGATGGTACCTTTGTTCTCGACCAAGACGCCGGGTCAACTGATCCTCAAATTTATCTCGGAGCGCAAGCACATAACGGGCATATTTCATTTAACACTGGTACGGTTGAAGATCCTTTATCTTTATTTGAGGGATTGTTTTGGTATGATTCGTCGATTGAGGCATTCAGGTATCGAGATGCAACGATAGTACAGCAACTTGCTAGAGTCACTGATCTAACAGGTTCGCTAATAACACTAGATACGGCTTATGATGGTGGCGGATCGGGGCTTGGCAGAACAATTGAAGCTGATTCGGGAGCAGTTAGGATTGAGGGTGACTTGCAAGTGACCGGAACCATTGAAGGAGCAAGCCCGGTCAAAATGATTGGCGGGTTAGAATTGCAAACTGGAACGCTTGAGGTTGTCGCTAACGATTTAATTATTACTGCTGGAAATGTCGGAATAGGAACGGCTGAGCCAACAACTCCCCTTGAAGTTAGGGGCAATGTTACGATCTCAAAATCATCTGACCCTTATCTCTTATTGAAATCATTACACGCAACCCAGGACAGCGGAGGGATAAGATGGCAAGATAATGTAGGGGGTTTGTTGTGGACATTGAGTAATGATTATGACGGAAGTGGGGGCCAGAATTTATGGATATTTAATGATGTAGACGGGTCTGATGTTCCTCTTTATATAGACGAACGGGACGTTGCTATCGGCGAAGTTACCCTCACAGCAAGCACTCCGGCGACCGCAGGAATATTTTATGACGCCTCGTCTGATAGTGTTGGCATAGGCACAATTGAACCTCAAGCAAAACTACACGTTGAAGGAGAATTATTAGTTACTGAAACGATCGAGGCTCGGGCAGATATATTTTTACCTGATAATAGCAAACTCATTATTGGAACTAATGATGATTTGAATTTTTCAAGTTCGGGCAGTGGAGCTGTTCTTGCTGTGGGACAACTTCATTTTAGTGGCGGTAGTGGGGTAAGGTTATATGATGGAACCTTACTAGACTTTGGAACTACTTTTGATGCTCGTATGCGTTGGGACACTGGGCAAACCAATGACACCTTCCAACTTCTTTTAAAGGATGGAGGCAATCAAACGCTGATGATGATAAACAGTGCTCAAGCCAGTGTTGATTATGGTCTTGCCGCAACTACTAACCCAACCATTTCTATTATGTCTGCTTCTAATGAGGCCACTAAGAGATTTGATCTTTCTCACGATCAGAACGATGGTGTAATTAACATATGGACTGGAAATCTAAAAGTTAATACTACGATAGAAGGATCATCGGATCTTATAATTGCAACAGGCAAAGTTGGTATTGGAATAGTTACCCCTGATAATTCTGCATTATTAGATTTAACATCTACAACCTCAGGCTTCTTACCTCCAAGAATGACAAATACGCAAAGAGATGCAATAGGAACTCCCGCTGCCGGTCTTATTGTTTACGATAGTACAAATAATGAGCTAGACTACCGCAATGGTACCGCTTGGCGTAGGGTTCTTAATACCGGGGCTTCTAGCTTAACGTTGGGTGAGGTTTTATTCGCGTCAGGAACTTCGTCGGTAGAAAGTGATCCGGATTTTTTCTGGGATGATACTAATAAAAGATTGGGCATCGGAACTACAGCCCCAAATGCCACATTAGATGTCACCGGTGATACCCCTGGAAATGTGGGAGGTTTTGCTGCTGGAGCTTTTCAGGTAACAAGTCCGACGGCTACTGAATTTTCTAGTGCAGTTATCACAGGTCATAATTCCTTTGGCGGAAACACACAGCTTTGGTATCTCGGAAGTCTGGCAAGTGGGAATGATAGTATTGGTTTCATCAATCGTCAAAATGCATCAATGAGCTTTTACACAAATAATCTGTCAAGGATGACGATTGCTTCTACTGGAACTGTGGAAATAAATAATTATACAAAACTAGGCTCTAATGCTCCTGCAATTAAAATGGAGAAACTCACTGGAACAACTGGAACGATCGAGGGAAGCGTAACTAGCATTGTTCACGGATTAGACAAAAGCAAGATTCTTGGAGCACGAGTTTTAGTAACAGAAGGTAGTGGCAATAGAATTCCTCCAGCATTTACAACTCTTAGTGAGCTTGAATACGATTTTTTTATTGATACTACTAATGTGATAGTTCGGCTCTCCACAACAAATAGTAATAGTCTTACGAGTGGCGCAATTACAGTTTTATTAACTTATGAAGAATAAATAAGTTTGTGACATTATAAAAAAAATGAAGGAGAATAGCAATGATCGAACTCGTACGAAATTTTGGCCCATCAGTAGCGATTGCAATTTCTTGCATCCTCGTTATGATTTGGATTGTCAAAGTATCGATCACCCATTTTATAATCACCATTAAAGAAGCAACCGAGGAGAGGCGAGAGCTGGTTAAACAGTTTACAAACACGGTTGATAATCACATAACGCAAAGCACGGAAAGGAACATTGAACAGACAGGGGTACTCAAAGGTTTAACCGCAGAAGTTAAAGATATGAGATCTGAGAACCGCAGACTGCATCCAATAACCGGCTAGAAAGAATCAGGGAGAAATTGTTATGGGAGTGACTAATAAAAGCAAGGGTAAATCAGCAAAAAAATCAAAAAAGAAACCGCCTAAAAAACCACGAAAGCCACACCAAGGTAAAAAAAATCTTATTGCATTAGCTGATCGATCAACAGAAGAACAACGGAAGATCGCTCAGTTGGGCGGGATAGCTTCAGGGAAAGTTCGCAATCAAAGAAAATCTTTTAGAGAAATCGCAGAAGCGATCCTATCACAAAAAACCCCGCTTGATGGAATGTCTGAGGCAAGCAGAAATGCAGTAATTCAAATGGCTAAGTTTGCCGGTGTAGCAAAACCTGAAGACATAACTAATGATGTTTTAATAATGGCTGCTCAATTCACAAAAGCTATGAAAGGAAATTCCTGGGCTTATATGGCGATCAGAGATTCAGTTGGTGAAAATCCAAAGTACCTTGACGAAGGAAGTATGAAAGGTGCTGTTACCGTAAATGTCGGCCAAGAAATATCGCCAGCACAAATCTTACATAATGACATAATGACTTTTTGTTCTAAGGCCGGGATTGTTTGTCCGTTGTTTGTAGAAAAAAAACATGTGCCAATGGAAGGTGGCAGAGGCGGAGGTAAAAGCGAATTGGCAGCAAGAGTTGTTTTGTTATATTCATTAACAGCCAAACAAACAAAAATACTTTGTGGCCGTGAGATACAAAACTCAATCAAAGAATCTGTTAAGTCTATGCTTGATCGCTTAATAGATTTTTATAAACTTAGAGATCAATTCCATTCTACTGATAAATCAATAACTTGTAAAACCACTGGCACTTCAATAATTTTCCTAGGGCTTAAAGCTGCAACAATGGATAATAGTGATGCTCTAAAATCGTTAGATGGTGTTTCCTTGGTTTGGGTAGAAGAGGCTCAATCTCTTTCCATGAAAACAATAGAAAAACTTATCCCAACCATCCGCATAGACAATGTTGAAATGGCAGACAAAAGCACTAAGGGCTCTCAGTTAATTTATACTTACAATCGATCACTTGAATCAGACCCCATCCATAATGTGATGGTTGAAAGTAAACGCGAAGATGTTTTACATATAAATATAAATTACTGGATGAATCCTTATCTGCCGCAAACACTTAAAGATGAAGCCGATTTAATGAAGGCTTCAAACTATTCAAGGTGGCTGCATATCTGGTCCGGTCAACCTCAAACATTCTTTGAGGATAGTTTGTGGCCCACGGAATTGATAACTAAAATGAAGCGCAACGATCCTTTTGATCGTGATAATTATGTCCGGGTTGTTGTTAGCACTGACCCGGCCCAAACAGATAATGAGTTTAGTAATGAATATGGAATCACAGTTGAGGGCTTAACCAAAGGCGGTGAAGGTCATGTCATAGCCGATCTTTCCGGTAAGTATTCACCGAACGAATGGGCCAAGAAGTGCATCGATGCTTATTTTACTTATGGTGCAGATTGTGTGGTCGGTGAGGTTAATGCCGGCGGTGACTTTATTAAATCAACAATATTATCAATCGATCCTAAAGTAAACGTTAAAGAGGTTAGAGCTCACCGAGACAAGATCATGCGGGCTGTACCAATTGCTAACCTTTCTCAGATGGGAAAACTTGCAATTATTTGTGGAGGCTTTCCTAAATTAGAAAATCAAATGAAGCGGATGACTACTAAAGGATTTAAAGGCGCTCCAGGTGAAAGCCCTGATCGGGTTGAAGCTATGGAATGGGGCTTTTATGAATTATTTGGATTGTCTGAAATGGACACCACCGAGTTAGTATTTAAAAGTTCTATGCTTAAGCCACCACCTAAAGACTATGATGTTGAATATGAGAATACTGCTTACCTGGGGTTTGATGGGAATCAATATGGATTATTTATTTGTGACATAATAATTGAAAAGATTGATAAAGATATTAAGCGATATTTCTTAATCAAAGATTATGAAAAAGGCGGCAAAGAAAAGGTTGTGGAAAAACTGTCTGAGTTGCTTAAGGCCGGTAAAATAAAAGAGCTAAACATACCAGACGACATCACCGGCGGACCAATAATCGGAGAGCTTTCCAAAAAGTTTGTTGGCATACAACCGATATCTATTGAAAATTATCTTAACAAAAAAATGATTGAACGTGTTACGCAAATAGTCTCTTTTGTTCAATCTGGCCAGGTATGCGTTGAATCGTTACCGCATAAGAAGTATAATAATCAGCAAGGTGATTTGTTTACCCAGGAAATATGCCAATATAATCCTGAACAAAAAGTTGAGAGACCATTGCTAGCCGCAGTTTGCAATGCTCTTTTTCTTGAGAATGATATAGCTTAGGAGGAAAATACTTATGGCCTTTAATTGGTTTGGTGGGCTTGGCCGAAATAACCCCAATGTAACAGAACTAGATAACGCAACAAATAGTTTGCTTAACTTACCAGAAAATAGAATGTTAGCTTTAAATGATTGTGAAAATATTTATACTTATTGGGGGTTAGGAAAAAGGGTTATTCATTCAATTGTCAGATTTGCATTTTCAGTTGATCGTGATATAACAATCGCTGAAGCCCCAACAGAAGCAGTTGATGAATTTAAAAAGGCTGCTACCGAAAGCCTCAAAGAAGATCGGATTGTCAGGCGGGCTTCTACATATTGTCGAATTTATGGAATGGCCGGGACTTATGCTGCAACTGATTCTAAAGATATTAAGCCTTCCGAAAACCTAACAAAAAAACAATGTCAAGAAAATAAGTTGACATTAAATGCTCTCAATCCTTTAAACCTTTCAGGGACAGTTTTTAATCAAGAAGCCCTTTCACCAAAATTTCAAAAGCCTGAAACAATAAGGGTGGCTGGTCAAACAGTGGGAACAAAGCGGGCTACTGTCATACAAAATAACGAACCAGTATATTTAAGATTTACTGATCCAACCTTTACTTTTTCTGGTGTCAGCGTGTTTCAAAATATGGTCAGGCTTATTAAGGCATGGACCCGATCAATAATTTCTCTTGAAAGAATGGCAACTAAGGCAAGCTCAATTATTTTTAAAGAAGGAGCGAGAGGAAAGATGGGTGGCATTCAAGCTGAAGCCGCCAAACGATCATTACAACGTATTAAGGAAATGGAAAACACCGGAGCAGCTTCAATTGACAAAGATGGTGATGTAACTTTTTTCCCACTTACCGGGGTGGCATATGTCGATGCAATATTAGTTGGGCTTGAAAGGGAAATAATGATGGCGCTTGATGATACCCCTGCAGCAATTCTTTTAGGTAAAGAATTATCAACTGGATTAAACGAAGGTAAAGAAGAGCTCAAGGCTATTATAATGGCTGTTGATAATTTCCGAGAAGATGTATTAACCCCGCTTTATGAGTGGGCAGATCCATATGTTATGGCAATAGCCTGGACAGATGAATTTATAGAAAAAGTTAAAAAAGAAAATATGGATAAATACGGGAGCTTTACAGTTTCAGAGATACGCCAAATATGGGAGCAAAGTTTTACGTTTGAATATGGCAATCTTTACCCAGAGCCAGAAAAAGCTATTCAAGAAACTAGCGGTGTTATATTGGATAATCTTAACAAAGCTAGAAATATGGGCTTGGATATTGCTGACATTGAAAGTGAGATCAATGAGCGTAAGCTTTTTAAAAATGATGTTACTATGAGCGCAGACAACATAACCGGCGACGAAGATGATGAAGATCCTTTTGCTAAGGAGATTAAAGATAGTGACCCTAGCGGAAATGACGAAGAATAATTGGGGAATAGTTTTTAGCATCTTTTTCCTAAGTCAGGGCGGCAGGCTATTTTATGACCGAATTGATTTACCAAAACCCTTACCACCTGTATTGATAGTAGGTACAGTTCTATGCCTAAACTAAAAAAACCATTAGACCCAGTAGCCGATAAATTACTTTTATCATTTGCCGAGAAAATGTTAAAAGAAAATCGGTTTGATAAAGCAACCGCTTCACAGCTTGAGAAAATGATTAAAGAGTTTCGCACGGCCTCAAAAGACAAGCTCAAGACTTTCATGAAAAGGGTTGCCCCCAACGTCCGATACATTATTAAGAAAGAATATAATAAGTTTGTTAAAGGCGGTTATGCTAAAACTAATCCAACTTTAGCATCTTACCGGCTTAATGATTTAAAACCAAAATTCAGAAAAGAATTAGATGATGCTGTAAAGAATTCCCTTTCAATGATTAAAACACAGAATGAGCAGACTACATTAAAGCTTGAACAAAGATTTCGTAACTGGATGATCGTACCAACTAAAGAAATGCGAAGCGCCCAGGGGATCGCAGAGAGAATAACAAAAAAGAATGAAGCAGCGAGGTCAGCAGATAAGCATATTAAATTTGTAGTAAAAGATCAATACAGAAAAATGATCGGTTCTATGGATGAAATCACGGCTAAAGAAAATCAAGCAATCGGTTTAGTATGGATGACGCGCAAAGACAATCGGGTGGTTGGTAAGCCCGGGGGATTATATCCAGTAGTAAAGCAGCCCCAGGTTCACGGAGATCACTATGACCGAGAAGGTGTATTTTATTTATTGCGTGATACCTGGGCCATAAAAAAAGGATTCGTTGTGCCTCGTGATGGGGTGATCTATCTTGACGCTTTACCGGATGGTCGCCCATCGGAACCAATCGGCTGCAGATGTTTAGGCTCAAACATTTACTCGCTTGATAAAATACCAAATAAATATCGCGGATGTTTAACTAAGAAAGGTTTGGATTTTATTAAAAAATGAGAGTAGAATGTAACCATGATTAAAGATATTAAATATGTTACCGGCACAGATGGTGAGATAGCCGATAAGATGATGAAGGGAGAAATCGTTGGCCCGGTCATAACAAACAACTGCATACTCATTAACATCCGCATAACTGGCACCGGCGAAACCCCCAGAACCTTTCAAGGTAGGAAAAGAATATTCAACCGTCCGGCTGGCGTTTTCCTTTCAGATAAATTTTTAAACATGTGCAATGGTTTACCTTGTGTTTATTGCCACCCGAAAGATGGCGAGCTTGATTATGACAACTGGGGCAAGAATATTATCGGGACCGTAATGCTCCCTTATATAAATGATAAGGAAGTTTGGGGGATCGCTAAAGTATTTGATCTTTCATTATTAAAGGAGATCATTGAAGGCAAGATAAAATCTACATCACCTTTTGTTATGAGCAGGAACGAAGAGGTAGGCGATGGCATTGTTGAGGAAAAACTTGAAGACTTAAATCATGTGGCATTCTGCAAAGATGGTCATTGGGATCAGAACGCAACTGACCCGGCAATTAAGATAGGCGATATAGTATTTAAGAAAAATCCAATTGAGACTGAAGTCGAAAAGAAAGATTTCAAAAAAACACTTGACAACATTCTTAAAATGGGTGTACACTTTGAAAAGAGAGGTAAAACAACTATGAGTACGCTGAAAAAAGATGAGATCGAAAAAAGCGGAATAGACTCTATCAATATTAAAAACATTGAAAATGGTTATACCATCTCTGTTAATTACAAACCAACAGGAACCCCCCCGGATCAAGAATATCCACCGATGAAAGAAATCGCTTGCGAAACCCAGGAAGCATGTGTTAGAATCGTTGCAGAATTAACAGGAGGGGAAAATAAAATGGACAAAAAAGAAATGGAACAGATGAAAGCCGACTCGCTAAAAAAAGATGAGGAGATCACTAGCCTTAAAAATGACATCGCAAAGCGCGATGAGGCCGATGCTGAGACTAAGAAAAAAGAAGATGAAGCCGCTGAGGAAAAAAAGAAAAAAGACGAAGAGGAAGCCGCCGAGGAAAAAAAGAAAAAAGACGCAGAGGAAGCCGCTGCTAAAGAGAAAAAAGACGCCTACGATGCCAAAACAGATGAAGAAAAAGCCAAAGAGAAAAAAGACGCAGAAGAGGCTGAGGAAAAAAAGAAAAAAGACGCAGAGGAAGCCGCCACTAAGAAAAAAGATTTCAAAGAAAAACTGACCCCTCTTAAAGCAAAATTTGACACCATGCTCTCCGGGCTAAAGCCTGACGCTGACGAAGGTGTTAAGAACGCCTTAACCGATCTTAGCAAAGAAGTGGAAGCTTTAATTGCTCATGAGGCCGCAGAAGGTGAGCTTCATGAAGAGTTAATTGGTGATGATGAAGATGAGAAAGAAGAGCTTGTTAATTCAGTTTCTGAATTAGCTGATAGCGCTCATGCTGACATCGCAATCCACCGCCCAGCTCCTAAATGTGAAACCAAGTATGATTATATCCGCAGGGTGCTTTTGGTAAACAAAGAACTTGTTGATCCAAAGTTTCACGGATTGATCAGCAAGGTTGACTCAAGTAATTTTGAATTAGCTAAAAATGCTTTGACTGATATGACAGCAAGCGTCAAGGCTAAAGGGTTGGCGTTGATGGGCGCAGCTGGCAAAGGTGCAAAAGTTGCGGTTAAAACAAGTGACGGAGCTGTTACGCACGTAAATTACGGGCGCAACTAAACAGAGAATTAAATAGTTATAGTATCGGATATTAGATGAGAATAAAGTTTAGGAGGTAATTAAGATGAGTTTAGTAGATAGCAGTCAATTCGCAGGTTCTTTCCAGGGGTCAACTTCGTACATTCCTTTAGTTGGTGTAATCTTAAATAAATTTGAGGACTATGAAAATCTTGGTCAATATAAGTATGAGATCGCCCCAGGCGTAGGACAGGCTGTTGCTGGTAATCCCATCAAAGTTCTCAATCAAGCTGGTGGCGATTCAGAATCCGCAATAGAAGGTCTCAATTCAATGATCGGCGCGATCACTGAGAAATCTTCTGTTGGCGCAGAGATCGACGGATTTTTGGCTCAGTCACCGACCGATATCGTCCCAATCGAAGGCGGCGAAGCCTTCCCAGTACAAGGATTTCTTTCTTTTGTTGGGATTATTGGAAGCGGGATCAGAATGTGGCTTCCGGCTGACGCAACCTTAGCTGACGTTGAAATGAATTCTGTTTCAGTTGGTGCTAACAATGCTGCTGGTACTGTATACACGAAAGCATTAACTTGGGACATAGCCGGCGGTAAGTTGATAGCATTAGATAAAACCGCTGACCCAACTGAGATCATATTACCAATTCGGATTCTTAGCACGCTTGTTGACGCTAAGCAATTGATTTATGATAATGGTACCGGCAAAGCGACATGGACAGATGTTAAAGCTGTCATGGTCCAGCTCTAGGTTTAGGAATCAGTAGTAGGTTTTAGGATCAAGTATAACGAATTAAAATTTAGGAGGTAATTGACATGGGTTCACAAGTTGTAAGAGTAGCACCACATTCCACAATACCGGGGGTATTGACACCGATTTTCCAGCAAGTCCCGTTTCGTAAAATCTTAGCTGAGGTTACTAGGTTTGGAAAACGTGGAGATGACGTTCTCTATCAACCGACTGTTTCCAGGATCAACACCCCTACTGCAATCGGGCAGCAATGGAGAGGAAACGTTGATTCAGCCACTTACTCAATCAGTCAACTTTCGTTTCCATATTACACGATCATGGCCCGGGCTGAATTTGATCCTAATCAGGAATCAAAGTTCGAACGCCTTATCTCTGGAATCGGGCTTGAAGATTTTCTGAATAAACTTTGTCAGCAAGGCATTTATCAGCGTGAACATTATTCAACCTTGTTTGGATTTGATACTGACGCTAATCAAGGGATCATCTTAGAAGGAACTGTGGCCGCGTTGCCAGCAGATTCTTCTGCTAAGACTAAGATCACCGAATATAACATTACTGAATTGCTTCAAGTTTTGGCCGGATATGCTCGTGATATCATGACCGCTACTTATGGCATGGCTAAGCCAGTAGTTATTATTTCTACCACAGAAATGATTAACTATTTACAGTCTATTGTTGTTCCTTTTACCAATTACCAAATGCCAGGAGCCGGTGTTGATTCAATTGCCGGGGCCTACAATCGGATAATTGGAACTTGGCTAGGTGTTGGGAAAATTGAATGGATCTCTGATGAAGCCATGGTGGGCAAAGGTGCTGCCGGTACTGATCTGATTTCATTCATCGCCCCAGGACTTTCCAAACAAGAATCAGAGCAGCCAGAGAATACTAACCTTGTGGCCGAGAGTATGCCTCAGAATATGAGAAATACTATGGTCGATATGGTTGACGGGTTAAAAGAATTTCCTAACCCAGTTATCAATGGTGTTCGATCTAAATTATTCAGCCTGCAGACTACTCCAGGTTGCTTGATCCGGCCAGAAGCTGTTGTCACTATCGAGTTTACTTACGACTAAGTAATTAGTTAATAAAAAGGGGGAGAGATTTATGACAAAGTTAGTGATATCAAATGCGACTGGGAGGACCCGCGAATGTAATTACCGCATGCCAGGTGAACCAAGGCGCATATTAAAGTTTACCCTCGCAAAATATGCCTTCAATGTAGAAGTCACATTTTTAAGTGAAGATCACTTGGCCGAATTCAAGCTTCAAAATGGCTATCTTTTTGAAGGCAAAAACCCTGTGTTAATCGAAGGAAAACAGTTTACCAAAAAGAAGCTCACTAAGGTCAGCAAAACCCTCGAAGAAGAAGCAAAGAAAAAAATGGAAGAGGACATTAAGAGCCAAGAAGAGCAACTCTCTCAAACAAGTCACGAAGCTACCGGCAAAGACCTCACCATAGACGTTGAGAAAATACAACAAGGATTATAATAATCCCCTTTCATATATAAATAAAAGGTGGTATTATCTTTACCATGGCAAGCATTAGTTATTCTAATTGGTACCTCTGGGCAGTAGCCACCGAACCTACATTATCGACAGTGCCAGACACTACGCAAGCCTTGATCGATGCCTACGATGAAGCCTCAGACACTTTCACATCTTTAGAGCCCTATCTTACTGAAGGAAATTACCGGTTGTTAGTTTATCGTTATGCGATGCACACTTTGATTATCAGTTCTGGTTATTCAACAGATCCAATATTAAAAGCCCTTTATGACAAATATGAAGTGGGAACTTATGCTGGCATAATTTCTGGCGTCGGTGATGGTCCTAGTAGTGTTAGCAAGTTAATTCCTTCTCGTATGGCTGAGGGCGATGCTCAGACGATTGCATTATTTGCCACACCATATGGAAAGTGGGTTGAAAGTGTTTTTCAGCAATTACGCAATATCGCCATAGTAGATTTTTAAATGGGAAAAATTAACACCTTTATATCATTCCCTGTTTCAATATCTTTTCAAGAACCTACAATTCAGCACCCTAACGGAAATCAGTCAGTCGCCACAGTAGCTAAAGCCTTAGAAAAGAAATATCATTTAATTCAAGGGTTTTATTTAAAGCATAAAATAGATATAAGTAGAATAATGATTGACGAAGTAAGACGATCTTGGAAAGAAAAAATATCTCAAGAAAAAGCATTTGCTGTAATAGGTGAAGCCATAAAAGATATGTGGAGAAGGTTCATTTTAGATTCTGAATCAGGCATAATAACAATGGCCTCTCAGGATCGCGGCAATCAATCATTTATAGACACCGGCGCATATTATAGCTCAATGAGAATTAAGGTGGAATAACATGAGCCAAATATCACTTTTGCTTGGGGCAAGCATTAAAGAGTTTAGAGACAAAAGAAATAACGCCACAGCAATTCCTTGCACTTATCTTTCCGGCACCGATGGCATGGCTTACCTGGTTAAAGATTCGGCCAATCAAGCCGATGTATCAGTTGCAATACATTTAAGCGCTGAGGTAAAGCAAGTAGAAGATGGGATATATGATACCGGTTATGTAGCGATCAACACGCAAGATGATTTATTTGCTCAATTCAGAGAACAACCACAAACCATTATTGTTAATCTGGTCCATATTGGCGGCCAGTATAAAATGGGTTACACGAACCGCACCACCGCCTTTTCTGTTGGACAAACGGTTACAGGTGACACATCTAAAGCCACCGGCATAATTTCAGAAGTAAGCCCTGACGAAGTTGTAACATCGGGGATTCTTTATCTCAGATCAGTAACAGGAGTATTTGAAGACGGTGAAGATTTATATGTCGGCGTAGTTAAATATGCAGAATCAGATATTTACGATGGTTTTTTAATCGGGGTAAGCAGGTCAGGAGAGTTTAATGAAATAACTAAAACCTGGCATTACACCGGCGAGGTTTTGCTTTCCCGAAATTATCAATTTGTGATCCCAGAAGTTCCCCCTTCATTTGCAAAAATATTAACCGACTCAACAACTTTGTGGCTTGACCTAGCCAGTGAATTGAGTGTAAGTATTTTTCCTTCTTTCATATCAGCTAAAAATGTAAAGTCACCATATATATCAGTGATGATAAATAGTTCTGTAGCCCTGGGTCCTGTTGTTCAGCTAGAGGATTTAATTTATAAACAATATAAAAGAGATTCTGTTAGGTTATCCTTAGTCAATGCCTCAGCTAATCAGGCCCAGGAGATAGCTAAAAAAATATGGGATGCACCATTAAAGTTTTTGACCTTTGGGATAAATGGAAGTTGGCCAGGATGGGAAATGATAACTGACAAAACCCAGCCTAGTTTTGGCATTAAACAAAACATCAGGACTATGGAACTGGATATCAATTATTCCCTTTACACAGACACAACTAAGGTGCTAGAATATATATTGAAGATTGCAGCAACAGTAAACGGCGAGGTTATAAAGACTTATTAAAGGAGAGTGTTGAAATGGTAGTAACAATTGTTGATCCTCAAAATCCAGTAGTCATAAATGTATCGGTGACAACTTTACCCGCCCCTACAGATTTAATCAGAAAATTCATGAAAGTTTCCTCAGGTGATACTAACCTTGGAAATGGAAATTTTCAAGCAGTAACATCTTCTAATTGGCAAACCGTATTTGATACCGGCAAGGAAACCTCAGAATCATATTTATGGATGGCTGCATTTTTTGCTCAAGCCCCCGATGCTACTGTCTATATTCTCGAAGCAACAGAAGTGGCCGATTTAACCGCATTCATCGATTCAGCAATTGATCCTATGTATCTGTATTCTGTCCCGGCTTCTTGGTATGATGCCAATTCTTATGCTCCGGCTTTTCTAACTGGCGGTAGTGGTGCAACTGGTGTATTTGGTACCTGGACCCCTGTTACCGATGGTTCATTTAATATCTCAATCGATGGTGACGCTATAACGGTTTCCGCATTAGACTTTTCATCTGCCCTCGATATGGATGACGTTGCTGCAGTAATCCAAGCTGGGATCAGGGCCGAGACCGGGGCTTTGGAAACATGCGTATGGGATACTGATCATTTCTTAGTTAGCTCTGTATTAGCTACAGCCGCCAGCGCAATTACTGTTACCAGTGCAGCCGGGCTTGGAACTGATATTTCTGGTGCAGGGGCAACTCCTTTTATGGATTCTGATTCTGGACAAGGAACGGTAACTGATACGGTTGAAACACCGGCAAGTAATCCATTTATAACTTTAGTGCAAGCACACATATCGGTCACAGCAGCATTATATTTTGCAATTGAAATTACTCATGGAATTTCCCCGGCTCAAGATTCTAACTTCACGGCTTATGCAGCACCTAAATCATTGTTCCCTATATATGGTAATGACGAGGCCACACAAAGTGTCCCTGGGACAATGATCGGTATAATGGCATCAACGATCTATGATCTTTCAGCCACAAATAAAGCAACAATGTTTAACTATAAGAAAACAAATGGTTTAACAGTTGAAATCATTGATGCTACTTTTCGGATAGACTTAAACGATGCTGGCGTGAATTATATAGGGGCCTTAGCCGGTGAAGCTATGGTTTTCAATGGACGATATGCGGATCTAACTACTTGGGAATATTGGTATGAATGGGATTGGTTTCAGATCACATTAGAAAACAGATTCACAGCTGCCATTGTTAATGGCTCTAACGTTCCAGCAGCCGCAATTCAGTATAATCAAAACGGGATCGATGCTCTTACGGCCGTTGCTAATGGGACAGCCAACACCGGCAAACTTTATGGTGCGGTGACTGAATTTGCTAAAAGTTTTAATATTGTTACCGATGAATTAGAAGGTGTCGGAACATTTGCCGCAGTTCCTTTTTATGAATATATAGCAGCTGCCCCCGCCGATTACGCAGCCGGCATATATCAAGGGCTTTCAGCTTATGTGTTGCTTGGTCGATTCATTAGAAAGGTTGTTATTGCAGTTACCATAAATTAAGGAGAGTGACATAAAATGGATTTTATATTTAAAGGGTTTTCGAAGGTTATTTATTCCGTACAAGCAGACTTAAATCTTGTTCCATCTGATTTTGGTGATGACATGATTTCTATTAACTATGATAGTGAAGTAGTTAAAAGAATAAAAACCGCCACCGGAACAGTTGCTTCTCCTGAAATCTTTGCTGAATTTTCAGCGACGTTAAACATCAAAAAAACTTCTCCGCAATATGAAGCATACAAAAATAGAATAATTTCTAACACGGTTATATCTGGTGAGGCAATCATCATAGATGATGCAAACCTCCAATATAACATAGGCACACTTTCGCTGAAGCCGGCAGCATTCAATGCCTCAGGTAATGATGCGGTTGTTCAGTTTGTGCTTCAAGGTAATCTGTTGGTCAACAACGATTTAATTGCGGATCTAACAGCTTAAGGATATAAAATGAAAAATGGGGGAGCAATAGATCGTCGCACGTTAGCCTTCACAATACCCATCAAAAAAGATGGGGAAGCCTGGACTCTTTATATCCCAGCGCCTTCCAGGGAAAGAGTAGAAAGTGTTTCCCCGATACTTGGACATATATTTACCATCATACAATCCGGTACTCCTCCTGCAGTAATTGCTCAAGATTATGAATTCATCGCTAAAGAAGCTTGCCAGATAGCAGCTAAAAGATTATCTAATAATGAGTTGGAATGTGCGGCTAAGGCTGAAGCATCATTTGAGCAATTCAAATCTTTCTTACAATCATCCCTTGAATCATCTTTAGCCTTTGATCTTTCTAAAGAAAAGTCTATGCCGATATCAGAGGCAGGCCTTTCTGGTGAATCTTTAAATGAAACAATGGGGCAATATGTTTTTTTTTACTGCGCCTATCGTTATGCCTCCGATCGAATAGACGAGAGCACGAGGAAGGAATATGTTACATCATTGTCGCCTACGGATTATCAGAAACATTTAGAGACGCGATCATCAGCAGAAGAACCTACGCAAGGGAAATAAATTATGCTAAGATAAGTTGTAAAGACTGTGGAATTATAAGGAGAACAATTTGTAGTTATATCGGAAGAACTTGTAAGAGAGAACTTCCGATTTCTTTTATTCACGAGATCATGGACGGGCTACTTTGGGATGAATGGGAATTTATAAAAAAAACATATGGGCTAAAATCTTTTAGTGGTCCATTTGATTTCATAACGAGGTTAACAAATGGCTGATGAAGAAATATTAAAAATAAATGTAAACAGTGAGGATCTACCCCCTGTATTAAAGGTGCTTGAAAAGATAAGCGAAACACTTTTAAATATTGAAGATACTACCGGCAAAGCATTTGATAAACTTTCATCTAAGGTCAGCAAAACAAACAAAGAGTTGAGTAAGACCGAAAAATTGTTTGGTAGCATTTTCAATAAAATTAAACTGTCTAAGCTGGCTGGGGGCGCATTTGGTGCAATTAAGAGTGGGGCTGGGCTTGCCTCCCTGTCACTTGGGGGAATTGCTGCAGGGCTCGTTGGAATGGCCGTATATGGGACTGAGGGAGCTACCAGGCAGATAGAGCAATCAAAGCGATGGAATATAAGATTATCACAACTTAAAGCCTTACAGCTCACATCTCAAAAAATTGGCAAGGCTGGATCATTAGAAAACGTTCTTGGAAATATGACCCAGACAATGCGCGACATTACCAAGTCAGGGGCATTTGCAACGCTGGGATTAAGTCAAAGAGAGTTACGAGAAAAAGACCCAGTTAAAGCACTATTTGAAATTGTAGATGCCATAAAACAGTCGCCGCTTAATAACCCACAAAACCCGGCCAACTTTGCATTACTAAAAGAAGTGGCTGGTCAGATGGGATTACAGGACCCAGACTTATTTCTCACGGCCATTAAAGAAGGATCAGCGCGCATGCAGGGCCTTTACTATAAAGATATTAAACGTATTGGCGAGCTTAAGACCGGAGAATTAGAAAAGGGAGAACAAGCATTGATAGATTTTCGTCAAAGCTTAGAGTTGTTATCTTGGAAAATGGGATCAGCATTTGCCCCGGCTTTAAATTCTATAGTAAATATCTTAGATAAAATGTTGCCGCCTTTAGCCGATATATTTTCAGGTTGGATAAAGCAATTTTTAACACCGGAAAATGTAGACCAGGCTTTTAATAGCATGCAAAAATTATTTGAAGAATTAGTTGTTGAATTACAATGGGTAGTTGGGAGCCTTAAAGGTTTAAGGGAATCCTTCGGTGGCGTACTTGAAGTTGGTGATGCGGTTAGTAAATTCATGGGGAAAGACCGTCACGGCGCTTTCCTTGAAACACCAGATTTTAATAAGTTTAAGGAAAAACAAGAAAAATTTGACACACAATCTAAAATAATAAAAGGATATGGGCTTGATAAAAAAGATGAAGAGGCCGTTCTAAAAAACCTTAAGAAAAAACTTGGACTAAGAACAATGCAGGTTGGAACTGTAATAATTCAAGTAGCCAATGTGCCAAAGGCTAATGAGGTCGAACAACTTGTTTCCGGTATAAGGGCCCAAGCTATGGGTAGCTTAGCATGAGTAATTTAATTGATTTTCTTGGAAGTCTGTCAGGGTATAACACGCAAATTACCGGATATCAGATCCTTGATGATATATATTCTCATAGCGCAATAGTACTCCAAGACGCAAATACAATATTTAATATCCCGATAATATCTCCTTTATTTTCAGGATCACCTGTAGGCGATGTTGGATTACCATTGATTGGATTAGCTTATAAAACAGAAGGCGACGTTGAATTATTAAACTATGCCTGGGCTGAATATCCTTTTTTATCAAAACAAATAATAACAAATGCCGGGGTAAAACAACCAACCGTTTTTTCAATCGATGCTTATAGTGTCATATCAGGAGCAAACCCAATAGCATTAAATATATTTAAGGTTCAGAAAATTGTTGAATATCTTGAGGAGTACGTTGCTAAGGGCGGCTTATTTACGATCCTTACTCTTTTCGGGACAATACAAGATTGCGTGTTGGAGCGCATCAGTGGGGTATCCGATGACCAAGGACCAGATGGCACTCATTTAAAAATGATATTTAGGAAAACAAATATTAGCTCAATAAATGCTGTGGTGAATAATCTTACTTCTTTAATTCAACAATTTGACGCAGGGGGAGCTACCATCCTGGGGTTAAACTAATGATCTTTCTTTTTGAATATAACAATGAAGAGACTGCCCCGGCATTAAGATTTCCTCAACTTAACGGCCGAGCTTATACATTTAATTTTTCAATTGATAATCAGAACTACGCAGTCCGTGTTAATTACAATGTATGGACTAATAATGCCATGGTGTCTATTTTTGATTCATCGCAAAACCCTATATCAATAAACATGCCACTGATTCCAAAATATGAGGATGATTATTCTAACTTTCTTTATAAAAAAGTGTTTGCTGGTTATTTCTTATATTGGGATCCTAATCAAGATGGGTTTGTTTTTGGTGCAGAATGAGAAAGTATCAAATTATAATTGATAATCCAGATAACGGAAAGGTTTTGTTTAATTTTGGAAGTTTTAATGTTAATGATCCAACTAAGCTAAATCCGGAAGCACCAAACATTCAATTTAACATTCAGCAATTTCAAGCTAAGTTAACCACAAACAATTCAATAACATTATTTAATATTCACCCTTATTATTTCTCCATGAATCAATTTCTTTATGGCATGCGCGTCAGGTTATATGCCGGCATGGAAATCACACCAATGACAGCAAAATTAAAATATGGCGGCACGTACGGGATGATAACCGATGGCTATATTACCGCTGCAATCCCTGAATGGAATGGAAAAGATACACAACTAACAATTATTATTCAACCTTATAACCCATCAAAGAAAAAGCCATATGTGTTTGATGTAAAAATTGGTGATGCAATGGTACCAAAAATTATCGAGGCTTATAGTGCCATTGCTGGGACAATAATAAATTTTGATACCGGAAATGAAAGTTTTGTCTCTACAACAGAATATGATGCAATTGTAAGAAGCATGAGTGATATTGATAAGTTAATAACCGAACAACATGAATATAATCTCATGCAAACACAGTCAGGTTATAAGTTATCACCGGCAGCATCTTTGACTAATATTACGATAAGCTCTACTTCTCAAATCATAGCATTACAAGAAGGAGATTTTATTTTTCAACCATCATTGGTAAACTTGGCTGAGGTAGCGATTACGTTAATGATGCGCAGTGATATTAGGATAGGTGACGTGGTAACAATCCCACAGGACATATGGGTTGGGCTTTCGGCCTTAGATGTTGTAAGAAATGCAGATAGTCTAATTGAAATGTTTAAAGGAAAAACATTGTTCTCGATGTTTTCTGGAAGTTTTAAGATCAACAAAGTATGGCAAATTGGCGACGCCAGAAATATTGACCCTCAAGCATGGGTAACGATAGTGAATGGAATTAAAGATGTTGATTCAACAACTCCAATCTCAGGCGGTTTTGCTGGGAATATAGCATGATAAAACAAATATATGAAAATATTGTCCTTCAACTTAGAGATACTATATTATCAGAGATTGCAGCTGCTTTCGCTAACCGGCCCCCAACCATACCATGTAAAGTTATAGAAAAAACAGGATCAACCGTCTCTGTAATACCAACAATAAATATTGGTGTGACATTAAAAACAATGACTAATATACCGATAGCTAAATCTAAATACATTGATCAACCATTATCACCAGGAGATAAAGGGATGCTTGTTCCGTCAAATTACATATTTAATGGGTTGATACTGGACCCACCAAACCTTGAAGAAATAAGTGATCCAAAACCTTCAACTAATTTTTCTGGTTATATGTTCATCCCACTTTCAGCTAAAGCAAGTGATTATCTTGCTGGCGGAAAACATTCGGTTGTTTACTCTCAAGATGGGACAACATGGATAGCAATAAAAAACGGTAAACTTCATATGAGAAATGACACAACCGATATAAAAACATTATTGAGCGATTTAGTTACAGACGTTAATGCAGCGCTTGATAGCATAAGTGTCAATGGATCTTCCGGCCCGGATCCACAAGGTGGGATAGTAACAATAAACTCAACAAGCGTTTCGCATACGTCAGTTCCTGATGATTTTGGTCTTCTTTTGGATTAAGCGGGGTGCTATAATAGTTTTATGAAAAATATTTGGTATGTAGATAGTAACGGAGGATTTCAATCAAGTGAAAACTCGTCAGTAATTAGTTTATATGACATGCTTCAGCGACTGCAAACATTCAAAGGTGAGCAAAGTTTTAATGCACAAAATGGAATAGATTATTTTTCAGTATTTAATCGCCAAGCATTTTTAAAACCACAAATAGAGGCAATTCAAAATGAATACATACAATATTTTAGGGACATTACAAATGAATATGTTTATTCACGAGAAAGCATTACTGTTAATATGAGGGTAACATTTAACTCTGGTGCTGTTGAAGATTTAAGTGTCATAATATAAAGGAGATAAAAAAATGGGTACATTATCAAAAGAAGGTTATATTCCACAAACGGCAGAAGAAATAAATACAGAAATGACTAATGAGGCAATCGCTAATGTGATTGGATTTACCGGCCTTCCTTCAGAACTGCGTACTGATATCATAGAAGAAAGCACGATCCCAACTCTTAAAATGCAAGACATGGTTTCAGACCTCATGAATGGGATAGCCCCAACGTTCGCAAATGATTTTATTTTTGAGCAATGGGGAGAATCATTAAACCGTCCTATTAAAGATTCAACTAGCACCCAAGTTACAGTTATTTTTAGTGGATCTGAAGGACAATACATTCCAGAAAATTCTGAATGTCAAAATGCTGGTGCAACAATAACAGTTAACACGATAACAGACGGGATAATCGGAGCATCTGGAACTGTCAGCATACTTTGCGAAACAGAAGAGGCAGTAGCTATCCCTGCTAATGAAATCACGGTTATGACAGATCCAATAGGCGGCGTGACGCTTGATAACCCTGTAGCCGGAACCGAAGGGATCCCGGCCGAAACAATAGATCAGTATCGGGCCAGAATTCAAAATGCACTTCAAGCCCCGCGAATTGGACAAGTTGCTAGAGCATATGATTTATTACAAGTCATCGATGGCGTGGTTAGTAGATTGATATTTTTTCGCAATACTTTTATCCTCAAAGATATTAGTGGCACAGATTATGTTTTTCAAGGAATAGAAGCGGTCGTTGGCGGTGGGGTTGATGCTGATGTGGCAAATGCTTTGTTAAATTCATTTTTGCAAACTAAAAATCTAACTTCTGATCCTTCTAACAGTGAATCAGCAAGGACAGTTTCCATTGATGTATCTGTTTATAACAGCGTTTTTCCTGTTCTGTTTACGAGGCCAAAAGCTTCTGATCTTGATGTAGTAATGACAATGGCCCTTGTAGACGCTACTGCCGATCAACAAACAGTAGAGCAAATGATTTCAGATGCTTTCACGGCTTTTTTTAATTCTTTGACAATCGGCACGGCAGTCAATAAAAATAGTTTAAATCAAATAGTGTTCGATACGCTGGAGCCCATTGGTATTGGCACTGAAAATATAGAGGCCATAACTTATGTAATAGATATCGATGGCACACCAACCGCATTTGTCGATGATTATATCCCGATTGAATTTGACCAATATTTAAGCTTGACTTCATTAGCGTTGACATTCGTATAGGAAAAAACTATGACGCAAAATATACAAATAAATAATGTTTGCCCGCCAATTAAGGTTTGGTATCAATACGATCGTATCCCGGCAATAAAAAATTATTTTATATGGCTGCAATCATATTGGCAAGGAAAGTTTTTTGACTTCACATATAACACAGCTGCTCAAGAAATGTCTATTTTCAATTCCTTGACCGATTATCTTTTTTATTATGCCCTATATTTGCTTGGCATTACAAAAGTTCCCTGGGTTTTAATCGGGACAACAGTTTATGACCAAGGATTTAAACATGATGATCCTACTGTTTATTATGATCCCATGCCAACAGCAGTGGCAACGCAACCACAATTTAAAACATATCTAACTTGGTTGTTTGATTGGTCAGAAGATAACTGGACGATGCCGGCATTGATTCAGCTGATAAGAGGCTTTACTGGGGTTGCTTTTAGCGATATACTAATAGAACAAGATGATCCTGACCTTGATATTATAAATATTACATTGCCAAATAACGATCAAACATTGCTTTTTCAATCGTTTTTAAATTTTTATGCTGAAGCAATGAATCTTCCTTTTGGCGTTACTTTTACACTAATATTGGTATAAGGAGAAAATTATATGGCATTAACATTATCTGAAATTCTTAAAGTTTGGGCCGCTGATTCAGTCAATGTGTCATCTCCAACCCAAGGAGAAATTGGTGATGGTTTAATATTTGGATCAAATATCGTTTCCAATAATCCTAATGCCGCCTATCAACTTGTGTGGTTAGCATCACAATACTTGCAAAGAACGGCTGGCCTTTATTCTCCGTTGATCCCATATATTTATCCTAACCAAGCAACAATCATTCAATTTGTTGGAGGTGAATATTTCGCCCGCAAATTCATCCGAACAACTGCTAATCCAGGTGACACCACTAATAATCCTCCTATAACCGGAGCGTCACTCGCAACCACTGATGGAATTACCGTATACTCTGGCGGGAGCGACAATTCAGATTGGTCTATGTTATCAATTGATCATGATAATTTAATCAATATTACGTCTGATCAACATCACGCTCAGGCCCATACTTTGGCCTCGCACAGCTCAAAGGATCACTTAGAGTTAACGACTGTTACATCTGATCAACATCACCCGCAAAGTCATACCTTAACCTCTCATAGTACCAAAGCGCATTCAGAGCTAACATCGATCGGGACAGATAATCACCATGCTCAAGTTCACGCATTGAACAGTGCGAACCATACGGGGGATTTAGCTTATACCCAGTTGGATTCTCTGGTAGCGACAAGTGGGGCGGGAACCTCAACAACGATATCCAGGGCAGATCATGCTCATTCGGGGTCAGATGGTTCTTCCACTTTAGGCAGTTTGCCTTATATTCCTATAACCGGTTCAACCGGTATTGGTGGGAGCCTCCAATCTTCTGCTGATTTACAACCTCGTGATCTTGGAATTATAACGAAAAGATGGCGGGATGGTTATTTTTGGCGAAATGTTTGGGCAGGAGCTTCTGGTGCCGGAGGATTTTCTGCTGAACAATATAATAATCCTACAAGTGATAACTTTGCAACGCTTGGGGCTAGTGGCTTAAGATGGTCTGATATTTGGGCTACAAATACACATTTCGGAGATTTGGCTTTTGAAGAAAGAGATTGCCCCCTTTGTAAGGGGGACTTTAAAAAAGATGAGATGCTTTGTTTAATAGTAAAAAACATTCGTACCTATGATGGCAAAGAAGAAACAAATACGATTCCTGTTCATTTAAAATGTGCAATGGAAAAAACAAAATGATAAATCTGTTATCATAAAAATAAAAAAGGGGGAGAGGAAAAGTGGAATACATATTTACTTGGCGACGCTGGTTTTTTTGGCATAAGATTAAGGTTGTTTGGCACGGGGTTATGAGAAATTCGGTGAGAGATTCAGCAGGGAGAAAGATTAAAGTTGATGAAACTAAAGACAAATCCCCAATTTTTGATACTGAATATGATACTTATCAAGATAAGATGGTGTTAAAATTGCTAAGCGGAGAAGTGCGGGAGATTAAAAATTGGAGTCAATGTGAAGCTAAGTTAGGGCCAGATTATTTTTCAGTTCAAGAAGAAGCCAGGTCAATGCTTGCAGGGTTAAACACAGCCGCAAACAAATAAAATTGATGATATCCTTATCGTCATAAAAAGGAAGTTACTATGATAACTTATTGGCAAAAGGATCCTCAGTGGAAGGATTTGACGATAGGAGATACCAAATTAACTTTGGAGAAATATGGCTGTTACATTTGCGCCATTGCTTTTATGAAAGGACAAAGCCCGGATGTGGTGCTAGAAATACTTAATCGCAATCATTGTTTTACTATTTCTGGTAAGTTAGATAATTATCAAGCAGCTAAAGCCCTGGGCATGACTTATAATTATATGACAGTTAATCCCGATCATGCGTGTGTGGTGGAAACAAATCAATTCAAAGGGAACGGTTATCCACAACATTTTTTTGTTTGGCTTAATGACGGAGAAGGCAATATCATGGACCCGCTTGATGGGGAGATAAAGAAGTGTCAATACAACATGGTCAGTTACAGAATATGGGAACCTACCCCACCAGAGTTTAGATCAGTAATTGATAATTATACCCCAGAACAAATGGAAAAAAAGAAAACATATTGTTATAGCATAGGAATCACTTGTTCCACCTGTAACAATAACTGGTGTAAAAATCATAAAACAAAAAGGGGGTGAAAGCTAATGGCTGAATTTGTAAATGCTCCGGGTAAAAAGACTTCCGAGTTCTACGTTACGATGATAACGCTCTTGATTTCTGTATTAGGAATGTTCGGGATCGTTAAACCTGCAATGCAGGCAGAACTAACTAATAACTTGATTGTCGTTGTTACTGCAGTAGTAACGATGATAGGCGGTGTTGGTACGGCGATAAGTTATATTGTTGGAAGATCATGGCTTAAAGCTAAGACAGCGAAGGAACTAAAAAACGGCTCTTCCCAGTAATTTTTATCCTCAATAAAATAATTGAGGGAAAGCTTAACTGGGATGAAGCAATAGCTCGGGCTAATGGCACTTATTATGAACAACAAGTAAAAGATGCTTCAGCCGAGTTTAAAGATAAGCATCCTGACCTTTTTAAGTGTCATGTTCGAGTTCATGGTTTTGACAAGTGGAAAAGGGATCAGAGGGAGAAATAAATTCAACAACCGGTCAGCAGAGGCGGCTCTCCCCCGCTCAGCCTGACCACCCATCCCCCGCAAGGGGGGTGGAGATTATTTGCAATACCATTATAGTGTGGTATAATTTTTAAAAAGGGGGAGAGAAATGTTTGAGTTAAAAGTTTTAGAAAAAATAGATTCTGCCCACTTCCTTCCTAATCATTGCGGCAAATGCAAAAACCTTCATGGACACAATTGGAAAATAGAAGTCGTTATTTGTTCTTCCAAATTAGACGATAACGGTTTTGTAATTGATTTTACCGAAATAAAAAACATCATCAACGAATTAGATCACAAGCTGCTAAATGACTACGTTCAAATTCCAACCGCTGAAAATCTTGCCAAATATCTTTATGAAAAAATTATTAAAGAAGTGCCTGCCACAAAGTGTAAAGTAACTATATGGGAAACGGAAAACAACTCCGTTAGTTACCATGAAGATCACTGAGATATTTTATTCGATTCAGGGAGAAGGTTCTCATGCTGGTAAGGCTGCTATATTTATTCGGTTGTCGGGTTGCAATCTTCGCTGCAAATGGTGCGATACGAAACGCTCATGGACCGGTGGCAAAAATATGTCTATAAAAGCAATCCTTGAAGCAATCAAGGGGTTCCGGGCCAAGACGATCGTGCTAACAGGCGGAGAGCCATTTGCTCAAAATATTTATCCTTTAATAAAAAGCTTAAAAAAACTAAAATATAGAATTCACGTTGAGACAAATGGAACCTTCGAGGTCAATGAAGAAACTATCTCTATGATAGATTGGATTGTCGTTTCTCCGAAGGGAGGGGGGGAAATTAAGACCTTCTTTAATGAGCTAAAATATATTGTCGATGACAAATTCAAAATTGGAAATATTGACCTAGACGAGATGTTCCCCACGAGCTTACAGCCAGAAGGGAATGATCCTAAAATGATTAAAAAATCAATTGATCTTGTAAAAAAATATCCTCAGCTATCATTATCGTTACAACTACAAAGGTTAATAAACATCAAGTGAAAAAGATTACCTACGACAAATTAGAACGAGACTCTTTATGCTTAGCCTGGCATTTAAAAAAACCATCCGCAAAAAAATATAAAAACATTTATCCGATTCCGCGAGGGGGTTGTATTGTTGCTGCTTATGTTTCAAGGGTCCTGGAGATCCCTATAACGGAAAAATTAGAGACTGACAGCTTGGTTATTGATGATTTAATTGATAGTGGAAAAACCCTGGCCGATTATCAATCTAATGATCGAGCCGTGTTATACAGAAAGCCTCATTCTCCGGCTGTGGATTATGCTATCGAAGAGATCGATGACTGGATTCAATTTCCTTATGAAGAGACCGACAAAGATATTAAAGATAATGTTACACGGATTTTGCAGTATATAGGAGAAAACCCAAACCGAGAAGGATTGGTAGAGACCCCGGGGCGTGTAACAAAATCTTGGAATAAATTGTTTGGCGGCTATCGAGAAGACCCTAAGGCTATTCTTTCAAAGGTGTTTACTGAAGACTGTGATCAAATGGTCATGTCAAAGGATATCGAGCTATATTCGACCTGTGAGCATCATATGCTGCCCTTTTATGGTAAGTGTCATATAGCATATATTCCAAGCGGAAAAGTTGTAGGTATTTCAAAGCTTGCCCGATTGGTAGAGGTTTTTTCGCGTCGGCTTCAGATACAGGAACGATTGACTCATCAGATCGCAAATGCGATTGAACAAGCACTTTCTCCTAAAGCTGTCGGTGTAATTATTGAAGCAAAACATATGTGCATGATGGCAAGGGGGATTGAGAAACAAAACAGCGAAATGATAACCAGTTGTATGCTAGGGGCCTTCAGGGATGACGCAAAAGCAAGAGAGGAGATGATGAGATTATGCCTAAGAAAATAGTTGCGGTTGTTTCGGGCGGTATGGATTCTGTCACGATGTTGCACGACTTGGTAAAAAAAGGAAATATTATCACAGTTTTATCTTTTGATTATGAACAACGTCATAAAAAAGAACTATTGATGATGAAATGGAATTGCAAAAAATTAGGTATCGAATATAAGATTATTAAACTTGGAAAGATCATGAGCAATTCCTGCTTAACAGATCCTGATAAGCCAGTTCCTCATGGACATTATGAAAGCAAAAGCATGAAATTGACAGTTGTTCCAAATCGTAACATGGTGATGCTTTCAGTCGCTATCAGCTATGCGATCTCCTGTGATTTCGAAGCCGTCGCTTATGCTGCCCATTCCGGGGACCATGCTATATATCCCGATTGTCGCCCGGAGTTCGTTCAGAAGATTAAAGCTCTGGCTAAGGTTGTTCATTATTTTCCGGTTGATATTCTCACTCCTTACCTGGCTTTAAACAAAGGGACAATCATCGCTCGGGGCCTAAAGATCGGGGTTGATTATTCAAAGACTTGGACGTGTTATGAAGGTAAAGAAAAAATTTGTGGCAAATGTGGAAGCTGCCAGGAAAGACTTGAAGGCTTTAAGCAAAACGGGATTAAAGATCCGCTACAATGAAACTTTATACTGCCTTAAGTTATTCGGTTAGTTCAGATTTAAGGTACTACGGACATGCAATTGAAGATTTCCTCGCCTCTTATTGGGCCATTATTTCTCAAAGAAAAGGTATTTTATGCTTACGAAAAAAAAACCAAAAGTTTTTTCTAGATAGCGGTGCATTCTCTGCTCATTCAAAAAAAATCACAATCAATATCGATCAATATATTTCATTTATTAAAGAAAACAGGCTTATCTTAAGACACTATGCGGCCCTTGACGTAATTGGAGATTGGCAAAAAACAAGAAAAAATCAGGAGTACATGGAAAAAAAGGGGCTCTCTCCTATCCCTACCTTTCACTTTGGAAGCCCAAAAAAAGAACTTGTCCGGCTTATTTCCAAATATGATTACATCGCCCTGGGCGGCTTAGTTCCATTATCTTTAAAAAGAAAAAAACTTCAGGCATGGCTAGACTACTGTTTTTCAATAATAAAAGATAAGTCAAAAGTCCATGGCTTTGGAATAAATGCTTTGTGGTCCTGGAAAAGATATCCTTGGTATTCAGTTGATAGCACCAGCGCCTTTGAGGGATCGAGGCGAGGAAGTATCAGCTACAAAGGCAAGAGACAAGATCCCAAGACCTCATTGCTGGGGTTTTCGATGTTAGACAAAGACGGCAAATTGCTTTATAAAAAAAGGGTGATCTTTATGATTGAGCAAAACATCAAAACAGCTAAAGAGATTACTAAGCTATGGGAAAAAAGGGGGATTAAATATGAATAATATAATAACAGTAAAGATTGGACAACTGGTTCCGGCTGATTGGAATTATAAAAAAGATGACGAAGCTGTAGCAAAAAAATTGATGAAATCTATTGAGCATGATAAGTCTGCCGGTGTTCCTGCGGTGCGTGTTCTTGGGAAAAAATATGAAGTAATAGATGGAAACCATAGGCTAAAAGCTTTACAAATTTTAGGATGGAAAGAATTGATGGTTGAAAATTTTGGAAAGATCAGCAAGGCAAAGGCAATAATGGTTGCGAAAAGAAGAAACACTCTTTGGTTTGAAGATGATGTTTTAAAGTTTGCTGATCTTTTTAAAAATGATGTTATTAAAGAATATGGTCTAAAAGAACTTGAGGGCATGATGCCAAACAGTCTGGAAGAGTTGGCCGACCTGTCAAAAATGTCAGACTTTAATTGGTCCCAGTATGACAACAGAGGACCAGAGGCCGACGGCTGGAAAGGCCTGTCTATAAAACTGTCTGAATCTCAATATAAGGTTGTGCGACGTGCGCTTGATAAGGTCATAAAAGATGAAGGGCTAAAGAACAATCCTGACGGTATGGCTCTTGAATATATCTGTGCAGATTATTTAGCTTGACAATAAAAATCCCGGGGATATAATTTAGTAATAAAGAAAGGAGATTTAAAGCATGATCGATATTGAGGCAGAACTTCACAAAATTTTCAGTAGGACAGTTGCGCGCGCGCTTGGTGCAATGGACGTTGAAAAGGCAAGCCCGGAACTTAAGTCTGCGGTTAAGTCTGCCATCTGGGATACATTAGATGATGTAACGAAAGAGATTAAAAGGCAAGGGGATAAAAAAGATGAAACAATACTCGAAGCTCAGGGTCGGACTTAAAGAACATCTTAAAGATATCAAGGGCGCCCCGCTATCGGTATTTGTTGTGATGACTTTAACTTGCGATAAATGCGGTGTGTTTTTTCAACCGATGAAAAATATTTGTGAAATGATAGGGTACGAAAGGGTCACAGTTTGGCGCGCGCATCAACTTCTTGAGAAAAAAGGTTTTATAAAAAAACTTGCTTCAGTCGAAAATTCCTCTGTCTGGTTGGTCCCAAAGCATGATCCAAAAATGGAGGCTTTGGTGTTTATGAAAGGCGAAAAGTACCTTGTGGATAAGTCCACTGTTTTAAGGAATTTAGGGATAAAGCATGTTTCACCTATGAAACAGGTTGTTTCACAGACGAAACAGGGTGTTTCACCTATGAAACAGGTTGTTTCACATATGAAACCACCCTATATATAATATGAGATTATAAATTATAGCTTATAGATTGTGTTTTTAAATTTTTAGGAAAGGGGGTAATAACAAAATGATTATAAAAAATCCCTTTATGTTTGATAAAAGAAAAAATATTAAAGATGAACCTCCGCATGATTTTCTTGTAACTGCTGGTTGTTGGTTACTAGATAATCGCCGATTACGTTGTGTCGGGCATCTTGTTACTTCGTCCGGCGGTCATTACAACACAGAAACCCCTCGTATGTGGGTCATCACTCCCGAGCTGCATACCTGGGGGTCAATCTCTGATGTGATAGGATTTAATATTTTTGGGGTATCGGTATGCCTCGAATGTAAAACAAGCCGATCGGATTTTTTAAGAGATAAGCACAAGCCCAACAGGAGTGCTGGCAATGTGTTTTATTACTTAACTTTCCCCGGGATCGTAAACCTAGAAAAAGATAGCGAGCTACTTAAAGATGCCGGGGTCATCGAATATAATGATGGAAGATTTGAATTTATAAAATTTGCAGAATGGAGGGACACGGACGGAAAACAGGAAATGATGGTATTGATGAGATTGCTGGACTACAACAATGTTCTGGGCATTAAAGATTATAGAGGAAAAGGGAATATCAGATACCAAGATAAGGGGTGACATTATATAATGAATGTTATATAATAAGTAAGTAAGAGATTGAAAAGTAAAGGGGGTGATCAAGATGAAGATGGAAATGGAGATGACAACTGAGGAAGCAATCGAAGTTTTAAGAAAGATGACTTTTCGGGAATACTTAGCTATCAAGGAATTACTTGGCGAAGTAAAAGCTAAGGCGCTGTTTATAGTTTCAATGTCCGTGATAGAAGATTCAAATAAAAAGTAACACCAAAAAGGGCGGGGGTGTTTTTGGTCCCCCGCCTGTTACAAAAAGGGAGAGAAAAGAATGAGTTCATTTATGGTTTCAGAAAAAACATTATCGGTGGCTGCGGATTACATTTCCAGCGAAGTTTCAAAGGACGGATGGCTGAAGCGGAATTTTCCATTATTAAACAGGGCAGCTAAAGATTTATTTAAAGATTTGTTCGTGTTAAATTATCAGGCAGTTGATAATAGGTATAATGGGAAAAGTGAGATAGATAACATTCCATCATTTAATTTGATGCCGCATTACAATCAGATAATTGCTTATAAGCAGATGAAGTGTTTGCATTATCAATGCAGCGAGTATGGGGCTGCTGATACTGATCTTTATAAAGAGCTCAGTAAATTCATTTCAATAACAGCTGAAAGAATTGTTTCAAGTTTAAAAGAATACAAGCTTGCACCTTGGGGGGTAAATTAAAATGTTAAACAGAACAATATTAGCCGGAAGATTAGCCGCCGATCCACAAGTGCGCTACACCAAGAACGAGAAAGCGGTATGTTATTTTAAGCTCATAATTAACCCATCAGCAGGCCAAAAGAAAAACAAAGATTATATTACATGTGTTGCATGGGACGGGCTGGCGAAAATTTGCGGGCAGTACCTAAAGAAGGGTAGATTGGTAGCAGTAGAAGGCCGCTTGAGTTTTTGCAAGCTTGAAGACAAACATGGCAAGGATATTACCCGGAACGAGATCATTGTTGAGAATATGCAAATGCTAGATTCTAAGTTTTATAATGATGCAAAAAAAGTTGGAGAGTAATGGAAGTATATATTAAGTTAATCGGTCAAGAAAACTTTGCTCTTTTGGGATTTATTGGCTTAGTGATCTGGGGGCTTATCTTATTGATAATGACAGCGAAACATATTCTAAAGAAAAAGGGAGATAATTAAAATGAATGAGACTTGTAACTATAGAGCCGGACAGTTAATAACTGTTGACCCTTCCCCAGGAGGGAAAGCCACAATTAAAATAATAAGCTCTAATGGCTCCACCAATTGGCTAGACATAGAAGAATCAGAATATAAAGCTATCAAGGCCCTTTTATTAAGAAAAAATATAGCAAAAATAACATATGATGAAATGATGACCGAAGTATATAATGAGACCATGGAATAAAGAGGTTGACATTATATAATGAATATTATATAATATGAATATGATCGAAGGGAGGTGAAAAGCATGAGCGATACGATATTAAGAGAGCTGCTTGAAAATAGCACAATTGGTTTTAAGGGAGAAATAAAGTTAGCAGATAAGATAGCAGAATATCGGGACCTAGTATCTATGTGGAGATCCGCAGGATACGAGGTTAAAAAAATCGTCAATGGTCAGATATTTATTGAAAAAGTTAAAAGATAAAAAGTAATGATCCGGGAGAAAGTGCAACAGCGTGGCAAAAAAAACTAAGGGGGAAAAAAGAATGGGAAAGAAAAGCAAGGGTAAAATAATTAACGTCTTGGTTAGGAAGAGAAAGAAAAAGAAAGGAAAAAAGGAAGAAGAGATCACTAAGCCGTATCAACTTAATATGTTTATCGGGGCTCAAAGTTTTATTTATAGGACTGGCGATCTTGATGCGTTTAAAAAGTTTACCGGGCTTAAAGAGCTTACCAGCGAGAACATGAAAGAATATTTATATAAGCTTAATGATTTATCAGAATATTCTCCGGAGCCAACAACGTCAGAGGCAAAGTCAAACCTCACACAAGTCATGGCATTTTCAAACGCTGAGCCAAAAATAATCATAGATTATTTGCAGCAAATTAAAGATCGATTAAAACTTATGGGGGCAAAGAATAAAACTCACTCCCTTAAGATGCTCAATAGGGCAACCGGGGCAAAGCTAAAGCGTTTTCCTAAGCCTAAAGAATTATCACCTATCCAACTTCAAAAACTGTTCGGCTTGTTATTGCGGGGTGAAAAATAATGAATATACCAGAAAGAACTATCAAGCTCTATAAGGGTAAAGTCATTGTTGATTTTTACTCCACATATAATGGTAAACCCTCACATAAATATGTTGTTAAAGTCTTAAATAAAAAAGGAGAATGGGAAACTAAAAATCCAGTATCCGTTACTGGGGGAACCAGTGTAATTGATAAGAGTGCTCCGTTAATGTATTGGGCGGCTAACCTCGGCAGAGACTTTATGCTGTCAGTTCTAAAAAAGGGAACGCCAATAACTGAAGAGTTAATAATTGAAGCCTCTAAGCAGCACCAGATCAAAAAAGAAAAGGCTGCAAGCATTGGAAATCAGGTTCACGAATGGGCCGAAAATCATATTAAGGGCTTAAAGCCGGCAATGCCAGATGACCCAAAAGCCTTAAATGGAATTACGGCTTTCTTAAAGTTTATTGATGAACATGAAATAAAATTCATCGAAGTTGAAAAACCTATATATTCACTTAAGTATAATTATGTTGGCTTAATGGATTGTAAGTTTACCGCTGGGATCGGATTAAGGGGTGAGAAAGAAAAGCATAAAATCATTCATCCCGGGGATTATAAAACCAGCAACGGGTTTTATGATGAATATCGTTTCCAGGTTGCCGCATATCAAGAGGCTGATTTTGAAGAGTGTGGCCAGAAATACGGTGACAAATGGATCATCCGGTTTGGTAAAGAAGATGCTGACTTCGAAGCTAGAGACTTTAAAGAACATGACAAAGATTTTAAGGCATTTCTTAATGCCTTGGAATTGAGAAGTCGATTGAATGAGCTAAAAAGGGCAGCATATGCTTTGAAAAAATTAAAAGGGGGAAAGTAATCATGCCAATTAACGGATTAACAGACAAAAGACGATTGCCGAGAATAGGAAAGATTAAGACAGGGGAGAAGGCAATAAGTAAAGGAGGTAAAGAATATCCTAGAGCGATTGATTATTTCAGGTTTGATATTGATGATGAAAAACTTATGGAAGTAGCTAAAAAGCTATATGGAGATCAACCTAAAGTATTGGATATTACTTTTCCATTCGATGATGAAGCTCCCTTTGACAATGTTTTTCCTCAATACTACAAACGGTTCAGGGCAAGCATGGGTTGCGTTTGTAAAGGGGATGGCATAAAAGCAACTGAGGCACTTGAGGATGGGACCTTTAATGATGATAAGGTCTGCTTAGGCCAAGAATGCGAAGAGCATAAGGCTAAGAAATGCCGTCAAGTTGCATCACTCAAATTTGCCGTTGCTAAGTTTCCGGCATTAGGGATATTTCAACTAGACACAGGGAGTTATAATTCAATTGTTAATATAAACTCAACACTTGCTTTGGTTAAAGAATTACCGGGCCATAAAATTAACGGGGTTACTTTTAGGCTTAGTCTTGAACCGCAAGATGCCAAAGTTGAGGGAAAGAAAAAAACGATCAGGGTATTACATTTAATGGCAGTTGGAAAAATAGAGACTGCCCCGGCATTGCCAGCTGCAGAAGCCCCAGCGTTACCGGCTGCAGAGGTTCAGGAGCCACCGGCAAAAAAATCCCCTGAGTTATTTTTAATTTCAGCGGCACAACAAGCTTTGATATTTACCAGAGCAACAGCTCATAATATTGATAAAGATAAAGTCAGAGAATCTATGCTGAAAATGTTTAATAAAAAAGATACAGCCGAATTGACCCTTGATGAATTAGACGAGTTGTTTACTTGGATGGAAGACTATGTTGAGATCAGGAAAAAAGAGCAAGCGAAATAAATAGGTATTGGTAATTTAATGCGGGGGTTAGAGCTGCCGAGCAACTTGGTGAGGGGACGTATCTTACCAAGCCTAACCCCCTGATTTTGATAATTAAATAGACTAGAGGGTAGGGTAATGGACTGCCCCCTAGTTAGGGCGAGTGGCGGAAATGGGAGACGCCACGCATATAGCCAGCACCTTGTCGGGAGAACTGGCAACCACGCAGAAGGAAACTTTGTGCAGTATGCAAGAGAAGGGAACCGACACGATAAATAAAATCTCATGCAGGTTCAAATCCTGCCTCGCCTAAAAATAAAAAGGAGATGATAAGTTTGAAAAATAGAAAAGATTTAATCGGAAAAAACATTGTAGTCTATGACCTAGAGATTAAGAAGCCGATCAATGAATGTTCCAAAGGTTGGAATTCTCATGATGAAATGGGGATCAGTGTCGGGTGTGCTTTTGATTATAGAAGCAATATGTTCCGGGTTTTCATGGATGATAATTTATCAGAGTTAGTGGATAGGTTAAATGAAGAAGGAACTTTAGTTGTAGCCTTCAATCATATTAACTTTGATAATAAATTACTCAGAGCAACAAAAGAAGCATGGGGTAAAGGGCCAACTGTAACCATGCTTAAACCAGATGAAGAGCTCAATAATTATGACATGATGGTTAAAAGTAAAAAGGGTGCCGGGGCTGATAAATATGACAAGGGTTATCGGTTAGACGATCATTTAAAAGCCCTTAAGCTTCCGATGAAAACAGCTAACGGAATAATGGCCCCTATCTGGTGGCAGGAAGGAAAGATCGGGGCAGTCATTGATTATTGCCTTAGTGATGTTACTCAAGAAAGAAATTTCTTTGAACACATTTATGAAAATGAATCCGTGGCATCTGCCGCACGTCCCGGTGGTTATCCGATTGAACCGCCTGTCATTGGAGACAAGTGAAACAGCCGGACACGAGATAAGCTTATGTTTTGTCCTAAAGGATTGCCAGGTTAAAAAAATGGGAGAGGTGTCATGAAATTAAATGAAGTTGCAGGGTTATTGAATGAGTTAAGAAATCTTAAAGAAAGAGAGCGTAGAGTTTTATGTTTAAGGTTTGGCTTAATAGATGGGGAAATAAAAACGCTCAAAGAGGTTGGAAGTATATTTTGCATAACAAGGGAGCGCATCCGTCAGATTGAAGCTAAGGCATTAAGGCGATTAACTGGGTCAGTGGCTTATACTTCACCGCTTCCTGGTGGTCGTCCGATCGAACCATCTGTCATAGGCTAAAGGAAAGAAATGAGTTTTTCTAGTTGTAATTATTGTAGTGTAGAAATAATAAAAAGGGAGGCAAAAGAAATCGATGCAGAGGTTTACATAAAAGGTGGAAATGTTTTTATGGTTCCTAAAGGGGAAAAATTAGACACTTCTACTGATCCGGTAACTTGGAATCATGGCCCACAACATCAAGGATGGTTTATGGAAATAGGCGATAGTTGTTCTTGTTAAAAAATAAAATTTAGGGGGAGAGTAAAATGGAAAATGTTAAAGATAAAAAGGTTATGGAAATAGAGGTCGGGAGAATTTCGGTATCAACAGATAATCCGCGAAAAGGATTAGACAAGTTAAAGCTCGAAGAGTTGGCGGCATCAATAAAAGAAAAGGGATTGATTGAGCCGATCATTGTCCAGCCAAAAGGAACAGGGTTTGAGATTATTTGCGGTGAACGGAGATTAAAAGCTTGTTTATTAGTTGGTGAAAAGACTATAACCTCAGTGATTAGGATTGGGTTATCAGATAAAGAAGCCGCCGAGATTAGGACAATTGAAAACTTACAACGTGAGGATCTTGGCCCGATCGATGAAGCAAATAGTTTTCAATCGTTATTAACTGAGCATGGTAACACCTTTGAAGACTTGGCAAGTAGAATCGGTAAAAGTAAAACATACATCAAGGATCGTTTAAGCCTTATCAGTTTACCAAAGATTGTTAAAGCCGCGATCATTGACGGGACCATAAGCCCAGGGCATGGCACGGTCATCATGCGCATAGGTGATAAAGACAGGGAACGATTTTTTAAGATGATAGTCAGGGATAAGCTTTCAATTCGTTCAGCAGAGAATGAGATCGCGCAGTTTTCTAGGGATTTGGGCTCTGCTCAGTTTAATAAAAAAGAATGTGTTACGTGTATTCATAACGGGAAAGCTCAGGCTGGATTATTTGATAAAGACACTAAGTTAAAAGGCAAATGCCTTAAGGCTGGTTGTTTTGCTAAGAAATCTAATGACTGGGTAAAGTCTGAAATCATAGAATTAACAAAAGATAATCGGAAAATGATGTCAGAAAAGGAAATGAATAGCTTGCCAGGTTATCCAACATCATTAAGTGATGGCTCTTGGAGCAAGGAAAAACTTGGAAAAAAATATAATGAAAGGTGTGCGGATTGCCCATCATTGATATTTTCAATCAGCGAAAGAGATGATGGAAATAAAATAGAAAAACATTGTTCAGATAATAAATGTTTTAATAAATTAGCTTATGGGGATCAGCTAAAAGGAAGCCCGACAATCAGTAAGAACGAAACCCAAAAAAGAAAGACAGATGGGCAGACAAGGGATGCCAAAGTTAGGTTTTGGAAATCAGAATCAATTGAAAATGCCACACCAGATGTTATCAGCGCAACTTGTTTATTTGTCTTATCGGAATTTTGCTTTAGATATGTTGACACCGGGAAGAAAAAACGAGCCAAAGACTTTCTGGCCATGACTAATGCACAACGGGGTAAAGCATTAGAGGCACTTTTTAAAAGCATTGTTAATGGCAGCGTTGAAATGCGGGATGAAGATTTAGAAGCGGTTGCCGCTAAGCTTGGCCGGATCACCGGAAAGCATTTTATCATTGATGAGGCATATCTAAAGCCAAAAACAAAAGATCAGATAATCAGTCTATCTAAAGAGCTTAAGATTTATTCAGGAACCAAAAAACTTGGGGAAATGAAAAAACCTGAATTGATTAAATGGTTTTTATCAAATAAGCTCAAAGGCAAAATACCTAAAGAAATGAAACTCAAATGAGGTTTGACATTATATAGTCTATATTATATAATTAAAATATAATGAAAAAGATAAAAGTTAAAGGAGATGCTTATATTTCAGATAGCCCGATCATCAAACGGGCTGAGTTTATTTGTGGCAAAGGGAAGTTGGTTACCTGGCTAAAGGCACACAATAAGTTGCGGGTACCAATGACCCATCAAGCTAAGATATTAGGCGTTCATCATCAGACAGTTATTAAATGGCAGGAAATATTTAAGTTAAAATAAAAGGGGATCGTTAAAATGGAATCAGGAGAAAGAGAAGTTAAAAAACATCCACGAATTTATAGATATAAAGATGAGATAACTGGCAGATACGGGAAAAAGTATCGTTTAGATCATCAAGGGAAATGGAAACTGATAAAAAAAGAAGAATCAGATGACACCAAGTAAAACACCCAAAAAAAAGATATGTTCAGTATGCGAAACAAGAAAGCCGTTAAAATATTTTGATTCAGTGAAAAGGTTTAGTAAATCTTGTTATTATTCTTATTGTCGATCATGTGCAAAAAAGAAACAAAAAAAGCAAAACCTCAAAAATAAAAAAATAGTAAAAATAAAGAGAGATGAAGGGTTAAGCCCGGTTCCTGATTATTTTTGAAAGGGGGAAAGCCAAATGACTAATGAGATTGACATATGTGATCATTGCGGGGCTAAAATGGTTGAATATTCTCATTCGTTGAGCAAGTTATTGGTTAACGCTCTAGTTAAATTCCATAAAGAATTTGGCCAAGAAGAAGCAAACCTTAAAGATAGTTCTTTAACCTTCAATGAGAGGACTAATTTTCAAAAATTAAAATATTGGGATTTGGTTATTGAAGGGGATGGTCATAGCACTTGGTTCATTGGCCCCATCGGGATAATGTTTATAAATGGTTTTTATACCATCAAAAAACAAGTTGTCACATTTCATGGAAAAGTTAAGCGCATGGAAGGGCCCGATGTTGTTTTTAGGGATATCGTAGATTATGTATATCGTTCCAGAGAAAGTTATGCCAGAGAAGCGAAACCATCCGAGAATTGCAGTAAACAATTAACAATGTTAAAGGATTAACATGAGCGAACAAGTATTATATAAAAATATAAATGAGTTGTTAAGCTTGGCCCACAAAGAATTAAGAATTCTACCAAATGCCAATATGGATTTTGTTGTAGATGTTGCCATGCAATATGAAGAGCGACATTCTTTAAGCCCTAAGCAGATTAAAGTGCTTGAAAGGATCGCCAAAAAAGAACTTGACCGCCGTAAAGAAATGCAGTTAGTTGAACCATTATTTTAAGGGGGAAAAAAATGACTAAGAAAAGTGTCACGGCGTTGCAGAAGGAAAAGGAGTTTGGGATTATTGTTGAGGATTTAAAAGGGGTAATAACTGAAGGGGTGTTTCATGCTAGGTGGACATTGATTGAAACATATCATGCTGTAGGGGAGATCCTAGTTAAGAGAGAAAAAGAATGTCCTAAAGATTACATTAAAAAGTTATCCTTTGAATTAAAACAGAAAGAACGATTGCTTTATCAATGCGCTCAATTTTACCGAAAGTTTCCTGACATCCAAAAGCTTCCACAAGGGAAAAACATATCATGGCATAAGATAGCAAATGATTTGCTGCCTGAGCATAAAGAAAAGAAAAAAACTAAAGGGGAGAAGTCGGAGAAGATCGAGGACAGGCTTAAAAATTTCTTTCAAGTTAAAAGCATCCCGGCTAAAGACAGGCCCAGGGTAAGTCAGGTCATCATTGAATGGGAAAATTTCATGGAGGAATTAAAATGAAAAACATTAAAGAAGGGGGTCAAATAAGGTTATTTGCAGGCCCTTCAGCAAAAGACGGTGTTGATGTTATCGTTGAACATGTCCCGGTCAGCAGTGGTGATTGTTGGTATTTTAGGAGTAAAAATGAAATTATTGTTTTTTCACCACACGCATCAAACTTTCCAGAGATTGTTAAATACTTTTAGCGATGGTTATTTGTGTGATAAATGTTTTGAAGAAATAACGGAGGGATGACATGGCAGAACAAAGATTAACATTTGAAAAATGGTTGATAAAACTACAAGCTCATTTTACTAAGCATGGCTGGGGTAGTAGTTATGTTGAAATATGCAGTCGAGAATGTTGGCGTGCATCATATGACGCTGGTGATGAACCCTTTGAAGCATTTGAGGGTAAAGTATTATCTGGTCAACATGGGGTAAAAATCGAAGGGAGCTAAGGGGAGAATAAAAAACATTAGCGATTGCTTACTATGACATCTTTGATGTATAATATAAATATAAATTTTTAGGAGGGTTATTATGAAAAAGTTAATTGTGGGTTTAGTTGCGGTTTCCGTTTTAGCTTCTGTTTGTTTTGCGGGTTCACCTAGTGGTCCGAAGAAGATTCGCCTAGTTCCACTGTCACCAATCGAAAAAGCGTTGAGGTCAAAAAGTCCAGCTTTTAGTAGACGTTCTGCCGCCAAAGCTAAAACAGAAACCAGAACCGTTTATAGAAATAAATATATTGATAGGCCAATCCCGGATCCTCAGCGCGGCATAGCTTTTGGTTTTCTCGGACATTACCCAACTATTTCAACCCCCCTTAATGAGACCGGGCTTGAATTTGGAATTGGTTATTCAAACCGCATGGTTGGTCAAAGTTTAATGTTAAAAGTTAGCCAAGACATTTATAAACAAACAGATAAATATACCAGAATCAAAGCTGGGATGATTGTTTATCTAGGCACTATCCCAAACGGAGGGGTATTTATCGAAGTTGAAAGATATTTAGCTCCTAATATTTCAGCAATCGGAAACATTACGCCAGCTAAGGGTGGGGCAGTAACTATATGGGGTGACGCAGCAGTCGGCGGGAGATTCTATTTAGATTTTATTTAGAAAAATTTACCCGAGTTATTCTTAAAAGCGCCTGAAAATAGTAGAGTGATACCATGGACACCATGGATCGGGCAATGAAAAAACTACACGAAGAAAATCCCTACTTACCGCATGATAAGAGAAGCCTTCCAGGTAAAAAAAAGAAAAAAAAGGGCGGCTTTGGCAAGATCGTTATTGATAAGGCTGACGCCGCTTTCAGTCTTTACATTAGATTAAGGGATGGGAAGTGTGTCCGGTGCGGGAGATTAGGCGAGCCTGACAGTTTGGGCCGGTCGGTTAAAGGCTTAGATGCGATGCACTATTTTGGCCGTAGTGCCGAGACAACCCGCTTTGATGAACTAAATGCTGATGCTGGTTGTGCTGGCTGCCACGCTTTGTGGGAATCAAAAGAGAAGGAAGACCACAGGCTTTTTAAAGTTGACCAGATAGGGGAGGACGCTTTCCAGGCGATGTACTTCCGGAGTCACCTTACCGGGAATAAGGATCGCAAAATGGCATTGATATATTGGCGGGCCCGGTTAAAAGAAGATTTCGGAATAGTTCTGTCATAATCTGATTGACAAAGAGCCTTCAAAGTTATAGTATTTTAGTATATAATAACTTTAGGAGGATCACATGAAAAAAACCACACTATTATTTCTGTCCCTGTTTTGTCTTTTTCTTCTCAGTTCTTCAGTCATGGCGGCCAGCCCCTACGATAATAATTCAAATATAATCTTTGAAAGGATTACACTTGAGGCAGGTGTTGAGAGTGCTTATACCTTTCGCTATGCAACCAAATCAGGATCGTTTATAAATGAAACAGGAACAGAGGTTTTTATTGCCACAACTTCTAACGAAACAGTAAATTATGGCACAGTGCCGCCAGCCGGATGGTGGCAAGCCCCCCAAAATATGTTTGCCTCTGAATTGATAATATATTTAAGATGTTTAACCTCTCAAGAGGTTGTTGTCGAAAGTTCAATCTAAGGAGACATCAATGAAAAGATTTTTAATCGCATTATTAGCTCTTTCTGTTTTTTCTGTTTCAGCTTTTGGATTGATAATTTCTCGTGGTGGACTAACTCAAGAAGTAGATCCTATTTTTGAAGCTTGGTATAACGGTGGTTTGGGAACGTTAGAAAGTTATGTTTTAAAGATTGGCGATACAATGACCGGTCCTCTTTTTGGCACTAGCTCTACCTGGACTGATAATGTAACGATTGAAGGAAACCTCCAAGTCTTAGGAACTATCGAAGGTGCAAGCCCGGTTAAGGTAATTAACGGATTAAACCTCTGGGTTGAGAATAATGAAAACGTTCCCGGGCTTTTTATAAATCAACTAGACGTAACTAACAATCCTGACAATTTAACTTTACAATATAACAGCCTTCCCTACCTTCATTTCAATGGCCAGATAACGGATGTTTTTGGTAACACTGATGGTCAAGGGTACTGGATCGATGATGGTTCTGGTAATATGGCTTTCTTAACTGCTCGGACAACTGGCGGCCCTGGCATTCTCCATGCCTTCGTAGGTTTCAAGAATACTGCCGGGGAGTTTCCTCTTATCGGCGTAATTGATACTTCATCGGGGACTCCCGAAGACGTTGCGGTTATCGATAATTTTAGGGGAATTAAGTTGGGGAGTGATAATCTAGTTGATACCGCTGCTGGTTTATCAATCTACGTTGACAGCCCTACTGGCCGCAGATTTGAAGTAGCGGGAACGGATGGGACTTTAACCGTTGGATTGAATGATGAGTTTAGGGTTGACGGATCAACCGGGGACACCACGATCTCAGGTGAGGCTACGATCTGGGACACGATAAACGTCGGGGTTAATCCAGCAGCGACGAGTGCTGAGGTCGTTTCTTATATCCCTAACGCGCCGGGGAATGTCGGCATGAGATTTCAAACAGCAAATACTATAACATCAAGCAGCGAATTTCCTGCCATAGTAACTGCACCTTACCAATTTTACAGTGGAACCATTGAGGCTATGGTGCTTTATGATGACAGAGCATTATTAGGGATTCCTGGTCTTGCTTCTAGAGGAATGATTTTACCTTCTTTGCCTGGTTCGATAGTGCCAGACTTTTTATTGGCAACCGTTGATTTTGAAGGTTCAGGCCTTGGTTCAGGTGGTTTTATTTCTTTCGGGCCGGGAGCTGGTTCGCAAGGTTATTATGTTAGTTATGATCGATCAGGGACGGGCGAGGTTCAGGAACATCTTGGCACTAGCGATCCTACAAATACCGATACCGGGGACCCTCAAAGTCAGTATATACTTTTTGCTGCCGAGAGAAGGATTATGTCAACTAGGTCTGATTTTTATCAACCTACTTTAGAATTGGCTAATCAAGGCACCTATGAAGTTGATTTGCTCGGCACAAATTCAAACTGGAAAGTTAACGTTTCGGG